>Ga0187893_10000447_pt1 | contig 108664 bp, 130 predicted proteins | sample MA1701074metaG_FD_139574 | JGI IMG/M metagenome (GOLD analysis project Ga0187893, IMG submission 139574) | White microbial mat communities from a basaltic lava cave in the Kipuka Kanohina Cave System on the Island of Hawaii, USA - MA170107-4 metaG ...
CCACTTAGTTGACATTACTTGATACCGAACTTTGCCTTGAGTGCAGCGGGAAGAGCCGCGGTATTCACCACAGTCTCGACAACCACGGTCGTTTCAGGTTCGCCATAGAACGAACGAGGATAACGCTTGACTGCTTCGCGAGTAGGGCACTTTTTCACTTTGCCACCGTTGGCCAGAAACGCTTGGGTATTTTGGGTCAACTGCTCACGAGTCTTTGCCTTGTTCATATCATTCTCCTTATAGTGAATAATAGGATCGGGATTTAGTCGCTGATGCCGAGTTGTGTGTCCAGTCGTTCGTCAAATATCTGACGCGCAAGGGTGTCTAAGCCACCCCTATACTCTTGTTTAGAGTCTTTGTAGTTATCGGGATTAGCCACGATCTCTAGGCGCTGATTGGTGAGAGACTTAAACCAGTCACCTACATGACCTTCTTTGCCGTTACGTGCTTGTGTGTTGCAATAGATAATCCATACAGTCTGCCAAAGATAGTTGCAAGCATCTTGCATCCTACCCTCAGCGACCATACGATTGAAATGCTGCTTGCGCTGTTTAGCGTTCATCGGAGTTAACTGCACCGTTGCCAGACTCCCATTGATCCAGCTCTTCTTCGATCCACATGCTAGCGTCACGAGCGTTGCGAAGCTTCTCGTTCTCTTTAACGATATCGAAGTTTGGACGACCTGGTTCCTTCTTCAGGATAACAGCGGTAACTCCACCACTTACGTTCTTGATGATTTGTCCGTCATACCTATAGGTCTTCTTCATCACGCAACCCTCCATAGATAGATAGTATCGGTACTGAGTGGGGTGCGGGCGTAGCAGTGTCAGTAGGGCCGGTGGGCAGATGCTGCTCGCATGCGGATGCAGTAGTCTCGGCGAGTTGTGTGAGATTCGAGATGAGCGGTCTTGAAGCCAAGACGCTCTAAGACGAGAATGAATTTATAAAGGGCGATATAGCGTTCGCGCACTCCATCTATTGCCATTAGTGGATTATACAAATAGAAACGGGAGCGATACGCTGGTCGCTCCCGTACTCATGATACCACCGCTGGTATTACGTGAATTCTTCTTGACGATGCAGCTGAGGATGACTGCAACGAGGACAGATGGTCCAAGAGTCGCGAGCGAGTTGCTCGAACTGACGTTCGCAGCGACCAGTCTCTTTACCTTCCTTATCTCGGAAGATAGTGACACAAGTTGAGACCTTCACTGGTGCGGTTCCAGGCGAGAGGACTCCGCGAGCAATAAGACTCTGACGAATAGATTCACCCTTCGAAACCTGCTTAGTGACGTTCATTGTCCCTCCTAAGGACGTTTGTCTTCGTTAGCTCTCCACTCAAGAAATCGCAACATTACGATGTCTTGAATAGAGATTGTTTCAGACACTTCTGGTCTCTTTGCTGCGACATAAAGCGCAGTGATAAGGATTGAGAGTACTAACCCGAGGAATAAAGCCGCTCCAAGGTTATATACCCAAAAAGGGTGAACTTTAAAAAATAGGTAGGATACCACGGTTAGTGCTATCCAGCTAATCCACAGTACCCTACCTGCTTTAGTCACGACACAACTCCTGAAGTTCTTTAAGTAATTCTTGCAATTGTCCATGCATGGTGCTTAAGCGTTTTAGGTTTGCCTTGAGTGACTCCGTTGGAGTCTTTGGACCTTGCTGAACCACTACAGGAGCGGACTCTTTGCCCTTGTACACTCGGTACAAGTTTGAATACAGAAACACTACCTTCTGCGAGTGATCGCGCTTTGCGCTCACGACACCTTGCCGGCGAGTTGGTCGGCGACTTCGCGACACACGAGTGCTTCGCGAACGATCTCCGTTCCTCGACCGATCTCCTTGTCCTTGTTATCCCGAGTCTTCACCGTGTAAATACGTTCCCGAGTTTCGAGAACGACACGAACCGGCTTTTCACCCGGAACAGACACCCGACCAGAAAGTTCACACTTGAACATGTTTGTTTACCTCTTGGTGATGTATAGTTTCAGAAAACAGTCTCTTATTCAGAGTAATTCTGTATCCTAAACCACCAGCGTGTATTGTGGGAGTGAGAGTTAGAGTGGACATGTGCACTCGGACACCTAGCTTAGTCATTACTGCCAGTAGATTTCCGAGTGCACGCATTTGCTTTTCGTTGACGAACATTAGTGGTAGAAGTTCGCAGCCGGAATGTATCCGCCATTGGCTTGCAGACTCAGGCTTTGAGATCCACCGACTTGGACATAATCAAACCTGAACGCATGTACACCACGACGAAGGAACTTCGAGCCAGAGCGAGTATTGGTTCCATGAGTTGGAGAAGGATCTGCGATGAGCTTCGAGCCATCGAGATACAACTCTGACCCATCATCGGACGTTAGATCGAACTGATAGTAAGCAGTCTCAGTGACCACCACTTGTCCTTGGCAGATAAGTCTCGTGTTGTTGTTCTTGTAAACGCTTTGCATACCAACAGGCAAGATAGCGAGACCTACGGACCTATCGCTTTCAGCTTGATAATTGGTTGGCAAATCAAGCAGGAACGATCCAGCAGTGGCGAGAGTAGTGAATGTACTCATGTTCGTGACAGAGGCGAACGTCTGCAGAGAGCAGCTCAATCCTCGCGTCAACGCTGTTTGTCCGAGCAGGAGACGATAGTCGTTCTCATCTGCTACGAGCAACTCGATATCCGAAGGTTCGGCAGGAGCAGGAGGACTCACACCAGGTTCACCCTGAGGGCCTTGAGCTCCATCAACACCTGCAACACCTTGCGGACCTTGTGCGCCTGCAGGTCCAGCGGGACCTTGACCACACGATGCAAACAGAAACAAAGAACAAGCCAAAGCCAACAACGATAGCTTATTATTCATACTTTTCCTTTTTGTTTAAGATACGACGAATTACTTCGCCAAAGAAGACACTCACCAACAGACAGTAACCAAAATAATATAGTAAGATCATATGGTTAGATGGCAGACAGCATTATGCTGAGCACGCTGCCACCTATGGGATCGCCGTGCCAACGAGTGTTCCCTTAGTTCGAGAACTTGGCACGAAGAGCTTCGGGCAGAGCTTCCATGTTGACAGAAGCACCCTTCGAAGCCTTGGAAGCGCTGAGCTCAGCGACGCGTGCGTCGATGTAGCCTTGCACTTCGGCTTTCTCTTCAGCCGTGGAACGGGTCTTGAGGAACAGACGGAGGTTCTTAAGCTGCTCATCACCAGAACCAACGCGGGAACCAGGATTCTTGGGAGAATACTTGGTGCCACCGTTGAGGCGAGAATCCTTGCGGATCCAGTTGCTCTGAAGACCAGAGACGTACGTGCGAAGACCGGCGTCATCGAACTCCTTGTCGAGCTCGATATTGCCAGCACGGAAACCCTCGACGAGGATCTCAGTGACCTGCGCACGACGCTCACGCGTCATGTGGGACGACACGGATTCACCTTCGGAAACCGTGATACCAGCTTCGGCGAGAACCGAAGTGATTGCGCTGTGAACAGCGTCTTTCTGCGATTGCTTAGACATAAAAAGTCTACCTTCCTTAACGTTGATGTACAGACAATTCTGTACATTCATTTGTTTGTTTCAGTATCAACAGCCTGAGTCAAACAATCTTCTAAAGCTTTCGTGGCTTCATCGTCCACTATTTTGGAGAGCATCTTGTGGTACTCTCTCACCGAGTCAGATGCAGCAGGACTTTGGGCATAGCGTGACAACATGTCACGATACTCAACGAACGTACGTTTCGCATAAAACCAATTAGCGGTTTGGTTTTTACGTGCGGCAAGCTCTTCAGCAGCTCTGTCTTTTTCTAAATGATTAGTGTTATAGCGAGAACGTAAGTCAATATACTTCTCAAGATATGCAGCTCTATCCAACATCTTGCAGATGGTAATCCACACGTCAGGTACTTGTTCATCGCGCATATAATAGATTATACGAATTCAAAAATCTACTTCTTCTCGTTGCTGTCGCCCAAGATACCTCTGCGAGCAAGCTCCATCTCAACAACATGAAGAGTATCAGCGCGACGCCTATATTTACCAGCGTTATGGGCTATAAGGATCTCTTCTAAATCCTTAGAAGGAAGTTTGGTGAGTTCTTCCTTATATAACTCAGATACTTCATCTTGCTCTTCAGGTGAGAGATCGCTGTTGATCATGTAGGCAATACGCTTAGCGAACCCTTGTTGGGAATTGTCCCACCTACCCTTTGATGTTAGGTATTCCTCCTTAACCCTCTGATATATCTCAGTAGTTAAGGTCTTGGTGCGCTGAACGAGTTTCTCAGTCGCTCTTCGTTTCTTTTGAATCATCTCGGACATAGTGCTTCCTTTTATCCTTGGAATAGAATCGGGCAAATGGAGTCTTAAAGAAATATCCATAAGCATCTGAGTCATCAAAGTGAAGATCGATGTTATGCTTGAGACAGTATTCACCCTTAGTTTTGTCCCAAAGGTACTCATTCAGGAATGGGTTTCCCTTGGCATCGAAAGTCATCGGAGTTCCAATCTCTTGATGATACGATGCGATACTGAATAGATGAGTGTAACTCAGGTCATACTTCTTAATCTCAGCGTATAACCTCTCACCAAGGAATGGTCCGGTGATGATATGAACCTCATGCCCGTTGTCTACAAGCATCTTAGTGAACTCTTTGAAGAACTCAGGTCTATCAGTTACAACTCCATGTAAATCAATGCCGATCTTCATTCTTCTTTCTCCTCAGTCGAGATACGAAGTACTCGTAATACCCATTCTTAAACTTTGCGCCCATCATCGTCCCATATCTACCATAATGGAATGTGTATGCTTTAGTGATGACTCCAATTCCCTCATCAGGACATCCGATAACTTCTACTTCATCCCCGACCCGAAGACAATCCACAGGATCACATTTGCCACTAGGGTTAGGGGGAATATCACGAAAACAAACAGTGCAGCGAAAACTGCTATACAGACTAGGGTCGAAACGAACCTCATAACGCGGTTCATAAACTTCAAGCTTTCTAACGAGACTTTCGATAATAGAGCGATAGTGCTCTAATGTCCTATCCTCGTCCGACATAAAAGATATCTTTGGAGGAACAAAGTCGTCGCTCATTAAACCCTCTATTCTTGCTCCTCAATGATTGAATCAGGATCTTCACCGAGAAGCATGTAATCAATCTGTCGATCAGTGTGCCATTGCTGGAACTCTTTTTGAATCGAGCCTTGGATGTATGTTAGATTACCATCTTTCGACTTCATGTATAGGTTCACGTCGCCATTCTTTTCTTTAATAGCTTTGATGCGACCAAATGAGTCGTTAGAGGAGCTGGTTCCTCTAATCCACTCTGGTGCCCACCAATAATGAACTCCACGTTTACTTACGTGATCTTGATCTCGGTAGGGCTTTTGAATCACTTCTTTTGCGGGTGACTTTCTTTTTGCCATCGTTTCCTCCTAAAACAAAATATTCGAACATCCAATGTTCATATGCCTTAGTTGCTCTATTGGCACAGATCAACCAAAGTCCTCTGTCGGTTTCCCACTGTAAAGTCTTATTAGTGTATGAGATCTTACTAATATGACCCGCAACAGCGCATAACATTTCTTTAAACCAATAGCAAAGACCAGCTTCAATATAATCTGGCTCTCTGCTTGGCAACTTCGGCTTCATGTATTTGACCTCTCAGAACCCTATCTGCATTAGATTTTAGATATCTAGTCCGTAAATGGTAGTCATCCACTATCTCATCAACCTGTCTTTGACTGATAACTTTTAAAACTCTAAGTATCTCTAGCAGATGACCTAATGAAAACTCCATTCTGTTGGACATTTTCATTAGGTCGATCTGATTATATGGAGGTTTCACGTTCCCACCTAATTCCGTCGATGGACTTATAGTTCATCTTAGTGAGAGCAGACTGCATCTTCTGCCTCGCAGAGGAATTAGAGGTGAGGAGATTAACAACCTTTGGATACTGAGAATTCATGAATGCAGCTTCAATAAGCACGAGCACATCGTATCCTTCGTATGGCTTACCAGTAAGAGAATACTGTTGCTCAACAGCTCCAATATCATTGTCAAGGTGTAGTTCATCCCACGGACCCATTTTGCAGAGTGCATCGACTCCATCTTTATAGGTTCGTGCCACCACATTAGCGTAGTCACAAGCGCGGACATCATCAATTGCTAGAATTTTCTTCATAAAATCCGTTCATTCTCTTTACTGCAAGAGATGCCAAGAACTTATCTTTCCTCTTCTTAATAACCTCATCTATGTGTCGAACATAATTAGGTATTGAAGGAATTGTCCATTCTTGTTTTGTTACCCTTAATTTATACAAAAGGATCTGTAATCGGTGTAATGCCATCTGTTTGTTCATGAAGTCATCTGATGCTTGCTTAGAAGCTGCGCAAGTGTGATAATCGCCATTAGGCATGATGAGGTATCGATATTTTCCATCGACCTCCCATGTCATATTCTTAGCATCACAGTACTTGCATTTAGCTTCAATCTTAGTCAAGCAAAGCTCTTTCCATCACTGCATTCTTCACTGCTGTGATGAATTCTTCAGCTCCACTCTCCTGAGAGTGACTAAACGAAATCACCTTATATGCTTGTCTATTGCGATCAGTGACTGCAGTACATAGAACGTCGTCGATCACAACAGCAATGTGGATCGGTGAAGTTGGGATCCAGTCTGTACTGTGGAATGCAAGAATATCGTATCCTTGGTGATTACCAATGTGCCATACAGTAAGAATCTGAGCAGGTTTGTCTTGCTCTCTACGTTCTTTCCTAAACTCGAAGTCCAAAATAGATACGTTGCGTGGCCTATCTGGCCACAATCCACCATTCTCTGCTATCCATTGACCAACGATATTAGAACACCTGATCGCTCTTGGTAGGTCTTGTGGGTTGATCATGTAGGTCTCTTAGGTTTAAACATATTAGGCCACAACTGCTTACGATAACGAAATAGATGCTGTGACTTCATTTGCGGAGACATTTGAGTCTCAGGAATAGCGTTGATTCGTTCCTTCTCACGAGCGTATGCCTCTTTTAAGCCCTTGTTGTGAGCTTCGCGTTCGGCTTTTACTCTTGCCATGCGAACTTCACATGCGTGAGGCAAACCATGAGGTTCGTTAAGAACCCAGCGACCGTTCTCTTGAGTCCAATGCAGATCCTCCATTTCGCAGTCTCTGCATTTAGTGAACTTAATTCCGCTGCTCATCGTTGTCTCCTAGGAGGATAGAATCTGGTGTAATTACAGTGACTTCGAATGTAGCATCGATGTATTCGCCATTCACCAACTCATGACCCAATGACTTCTCAATCATGGATGCAGTTTGATCATCGAGATACCTGATCTGCCTTCCCTCTTTGCGATCTCTAAGATCTTTAAACTCTTGACGCGAATAGTCAAGCTCCACATGATTTGTTTCGCAGTTGTCGCAATAATATGTGTTCAACTCAGTCTTAAATGGTAACAAAGTCCAACAGACCATCTCTTCACAGCAATCGTCATACATCGTATCTTGGCGATATGCAAAACCCTGATAAGTGAACTTCATTGTGCCTCCAGTTTAAAGGACGAAAGGTCCATTTCGCTTGGCAATATCAACTTACCCAACACAACGTACATGCAAGGCATCTGTCTGCGATCCTCTCTACTCAACTTCTTACCTCTCAGCATAAAGTGATCAGAGACAGTCTTGCCTAATCTTTGATGACAATCGTGACAAGTGAGCTCACGATCTATAGCATACTCAAACTCGAATAGGTCGAAGTTAAACCCATGTTGGGTAAACACTGACCTAAGGTATTCTAATTCTTCTGGTTTTGCTTTATATCGCATCATTCTTCACTTCCTTCATATGACCACGTGTGATGCGATGCTTCCATCCACGCAGGATCTGGGGTAACCGTTGAACACCAGGTGCGTTTGCCTGCCTTAATTTCAATATCTGCTCTTATGAGGATATATGCTTTGTATGCTCTCCAATAGCCATATCTTGGTCCATACTTCTTGACGTATTCAATTAGGGACAATGATTTCGTTCGCTTGCGTCTTGTGACTCCATCCTCTACCCTCCCTATATAATCTGTGACGAACTTATTAAGTTGATCCACTGTATCTTGGTAGCTCACCCACTTAATCGGAGGGAAGAAGATCCTTGGGTTAGCACTCTCAACTCTGAGTGCTTGGAGCGTCAACAGGAGCTTCCCTAACGACTGAGCTTTAGGATTATTTGTTGGGTCCATCTTCCACCCGCTGAACAAAGTCTTTGATAGTGGATTGCAAAGATAAAAACCTAGCGAATCCAATAGGACCAAAGTCCTCACGTACGCATTTGAACTTAAGTTTAAGCAAGAAGTGTAATAAGCGAGCAGTGACCTGAAGACCATCTGCATGTCTTCGTTCAAGAATGTGCTTATCATGAACGTTCGGATCGATTGGGTTGGTTGCCAAGATGCTCCGAGTGAACATCAACTTTACGCTATAACGATCGACCATGGACGACTTATTATTTACTTGTTTACTCATACCTTCTCCTTTGGTTTGTTTAGATTTGTCTGCTTAGATCTTGTTAAGTTCGACCTTCAGTTCGTAGATATCAAGTTCCGGAAACATTTTCTGATATCTTTGCGCTTCTTCCAGGCTAGTCCATATGTGAGCTTCAGAAAATGTTTCCGGCGCCCATGGATAACCACCTGAGTTATAGTCTATAGCTACAAACTTGTCTTTGTAGCTAGTATGATTTCCTGTTCCTTTTCTTTCCGACCACTTCATTATGTACATTAGACTCACCTTTCGATAAAAGGTTAGAACGACAGGCCAACACCAGCGTGATACTGAGTGGCCGACAATGAACCAGCTGCATGATAAAGAATCCCACCGATCACCTGTAGCTTGGGATTCAGATTATATCCAGTATTGATCTTTAGTGCAGCATCCGCTCCTTTCCATAAATCCAGCCCAACTCCAACTTCCGTAAATAGCTTCTCGTTGATATTGAAGCCACCAAGTGCTCCAACGTTGAGTGTCAGCTTGTTCTCCGCCTTGTTTGTACGGATCGGCATGAATCCCAGTTGGCCCATCGCGTAGAACTTATCCAAGTTCAGCTTAGGGTTCCAAGACGCCGCTGCAGTCAACAGCCCGCCATTAGTCTGCGTGATGTACACTGCCGAAAACCGAAATCGTCGACGATCCCTATCGATGTCTTCCTCATCTCTACTCATGCATCATCTCCTAGAGGGAATAACCCTCTATCCCAATGCCAAACCTTACCTCTACGAGCCCTATCCTGACGAATAAGTAGGCCTATCGTATAGGCCACACCTTCAGCCAGATACCACCCCACTGCGATGCAACCTGGACATATACCCTCTATATGTCCTATATTGTAGTAATACTCACCCGACTCTACCTTATTTGCCACGTTATTCAGCAGGTCTTCCCTACCCTCTCTAGCTACTATTAGGGCCTTTCCAGCATCTGCCACAGGACACCAGGGGAATCCGTAACTTGTTGAATTTGCTAGAACACACTGACGAATAGGATGGGCCATGGCACGCCTCTCCGAGGGTCTTGCTTCTCCCCTCTCCTATTCCGGTCAGTCGTAGAAGTGCTCTCCTGCATGATCTCCTACGGCAAAATTCATATTCTCTAGAAGGACTCGGATATTGTTTAGATCTGCATCATCTCCTCTTCCTTCGGATAGTTCTTTTAAGGAATGTTCTGCTATGGGGAGATTGTTGACGATTATCTTAAGGTGATGCAGGAGGACTTTTGAGGCCAGGATGGTTAGTTCCGTCTTGGGCTCTGCGTTGGCTTCGGCCATCTGTTGGGCGAGGATAGACATTTCGACTTCGTTCATATTGTGGACACACCTTTCCGTTGATGGTATTGGTTCGGGACAGGGTAGGGGGAGTGGCGTAGCAGTGTCAGTATATAGGCGTAGGAGATAAGGGAAAGGCCCAACCCAGGTTTCTCCAGGTTGGGCCAGTTGGAGATGCGACTTACGGACTTGAGTTACTCGGTGATGCCGAACTTCTCGCGAAGCGAGGCAGGGAGAACCGAGGTGTTGACGGCGACCTTGGAGGCTTTGAGAGCTGCGAGCTCAGCGACTCGGGCGTCGATGTAGCTCTGGACTTCAGCTTTCTCCTCGGCGGTCGAGCGAGTGGCGAGGAAGAGCTTCAGGTTCTTGAGTTGTTCATCGCCTTGGCCAGCACGACTTCCCGGGTTCTTGGGTTCGTACTTGGTGTTGCCGTTGAACCGAGGATCTTTGCGAATCCAGTTCGACTGCAGACCAGAGACGTACTCCTTGAGTTCCTCGTCGGTGAAGGACTTGGTGAGGTCGATTTTGCCCGCTCGGAAACCTTCGAAGAGGATCGCGTTCACCTGAGTGCGACGCTCCTTGGTCATCTCGGCGGAGATGTTCATCCCATCTTCGAAGTGGACGTTGGCGGAGTCGAGGACGGAAGTGATTGCCATGTAGACTGCGTCTTTCTGCTTCATAGTATTCCTTTGTTTGTTTGGTTATAGTTGATGATTGTTTCAGTATCATCGACTTGTCACTGTCGTTCAGTGATGACTACATATAGTATCGGGAACTGTTAAGTGCCGAGGTGGGTGGCGTAGCAGTGTCAGTCGCCTGGTGGGCGCTGACCTACTGCTTAGTAACGGAAGTCGTGACCTTTAACGAAATGATCTACGTATTTGTCACAGCGGCCTTACGGAGGATAACTCGTGGCTTCATCGGCGGTACCTTCATAAAGGTAGAGATGCGAATGAGGTATACTTTCTCGTTCTTGTGGAGCTTCATTGTATCCTTGTGGTGTTGGACAAACCAAGACCAAGTGAGGATACCCAACGTCTTACCAGTCTCGATATCCCTTACAACCATCGGTAACCTATCCTTTGACCACTCAATGATCTGGTCCCTGTTGAGCGAGATCGTATTCTCATAGTGAGTCCGAATTGTGCGGCATTGCATATATCACCTCGTGTTGGTTAATAGTTTCAGCTCAGACTATTCAACTCGATAAGTATCACTCCAGCCTCGTACACAGCATACCCAGCGAGTACGATCAATCCACCTTCAATCATGCGGTCAAACCAGGTTCTCATAAAGTCTCCTTCAGTTTAAGGTCCTTGTAGTCCTTGCCGTTGAGTCGGCACCATCGGATGGTATTGGAGGAGAGGTCGTCGTTGCAACCCATCAACCAATACCATATCGTCCACATCACTCTTGCCATATCGCGTTCACTCGCAGTTGGGTTTGGACCTGACGGAGAGTGATGATGCCTTCGTTGATTGCTTGGGCGATCTCATTCTCAGTGAGCGACTCGAGGTTAAACAAGACGAAGTCCTCCATCATCTCGCGGTCGCACGCAGCGCACTGATGTCCGATGAAGGTGTTGTGCTTGCAGCGCTCGTCGTTCTTGAGTTGGGTTTCGATAAACGATTCAAATGCTTTCATGTCTTTTCTCGAGGTCATGCGACTTTCCTTTCGTTGAGGTTGATTTGTTTCAGCTCGATGTTCTGGAGGTGGATGATACTCTTCATTATCTCAATCCGAGCTATCAGGAGTTCAATTATTCGAGTACTTCTGCGTTCAGTGAGCAACTCTTGATCATTCTCAGCTAGGGCTTGATATAGTTCAGCTAGCATAACGTTCTCCTTATTTATAATTATTTATAGGTTCGGCAACTCCCTATAGGCGTAGCAGTGTCAGTGGGTGGGGACAGCTTGCGCCATCCCCACCGTACCGACTTACCTATCAGCTGATACCGAACTTGGCCTTCAGGCTGTCGGGCAATACCGAGGTATTGACCTCGACCGACTTGGCCTTCTCAGCAGCGAGCTCGGCAACCCGAGCATCGATGTACTGCTGCACTTCGGCCTTCTCAGCAGCGGTCGTCCTCGTGTTGAGGAACAACCGGAGGTTCTTGAGCTGCTCGTCACCTTGTCCCGCTCTCGAACCGGGGTTCTTCGGAGTGTACTTCGTGTTCCCGTTGAAGCGAGGGTCCTTGCGAACCCAGTTGCTCACGAGACCGGAGACGTATTCCTTGAGACCGCTCTCGTCAGGAAGGTCGCCGCTGTAGTCGATCGTTCCCTTCTGGAATCCCGCGATGAGGATGGCAGAGACCTGAGCGCGAGTCTCGCGGGTCATCAGGGACTTGATGTCCATCCCGTCTTCGAAGGCATGACCTTGCTCGTTGAGGACGGAGGTAACCGCTTGATACACAGCATCTTTCTGTTTCATTCGCATTCTCCTTGTTATGTGGATTAATAGTTTCGGTATTAATCCGGTTTCCCGTAAGACTTGGCATGGTTTTTGGTACCCGCTATCCTCGCCTTACAAGGGATCCCTTGAGTCGGTACCGGTACTCGCCGCGCGCCTACCCTGTACATGAGCTTTTTCTCCTAATAGGCAAAACTTAACTGGTACTTGGAATTAAATTTAAAAATATAAGTTTTTCTGGCTCTACAACCTCATACCAACTTTTTAAATTATGGCAATTATGACATAACGTTTGCAAATTCTCTTTAGAGTTATTGTTTCTGTTCTTATCAATATGAGCTACTGTTAACTGACAATCTTTCTCTGGCATAAATCCACAGCGCCTGCACTTATCTTCTCTAAACTTTAAATAGGGTCTCTTCTTTAACTGTGACTTTGTTCTAACATAGTTCTTATTCTTAGCGTCTTGAATCCATTTCTTTTGATATTCACTGGCCTTTACTCGCACACATACCTTACAACGATGCGCCAATCCATCTTTCGTTGTTGGATGCTTATAAAATTCACTAACGTCTTTATTTTCTTTACACAAAGTACAACATTTCATCTTACATTTGTACCCTGGCCCGCTATCAACCTATTAGGCTACATCAGGCACCAGTACTCATTTTCCTATTAGGGTATAAATTTTCCATGGCCATTAAAGTGAATTTCGCCAACGCAACAATCCACCTTCCTGGGCGCTACGGTCCTCACCAAGACTTATTTCCTACTCTGCGTTTCTTCACCGTACTGAAACTTCTTAACATTTGCAAGGCCTCCACATTGCGAGCCTATATCCGTAACAAGAGGCTCACCTAATGTGCATCGGCTGCTCCCCATCAAACAAACTCAAGAACCATTTCCTTTATATCTTGGTGGATTTAGGCCTCACCAAGGCTGAAGAGCTAGGTGCCATCACCAGCTACCACACTCCCGCAACGAAACCCGCACTTGCCCACTCCTTTTGGTCCATCTGGTACCAGCACCCGCAGGACGACGCGTGGAAGGCCTCGCTACTTGACAAGGAGGAGTCGTGATCGATAGACGATTGTCGTACCCTCACCTCGGCCGCGATGATGTAGCCTACCAGCTCAACCTCATGAAGTATCGCGGAGCCCACTACCAGCGTCTCTTCGTATTCTTAGCTCGCTTAGGTTTGAAGACTCCGCGCGAGTATTTGCCTGTCGGCTGGCAGTATCGTCCCATCAACCCTTTGAAGGGCTGGAAGTACGGGTTATAATAGGGATATGCGCGAGTGGTTAACCTTTAGTAAATCTGGGCAGTGGGTGTTGCATAAGGCAACCGCACCCAACTCACCTGACGAGCATCCGCCTGCGGATGACTACACCAGTCACAATAAGCCCTACAAATCTTTTCGAACAAATCAGGGCGAGCTTCACGAGGACCACGGACAGAGGGGTACCCTTCATGACTTTGGCGGCGGCAAGCAACCCAAGCACCCAAACCAGCGCAAGGCTACAACGCCATCTCAAAAAGTTCAAAGCTTCTACAACGAGCGCAACCCGGGCGTTGGCGACTGATCGTATAATCAGGGCATATATACAACATCTCTGATCGGATTCGCGTGATATTTGCGCTTATGGATTGTTTAGACCGTTTAGGTTTGAAGTCCCCGAAGAAGTTTTTAGGTACTGAGATACGGTATGTGTGCGGCACAGACGACGTGCAGGTGCGCATCTTCCAGAAGGAAGACGGTTCTTGGTGGGAGACGATGTACTAATGCTTAACTTCAATACTCTCAAGGCTGTACATATTGCGAACGGTGTTGCACAGTGCAGCGAAGGTATTAACAAGCGTCACTACATTGCTAACAAAGCTAGAGGTAGGGCTGGCGGCATCGAGTACATGCAGCACTCTAGCAATCACAAGCTGTATGCGTTAGAGGATGACTTTGATCGCAACAGTAGGCCAGCACAGAGGATGCAGTGACAGGTTTAATTATCCTGAGAACTCTTAGGAACATTACAAACTCAATGCTAGCTTGAAGCTTGAGGATATCTGACTCGAAAGACTTGGTCAAGGCGGTCCTCCAAGGACAGTCGTCCTTTCCACGAGGGATCATATCCATAATACACTAGTCGATAGTTGCGACTGAGTTCATCGCCATGATCTAAGTCATAGAAGTCTATGTAGCTTGACATGGATTCGGTCTGCACGTGAAGTAGGCCAATTACCCTAAGACGTCTAAGAACCTTCAGTAGCCTGAAGAAGGACGTCACTTGCTGCATGTTGAGATTGTCGAACGGTTTACCAGGCTCCACTTTTAGTCCCTGCCAGTGTTAGAAGTTGCATATACTCTTCCCATACTTTAACAGAGGGCGTAGCTGCGCTCTTGATCCCAAGATCCCTTAGGACAAACAGTAGTCGCATTGTGCGCTCAGTAGAGATGATCTTATAAGTCAGCGGGTCCACTTAGTGGAGTTATACTTCCACGTCTGGAGTGCTGGTAGAGTAGTTTCCACATAAAATACAATAGCTCGAGCCTGTAGTGGCAATCGATTAGGTGCTTGTGGTCCGCTTTGGAGATGCGATCTATTTGACGCTCCATAACACAGTCCTTTTGTAATATTGATGTGGAAGGAGGCGGATTGAAGTTCAGACATGATAAAGCCTCCTCTAGGTTGGTCAACCTAATGGCTGACTATAATATTTTATCACGAGGTGGGATTGTCTGAATCGAATAGGGTGCGTTCGATGATTTCATCTTCGACCCAAGCTTTTTGCAGCTCGCAGTCAAATTTCTTCACAGAAAGTATAGAGTTGTGGGGACCGCAGTAGCGGTTAAGTACCCAATGGAGTTCCCCAAGTGGCATGGCGTGCAACAATGCTTTAATACGATCTGGGCATTCTCTCATGCAGATATTTTACCATTATTGTATTTTCGGTAAATTCTGTTGCCTATGAGTTTCATTAGGATGATATAGAGGGCGTACTTGTGGAAGTCGTCCTCAGCCTTATCAATTGGGTTGGTTCTTACTTTTTGTCCCATGCGAATTCCTCCTTTGCCTCCTCAATGGTGATATCGTCGTCAATTAGGTAGTTATGCGCCAATATATCCATAGCCATTTGGAGTCGTTGTGGTTGTGATGGTGGGTTGGGGTTTAAAAATTCTGGTAAACATGCGGATCGAAACGGGCATTTTTGACAGCGCTTAGAATCTAAGCAAGCCCCTTGGGTATCTATGATCTCCTGCATCGTTTGCTTATCTGAATCGCTTAAGGGCATTACTCTTCCCTCAGCATTTTGTCTACTTCAGAGTCAAGGAGTATCTGAGTAGCGACCTCTTTATACCTAATATCTGCTTCTTCCTCTTTCATGTCCTGTGCTCCAATAGCCTCAATGCAACTTACATAGCTGCCGTCGACTCTCTGCTTAAGCCTACTTAAAGGACATGATCGACACAGGGATTTGTTAGCCCAGCCAGAGCAATTGCCATCTTGAGCTATAATCTCTTTTAGGATTTCCATCCCTGTCATTCGTTTCAGGATCCTTCCCAAGTTCCATTATACGACGGGCCACACGGGGTAGCAAGGTATAATGAGTTAATATGGCAATGGACCCACCAAATCAGATATATCCACCTCCAGCACAGTCGATTACGTCAACGCCGTCGCCTATGCCGCTGTACCTTCCTGATCCTTCGATCAAGGGTATTAGCTTTGATCAACTTTTGAATCAACGTGGAATTCGCTTCTTTCACCAGAAAGCTTTGCCATGCCCAAACATCCTTACAGTGGATACTAACGCTCATCAGCCAGATTGCAAATTCTGCGACGATAGCGGCATCATCTACTACGATAACAAGGAGTGCTGGGGAATTTTCCAAGGCAACAGCATTGAGAAAACTTTTGAAGCTCACGGTATCTGGGAAATCGGCACTGCAGTAGTGACGTTCCCCACTGAGTACCCTGATGGTAGCGGTCAGGCAGACTTTAATACCTATGATAGGTTAACAATGCCTGATTTTGAAGTTCGCCTGTGGGAACTTAAGGAATACGAGCCTCGTCCCGACGGCCAAGAACTCAGGTATCCAATCCGCAAGGTCGAGTACGCTTCTTCAATTATCAACAATGTTCAGAAGTTCTATTACCCTGGGGTTGATTTTAACGTAACGCCCGACGGGAAGATCCAATGGATTTACGGAAAAGAACCTTCTTACGACGCAGATGAGGAAAAGGGCGAGGTCATCGCCTGGTCATATTTTGCCAACCCTGTTTATGTCGTAGTACAGTCTCTAAGAGAACTCAGAATCACGCAGGAGCTAGTTAACGGCCAAAAAGTCTCTAAGCGTCTGCCACAACAGATCCTAGTGAAGCGTGACTTCATGTTCGGAGCTGGGGAGAAATTGTTACAGAGTCCGTAATCCTGAGTTAACCCAACGCTAAGTTATAATTGGTATAGAGTTAACAGGGAGCCGATTCTTTCTTATGCCTCAAGCAGTAAGTCGTAGACAATACAGAATGATGATGGCTATTCTTCACGGAAAGGCGAAGGATGGTCCGCGCGGTCGTCCTCCAAAGTCCGTCGCCGCGAAGTATACAGATCCAGGTAAAGATGCCCCAGAGCAGTCCGGTGAAGATCGTGGCGGTAGCTGGAATGAAGAGCATCATGCAAAGGCCAAGGAACGTACCAAGGCAGCTCGCAAGGATCGCAAGAAGACAAAGAAAGAACTCCGTAAAGCACTAGAAGATTTTTATAAGGCCACCAAGAGCGGCGCAGCCGCGACCCTTGTGATGGATAACAATAACCGCATCCTACTTGGACAACATTGGGGTGACAAGAATTCTCTTGCTTTCCCTGGCGGACACCTAGAACCAAATGAAGACTCTGCACTAGGCGCACTGCGCGAGCTGCAAGAAGAGACTGGTCTCATTGGACACAACCCACAAAAGATTATGGAACATAAGGACAGCGGCAGAGACGTCACTGTATACCTTATTGAGTCCTTCCGTGGAAAACCAGCATCTTCGAAAGAGCTCACCAACTTGAAGTGGTATGAGCCTCAGGATATCGAGTGGAATAAAGTTCGTAACTGCTGCATCGCTCCTTTGAAATATGTAGTTGAGCAAAAGCTTGGTAAGAGTATCAAGGGAATGCTCGCGATTGAGAAGCTAGAGAAGAATATCATCCGTCAAAGAGGGGACGCAGTTTTCGAAGTCACTCACGGCGACGCGCTAAAGCTTGTTGGCAATGGCGTCTTTAGAATGTTGCGCGAAGCTGTGCGTGATATGAAGGATGAAGATTTTAAAGATGTTCACATCGACACGTACACGGTTTCAATCCGTCGTCATATGTCTGATGTCTATTCTGGTCGCGTAAGCGACGGACACAAGGTCGTATACCAGTTCACTAACAAGTCGCTCCCTGAACTCACCGCTGGCTTGATGTCTGTGTTCGAGTGGTATCTTCCTGAAGACCAAAAGGACCTAGAACTCCTTGACGAAGGTCTTCTACAAGACGACGCCATCCACGGCGGCATCAATGAGCTTGTAGACAATTATCGTCGCCACAATATCGGCAACATCTATGAAGAGATGGAAACTATCCGCTCGCACATGCGCAACGGTATGGCTATCGACCTTCAGCAAACAGAAGCAAAGATTATGACTCTGTTTGATAAGCTTGAAGACGTTGTTCATGATGTTGTTGGAAAGCATAACATGCTTGCTCAAGAAGCAGGCAAAGAGATCGAAGAGCTTGAAAGAAAGCTTCGCGAGCTACAGAGCAAGATTGAAGAAATGGACAAGAAGCCAGAAGTAGTAGAAGCCTACTCTTCCAATCCTGCTAACAAAGATAAAGTCATCGATGAGTACTACTCATATCTACCTAAGCCATCTATCGAAATTTCCCCTAACGGAAAGATTCGCATCTCTTTTGGCTCCGACTGGAATACGCTTGAAAAAGAAAACTTCTTGAAGGATATGAGAGCTCGTGTCATCAAGAAGGCGAGCAAGTAATGGTGAATCTTTACTTTGAACTCGATCGCCTAAGAGCTACTCTAAAAAGTCGTGGACTCTCTGAAAACGCAATCGAGAAAATTACAACGCAAGCGAGACTTGAGATCCTCACGGAGTTCCAGAATCAGGCTGAATCTGCGATGGAGCTAGCTGTTGAAGCTGGTGTTCAGAAGGACTCTGTTGACTTCATTAATGAGATCCGCCCTAACGCTATCACTATGGAACTGATGACAGACTCTGGTAATCTAGAGTTCTCAGAACCTCCATATCCTATGTTGCCTTGGCTTCTTAAGAATGCTAAGCCAATGAAGGATGGTAGTGGCGTTTATAAAGTTATCCCTGTAGGTGCTCCTTCAAAGAACCCTAAGCCCTCTATGGCTGGCAATATCTTTGATGCCCAGAAAGCTATCATGACTGCGCGTGCAGAAGAAGCTAAACGCCAGTATGACAGGGTGAAACCAAAGAATTCAAAGGCTACGTTCCGTACGGCTTCAAGTAAGCAGAGTGCTGAGACTAAGTGGGTAAAACCTGCTAAAGAAGTGGACTTCACAGATGATGTGAAGGGCATCAACAATGAGTTGACCGAGACTATGGAACAAGCTATTAAGAGAATCATCGAATCTTACGTGGAGGCCTTCTAACATGCCGTTTGTAATGCCTGAAATTGTAGTACACAAGATTCTTAAAGATGGCCTTAAGGACCTAAGGGCTAATCGTCCTGCCTTCAACGACCTCTTCTGTCAAATGACACAAGATGAGTTGGGCAAGGAGTATGGTCAAGCTTATGTTGACAGCATCTGGGATTGGTTTACAACCACCAAGATTCCTGTTGTTCAGGCTTGGTCGCTAAATGCTCAGAAGATCCCTTGCATTAGCGTTCATCTTGCCAACGAAACAGAAGATGAATCCAAGGCTACCTTGAATGACTTTGCAGGCATCTTTGATGAGGATGCAGAAACTGGCACCGGAGTGTTTACGGTGATGGTTGATATTGGGTTGCACTCTAATAGAGCTGGTGACCAAGTATTATGGCTTTATTACATTGTTAGCTATATTCTTTTTAAGCACAAACTTAAGGCACATAGGTTAGGTCTTAAGTTACACACCTACAGCGCTTCCGATTACAATAAGGATGCCGCTAAGATGGGTGAGAACATTTGGACTAGGTGGATTAGGTTTAGATGTACAACTGAGAACTTTTGGTCTGGAGATGCATTGGGTGAAGCCGATGGCGTCAACCTTGATCCAGCGATTGGCAATGAGCCAGCCTCTTCTGTGGCTACCTCTCTAGACGTTGACATCGAAGAGGTAGACATCACCGCTAACACCGGTTTACAGGCTGGCAGGGTAGGGGATGAAGAAGATGACGAGTTGGTAGATATTTAACCACTTAAGTCGGATAAAATCAATTAAGGAGTAGCATATGGCTAAGAAAAAGAAAGAACAAAAGGTAGCTCAAGAGCAACAGGCACCTGCCGGCGCTCCAGAAGCAACTGGTAATCAGAAGCTAGATTTTGATGCATGGTGGGCGCTAAGGGGCAAAAAGCTTCCTAAGCATCATCACAAAGAAATCATCAAGGCAGACTTCGCCGGTCGTGGTCTAGACGACAAAGAAAGCATGGAAGATTTTGATAGAGCGCTTGAGATGTACGGCGTTAAGCTTGACTAAGCCTCTATGTTATAATTGGTTGGTATACAAAACCTGACTCAGGAGATGCAACATGGCAATTAATGTAAGTTTTAACGGGGCAACAATTTATAAGCCTGGCGCTTACTCCAAGACTTCGATTGATCTTGGTGGTGGTTTTCCACTATCACCAACTGGTCTAGTCGCTATTTTTGGTGAAGCGGACGCAGGTGCTCCAGGCGCAAACGAAGTAAATATCGCTGACAACGTGTTCAGCCCAGAACAACTTCCTGCTATCAAGCAGAAGTATCGCAGCGGTCCACTTGTTGATGCATGCGCGTTCTTGTTCGCACCAGGTGCCGATGGCGCAATTCCTGGCGGAGCAAGCGCTGTCTATATCTACAAGACAAACGCTTCTGTTCGCGCAACGCTCGCACTTGACAATACTTGGGGAACTCTACGTTCTCTTGAGTGGGGTGCAGGCGGCAACAAGCTCACCTACAAAAACGTTCTCACTCCAGCTGTAAGCGCTACTCGCGCTTCGTCTGCTCCATTCGACGTCACTGGTGACGTTGCAACGGAAACCCTTGTGCTTCGCGTACAAGGCGGCGCAGACAATACGTTCACTGCTCCTGCAAGCACCACGACTCGTGCATTGCTTCAGACTGCGTTGAACACTGCTGGTAACTGGTCTGGCGGTCTTCCTTCAGGCGTCACTCTCACTGTTGGCGGTGCATCTGATGCAGCTGCTACTTTGACGATTGCTCGCTCTGCAGCTGGTACTCCAAACCGTGAAGGATACGGTCGCAACTTCCAGATTGTTAGCGGTACGCTAGCAGCTTCTGCAAATCTTGCAACTGGTCTCGTAACCTCTTCTTCTGAAGATATGGCTACGATCACTATCTCTAACAAGCGTGACCTCATCGACGAAAGTGAAACTATCGGCGGAGATCTAGTTTTGAAGCTTGGTCGCAGCGGCGGCGTGACTCCACAAGTCACCGTCAACGCTACTCAAGTTCTCTTGATTAACAACTCTGTCACTGAGTATGCTATCACTAAGTCTGATTTCGGTACTCTTGCAGAAATGTTGGCATGGATCAACAGCACCGCAACCAACTGGTCCGGTGAACTTGGTTCAACCTTGTTCGGTCAACTAAGCCCAAGCATCCTTGATCGCGTAACCGGTCTTGGCGCTCTTGGTTCTGCTTCGATTCGTCCAGCTCAGATCAAGCGCGATGCACAACTTGCTCGTGACATGTTTGCTCAAAGCTCTATGATCAGCCAGAGCATCGTAGGCGCAAACGCTTACGCTGGTCTTCCTGATGCAGCTGCTGAGATCTTCCTAACTGGTGGATCTAAGGGCGGCACTCAGACTGCTGAGATCGCTTCTGCTCTAAGCAAGTTCGAAAAGTTCCGCGTGAATAGCGTTGTTCCTTTGATGTCTCGCGACGCAACGGACGATGCTGCTGACGGTCTTACTGACCCAAGCTCTAACTACACCATCGATGGTATTCATCAGGCTGTGAAGACTCACTTGAGCTTGATGGCAACCACCAAGAAGAAGTCTGAGCGTCAAGGATACTTGTCTTACAAGGCAAGCTACTCTGATTGCAAACAGAAGTCTCAAGACTTGGCATTCCAACGCATTCAACTTGCGATCCAAGACGTTCGTCAAGCTGACAGCGATGGCAACATCAAGTGGTTCCAGCCATGGGCTGGTTCTGCTCTCCTAGCCGGAGCTCGTGGTGGTAGCCCAGTCGGTCTTCCAATGACCTTTAAGTATTTCAACATGTCTGGTATTCGTCAGACTGCTCAGCCAATGAGCACTGCCGAAGCTGATATCGTGGTGGATTTCGATCCTGATACTCAGTATGATGATGCAATTCAAAACGGCATCACCTTCTGGGAAGCTCCACAAACTGGCGGATTCCGCCTTGTTGTGGATAACACCACCTATGGTAAGGATGGAAACTGGGTGTTCAACCGCGGCAACGTTCAGTACGCTGCTGACGTTCTAGCCTACGACTTCCGTAACCAACTTGAGAATATCTATGTTGGCGTGAAGAACACTATCACTGCAGCCGAAGTTAAGTCAACATGCGAAGCTATCCTAGGTACCTACCTAGCTCAAGGTATTACGGTTTCGACCTCTGATGCCAAGAACGGCTTCAAGCAGCTTGTAGTACAGATCAACGGCAACACTATCAACATCTCAGTTGTAGTTAAGCTTGTTGAGGGTATCGACTTCATCTTGGCCGACATCACTCTTCAAAGAGCTCAGCAAACAGCTTAATAAGAATCATTATTTAAAGTTTCTAGTGAACCCCGACCAAAAGTCGGGGTCCTACTTTCTGGTATATTAAGTTTAAACTTTATAAAGAGAGTGACACATGTTATCGAAAGCAGCAAGACACAGATTAGTAATAGCCCTTACTTCTGAAAAAGTTGGAGAAGAGGTCGCTGATGCAATTGACACAGAAGATTCAGGCGATGGTACTATCCTACCAAATTTCACTAATAACCAATTATTAAGAGGCAACGGAACCAACATTCCAATAACAGATGGCCAACTTCAGTTTGATCCAGGATCAAACAGACTGTATGTTGGTGCATATGCAAGTAGCTCAAACGGTATTATTACAGTCGGTGGCTCTGGAACTGGCATCGGAACTATTGATGGTGGCGGCGGAGCACTTAATGTAACTGGTGGTCCACTTACAATGACCACTCATGTAAGTGCTCAACCTATTGTTTTTAAGCCAGGCACTACTGAATCCTTTAGGTTTCTTGGAACTGGCCAATCTGTGTTCAACAACGCTATTCGTGTTAAGACTAGAGTTGTTGCTGGTGCAACTGTAACTATTGCCGATACAGACTATGCTGTATTTTGCACTGCTGGCGGTAGCGTTACTGCTAATCTTCCTGTAGGAGTAGATGGTATGGAAATTAAGGTTGTAAGCAGGAACACCTCTTTAGTCGACATAACACCAAACGGTTCAGATACAATAAACGGCACAGGCGCTCCTTATCAGATGAGTGCCGCAGTAACGCTGATATTTGCAGCGGGCGATTGGGCTGTCTTTAACTAAAAATAAATAATTATGAATGAAATTTTAAAGATGGACAAGAACGGTCAATGGTCCTCTCCAAAATAGGCTATTTGCTTAACCTAAAACCTGATATTCTAGACTTAAGTTACAATTAAGTGACTTCAAAAATGCTCGGTAAAGGGAACCGCACCCTAAAAGGAGAAATCAATGGCTTCTAAACTGCCATCGTTTGTCACAGGTGCAAACGCTAAAATCAAAGTCGGAGGCAAGACGTTCGCGTATGCTTCTGATGTCTCGTACAACGTTGTTGTGGACGTGGTACCAATCGAAACAATGGGTCGTTACGAAGCAGTCACCAATGAGCCAGTTAACTATTCAGTTAGCGGCGAGTTGAGTGTCGTTCGTTACACCGGCATTGCTAAGACCAACAACATGCCAGGAACTAACACTGGTGGTAACGGTCTTGGTAAGGTTGACATGGGCACTGTGGGCGGCATCGGTTCGCATCACATTAACCCAGGCAATATGCTGTTGTCTCAGACTTGGGATCTTGCTGTATTCCAGAAGACTCAAACTGCTGCAACTGCTGCTGGAGATACCGCAGTCACCGTTGATGCTGTTGAATTCATCACCATCAAGGACTGCCGTTTCACTCGCAAGAGTGCAGGTATTAACAAGCGTGGTATCCTCGTTGATCGCCTAAGCTTTGTTGGTATTCTTGCAGACGATGAGTCGTTCGACGCTTCGTACTCTGGCGATACGGATCTGACCTAAACTGTTCGTAAAAAAGCAAGAACCTCGCTAGATGTGCCACTGAACACGGCTCCTTTAGCGAGGTTCTTCATTCTCTTAATTCTTTGCCTTACTGAATTAGTAATTTGCCCGCCTCGGGCCATCAACCTTGTGCTAATCGTCAACTCATCTTCAACAATAACAATTAATTTAATGTCGAATATATCTTTATTTCTTTTTATAAACGAGGAGACGTGCGTGGTGGGGTCATAGATCACAGTGGATGTTTCGTTCCAAAGTATAGACCTTGTTTGATCTTTAGGTGTTTTATCGTACGAAACATATTTAAATTTATTAATTACTTGATTGCAAATCCAACTCTTTCCAGCTCCAGACGCACCTGCAATAACATAAACAATCTTCTTTGTTCCTACTGATCTATTGGCTAAAAAATTTTCCATTTGGTCTTTAGTGTTAGGTTTTTCTTTACCATTGCCATGTATTGCGTGAAACAATCTGTGACACGGTATACAAAGCGACACTAGATTGTCTATATTGAATCTTTCGGTCGGATGATGCTTCCAAGATTTTACGTGATGTGCATTTAATGTAACCCCACTGATTGAGCAAGCAACGCAAGTAAAGTTATCGACCTTAAATCTTTCAACATGTAATTTTAAATCTGCAAACCTATTGCGCTCTGCTCTTGCAGCCGGTGTTTTAAGTTCGTCAAAATCTGATAACTTAATGCCTCTCAGAGTGCAACTAATTTTTACTTTTTGATCAAAAGTTAACTTCTTGCCTTTATTAGTCGGTGATCTGCCGCGCTTTACAGCGCTCATTTTATCAATAACTTCTCGCCTAGTCTCCTTCTTTCCTTTATTCCACGGCACATGATTAACCTTTGCAAGACTCATTTTTAACTTAGATTCTGTAGTGTGCCTAATACAGCATTTAGTGCAGTTTGGTTTAGAAGCGTTAACTTTATTGAGATATCCTCGATCTTTGCCGCACGTATCGCAGGTGGCCCTATATTTTGTTCTATAGTGTGCGCTGTCAATAGGTTCTTTTATGGTATCATTTAAGTTAATCATAATTATTATGATTATACCTTGTATCAGGAACAAACGCTAATGGCAGGTATAAAGCCGTTTTTCATCACAGGCGCAAACGCTAAGGTAAAGCTCAACGACAAGACGCTAGCCTTCTGTACCGATCTTTCCTATTCCGTAACGATCAACACTCAAGCTCCTAAAATCTTAGGCATGTATGAAGGCAGCTCTGTCGAGCCGCTGGGATATACCGTTAATGGCAGCTTCACTGTCATTCGCTACGCTAAAGACGTAAAAAGCAGTGTCGGTGGAACTATCCCAAATGGGATTGCACAGAACGACGCCGGCAACGGTGTTGGAAACTGGGGCGGAGTATGGGGTGGAAAAGCTGGAGACTTCTTTGCTCGCAATGGTATCGGCAACGACGGCCGCGCAAACGAAGCTCTAGATCCTAGCAAATATCAAAGTGGAACTACTTTTGATATCCAAGTTTATCAAAAGCTTCCTAATGGCAACATCCTAGGTGTTGCAAACATCAGGAACGCTCGTATTACTAAGGCTGACTTTCAATTAACCAAGAAAGGCGCCGCTGTACAAAGATTTGAGTTCACTGCATTGTATGCAGATGAAGATAGTTTCGTAGCAGATGCCTCTGGTAGAGGACAACAGTTCACATAAGGGTGATTTATGGCAGATGGCTTTAACAATCGCCCCCCCGGTGCGATACAGCAAATCACAGATAATATCGTTGGCGGCAATGCTGCTGGCATCATCTCTACACGTCCTACTGCAAAATATGCTTCTGGCGCTCGCTGCATCATGAAGATAAACGACCAAGTTGTTGGTTTTGCATTTGGTGTTTCGTGGAGAATCACCACGAACTTCGTAGAAGTCACCACTATTGACGACTATCTTCCTTATGAATTAGCTCCGCAAAGAGTATCGGTAGAAGGAACGATCTCTGCACTGCACATCCCTGGCCAAAGTGCTACTACACAGCTATGGCAAGGCGATACACTCTCCTTCATGTTCAACAGGTACTTCACGCTGGAAGTGAGAGACTCGCAGACTGATGCCTTGTTGTTCCAGGCTCCTAGGTGTGTTATCACTTCTCGTACTGAAGAAGTGAGAGTTGATCAACTCAACAATGTTTCGTTGAGTTGGAAGGCTATTGGCTGGCTTGATGAGAAGAAGCCTGAACTTCCAAATAACTTTGATCAACCTAAGAAGCCTTCAGCCGCTGAAACCACTAACCAAGGTGGTATTGCAGCTACGCTTAGCAACGTAGCTAATGCTATTCGCGGCTTTAATATTCCATAAGTAGTCTACTTTTCCCAAGGTATAATCGCATAGTATACCTTAAGGAGAAAGCATGGAGCTACCTAAAAACGAAGCAACCTTCACATTCGAGCACACTGGTCAGGCTACTGGCCAAGAGTACAAGGGACAATTCACTGTCTTGTGTGTTCTTAACATGGCTCAAAAGCATGCCATGGAACTCGAGAAAACTCGCTTGATGGGTAACTACATTACGCCAACAGCTGGTCTCGAAGGCATCGCGACGGTCCTCGCAACCCTTAGAGCTAAGATTGTTAAAGCCCCTGATTGGTGGACTCAAAGCACCGGCGGCCTTGAAATCCTAGACGAAGACGCTCTTGTTGTTCTCTACAATAAGATCGAGGAATCGGAGAAAGAATGGCGTACGAAGCTGAAGGAAAAGGGCAAGAAGGCACAGGAAGCATCGACAACACCGTCGACGCCGTAAAGGCCATTGCCGCTCATAACGCCAGAGCCGATCTAAGCAATCCAGAACAACTAATCCTATTCCTTAGGAGTTGGTGGTCTCGTACCTATAACCGCCCACTTAAAGATCCGCTTCTATTGTCATACACCACAGAAGAGCTCCTATACGAGTTCTTTGACCGTATTGAGCGTGTCAAGGCTCAAGAAGAGCAAGCTAATAAAGCTAATGATAAGATAGAAGAGGATAAGGAAAAGGCTGCCTTAGACTGGGCACAAAAAGAAGAACTTAAAGAACTTAAACAAGAACTTAAACTTGCTAAAGTTGATCCAACTAAAGATCCAGCAAACATTAAGTGGATGGAAGAACAGCTTCAAAAAGCCAAAACTCAGTTTGGGGAAGATTTTGGAGAAGACATAAATGAAAACTTTGAAGACATGTAAATCTTGCAAAATACTTCTATCATTATCTTGTTTTAATAAAAACAAAGGCGGTCTGCTTGGTTTAAGAGCTAGATGTATCTTGTGTGAAAAAAGTCGTAAAGCAAATTTCTATTCACAAAATAGACTTAAAATTTTAGCTAACAAAAAAACTTACCAAACCATTAATGCCGAATCTAGAAAAGCGTACAGTTACGCATATTGTAAAAACCGTTTAAAAAACGATAAACTATATAAACTAAAAATCAATATAGCCTCATTAATTAGAAATTCTATAAAATCTAAAACAACAAAAAGAGCCTTAAAAACAATAGACTTATTGGGTTGTTCTGTTGAGTGTTTTAAACAACACATAGAATCAAGTTTTTCCCCAGACATGAATTGGAACAACTATGGATCCTATTGGTCTATTGATCATATTTGCCCATGTGATCAGGCGCAAACGGCAGCTGAAATAATAAAATTACAGCATTATTCTAACCTAAGACCGATGACAGTAACCGACAATATCGTTAAATCCAATAAAGCAACCACAGAAGCGACATTCAAGTGCCAAGAACTATTAAATAGAGCCTGGATTGAATAATGAGTAAACCAAACCAGTCAGATAATCAAAACGCGCAGAATATGTTGGCGCAGGAGCAAGACTTAAAGTTTGAGTCTATTGCTCGTCGACACTCTACTCCTTACGCTTCTGAAATGCGCATGATCATGCGCTCAGGTACACTTGAATCTGAAATGGAAGAGTTATCTCCATTTGTGGGTCAAGGTAGTGCTAAAGAACAACTGCAAATTCAAGAAAAACTCAAGGCTCGTCAAGTTGAGTTTGACAGAGTTGAAGAAAAACTAAGACGCGAAGAGCAGCGCCGTGTTTCTACTGGCGTCACTCGTATGCGTGCTGAAGTTAATAGCACCATGGGCCTTGGAGGCATGCGCTCATATATTGGCGCAGCCACAGAAGAACTTGGAATGAGCGGAGTTGGAGTTGCTCAGCAGCGCTCAACCTCTGAATTAGAAGTTCAACGCAAACAAGCAATGATTATGGCTGCACAGCAAAGAGATATTGCGATGCAGAATGTCAACGTCTTCGATGCCAGCGGCTCTCTCGACACGAACAAGATGGGAGTCCTTAATCAGGCTCGTTCTACTCAACGTAACTATCTTGAACAGGTTGCACAGGCTGAAAGTGCCCTAAGGGCTCAAAAGAAACTTGGCATCGACACAGAGTCCAGATACTACGGAGCTCAGCGTCAAAGCGCCTCTGTTGAACGCGACTTGATGAAGGCCGGTATTGCTAAAGAAATCGAATCTGGTAATGCTCCTAGCCTTAATGATGCTCGTAAAGAAGAATTACGTCTCTTAGAACAATTCTCTAAGCAGATGAAAGAGGTTAATGAGGCTACCGAGAAAACCGGTCCTGCTTTTGAACAACTTCTTGGCAAAGTAGAACAAACTTCAAAAGATTTAGATAAAACTCAGGAAGTTATTCGTCAGCGCTCCTCTGGTGGAGGTGGCGATAGTAACACCATGAAACTCGGTCGTAACCTTTATGCGGCCAGCAACATTATCAGTCAGCTAGGCAACACCTATCGTGAGATTACGGTTGGCCAAACAAATGCTATCACTGGCAACAGAATCACTGCTGCTAGCATGACAAATAGCCTTTATGAACGTAGAAATGCCGCTCTTGCAGGTGACATGACTCAACTTGGTCTCCTAAGTGGTGACGCTTTTCAGCGTGCTGCTGGCGAAGGCAAGATCAACGAGAGAAATACTAACGTTGCAAACGTAGCGACAACTGCTGCTGGTGGTCTAGGTGTTATTGCAGGTGGTTTGATGACCGCTGGCGCAATTGCAGGTGGCACCGGTATCGGTATGCCAGTAGGCGTCGCTCTCGCAGGTGCAGGAGCTTTAGCTTATGGTCTTAGTGACCTTACTCGCGGCGGTGGAATTAGCGGTACTGCAGAAAACCTCGCTGAGCAACAGAGACAAATTCAGTTGCAAGAAGAGATGAGTCGCATCACTGGCGCTCAACGTCAAAAACTTTATAACTACTCAATGAGCAGCAGAACCGCCGCATTGACAGCTGGTGGAGCTCAAGGCCAATCGTACTTTGATCAGTATGCTGGTCCAGGCGGAGATGCAATGCTTGCTAAGATGGCAAACATGCGAATCGGCGCTGACCAATTCGCAGAACTATCTGCTCAGGGTTTCCAACAGGGTGGAAGTACATTCAATCCGAACTCTATCTTCACTGCTCGTGAAATGGAAAGTCGTGGCTATGGAACAATGTCACAAAACGTTGGTCGCATTAGTCAACTAGCTGCTGCAGGATCGCAGAATCCGCAAGCAAGCTTTGGTTCCGTCCTTGAAGCTGCATTCAGTAAGAGCTTAGATTCCTCTAAGGCCCTTGACATGATGGTGCAGAATACTGCTGCTCTAGTACAAGTAAGTGCTGGTGCTGCTCGTGGCATGGACACGACTGCATCCTCTGCTGCTATCATCTCTGGATTGGTCGACAGCAATAACCCAAACAAAGAGTTTGCTATTCAGCGCGCTACTAACGCAGCCGATATCCTTAACCAGATCAATACTGGCACAGGTGTGAACTTCGCAGATATGTCTGGTATCGCAGCTATTGCCGCAGGTACTGGCGTCGGACAAATGGGCGCTGTTAACCTCAAGAAACTAGATAATCAAACTCGTGCTGCAATTGGTGCTCGCCTAGATGACATCGACAAGATGGATCCTAAGGAACGCGGAGCTGCAGAAGCTCAATTGCGCAGTGACATGACACTCAAGTATGGCTTGGGTTCGTTCTTGAACAAAGACACAGGCGATATCAATAAACAGGCTTTAAGAAAAGGTCTTGACCTCACCTCTGAATCTATCTTCAGGAAGGGTGAATTCATCGCCAACGTTGATCCTAACTTGCCTGGCTATCAGGAATTTACTCAAGGTAAACTGACTGCTGATGAGTTGATGAAGCGCTTTCCTAATACTGCTGTGAAGGTCGGTGAATCGGCTGCGGCATTGGGTCTTACAGTTGATGAAGTCGCATCTGGAGGGAGAGCAGCTTCTACTGCTGCAGGTGCTGCAAAAGCTGCAGAAGTTCAAGGCAAAGCAATGGGTCCAGAACCTAAAACTGCATTTAGCGATGCAGACAAACTGGCTACTGCTGCGATGCAAAATATGACTAAGGAAGCAATGCTTGCTGCTAAAGAACTTGGTGGCGTTGCTCAAGCGCTTAGCAAGATCTCAGAGGCTACTGAGAAACTTGGTGGAAAACTTAACGAATCTACGTCTGATGAGTTCCGTGGAGCAGCCGCTAAGGCAGCTGCCGATTTCAAGATTGCTGCTGATACATTTACGGGCGGAGTTAGTCAGTTTGGTACCTTCCTGAAGACCTACTCTGAGAGAGCAAATATTAAGTTACCTAGCTCAGATAGTAAAACCAGTAAGGTTGGTATGCCAGGTGAATAATGGCCAATTCAAATTTTAGGATTCAAACACCACATGCAGCTATCATCATTTGGAACTATGATGACAGAGTGAGCGCTGATCCAGCTGCTTCACCGGCTTCTATTAATAAGACAGATAAACGCATCATCTCTACCCTTTCTTGCACCGAGATTAGAACCTCTAAGTCCAAGTCAAATCCTCAGGGATCTTTTCAGATCGCTCTTGCTCCTACTAAGAATTGGATCTCAGCCATCACAGTAGGAAGCTGGTGCGCGATCTTGATGTCTGATGAGCCAATTACTCAAAAAGACTTTGATCAAGCAGATCACAACAAGGTGAAGATGATTGGCAAAATTGAGAGTGTCCGTTGTGACACGCAAGCAGGTCCAGATGGCGCTCGCACTACTCGCTACTTGGTTGCAGGCGTTGACTGGGGTTACATTTTTAATAACGTCATCTACATTGACAATTACCTATCACTACAAAGTGAACCAAGAACGCTTGGAAATGCTACTGCAGTGGCTATCGACAAGATTTTATTCGGTGAGAGAGGACTTCCTAAGTCTTTCTCGACGCACGATAACCTAAGTTCTCTCATCAACATCTTTGGTAAGACTATTGCATTCCAGAAGCAGGGCGACATCATCAATCGTCTCGCAAATGCTGCTTACGACTTCACGATGCCAACAGAGATGGTGAACTACTTTAAGTTTGTCGACGAAGAAGGAAGCTCCTTGTCGGGAACTACCATTAACTCAGTATTGAACTTAGTATATGGAACTCTAAAAGGACAGGACGAGTACGACTTCCAATCTGAATCCTTGGGATTCATTGATCCATTCTCTCTTCAAGGTAGTCATACGTTTTGGCAAGTGTTGCTGGAGAACAGCAACCCAGCAATGAATGAGATGTTTAGCGAGATTCGTTGGAACGAGAATGGTAGACCTCAGCTTGCTCTATATAACAGAATTAAGCCTTTTGCGTTCCAAGACTTCACTGGTTCAGCCGGACCATACAATAAGTCATATCAAGCTGGTGCACCAAAGAGTTTGAAGTCATACATGCAACTTGTTAGGACCCATGACATCGATGCGGTCACCGTTAAGAGTGTAAACGCCGGCACCAACTGGCGCGATAAGTACAACTTCGTGGAAATCAAGCCTCAGTTTCAAGAGTTTCAAATCTTCGCCAACTGGTACAAGCAGAAGAGTCAGCAGTTTGATCAAGTGGCTTTCTCAAGAGAAGGTTTCAGGCCTCTTATTGTTGAAACCAAGCAGTTTCCGGGCGATATTGGGAACGGTCAGAAGCGCGAAGGGAAGCCAAACTGGGAAACACTTGCTTCATGGGCAAAGACCTTGAAGGAATGGTATTTCGATACGCATCGCATGCTCAACGGTACTATCAGCATGACTGGCACCACTGAGTACATTGGCGTGGGCGATAACATTAAGTTTGATGCAGGACTCATTAATCCAACCACTAACCTTAAATCTGCTCAAAAGAGGGCAGCCAAGAATGGCTATATCCTTGCGCACGTCGAGAACGTAGAGCACTCCTTCTCTGTTAGCTCAGATGGAGCCCGTGAATACTCTACGACGATTCAGTTCGTTCGCGGAATCTTGATCGATGACAATGGTATTCCACAAGGTTGGGGCGTATTGGACAAGAATGCTTCGCAACTCACTGTTCCAGAACAAAAGAACACTAAGAACACTCTTGGAACCTCTGATTCTCAGGACCCAGATCCTCAGAAAGTGAGAGGTAACTAATGGCTGTTCAGAATCCATTCGACATCGTTAAAGATAGTAGCGTCTGGTACAGTCCTAAGAATTTCGCTGCAATGACTGAGAAGGACCCATACTTGCGTATTGGCGTTGTTCAGAAGTCATTTATAGATGAAGAGAATAGTGACATTCGGTACCTTGTTCAGATCTTTGATCGCAACGATAAGATTCAGGTAAGTTGCCGCCTAATGAGGCGCTTTGGTGGTGTATACAACTACGAAGACGAGACCCTCAGAGGTTACAACACTACCGATAAGCCAGATCCTGTTGATGACTTTAGCGCTAAAGCTGGAGATTGCGTTCTTGTAGCATTCATGAACGGTGAAGCCCGCGAAGGTATCATCCTTGGTGGTCTCACTCATGCCGCACGTGCGATGACTATTAAGCCAACGGATGGTCCACAATACCTCTCTGAGTTTAATGGAGTCGAAACCTCTATCAATAAGGATGGAGAGTACAAGTTGACGTTTAAGGGTCAACCCACAAACCTTGCACGCCTAGCAGATATTCCTAACGCTAAGATTGCAGCACCGCAATACAACACAGATGTTGGCGGTAGCTACTGGACCTTTAATAAGACCGGTGGTTGGAAGGTTAACGACGCTGCTAAAGAGAATCCTCAAGGAATTGAGATTGACAAAGCTGGTGGAACCCTCACCGTCACTTCTGGAAAAGTTGTTATAAAGATCACAAAAGCTTCAGAAACTGTTACGGTTACGAGTAAAGTTCTGGATATTACATCCACCGACAAGATTAACGCGACTACCAAAGAGTGGGCTGTTAAGGCTGAAACCTCTATCAAGATGAACTCTCCTAAGATTGCCATCGGTCAAGATGGCGTAGAGTTGCTAGACCAAATCTTCCAACTCGTTGAGAAGTTAGGTATGGTTCAACCTATTTCACCTCTTGGACCTTGCACTCCATTGATGGCTACACCTCAATGGGCTCAAGTTAAGCAGGTTCAATCTAAGGTTAAGCAGATTACTGGAACCTTCTAATTTAAGTTAAGATATAATGAACTTATGAGTTTTACGTCACTTTTAGACAGATTTAGCAAGCCAGCGCAAGCGGCTACACAACCTGGTCCGGTGTTGAGCGAAGATATCGACAACCTTACGGAGCAGAACTCTAACTTTTTCTATAAGACCGACCCAAAGAATTGGTACTCTGCAAGGCCATATGGCTTCAAGATGAACATGAGGGATGGCAAACGTACCTTCATCTTCTTCTTGCCTATCAACCCAAGCAATATTGTAACGACCACGCATTTTGCGACAAATATGGTCTCTACACTGTATGGTACTGTTGAAGAACACTCTGACATCAGGTACTTTGATATCGAAATCAGAGGAAGCACAGGCTTCGTGCCAATGTACACGCGTCATGCTTCTGGCACTACTCCTGCTGTTGCCGCAGAGCTCATTAAGAAAGATTTTGGAACTCCAGGAAGAGCTTCGTATTCCGCTCTTACTAAGGTTCCACTCGGTGGATTCTTCGCTAAGACAGTTGGTGCGATTAACCAGATCAAGAATAAAGCCGCTGACTTGTTAGATGGTGGTCCAAAACCAGAAACAGGCGTCTACACAGAGCAAACTGGTTACTTTGCCTTCCATAACCTATATAAGTTCCTCATGCGTCACAAGAAAGATGCCTCTGGTGCTGACGGTGGCGTTGGCGAGCGCTCTAAGCATCCGTTGACATTCTTTAACTACAAAGACAATCAACAATATGACGTAGTTGTCCGAAACTTTACGCTGACTCGTAGTGCCGAAAATCCGATGATCTATAACTACGCTATCAGCTTGCGTGGATATAACCTAAGAGGCCTAGATGACAAGATAAGCGATGATTTAACACAGCGTCTTAAGGATCTAGGGCTTAATGGGGTTGATACTTCATCTCTATTGGGCGACATTAAAGATATTTCTAGTTCAGCAAAGGCTATCATTGGATCGGCAGTAGCTGGCATTAACGTATTGGGTAGATAATGGCTACAGTGAATGAGGCCTATACGGCCATGGCAGATTTGAACTTGTGGTTGAAGTCGCGCAGCGGCGACCCTCTCGTTCTCTCTGACCTTCCACAGATCATTCCTCTCCGTTGGAACTACTTCAAAACGGAGTGGGAGTATATTAAGTCTGACTTGCAGTCGAAAGTTCCTTCGTACAGCAACCCAGATTTCTTAAACCAACAGATTAAGGACTTCGACAGCTTCATTCAGTCGCAGCGCATCATCTCTAAGATCATCAATCCGTTTCAGGATAGTCAGACCTTCTATAAGTACTATGCTGTATTCGATAACATCTTCATCGATGCTATTAACCTCACCAACGAAGAAGCTCGCATTGTTAAGCAAAAAACAGACACGATCGCAGCGCTCTCTAAGAATGACTTCTTAAGAATCAAGAGTGCTATCACGGAGTATAGAGATCGCTATGCAGACTCTGTTAACCTAAGTGATGCCACTTACGACCATGCATTTAACAGAAGCTCTATTCCTCCTCAGTTGGATGCTAGCATCACCGATGCTAATAAGCTTCTAGTGCTTCAACAGAGTATCTCTAACGTGGACTTCGTTTTGGCTAACCTATTTGCGGTTGATGCCTTTGTAGACCCATTTGCTCTAGCTCGTCAGAATGCTAACAATCCAGATATCGATATTGGGTCATACGCTTCAGGTCGCCTAGTAAAGATTAACTATGGCGAAGACCTACAAGGACTTGCTAATAGGTTCTTTGGCAACCCCGACAAGTGGATCGATATTGCTATCGCCAACGGATTGAAGCCACCCTACATCGACGAAGTAGGAGAGAAGCTTTTCTTGATCTCTAACGGTAGTGGTAACCAAATCAACCTCCCAAAGACCAGTAACACTACACTTAACGTTGATAAGATCTACATCAATCAGCCTGTATACTTACAGAGCACTACACGGGTATTCCCAGATCAACGCACGATCATCAATATTAAGCAGATCCCAGTATCGGGCGAAATCGTTCTAGAACTTGATGGCGAACCAGATCTTGACAAGTACAAGTTATCAGAATTGGCCAATATCAGGGTCTATAAACCAAACACCATCAACAGCGGTCTGTACGTTCTAATTCCTTCCCAGGAGCCATTGGATGACCAGAGACGTGAAGAAACGCCATGGTTCTTGGCCAAGAGTGCAGAAGATGAGAAACGCGCTAAAGTGGATATCGCAGTAGATGATAAGGGTGAAATTAACTTCACTACCAATGGTGACATCAGATTAAGTTACGGCTTAGAGAATGCTATCCAAGCTATTCAACTTAAAATGCTCACCGAGCTAGGCACCTTAAAAAGGCACCCAACATATGGCCTCATCAATGTGGCTGGTAGCAAGAACAATGACATCGACGCTATCAGGACGCAGCTCATTGAGTCGATCTCTGCCCAAATTGAGGCCGATGATAGGTTTGACCGTATTGAGAACCTATCCGTTGACTACCTAGTGAGCAACGCCACCAACCAGGGAGTGGCTGCCTTTGGCATTACCCTATCAGTTAGGCTAGCCGGGGGATCAAGAGTGATCCCAATTAGCTTTTCAGTGAACGTATAAGTAAGTACAATCAACTTTATGCGATATTGCTTAGAGTGTAATAGTTCCATAAATCATAAATATAAGTTGGCTAAGTTTTGTACTGTTAAATGCAAAAATCATTACTGGCAAATCAACAATTGGACAAAGGTTTTGGCAACCGCTAAAAGATATCGTCAATCACATAAACGCTCAGAATTAGCGAAAAATCAAATAAAAGAGTGGCACCGCATCAATAAAGACAAGGTTGTACAACTTAATAAGGCTTACCATCAACGAATGAAAGGCAATATTGAGTATTTGGCCAAAAGAAGGCACCATGAAGCTCTCCGACGAGCCCGTAAATTACAGGCCACACCTAAATGGCTCTCTAAAGAACAAATACAAACTATTAAAGATATTTATTTTAAGTGCCCTATTGGATATCATGTAGATCACATTGTTCCCTTAAGTAGTAAAGAAGTTAATGGACTACACGTGCCTTGGAATCTTCAGTACTTACCTGGTATAGTTAATAAGATAAAGTCTAATAAGGCGAACATTTGATGTCTATTGAAATTAGATCATTTAACCAAATCCTTGGTGACATGATTAGAAAAATAATTAGCGAAACCCCTTTGAACGACCTAAATGCTGGGTCTGTTCTCCTATCGCTTTTGGAAGCTTGCGCATCTAATGACTTCGAAAATAACACTGCAATCCTTAACGTTCTTGAGCTTCTAAATATTGATGCCGTTAAGAATAATGACCTAGATAGTAGAGCTGGCGATTATGGCTTGAGCCGTAATGCTGCAATTAAGGCGTCCGGTCAGGTAAGCATTCTAAACACTAACATCGTCAAGCGTAGTACTGGTTTGTATGTTATTAAGCCAGCACCTATTCAAGGTCAAACTACAATTTATGTGAACAACACAACTGGTTGGGCTCCAACCGGCGCATTGTTCATCGGTCGCGATACTGAATCTTTCGAAGGTCCAATCAACTACACTGCGATCACTCAGTTTCCTACTTACTCTGCAATTACACTTGCGTCCGCTCTTCAGAAGGATCACTTGATCTCTGATACTGTTATTGACTCTCAAGGTCAACCAGATCGCGTCATTGCCGCTGGCACTGTTGTTAAGATTCCTGCCAACAATCAGAACCCAGAAATTAACTACACTACACTTCGTGACGCTGTCATCCCTTCCGGTGAAGATCGCGTAGATGGCGTAGACGTCATTGCGGTGCTTCCTGGTTCTCAGGGCAATGCGATGATCAACACGATCACCCAATTTAACACCCTTCCTTTCAGCGGCGCAGCAGTCACAAACACCTCTGCCTTCTCAAACGGTCGCGATGTTGAAACCGATACTGAGCTTCGCAACAGGATTAAGTCTTATTCGATCACTCTTGCTCGCGGTACTGCCCCAGCGATCCTCTCTGCTGTTATCGGCGTCTCTGACCCAGATGAATCTAAGCAGGTAGCCTCTGCAGTTCTCACCGAACCTGTTAAGGTCGGTGACCCATCGATCATGTACATTGACGATGGTAGCGGATTTGAACCTTCTCAGGCTGGTCAATCCGTTGACTTGATGTTGCCATTTGCTTCTGGAACTGAAGAGTTCTTGCAGCTTGCTAACTACCCAGTTCCACGTCCACAGGTTGTTAACGTAGTAGAAGGTCCTTTCACTCTTACCGACGGCATGTACCTACGTGTTGTTGTTGACGGCAATGAAGAGACTGTCTTCTTTCAAACCTCTGACTTCTTGAACATTGCCGCTGCTACTGTAGCTGAAGTAATTGTAGCAATTAACACTCGTTCAACTCTATTTAAAGTTCGTTTCACTGACAACAGCCAACACATGCTCATGTATCCTGTTGCCTCTGATGCTGAGATTATCCAAGTTTCTCCTCTAAGAAGCTCTGATAATCCTCTCTTCTATGTGAACACAATTTTGAAGTTCCCAACAAACGAATTCTCTTACATCTCGCTATATCAAAATAGCACTCGTTTGAAAGAGAAGCCAAAGAATGCATCGTTGGAGACTTCTCCGTTTGCATCTTGGAACGTCACCGTTGCAAGCAATATCATCATCGCTGTAGACAATACTCCTGCTCAGGATCGCCCTTTCGCTATTACTGATTTCCCAGGAGCATCATCGTTTGCAGCTCTAAGTCTTGACGACTGGGTGACTGCATTCAATCAGAAGTTTGCTGGTCTTACCGCTACTGCCACCCCAAGTCAGACGATGAAGATTACCTCCAACAAGGTTGGAACCGAATCTGCTATCAATGTCACTGGCGGTTCGCTACTCAATAAGTGGTTCCCTAACCTTCCATTGACCTCTGTAGGTCAAACTGCTCAGTTCGAATTGAACAGACAGACTGGTAACCTACGTATCCTAAGTGATATCCTCCCAGGAGATGCAATCTCCGCTGGTGTTGAGGACGCAAAGGGTTTCTCTATCTCTAGCGAAACTACCTCTGGCACATACAACGTCTCGAATGATGGCTTCGGTCGTCCTGCTGAGATGGTTGTTGTTGTGGATTCGACATATTGCGATCAACGTGCAGTACCACTCTTGATTGGTTCAACAATCACTATCTCTGACGAAGGCAGCAGCGTAATGCGCATCTTGTCTTCTGCTCCAGATACCTTCACCGGTCTATTGCCTGGTGACTTCATCTACATGGTCTCAAGAACCTCAGGATGGTTGTCTGCTGGTAACACTGGTTTATATAAGATTATTCGCAAGGGTCCTCACCTAACTGCAAACGTAGATACCTATGTTGAAGTTTTGAATGACTCGATCGTTGCTCCAGAAACAGTATCTGTTGCTGACTCTCAAGACATTAAAGCATTTACCACTGATGTCTATCCTCAAATCTGGAGAGGTTCATACGTTACAAACCCACCAGCAGAACCGCTATCTGGTATCGTCACATCTTTGAATCGTGACCTTGCAGGCGTTAAGGCATCAGTCTTTAAATCTAAAGCTATTAAACTTACTTCTGCAACTGAAACTAACGGCAGCATTGCTATCCCAGTTTCTATCGGTCTTGCAAGTGTATTATTCGCAGAAACAACTTCTGCTCAACTTGGAAACCCAAGTCACATCGCGCACAGAATCTCTGACAAGAGCTTGTTGGCATTCTTCCGCAGGACAGTGCCAACTGCTACAAACGTATTCCTAGGTCGCCATACTTATGTTGACGTCAAGGGCCCATTACTATCTAACGGTACTCGCGATGTTCCTCCGTTCTCTGCAACCTACTCTGATCAGGTTGAAGTGGGCAGCACGATTGCCAATCAATTGAGTTACGATGACATCCTATCGTTAACGCATGGAAATAATAAGGATCAGTTTAGAAGCATTAAGGCTATCATCACCGGCGACACCATTGGAACACAGCAAGGCGTTGCTCGTACTGAATTCGACCACATTGCTGGCGATCAGTTCGAGATCATGCGTCCATTGCAGTTCTCTACCGATGACAGTATGGTTGTTGTCATGGATGGACAACCAACTACTAAGACTGTCGATATTAAGTTATCTCGTATTGGTTTGATTAACTCTGGTTCTGGCGGTGGAACATTCATTCCAACCACAACTGAATTCTCTGCTAATGACTACGACAATGAGCCAGGTATTGACTTCAGTAATGTGACTGTTTGGGGAACCACTGTCAACAATACTGACTTCAGTGACTATGCAGTTTGGATGCGTTCACGCAACTGGTACTCAACTGACGGCGTAGCAGGAATCGCGGGCAAGATGATTGTTCGTGCAGTTCAGTATGGTCCAAACGGCGACAAGCTTCGCTTTGCAATCATTCATCCTCAGACTCCAAACCAGAGTCCAACGACCACGTTCATCAACACTCCTTCTTACAGTACGATTTCATACGTGTTCGGATCTGGAGCTGCTCGCCCAATTGCTCTAACAGCCGGCGACACGATGGCAGTCGATGGTCCATATCCTGATGACTCTACAAATTTCCCAGCAGGTGCTTCAAGCACTGGTGAATACTATGACTACACCTTCTCTGCTGGTAACTTTGCGCCAGTAGTTGTTGGCGATGTTATCAGTATTGCAACAATCTCAGGAATTAGCTCTGGTAACAGAGGTCAATTCAGGGTCGCAAACGTAAGTGGTAATACAGTTCGTGTGTTCAACCCTAATGGATCAACAACTCTTGCTCCAGTGGCCGAATCTACGCCTATCACCGTTACAGGTGAAACCCTTGGTTCCCAGACTGCCTACAACGTAACCACTGTTGCAGACGTCGCTGGATCATTGCATCAAACTTACTTCATCATCTACGATACCGCCGGCTCTGTGGCTGTTTGGTTTGACGTTGGAAACGTTAATCCAGTGCCACCAGCTCACGGTGCTGCTCGTGCTATTCGCGTCGCTACAATCATTGCTAACGACTCTGCAAACACTGTTGCAAGCAAGATCCAAACGTACTTGAACAACGATCCTGCATTTACTGCGTCAGTGGGCGGCAACACTGTCACGATCACTAATAAGCAAGAAGGCATCACTGGCGCTTCTTCTGCAGGTACTTCTGGTTTCGTCACTGCAGACATCTTCGGCACAAATCCTGTTACACTTGCAGGAAAGTACTTCATCATTTATGATGACAATGGCTCTGTGGCTGTTTGGTTTGATCCAGGCAGCGAAGGCAACCCTGAACCTTTCCACGGCGCTCAGCGTTCTATTAAGGTTGATGGATATGCTCCAGGCTCTAACGCCAATACTGTGGCTTCTGCAGTAGTTGCTGCTGTTAATCCAGATACTAAATTCAATGCTTCTGCTCTTGGCGCTGTTGTCACTGTTGTAAATAGCTTCTTCGGAAATGTCCCAGATGCAACCCCAGGTAACTCTAGTTTCACAATCGGTGTTATTACACCTGGTTCACTAGGAAGCGCAGAGTTGATCACCAATGCTGGTGGCATCAACCTATTCCCACTCACTGGTACTGATGTCACAACCATCACTGCAACCATTAACGACAGCGATGTTCTAGTAGCTGCTGCCGTTGGCAACCCAGCTCTGTTAATTGAAAAAGCCACAGTAGAAGAAGACTATGCTTATAGCGGTAACTCTAGTGCACTTGGATACGGACACAATCCTACAGATCCTGCCCTAAGGTCGTTCATTGGCTTGTATGATGGTGTCAACTGGGTGAAGACATTCCAGAATGCAAACCCAAATTTCACGATGAAGACTGCCTTCATCTTGAACAACGTTGCTCCTTCTGTTTATCAGATGGATACTACACCAAATCCAAACACTGCGGATCTTGGTGAATTCTTCAAGTTGATCCCAACCACTGTTAAGAATTTCCATCATCACTTGACTCAGAAGGCTCTATCGCAGCTTCCGATCGTCTCTGACATTGACATCTCTAATAACAGGAGAAACGTGCAGATCAAGTCTAAGCAACTTGGTTCTAACGGCGTTGTTGAAATCATCGGTGGACAAGCTAACAAGGCTAAAGCCTACATCTTAAGTGAATCTGAAGTTGCCAATGACAGCAGCGGAAATTATCTACAAGTAAGTGTTCCTGCGTTCCCAGATACTTTCAACTCTGGCGACGTTATTAAGATTGAAAACGACGCAGGCGTTAAGCGCTTCTCTCGTTTGATTAGCTCGGACACAATCGACGTTACAAACCCTTCTGCTGGTATCATCGAATACAACTATAATCCTAAGAGCATCAACGTAAACTCTGGCACATTGATCACAATCACTGATGTTTCTGGTACATATGGTCGCCCAGCAGGATATGTGTGGCGTTGGACCCACAATGGTGGCGGTCCATCGTTAGCTCAAGTTCGCACAGGCGATCTACTAGCGTTCACTGGAACCCCATCGGGATGGGATCAGGGTAACAAGGCACGTATCGGTGGCGACGGTAGAGTGAGCGGTCTAACAATTGTTGCTGTCAACGACGGTGCAAACTGGGTGGATGTCATCAACCCATATGGTCGTGCAATGAGTTCCACTGCTATTAGCACGGGATCTCTTCAGATCTTCCCAACACCTATTAACAAATGGAACCTAAATCACGCTGCTCGTGCTAAGGTCTCATCGATGTCTCGTGTAACAAATGTTATTACAATCACCACGTTTGGCGCGCATATGCTAAATACCGGTGACAGTATTGATGTGATTGACTCTGATAACCTAATAGACGGCATTTACGGACCAGTGACGGTCTTGAATGCAAGTCAGTTCACGTTCGCTAGCGTTGGTTCAAACTTTAGCGAAGGCGCAGTTAATGCTTCGATCCTAAATATCGGAAACACTCAGACTCGTTACAAGATCGAGAAGCTTGGATTCAACAGTCTCACTCGCATTAGCAGAGTAGATGGCCAAAGTCCAAGGTTCTTGGATTGCGGTGTTGCCGTTGATGACTATTTCATCATCACAGGATCAACCTTTAAGTCTAATAACAACGGTAGGTTCCGTGTCATCGCCGTTGACAATGACTCTGTCATTTACCTCAACGACACTGCTTCGGACGAGATGAACACGATTGTTCCTTTCAACAACAAAACCCTTGTTGCTGATTGGGTTTCTAACTCCCCAATTGTTACTGGCGTTGCTGGAACATTCAAGAACTTGAACGTTGGTGATTGGGTTAAGAAGGCTGAAGATCCTGAAACCTACTATCGTCAAATCCTATCGATGAACGCAGCTCCTGCATCTGCAACCTCTATCACTCTTGGTGGTAACTATGGTGGCAGTACTGCTTCTGCAGCTGGTGTTTTTTACGATCAATTGAATAATGCCGATGAAGGCGTTGTTCTGCAGGATATTGAGGATCTTCAAGTACTAGAAGGCGACGCATCGACCGTTGGTGATTCACTATTCGTTCAAAACATCATCAACAGTAACTGGTTCAGTGTGAATAACATTGGAACATTTGGAGTTACCGAAGTTGGAACTAACCCAACTACACAGAAGCCATTCATCAGAATCAATAATTCTAATGGCGTAGCTGAAACCAATCGCTTGATGTCGATCAACCCAGCAGGCTTCTATCTAATTGAAGGTCTAACTTATAAGTTCTACTCTATTAGACAAGTTTCGCATATTGTCCTAGATGACCTAAATCAAGATCGTCGTTCGATCTATATTACTCCTTCGAACCGTTCTTATAAGTTCTCAAGTGCTAACACTACAAGTGTTTCACACATGGGTAAACTTGGGTACAATACTGACGTAACAACTGGTATCGACGGTTACTTGTACTACACAGGCTTGCTACGCAGAGTACAACGCATCGTTGACGGATATGAGCCAGATGCTGACAACTTCCCAGGAAGAAGAGCTGTTGGTGGTGCTATCGAGATCTTGCCTCCGCTTATTAAGCGTATCAACATCTCTATCAACGTTACAACCGATGAAGGTATTAACCTTGGTGACATCTCTAACATCATCAAGTCTGTCATCATCCAATACGTTCAAGGTTTGGGCGTAGGTGAAGACGTCATCTTGTCAGAGATCATTGCTAACGTTATGCAGGTGAAGGGTGTTGCTGCTGTGACATTCACTAACCCAGTACCAAGCACTGAACGTATCGTCATCGCCGACAACGAGAAGGCTACAATCGTTCCTGAGAATATCGGAATCGCTTAATGGCTACTAATAAGACAGCTGTTGATAGAATTCATGACTTGCTTCCTAAGCATCTCAATACCCGCACCAACATCAACTGGAAGGGTATCATTGACGCTATTGGTTCACAAGATCAACTTACATCTGACTTAGTGAGTGATGTTCGCAAGCAATTCTTTGTTAAGACAGCATCGCGTCCGTACATTGACAGGTTAGCTGCCAACAACAGGATTAGCCGTCCTCGTTTGGTTGGTATGGATGATACATCATTTCGCGAATATATCCCGGTTCTTTCTTATAGTCCTAAGCAAGTGAAGCTCATCATCGATGAACTTCTCGACATCTTCTTTTTTAAGGAAAGCACGACCGCTTACATGACTACTACTGTTTCTGCCCCATTTGCTTTGCAAGATGGGTGGGAACTAGAATACATAGTTGACGAGAACGAATCTGAGCGCATTGAGTTCAATACTGCTGACTTCGTCAATATTGCTGCTGCAACGGCCAACGAAGTAGTGAGCGCCATCAATAGACAGGCTACCAAGAGCTATGCTACTGCCTTTTACGACAGCGTTAGCAAGAACACCTATATTAGGTTGTTCACTAAAACTGTTGGTTCTAAGGGATCTTTGAGGATCACAGGTGGAAGAGCAGATATTGCGCTTCGCTTTAACGGTTTCATTGCTACTGCTGGAAATGGTAACAACACTCAGTGGAGCGTTACAAAGATCGGTGATGAAGTCACCATGCAACATATTGCTGGCGTGTCTCCTGGCATTGACCAATTACAGACTGGCGATATCATCATCAGCAATCTAACAAACAACATTGGATCGTTTGTACTCACTGAAGTCAACCTCTCTGACTCATTAATCAAGTTTAAGAACCTATTTGGAACTCCAGGTACGTTCACCCAAACCAGCAGCGATGATGTTAAGTTCGTTCGCGCTAGTAAGATTGTGGCCTATACAAATCCAAGACGTGCTATGACCTGGGAAACTTCTCCAGGCGAAATCGTCGTTGAGATGCCAACATCTCCCCCTGTCGTGAAGCGTTCTTTGCAGGGTTCCTATCACATCAACGGTCCCGTTGGTGTTATGACAAGTCGCGATAGCGATACATCCCTAACACTTGTAGGCGCAAGTACGTTCCCAAACTCAGGAACCTTCTATCTTGAAGAGCAGACTGAAATTCAGACTCGCATCAAGACCAGTACCGAAAACACTGTCATCACTAGACAGCAGGGCGGAAGAATTCAATACCCAATTCAAAAGTATGAATTCACTAGTCGCACAATCCTTACTACCACAGGTGACATTGTTGCAGGACAAAGCCAGATTATCAACCTAGCTTCAACGATTGGCCTAGCAATTGGACAAAGCATTGAGATGGATGGTGTACCTTTGTATGCCACAATTACAAACGTAGCAGGCCCTGTGGTGACTATGTCGTTTCCAGCGACAAAAACCGCTAACGGAGAAGCAGTTTCGTTTTTAGGCAATCAGCTCACGGGCATCACACCTCCGCTTCCTGCGGTATCAAGCCTAAACGAGTTTAGCTTATCGTCTCTATCAAGAGCTTCAAATCTTATTGTTACTGGCGTAACTAGTGCCCCTCATGGATTCTTAGAGGGTGAAACAGTAGTTATCTCAGACAATAGTGGCATCCTAGTGTTTACAACTACAGGAAATACGGCTATTGGCAGCAATCAACTTACTGCTTTGGCCGGTGTTTCTGGAATTGGTTCTGGTCAACTCATCGACATGAGCGGTGTTCCGGCTGGAACAACTGTTCTATCGATCTTGGGCAATACTGTTACGATGTCTGCAAATGCTACCGCTGCTAACACAGGTGCATCAGTTACTTTTAATGAAAATCTAAATGTTTCTGCTGCACTAACGAGTGCATCAGGTTCTACTTTTACATTCAATCTAATCGGTGCAGACGGTTCCACCACGACTCCTGGAGGTGCTCGCGTTGAGCGCATCGGTATGTCAAACTCTGGCTCTAAGGTCATCCTTTCGGACGCTATCAGCAGAGATCAGTCCCGTATCACGGGGGCGTACGTTTGGGACTTAGCTGCTCCATTCGTTTTGTCGTCTTTGAAGGCCGATATTCAGGACGAAATTAAGGCCGGTACCATCGTTAGGTTGCTCAATACGTCGGCTAGCGATATCCCTGCAGAGGGCGGTTTTGTTATCTTTGACTATGGTCTAAATACCCAAGAAGGTCCAGTAAGGTATCTTTATAAGCCTACCGCTACCACTATTGCTATCGACCCATCGTATACGTTCCAAAAGAACCATGACATTGGGAGCGCCGTCGTGTCTATTAGATCTAAAGGCCCTCATCTTATGAGCACTGTGGGTTCCGAGTACCCACCTTATATCACCGACCCTTCACAGGCTAGGTTCATTCTGCAGGATTTGATTAGGTCAGTTAAGTCCGCTGGTATCTTTGTCAACTTCTTGATTAGGTATCCTGAGCAGCTTTATGCTACCCTTGATGTCTATAGTAGTGGCGTTGATCCAGGTTAAGCTAATGCAGTTCATAGTATAATGTTTAAGTTATAGGAGATTTCCCGTGGCTGTATTAGGTCGCCTACTTGTAAGTTCAGCAGAACGTTTAGATTTACCGGACCTCTTGAGCGTTGATTCGTACTCAGGCGGCGACTGGAAGTATTTCGTTCGCTCTCTCGTGGGCGGAGATACGCCTTATGTTCTAAAGGGCTTTGATGTCATCGATCCTCAAAATGCTATCGGTACGCAAAGCTGCTCTATCAGAGTTGCAGACTCTGTAGTCTACTATCCTGGTTCTAATTCTGGTTCTTTCTTCCATGGTCTTGAAGATGGCAACGCTAATGCACTCCCATTGGTTCCAGAATTGCGTAAGAACGCTGTTAACTACGTCTATTTGACCTTCAGTACCTTCAATACCTCTATCGATACCAGAGCATTCTGGGATCCAGATAAAGACGGTGGCGTTGGTGGTGAGTTTACGCAGGATGTCAACACAGAGGCTGTTCTAAAGGTTGACGTTAACGTTTCAACCGGTTCATTCCCAGCTAATACAATCCCAGTAGCAAAGATCACTGTTGGTCCAGTTGTTATCACTGCAATTGAAGATGCTCGCGACTTGATGTTCCGTCTTGGTACTGGCGGCATTAACCCAGATCCTTTCAGCCGTTACAATTTCCGTAGTTTGCCTTCTTCGCCTTATAAGCGCTCTGAACCACCTACTACGATGACTTCGCCTTCGGATCCAAATCCGTTCCAAGGCGCCGATAAGAACATCCTCACCCTTAAGGAGTGGATGGACGTTGTTATGACTAAGCTCACTGAGCTTGGTGGTAGCGTCTTCTGGTACGAAGATGCTGCAACATACAACCTTGTTGCAAACTTTCAAGATGCTCTTGCAACCAGCTTCAAATCTAAGGGTCAATGGATCCACGACAGCTCTACTCCTGGTCTTGTAACCTGGACAGAAGATATCGTCGTTAAGACCACACAAGACACTCGCGACACATATATTCGCGCTGGTTCTAAAACACTTGTTGATGAGCAGGTGATGTATGTTCCTCTTGTTCGTCAACAGCCCCTAAACGGCTCTGATCAAGAAGTGATGTTCATTAACAGCCAAAACTATCTCAATACCGTTGGTGGTAGCCTTGGATTGTTTACTAACCTTCGCAAAGGCGATTGGGTAAAGAAGATCACCGATCCAAACCACATGTATTTGCAGGTTCAGGAGTTTTATGACACCATTAACCTTGGTGGCTCAGTAACTACTGCCGCCAATGCTCGCTCTGTTCGCTTGAGCGGTAACTACCTTGGATCTACTGGCGTTGAAAAAGGTCGCTTCGATAGAGGTGAATACCTTGTCTCTGACGTTGTGGTTTCAAACCGCAATAACACTAATTTGAGTCTTGCTGGTGGTAACTTCCACTGGATGGCAATTCGCTCTGACACCATCGAAGATGTTGGTAGCGCACAGTCATACACTCTCTCTGGTACTCTAAGTGAGCCAGATGGACAAACCGCTAAGGTCACTGTCACAGCGCACGGTCTCGTTGATGGCGATATCATCGCTGTTTCTGCTCCTGCTGCTCAAGCTGGTGCATACTCTGTTGAAGTAGAAGATGCAAACACCTTCTATATCCAGACCACAAACATGACCACTGGCGCCTTTGCGGCAACCTATGCTATCATTACTACTGCTGCTCGCAGCAACGGTTATGGTTTCCAACTTGAATCTGCTAACCACGGATTCGAAACTGGTGAAACCATCATCATCACTGGTACTACTAATTACAACGGTACGTGGGTAATTAAGAAGCGTGATGCAACTCATTTCCAGTTTGCATTAAACTCTGCTCCTGCAACTGAAACACCTGCAGCAGATACTGCATTTGCAACTCTTGCTCGTGTTAACGTTCGTGCAGAACAAGGCATCATTAAGCTTGTTCAGGGCGAAAGTGCTGACATTGGTGAACTTGAAACTCAAAACATCAAGTCGTTCATCGGCATGCAGTCAATTGCAGAAACTTATCCGTTCTACTCTATTCCTGGAGGCTATAACGCTCTTCAAGGAATGCAGAATTACAATAGCCTTGCAACTGACAGCTTGACAACCCGTGCAAGCCGTCTATCTGCAATGATGGCCGACAAGGCACAAGACAAGACTATTAAGGCTCTTCCAAGCAATATTCACTTTGTTCTTAATACAACAAATGGTGCTGCTCAGGAGATAAGCTTCTTGCCTGCTGCGAGCACACTGACATTTGTGCAACCAGGTTCTCCAAACGGTAATGCTGTTGTTACGCTTCCAGATACTGCCCCTGGTATCAGTTTGGCTGTTAATCAGGTAGCATACATTCTTCTTGATAGAAATGCTGCTACAACCCCAAGTATCCTAGTCTCTGATCTTGCAACTGCACCAATTGGCGAAAACGTATTTGTTGTTGCAATGCGTCTTACAGACACAGAAATTTATCTTTGGGACGGCTCTCTGTGGAGAGCTGGAAAGAATGCAACTCCAGCATTTAAGGCTCAACAAGACCTAGACATGACCTTAGTTGGTGGTGGCACATGGAGTTGGGACATAAACACCAATCTTCTCACATGGGATGCTGCTGCCTACATTCAAATGCAAGGTTTGCACCCTAACAGAAACTCGTTTGGTGCAAGCAACGTTTCATTGCTCAACGATGGCGATTGCGCATACGTCACTGTCAACCGCGACGAAGCAATTATTGCTGGACTTACAGTAACGGCAACTCCACTTTACCTAGTTCCAGAAGACGTAAACACTAAAGTTATTGCTGTTAGATTTGATAATGTCATCTACGTGGGCGACACCATGATGTTGATACATGGTGAAAGCAAGCAACTTTATGCTGGCGCTTCTGATCAGACACTTACCTTTATTGGTGCAACCGACGAAGCAGATGACGCCCCAGCTTACACAGCGGTCTCTGCCGGCTCACTCAACCTTCCTGACTACAATGGAACTCCAGGAGAAAGCTTAACGGCTCGTCTGGCAAAAGTTACCGCAATGTTAGCGGATGCTCGTCAAGACTTCAATATCGCTCTAGATCCAGGCATAATCACTTGGGATGGTACTAACGTGACCATTTCTTCTGCACAACTCTCTATCCCTGGCACCACCATCGGTGCAGCTCCTGTCTCGATCAACAACCTAGTATCGACGGCGGTGCCCGCTAATTCGTGTTTGTATGTAGATATCGACAGGGTTACAGGCGCTGCTTTGACATTGGCTGTAAGTACGTTGGCAGCATTAACCCCATCTCAACAGCGTCTAGTTGTAGCTAGAAACGTCGCTGGATCGTTGTTGGTGAGATAATATGTCGCAATATAAGTTAAAATCAGGTTCGATCTTAGTAAATCCAACCAACCTGCAACAGGGTTCGGTACAGGATCAACTTGAAGACAGATCTTCGTACCTGCGCTCTGATGAGCCTATAACATGGACAGGTTCCGAACTTCAGTTCACTCAGGACATAGTTATTGAGATCGTTCACTCTGCTAACGGCACAGTGACAGAGCATATTGTTCAGCTCGCTGACAGCCCAATTCAACTTGCAGATCTTGAAAGCGCTTGGGTCGAGATCGATCGCTCAGCTGCTACTGAAAACTTAACGGTAAGCCTCTCTGGAACTCTTCCAGTTCCTGCTCACAGCGCTCAAGATAAAGACGTCATCATCCTCTTCAGGAGAGTTGACGCTGGTGGCGCTGGCTACCTACACATTCCTTTCCACAAACAAGTCCTCGAACCGGGTCAGACTGTTCGTCTTGGCGCTTCTGGTTCTGGATCTGGTGCTGGCGACGGTCTTGCTGGCGACTATAAAAGACGTCTCGTCCTTTCTCCGTTCGATTATGTGACCCCGAACATCTTCGAGACCGACAAGGTCACGAAGATCGCTTCAGGAACCGGCGAATACGATCCCGCGAAGAAGGCCTTCCTGATGAACATCGGTCAGAACATGGTCTCGACCCAGAATCTCGACCCCGAGTTTCTGGCGACCGGAACTGACGTCGCGACCCTCGAGCTGTACCTCAACTGGCTCGAAGGCTTCGTCGACTTGGCTGCAACCTATGAAGTTTCCCGCGATGGTGGCGTGAATTGGCAACCGATCACGATGTCCCGCGTCGGTCTCTCTGAGACCTTCCGTGGATACCTCAACGTGGTCACCGAAGGCGCCAACAACGACCTCGAGGGTTATTCCGTAGCCAACGCCGACACCAACCTCGCTTTGAACGCGACGACTACCCAGCAACGCGCTGGATCGTTCGTGGCGACCAACTCTGAGATCGCCAAGACCGTTGAAGTGTACCTCAACAAGACGGGCTCCCCGACCGGTAACTACAAAGTTCAGGTCGTCAAGGACTCGGCTGGTTCTCCTTCTACCTCCGTCCTCGACGTGATCTCCGAGAGCGACCTTCTCCCGATTGCCAGCCTAAGCGCTGGTAACAACACGGTTATCGTCGACATCTCTGACATCGGCCTCGTCGCTGGAACGTACTGGATCGTCTTCGTGACGGACGCGACCTACAAGGGTGTATTCTCGGCTGGCGTGACCCAATTGGCGGTCAGAGCTGATACCTCCGCTCCTACGGGTGGAGCTTCCGCTCAGTATAACGGCACGGCTTGGTCTGCTACGGCATCGACCTCGACTTGCTTCCAGTTCAAGGGACGTGTTCTCGACGTTCGCGTGAGAGTGACCGCTGGCACTAACGGAGTCTACCTCCGCGGATATGGCTTGTACTACGGCGTCGTTCAAGGTGTCACCACCCAGAACGTTCGCAAGTACCACAAGACTTCCTTCGCTGGCGTTGCCGGCGTCGTGACCGTCAACTTACCTTTTATTCCCGATCCCTACCTCCTCACCGTGTACGACGTGTACCGAGGCCAAGTCTACGTGGCTGACTCCGAGATCTTCCGCATCGATGGTTCTTCGGTCACTTTCATCAGTGACTTGTTCAACTTCATCGGTGAGACCGTAGTTCTCGTATTCCGTCAGAACGACGTTCCGGCAGCTCAGGACACCAGCGATTCCAATGCTACGCTGATCCAAGCGAATACAAACCGCATCGACGACAATGATTTGCTGGAAACAAACTACGCAACCAACGCGCAGTTTCGGGGTTTTCAGCGCCAAGTTCCTGCCACTTTGACCACAAAATCTGATGCTGCGTACGGCCCAGACCGTTGGAAATTGTTGACGTCTCACACTACTAACGTTCAAAGCGCGCGTGTAGTTGATTCTCCATCCAACTCTCCTTCTAAAAATGCAGTCCAAGTCAGACAAGCAGACGCCACTGCAAGACAGTTTGGCATGGTCCAATACTTAGATTCTGATCGCGTTTGGGAACTTCGCGGAAGACGAGTAACGTATGGTTTTTGGGTCAAAGCGACCGCAGCGAACATCCCAAATATTCGCGCGTCCATAGTCGAATGGAACGGTACAGAAAACAGCCTAACCTCAGATCCAGTAGCGACGTGGGCAGCCACTCCTACTCTCGCGGCCAACTTCTCGCACGCATCTTCTGTATCAGACTTGGCCATGACTGGTAACTGGGTCTACTTTGAAGTCTCGACGACGTTGTCGGGTTCATTTAATAACTTGGCTCTGATGATTTGGACTCCTGCGACTGCCGCTCAGAACTCTGATCTTTATGTGACTCAGGTTCAGTTAGTTTCTGGCTCAAAGGCTAGACAATTTACTCGCATTGCACTTAAACCCGCAGAAGACATAACTGAGATGGAGCGCTTCTATCAAAAAAGCTATAATTTCGACACAGCTCCTGGAGCAGTTGGCGTACAAAATGGTGCGATTCAGGTCGAAGAGAAAGGGGCCGCTGGTACCTCAGGGCTCCAAATTCATTTTAGATCTCGACTATTTAAAGATCCCGCTGTCGTTGGGTATTCGGATGTAACGGGCGCGTCTGGTGTGTTTAATAGAGCCACGATCGATACGGCTATTGGGTCGATTCAAAACACTGGTCAAAATGGATTTATCATTACTGGCGGTGCGGGGGCAAGTACGTTCTCACGCGTGCATTATACGGCTGAAGCAGAACTTTAAGCCCAGATCGGATAAAATAGAGTTATGGGACAAAAGCTTTACACAGATAGGATTGGCGCACTGAGCTTCAGCACTCCAAACGTGCTGCTGGCTGCGTCTATTCTGACTATCGGAGGTCAGCAATACGTGACTTCCGCGTTGTCGGTATCCGTACCGGTCATGACCGCCAACACGCTCTACATGGTCTACGCCGTACAAACCGCCGGCGTCGTGTCCTTGGTCATTTCTGTCAACGTCAACTCTGTGGGACCTACGGGATACTCCTCGTGGAAGCTGGTGGGCGCGTTTTATACGGATGGCACTGTATCGCCCACGTTGGGTACTTTCGTAACGATCGATGGAGTTCCTACCGCTCAAACTCCAGTCACTGTAACTTTGACCGTTTCGAATATCCCGCTCACTTCCCAATCCTTCAAGATGCGTCGGGTTGGAGACAAGGCTTGGATCGAAGGGTATTGCGTAGCTTCAGGTGCTGCCACGGGTAACATTCAATTCGCGCTCCCGTTCGTTCCAGATACCTCTAAACTAGCCCGCTCGGATTTTCCTACCTTAGGCACCGCCAAGGGTAATGATGGCACCGGCGACCACACTGGTGTCGTATTCAACTTTGGTGGAACTGGAACGTGCGGAATGTCAGGTGATGATGGCGCATCGAACTGGAACCCGACAGTGCCATTCACTTGGGCCAATACCAGAATCCTTGAGATCTTTCTTCCAGGTGTTCCTAATTCTGCGTGGACCAACACTCCACTGAAGGACCTGTAATATGTCAGGCATAACTGGAAAAGATTCCCTCTCTTATAAGAAACAAGACGTAGCCCAGTCCCGCGTTCCGGCACTCGGCTTCAAGAAGACCGTGTTCGCCCACAAGGCGACCGCAGGTCAGACCGTCATTTCTCTTTCCTCGCTCACGACTCCCACGGAGATGACCGCCAACGGGTTTCAACAAGCCTCACTAGCTGAACTCACCTCGGTCAACATCCGTCAGTTCAAGGAGAACTTCACTTTAAGCTCTTCACTCCGCGGCATCCTTCAGCCCTTCTTGGGATACGTGGTGACCGGCGGAACCTCGATCAAACTCTTGTTCTCAGCCGAAGACGGCGAGATCTTCACGGGTGTATTCGACGCCAACCCCCGCACCTTCACCAGCGCCGCCGATGCCATTCCGATTTCCGTATCCGGAACCTTGCTCGCTGGCCAAACTGACTTCAACGTCGGCACGGCCTTCAACGTAGGCCTTTTCCCTGGCTCTCAGCACGGCGCGATCCTAGTGTTCGCCAACGACCGCTTGGTCTACCGCAACGCTTCGTCCCCGACCGGTCCTGGAACGGACGGTGACTACTACGAAGTCCCAGCTGGAAACGGTCTCGGCGTCATGATCCGTTTCAACGTCGCCGATCCGGTCTACGACCGTTCCATTTCGGTCGTCTCGATCGGTTCCTTGATTCAAGCTCCGAGTGGTTCTGAAGTGGCCCTCATCGAGGCTCTGCAAGGTCAAGTCGATTCGATCATTCCTACGCTCGCCGCTCTCGCTGGCGTTCCAGAGTCCACCTTCCAAGGCGCGCCCAACAACGTCAATCTCAAGGCTTTCGGTGACACGGTTCTAAGCAACACGACTCGGATCACGGCGCTTGAGAATCCAACGCAAAGCGAAGTCTGGGTATACGTCGGCAACGGGTACGGCTCGACCAACACTGTAATCCGTAGATTCACCACGGTTGGGAAGAACGTTGGGGCTGGGATCAACTACGTCGATTCAGCTACTCTAGGCGCTTCCTTTACGATCGTCGAAGCTGGAATTTACGCCATCGAGTACTCTGACGAATTTAACGCTGGATCTAACTTTGGCATCAGTTGCAACTCTAACCAGCTCACGACTCAGATCGCCACTATCACGGCCGCTCATCGACTGGTCGCCTCGAACACCCTGAACGCCAATGAGGGCAAGACGGTGACGGTAACCTTGCGACTGGAAATTGGCGACGTCATTCGTCCTCACGCCCAAGGAACTGCTGGCGGAGCTGCGACGTGGATCGACAGCTTCAGAATCACGAAGGTGAGATAATTTATGGCAAAAGCCCGCAGACAATCGAACAACACTATCACCGGCATTCAAACCGACATTTCCGCATGTGTGGAAGGGATCGGCCCGCTAGGCTCTGATGGAATCGAGTCAGATCTTACGACTGGCACGGAAGTCATTGACACCGCCGGGGCTATGAGCTCCTCGCTAGTTTTCACTTGTCCTCCGGGGCAAGGCGGCAGGTATTTTGTGGCCGGCGTCATCGAGTTTAACGGATCATTTTCCGGCGACGAATCTTGTTTCATCCGCATCAAAAAGAACGGGGTGACAAAAACTACAGGATGGGGCGGTTCTGCTACGGCCAACGTCGAAATCGGAGCTCAGGTCATGACGCTATTAGATTTGGTCCCAGGTGACACGGTGACCTTTTCTAAGCGTTGGAACGGTATCTCTAGCGCTAGCATCAATGGTTCGGTCAGCATCTTCAAGCTAACCGGGACGGCGGCGTAAAGGAAATAAATCATGGGATCTCAACTGCTTACTCCAAGAATCAATCGGCTCGAACCCAACGTCCTCATTAACGGGGCGATGGAGCTTCGTCAGCGTGTCGCAGCTACGGGTGGACTTTCCAACGCTTACGCCATGGATCGTTTCTACGTCAACAACTTGAACACCTCCATGACGACCCTGGTCGATCAATCGGCCACCGTACCATCAATCGGAGCTCTGGCCTCGTCCCAGCGCGTCTATAACACCACTACGGGATCGCTCGTGGCTGGCACTCAGTGCGACGTGAGGTACCGGGTCGAAGGCTACGACATTCTGCCCTTGGTCACCTCCGAATGGACTCTGATCTTCTGGGCGCGTTCTTCGGTGGCAGGCACATATTCCGTCGCCGTCAAGAACGGAGCCACGACTCATTCTTACGTTCGTCAGTACACCATCTCCACGATCAATACGTGGGAGCTGAAGTGCATCAAGTTCCCGGCGCTCTCGACTTGCCCAGGCGCGCTACTCCGCACCAACGGCATCGGTCTTGAGATCAAGTGGTCCATCGTGACTGGTACGACTTTCCAGACTGGCTCCTTGAATCAATGGGCCGCGGGCAACTTCGAAGCGGGTGCAGGCCAAGTCAGCAGCTGGCTCACTTCCGGCAACGAATTCTTAATGACCGGAATCATGGCTCTCCCAGGCGACTGGGAAGCTCTCACCTCGGCTGGGTACCAGTTCGTGAGATGCGGCCGTAACTTTCAAGAAGAGCTCGCCAAGGCTCAGCGGTACTACGAGAAGTCGTACGACCAAGCCCAAGTGCCCGGAACGGGCGCCGGTAACTTCAACGGATCGTGGTGCGGTTCAACTCCTTCCGTCACGGGCGGCGGTGACCGTCTGACTGGACCTCACTTCGCGGTCCTCAAGCGCGCTACTCCTTCAGTAGTGATCTACAACCCGAACACGGCCGGTACCTCGGCTGTCTACGAGGTGAACACGGGCGCCAACAAGGCGACGACCGGATTCGTCGGGACAGGCGAGCACGGTGTTGGTCAGATCGGCGCCACGGGTAACTCCCTGATCGTCAACAACACGTACCTAATGCACTGGACTGCGGACGCGGAGCTGTAAGATGAGAACGTGGGTGATCGCAGACATTCAGAGCCTAGAGATCCTGACGACGTATCGTTCAGATTTTTCTCAGCAATCGACCTACGGTGGTCCTTGGGGTGACACCTCCAAGACCGTCCACTTGCCCGTTCCTCAGGACCTAGAGAACAAGAAGATTCAAGTCTTGGCTCTGGAGTCGACTGAGCTCCAGGACGAAGAAGGCGACACCATCGTGGACCTTTCGCCTGGTCCCACTCAGGTAGCTCACGACTCGCAAGGCCGGATCATTCTCAACGAACTGGGCAAGCCAACGCTCGTCTCGTCCTGGGAGTGGCGTCCTCGAATGGGAGCGGCCCTCAAGGTCGTCCTGAAATAAAGTTAAGTTGTCCTAGGTATAATTAGGATGGAGATTCAAGATGGCTTCTAAACAACTCAAAGCGACACACCTGATTCCGAACTCGCTCTCCCATTCGGGCGGGACGATCACGGCTGTCTTCAACTCCGGTACGCGCCAGGTCGTGTTGTCGGCTCTCACGGCCAACACGCTTTACTTTCTGTACCTTCGAACCGTTTCAGGTACGCCAACCCTTTTCTTTGTTACCACGATTCCTAGCACGTACCACGCATCCTTCTCTGACGCTATTTTGGTAGGCGCCTTCATGGCAAACGGCCTTACATCTGTTTCTTTTGGTTCTTTCGTCAACATCGAAGGCACTCCCACTTCTGACGAGATCCAGTTCAACTCTACCATGACGAACGGCGGTAACGGAGTCTTGAACGCCTACTACGTCCGCCGAGGCAAGCTTGCTGATATATTTTGGTACTTCTCAGTTGGTTCTTCTATTCCTACCGGTTCAATGTCTTTTGCGATGCCCTTAAATTTGGCTCATGACCAAGCTGCCAGAAGCGGCGATTTCGGTATTGGTGGTACAGCCTGGGCTCGCGGCGCTGGTGGCAACGACACCCACATGGGTACCCCTAACATTAACGGCGGGACTCTAATTGTTCCTGGCTATGGTGACGATGGCGCCGCAGGTTGGTCCAACACCGTTCCCGTGAATCCGCTCACTGCCAGCACGTCAGTATTCGGCGGCATTCTCCAAGATGTCGGCATTACTGGATGGACGTCTACCCCTCTGAAGGATCTATAACATGATCTCCATGCAAGAACTCCTCTCGGGGGGGGGACAAGCAGACCCCCAGAGTGTTGCCAATTGGCACAACAAACCCTACACTGTGCTTTAACGCCAAATAAACCATTTTTCTTTTTATGAAAATCAGAAACAGGTTTCTCTAAGCCACAACCTTTACACTTTTTAATCATACTTTTTTGACTTTACTTAAGAAGTAACTTGCTAATTCTTCAAAAGAAAGCTCCTTTAACATGTCATTCCAGTCTTTGTCTGTATCTTCGGTGAAAGCCACATGAGACACAGATTGATGATCATTGAATTTCTGGAACATCTTGACGCCGGCTTCATCAGTATCCGGTGCGACGATGGTCTTTACTCCTTCGTCTCGGAGTTCTTTGATTGCGTCTTTTTGATGATCCGTGGCACCAGCACCGGAGCAAGCAATAGCCCTCCAGGGATTACGAGCAATACCGCCGTAACGCAAATTAAGCGCTTGTTGGAGGCTAAGCGCATTAATGGCTCCCTCTGTGATGATAACACCTTTAACGTTCCCGACAAAACGGCTCTGATTCCAGCCATAAAACAACAACCCTAAACGAGTGCCAGGAATAGTGTCCATCTTTTGGAACTCTCCGTCCCCTAGATCTTTTGGGACGATCAACCTGATCTGCGCACCTACAAAATGATTTCCGAAGTAGTACGGAAACACAATTCCGTTCCTATCCATATCATAATACATGTCGCCTTCAAGAGACATCTTGCGGACGTTTTTTAGATAGTCAACTGCTGGTTCTGCACGAGGATCCGACAATGGAATGAACGAAGCGGGCCATGCCATGGCTTGCACTTCATTGGGGCGGGCTTCTTCGATTTGGAAATCGCCCTTCAAGAAGTCAGCAAGTTCAATGCCAGCCTTATAGCAATAGTCATGTAAGGAATAAGCTCGGTCACACTTGTTGCAATAGCACCAAATGTCATTAGTTTCCGCATTCTTGTGCCAGTATAGGGTCCTATTCTTAGGACGGCAGATTAGGCACCACCTGTTATCTTTCGGAGTAGCCATTATTCCTCCGCAGTGTGATCGTGGATCTCTTCTCCAGATTCGATCATCTCTAACTTACGTTCTGCCAAGAAACGCTCAACATCATCAGGTTGCCTTAAGAAGCGACCCTTCTCAAAGGGACAGATAATCTTCTTGCCTTGGGCACCGAATCGGTCTTTGTGGATCAAGAAGGCGGACGTCTTGGTCTCAAAGTCAGGTACGACTTCGATGATGACAGTGGCCGGTTCAACAACCGCTGGACATTCCTTGATTCGAGCATCCATCTCTTTCACACCGCCCTTCTTACCAGTGGAGTGAAGTTGAACGAACAGAACAATTGGGATATTAGAGTCCTTGATATATTGACCCATCCAGATCCTTAGGTCATTGAGGACGTCATACCTAGTACGCGACTTATCTTCAACTGAGTATTGAATAAGTTGATAATAGTCAATAAGAACGCAGGAGTATTGGCTAGTCTTCACCGCTGAAAGCGCATTCTTAACGCCCTCAAGTTTAGTGGTGATGCCATTCTTAAAGTTAACGTCTACGACCTTAACATAGTCAGAGATAGAGGGGAACAACTTGAAGAGCTCCATTTGCTCTTCCTTAGACATGAGACCCTTCTTGTAATCGTTAAAGCTAGAGCCGTGCTCAAGACACGCAATACGCATGATGACGTCTTGGGCTGATTCTTCGTTCGAGATAACGAGAACCTTCTTATTTTGTTTCCAGAGAGGATACGAGATGTTCGCAGCTACAGTGGATTTACCAGAGCCCGTATATGCGCAGAACAGGTATAGGTTCTCACGCGTAAACGGAACGGTGGCTGTTAAAGACTCATTCACTAGAGTGATGCGCTCGGAGAGCATCTTGTTGTAAGCTGCTACTCGCTTAATCATCTCACGAAGTGAGTCTTTGTTACCAAAAGAGTCAATGTCATCGAATGACACAGCCATAGCATCACTCTTATCTGCTTCACCCTTTATGATCTTATTGATCTGATCCGCTGTCAATTTCGCCATTTGTGTATCCCAAAACGTTTAAAATATCATCGATGTTCATGTCGGCCAACTCTTTAATTTTGGCCTCAATTTCTGAAACATTCACCGTTTCAAATGATTCTACATATCGTTGTTGCTGACGGTGCTCCTTGAGGGTTAACCCTCCGTAGCGCTTTGGGGTTTCGTCTTCAGCCTTGATCTTGTAGAAAGAATAGAACGATTCAGTTGCAGCATCTTTGATGTTATTGTGCCAACCATCAATGAACTCCTTCTCCGTATGTTCTGTGTGGTCCTTGCAGCGTTTATAGACTGCACGAGCTACAGCAGGAGGAGGAAGGTGAGCCTTGATAGCTTTTGGCAATACTTCTTCGTGAGCAACTTCAAATGGGACATCTGCCTTATAGAGCTTCTCAAAAAGCTCGTCCATATTCCCAGGAACTTGTTTGTTGCTACGATCTCGCGATGGTAGAGATGCGACCCATTTTTCAAGAATCAGAGACGCATTTCTTTTTGCGTCTTCATTCTTGTCCATTAGAGTCTCCTTCGTCATCCACTGACGAAGCGATAGTTTCACCTGTTTTTAGGTTTGTAACTTTGATTTTAGCGGAGTTATTGTGCTTGTCGATGAACATCAACTCAAGTTTATACTCGTCGTTGATGATGAAGGGACGCTTCTTACCAAGCCACCAGTAGAGGGTGTCTTTAAGCTTATCTGCATACGAAATTTGCATACGATCCTCCTATAAATGGATCACAGTAATTATACGATCAGAAAAACGACCGTATTATGGTATGCATACCGAAGTAGTATTGTACCTTCGTATAATTGCACCATGAACACAACAGTCAACAATGACCGCACGATAATTCAAGACCCAACTCAAGATGTGGCAGACTTTATCGAGTCAACTCTAGTTTATCTTGACAAGAGCAAGCAATACCAACTCAAGAGAATGGCCAGAAATATTTGGCAACGTTCTACCCCTCTATATACGAAGTTGCAGAAAGAAGTGAATGGTCAACTGTTTGAAAAGCTAGCAGATGGCTCGTACTCTATTTCCTCTTGCTTCATCAATGCAATTGAAACAGAGTTTCCTGGCTTCGCCTATACAGATAAGCGTAAAGATACTGGTAAAACAGTCGCACTACCATGGGTTACTAAACCTCATAACATGAGGGATTATCAACAAGAGGCTTGCGACATTATGCTTAAGTCTCATCGTGGCGTTATCAATTTTGCAACAGGATTGGGAAAGACCCTTGTAGCTACTCACCTAGCGAAGCAGTGTCGGAAGAGAGCCCTTATCGTTTGTCCTTCAGAATCTGTAGCATCCCAATTCTATGAGATCTTCGTCAGTGCCTTTGGAAAACAGAAGGTCGGGTTTTATGGGGACGGCAAGAAGAAGCTGGGCGAATTAACGATCGGTATTGCTGCCTCTGTATCTAAACATATCGCAGATTTCCAGAACCATGAACTTGGACTTGTCATTATCGATGAGACACACCATACTCCTGCTACCACGTTCTTCACAATTGCTGAAGGGTTGGCAGGCGTAGGTAAAGTGTTTGGTCTTACTGCAACCGATTACAGATCCGACGGCAAAGATATTATGATCACTGGTGGATGTGGCCATGTGTTGATGCGCCGTGACATTAAGTGGGGCGTCGATAATCAGTGGTTGGCTGAACTATACTTTATCGTTCGTGAAGTTCAAACTGGTGGACGTGATTATAAAGATGACAAGTTGAAGTCCTATAAAGAGCATGTGCTCAATAACCAGATTATGAAGGATCAGATTCTTGCTGACTGTCAGAAGATGATGGCCTCTGGCAAAACGATCCTATGTCTCGTAGATGAAGTAGCTCACGGTAAAGAGTTGAGCGCAGCTCTCGGTATCCCATTCGCCACAGGTCAAGATTCTAAATCGCAAGAATACGTAGACCAGCTAAATGCTGGGAAGATCAAGGGATTGATTGGTACAGATTCTAAGGTAGGCGAAGGAACAGATACAAGAAATGTGGATGTATTGATTATGGCCAACTTCGTAGCTTCAAAGGGTCCTGTTATCCAAGCAATTGGACGAGGACTCCGTAAACAGGGCACTAAAACGAAATGCATCATTCTCGACTATATTCCTATGGGTTCAACGATGCTCACTCGCCATGCCCATAATCGTATTGTCTTCTATAGAGAGATCACTGATAAGGTAAAGGTTGTAAAATGAATTTCAAAAGACCAAAAGAAGAAGTAATTGAACGAGCATATATTGCAGCCGACTCGGTTCTATATTCTCAACTTCATCAACTCGCGTATGCAGGAGCTAGTTATTCACCCAATGGTGTAATCAGCATGTTTCAGATGGCCATGAGTCATGCCATTAAGGAAGCCATCCGATCAGTGGTTGAAGACACATATAGCCACGATGAATTTGAAAGAGACCTTGGCATAAAAGAGTGATATAATGTGAGCTATGCGTCAGCTTAGCTCTGAGGGTGTTAACCTAATTAAAAGTTTTGAAGGTCTATACTTGACCGCCTATCTAGACATCGTAGGAGTGCCTACGATTGGATATGGATGCACTGAAGGCGTTACCAAGGCCGACGTGCAGAACAAGCGTACAATCACTCCCCAACAAGCAGAAGACATGCTCCGCACTGAATTAGACAAGTTCTGTGTTGGTGTAGAGAAGTACGTTAAAGTCCCCCTCAATGACAATCAGTTTGCTGCTTTAGTATCTTTTAGCTACAACCTAGGTTTAGGTTCCCTACAAAAGTCAACTCTACTTAAACTTCTTAACTCTGGCGACTATACTGGCGCTAGTAACGAATTTGTTAAGTGGAATAAGGCTGGTGGGAAAGAGGTCAACGGTCTCACCCGTAGACGCAATGCTGAACGCGACCTATTTTTGAAATCTTCAGGTACAATAAAATCAAATAGTCTTCTTCCAGATGGTCCATCAGATGATGAGATTCGCAAGAAGCTGGAAGCAGCGGAAGGAAAGAAGTAATGCATTAGGTTAATAGGCCTCCCTAAAGCTCGTGATTAAGTTTCCGTTATTTCTAATTAACAACTTACTTACGAGGATAAACAAATGAAAGAACAAATCAAAAAGCTTAAGCTCGAACTCAAAGAGTTGGCTAAGCAGATCAAAGAAAAGAAATCTCAAAGAAAATCGTCTAGCTGTGGCTATGTATCTGGTCTACACGAAGCCCGTGTTGCATTCAGACACAAACATGTTGCCTATTGTCTTGCGAGGGGCCGAACCCTTGAGCAAGTAGATAAGGGCGAACGTCTTAATATGGACCATGTCCAATGGTACATGGACTCCATGAAGCCAGAATCTAAGAAGAAACTATACGCTGTTGTTAGCGACAAGCTCACCCCATCTCAACAAGCAGTACAGGCCGGTCATGCTGTAGCGGAATTCTTGAAGAAGAACCCGCACACTCAGTGGGATAACGGCTACCTCATCTACCTCACCGAAGCACCAGGATTTGACGGGAACATGCGCGGTTATCGTTGGATGGTCGGTAGTCATCAATATGCAGAGTTCGTTGAACCTGACCTTGGGAATAAGATCACCGCGTACGCGTTGTTCGGTCCTGAGGCTGAAAGGATTCTTCAGCGTCACAAACTCCTTTAATATTGATCTACCGGAGGTAACATGGAAGACAAAATCGATATCAAGAAAGATCTGGAGCTTATGACGAATACCAGGAGGCACTATCCGATATTGAATAAGTATAATGATTGATGTGCGGCATCTCGGATAGACGAGAGAACCGTTGGGATAGGATTAAAGAGTTACTAAACAATCCGAGGACGGTTCGAAACGAGCCCGCCAAAAATATCGGATAAGGCCTTGATGACTCAGGTGATCCAGTGAGTATAGCTTAACCTCACCCGCACAACAATGCTCCATTAGCTCAGTTGGTCTAGAGCGGCGATCTCTAAAATCGTGCGTCGTGGGTTCGAATCCCTCATGGAGCGCCAAATTTATGAAACTCGTTAAAGCACTACAAGATGCCCATGCTGGAGAACTTGCCGCGTATTACGCATACCAAGGGCACTGGAAGTCTCTCAAAGACCCTGGGGAACGAGTTAAAGTGCAAGAAATCCAAGAAGACGAACTAGAACACATCCTATTCCTGTCCCATTACCTTCACAAAATGGGATATCAATCCTCTCCATATAAAGATTTCATCTGGACTCGTATTGGCAAGGCAATTGGTGCTCTTTGTCACATTACTGGTTGGTGGTTGCCGATGCGCATTGCTGGAATGATGGAAAGAATCGGCACTAAGAGTTATATCGAAATTTCAGTAATAGCTCGTGCCGAAGGGCATCCAGTGCTAGCAAGAAAACTTCTCGCAATGGCTGAAGTTGAGAAAAAAAACACGAAGAGTACTTCAATACCGTTTCAAGTTAAGATATAAGGATGGATTCCTATCTTGACTTTCAAAAATATCGTGATCAATATGGCCTCAACGGTCTTAACACCAACGGCATAGAGGGATTGCCTACTCAAAACGGCGCTCTATTCACCGTAGAGTACTTGCTCTGTCTTCTCGCAGATCCTAATGTTCCAGAGTCAATTAAAGTTTCTGAAGTTGAACGACTTAAACTCGTCTACAACTCCTTAGAGCTATTCCCTGGCATCTCTGTTCGAACCCCAACCTCAAATGAATTCGATTCGATGGATAATGTAGGTGCAATTTGTGCCTTCTCTGGCCTATTCGATAACGGGAATTTCTCAAAGCGCTCGTATGAGCATGGGTCAAAAACTAGAGCTGAAGGAATAGATGACGGGCAGGATGCTAGCAATAACCACAAGTACTATCGCCTAGCTTGGGTATGGAATCTATTCAGAGCTCCTCTATTTTTCTGGAATAACAATAATCCAACTCTATTCTGTTTTCCAGGATGGCATGGTAGGTCGCCCGGCCACGTAGCGTTCATGAAAATGACCGCAGGAAAGTGGGTAGGTCCATTTGGGCAATTCGCAATCCTTATCAGTCAGTTCTTGGGATGCTTCAAAGATAAGGGAGATACAGACGCGCGAAAGCTCCCATATGTGAATTGGCAGTATCTCAAAACCAGAAACTTCGTATGGCGTCTCTTCTATAAGTTTTGGTGTTATATCTTGATGAAGCAATATCAAGATGGCATGCGTACCGTCTATTCAACCTACTATAACGATCCAGACCATCCGATCCGAAAATACTCAACTAAGTACATCTCTGGTTGATTTGGGCGGCCCACTCAACTTCCTTAGTCTTCAAATATTTCTTCTCTCACTTACTCACGCACGAAGTGCGTGACCACACGCGGCACGCGTGTGAAACGTTAGTATATAAATTTCTCTGGTTAGATAGGTTAGTAAGGGGTGGTAAAGACATAGATCTATATACCCGCGACAGAGACATTTTTAACTCAGTTTTGAAAATAAATTTTACAAGTATAATGCATGCAATGGGAGATTTTATGGATAATGAAACTGCGATTGCGGTAATGGAACAGCTTAAGAAAGAACACTTCGAAATTCAAGTAGAGGTTCTTGACGGCGGTAAGATGCCAACAAAGGCACACGCATCAGATGCTGGTTGGGATTTATACGCCACTGAAGACATTAAACTTTACCCAGGACAAGTTCTTAAACACCCATTGAATATCAGGCTTGCTTTACCGAAGAGCACTTGGGCAGAGATTACCACTAAGTCTGGACTCGGTAGCAAAGGTCAACTCGTTTATGCTGGCGTCATCGATCAGGCATATCGTGGAGTTCCGCACGTTGTCATGACGAATGTCTGGATCATCCAAGAGATTGACCCAGAGGGTTTCCCATTGATGCGCACTGATCCCCTTGTAATCAAGAAGGGCGAGAAAGTAGCTCAACTTATCATGAATCCATACTCTGACAATTTCTATATGGTCCAGGTCGACCAAGTTGACTCCAATACTGATAGAGGCGCTGGTGGATTTGGATCCAGCGGCAAATAATGGGACCATACACGATGAATGAGCTTCTACAGGAAGCTTTCAGAGACTATAAGATCATAGATTTATCGGTAGAGCATGTCTACCATAATTCTCCAATTTTCGTTATGGGAAACCAAAGTCCAGTGGCTCAATCTGGGCACCATGAGATTAAGTTAGAGCTCACTATCGTGGGGCCTCACGCAAGTATTAAGAAATTTAACGAAATGTTCAATACTGCTCGCTGTCTGTCCGTTACGGACAATACTCCTTATCCCTACTATTTCCAGCCAGATGATCCGATGAAAGATGTCGGTCGTTATGACATTGCATATCAACTTTTGGATATGGATGCATTCATGGAAGAACTTCAAGATTACGAATACAAACTTTATAGTAAAGAGTTTGACAAGCTTATGGAGAAAGAATTAGATGCTAGTGATTCAGAGTGACAACCCAGCATTCTTTGATGTTGATGAGACTCTAGTTTTGTGGGATTACCCAGCAGAAAGAGAATCAGAGGTTATTCATATCCAGATCCCAGGCAACCCAATTGCCGGGAAGGTGGTCCCTCATCACCGTCATATCGAGATGGTGAAGCGTCATAAGGCGTGGGGAAACGGTGTAGTTGTGTGGTCACGCTCAGGTTTTGCTTGGGCTAAGGCTGTAGTTGAGGCATTAGGGTTAGAACCTTATGTTGATGCTGTAGCTTGTAAACCTATGTACTACTATGATGATCGTAAGTGTTGTCAATTTATGAAGGAACATCATTACCACGAAGACCGCGTTCCTGAGTATAATGCAGGCAATGGACAATCTAGCGACCCTATTCAAAACCAATGTTCGCATTCAAAACCTTGACCCAATGGATAAGGATGCAGTCTGGCCGAAGAACACGGAAATCTGCATTACGAGGATCCCAATCCGCAAACGTGACGGATGGGACCCAGAACAGTTTGCTGAGTTCGCTAAGCGACTTAAGAATCACGTAGTCCAAAACGGAATCGTCTTCCTTATCTGTTACGCCCCCATCGAAGCTAAAGCCCGTCCTTTTGAAGTTGCTAAGATCATGGCTGATAGCGGTTTCACCCACATAGATAACATCATAGTTCAGAAGACCTGGTTTCCTGGCAAACGCTCAGAGACCAATCTTGTCAACTCCCACGAGTACGTTTTGCATTTCTGCAACGGCGATGTATGGAAACTGGACCGTTTACCAGTAAGGGAGTATCTCGAAATTCAGGATGAGGTTACCTGTCCAGGCAACACATGGGAGATTGAGACCGGTTCGCTAGACGAGTCTTATCCTGTAGATCTTGCTGAACTACTAATCAGAATGACTGATTGTCTTCCAGGTTCAGTGATCTTTGATCCGTATTGTGGCGGAACAGGATCTTTACGGGCATCGATGAAGTTAGGTCATAGTTTTTACGGCTTTGAAAAAGATACAAAGCAGATGAAGAAGTACGAAAAGGTTATTAAGGAACTAGATAAGGAGACCGTCGATGAGCCAACTCCAAAGCGCAATAAATCAAAGAGTAAACGAAATGATAGCGGAGAACAGGACTGAAGAGGATCCGTTTACGGTGGTACGCACTATGGAAGTTGATGATTTATTTGCACCTAATGTTTTGAACTTTTCTCCAAAGACATACCGAGCTCTAAGTCACAAGACTCAGAATTTGCTGTATCAGTGGAATGAACCTACCAGCCCATTAATTCCACTCGTTGAGTTTCTTGCGAAATTGAAATTGAAGACAGCAAAGGCAGCTATTGAACAAGGGCAATTTACGTATATACGTAGAGCAGCCCCAGTGGAATTCTATGGTTGCACTGTAAGTGAAGATAAGGTTCAAGAAGCTACTGACGCCATGATAGCATTTTTGAATGATGTTGGCGACAAAGGTTATATCTTAGCGACTTTATTTTCTCTTGGTAAACTTACATTAGCTACTAAACCCGGCACACCAAAGCAATATGCCCTGTTTTCCTACTTTGTGGTGGACCCTAAGGGTCAAACATATGTTGATACTACATATCAAAAGTTTAGCTTTCAAGAAGGCGCAGTACCTGCAGCATACGAGGACATTAAATGATTTACGAGAAGTCTAAAGCAAAAAGAATCATCGCAGATAAGAAGCTTATTAAGGGTATTGTTCATAAGACCATCGATGAGATGGCTACTGTAGTTGGTGCAACTCTTGGGCCCGGCGGTCGACCTGTCATTATTGAGCGAGACGGCTTGTCTCCTCTAATCACAAAAGACGGCGTTACGGTTGCTAAAAATCTTGGCGTTGATCAGGCTGAAGAGAATATCATTATTGAGGCTGCTAAGGAAATCTGTCTAAATACGGCTAAAGAGGCTGGTGACGGTACCACGACTGCTATCGTTCTTGCAAATGCAATCACGAAGCATGGTCTAGAGTTTCTAGAGAATAGTCCTAAATATAATCCTCAGCGTATGGTGACTGAACTTCAGGAACTATATGACAAGGTCGTTATCCCATTTTTAAAGACACACGCTAAAGCTGTCAAGACCCGCGAAGAGCTCATTCATGTTGCTAAGATCTCTGCTAACGGTGATCAGAAGATCGCAGAGGCAGTTGTTGAAGCTGTTATGGCTGCAGGTGAAGACGGAACTGTTCTTCTTGAGGAAGCTCAAGGTTCTCAGTTGCGCGTCGAGACAATCGATGGGTATGTGGTAACTTCTGGCTTGAAAGATATCGGTCAGGTTGGACCTGCATTCATCAACGATCGTGCCAATCAGCAAGCGAAGATGGACAACGGCTTGATCTTCCTATATGATGGTTCCATGAACGATCTTAAGGTTCCAGGCGTTATTCAGACTGCTGTCGAGAATACAGACCATTTCGGGAAACCGATCATTGTGTTGGCTCACGCCTTCTCTGATGTTGTTCTAGAGAGGTTTGCAAAGTCTACTAAAGGCGGTTACACTGTAGTTCCTGTTAAGACCCCAATGGCCGGCGTTGCAAATTCGCGCTCAATGTTCCTACAAGACATGGCAGCATATACCGGTGGGAAGGTTTATGATCCAGGCAATATCGATCAGATGGTGAATGAAGACGAAGAGGAAGGATTCGGAGTATTTCAATCTGCAAAGGTTGGCATGTACGAGTGTTTCTTGAATTGCGTATCAGAAGCCGATCACATCGATGGTCGCGTTGCTGAGTTGAAGTCTTTGTTACTCGCAGCTCCTAGTGAATTTGATAAGATGCATATCAGGGCCGCAATCGGTAAACTAACTGGCGGGATCTCCACCATTTGGGTTGGAGCAGCCTCTGAACTTGAAGCTCGCGAAAAGAAAGCTCGCGTTGAGGACGCTGTTGAGGCTGTTCGTTCTGCTATTGCGGAGGGAATTGTCCCTGGTGGTTGCGGTGTTCACCTTGTTCTATCAGATATGCTATTGCGTCACCCAGAAGCAAAACCTTCTTGGAGCATTATGGCTAAGGCCCTTCGTGCACCTTTCGAGATGCTACTTTCGAATTGTGGTGAAGATATTAATGATATTTGGGGGGCGCTAGATCAATATGTGCTTGGAAAAGATGAGCCACCTAAGGTTATCTTTGATGCCAATCAGCACCTCATGGTTGATCCCATGGAAGTTGGCATTATCGAACCTGCGAAGGTTTGCCGTGTAAGTATCGGAAATGCGCTCTCTGTTGCATCCCTACTAATCACTGTCGGAGGTATCGTTGTTGTTCCTCGTGATGCTGGTCTTGAAAATCAGCTTGCAATGAGCAAGCAGGCTTTTAGGGACATGATGAGTGGTGGAGGTGTTGGTGCCGAATAAGTATGCTGACTATAACAAGACGTGGAAAGAAAACAACAAAGACCGTGAATTGGATAATTGTAGGCGTTGGGCCAAAGAAAACTTAGAACATAGAAGACAATATAAAAGATTGTTGCACCAAAAACAGATGCAAGATCCAAATTATAGACTTAAAAGAATATTAAGAAATAGATTTTATAAAGTTATAAGTGGTCGCTCTAAGGTACAGTCAGTTTTATGTTATATAGGGTGCACTGTCGATGAACTAAGGGTTCATCTAGAAAAACAATTCGTTGATGACATGTCATGGGACAATCATGGCAGCTATTGGCACGTAGACCATGTCGTGCCGCTAACGTTATTTGATCATTCGAACCAAGATGAAACAGCCAAAGCGTGGCATTTTTCTAATTTACAGCCATTAAAAGCGTTAGATAATCTTCGTAAGGGCAGTAAGGTTTATTTATGTGGGATAAAGTAAAAACCTTCGTTGAAGGAAGCAAGGTAGCACAATTCGTACTTGTACTCCTTTTGGGAGTAGCGATTGGGGCCATCTTTTATCCCACAAAGCGCATTGAAGAACGTGAGAAGTCTCGTTACGAAGAGCAATTGAAAATTACGAAAGAAGCCAACGAGAAGGAAGTTAAGCAACTCAATGAGAGGCTTGATAAGTCAGTAGAAGAAACTAAACAAGTTAGACAAGAGTCTGAAACTAAAATCTCTAAGCTTACTACTCAGGTTCATGATTTACAATCTAAGCAGAAGACCTCTTACTACAAACTTGTAAAGCCCGATGGTACTGTTGAGATTAAGAAGTACTCTGAATCTGAAGTAACAGAGTCTACAAAGGTAATCACACAGATTCAAGAAGAGTTTAAGACAAAGATTGAATCTATTGAAACCAAATGGGAAACTCTACATAAGGAACGCGTTGAGACTCTTCAAAAGGAATGGTCTTCAAAAGAGCAAACCTATCAAACAAAGATTGCTGAGCTAGAGAAATCAAAGGTCACTGAGATCAATCAGAAGAAATTTGGACTAGAAGCTGGTTTGATGTCTAACCTAAACTATTATGGTCACTTCAATGCTGATATCTTTGGTCCGATCTTTATCGGTGGTCAAGCAGAATTTGGTCCTGCACCAGCATTTGGATTGGGCCTCGGAATTCGATTCTAGTATAATAGAGTCATGCCTAAGTATAAATTCAAGTGTCCTGCCTGCAATGAAGAACGCGAGAAGTATACCTCTAAGGACATAGAGGAAGTACCTTGTCACAAATGCGAAGGGCAACCTATGTTTCGCCAATTGCCTACAATCACCGGCCAAGAAGTACGGGAAACTGTAGACCCTATCCTTAATACTAAGTGGAAACAAGATCACAAGCAGATCATCAAGGATCGCCATGATGATCACTATTGGGAAGTCGAGGTTCCTCGTCTTGTCCAAAAGTACTCTGTCGAAACCTGTTTAGAGCAACAGTGGCTCATTTATAACGAAAAGGGCGAACTGGTCATCAATAAACCACCAAAAAAACGATGAAAAGCTTTTATTCATTAGGAAAACTGTGCACTTGTGGCGCAAGATTAGCAAACCAAAATAAAACTAATCTTTGCAGAAAATGTTATATGTTAATTTATAATGAAAAACACAAAAATGTTATGAAGTTGTATTATAAAGAAAAATATCAACTTAATAAACACGACATTAATAAGCATAAAAAGTGGCTATATCAAAACAATGTCCAATTTAAGCTTAAAGATAATCTTCGTCGTAGGTTGCGAAGTTGCATAAAGGGTAAAAAGGTCGGCTCAGCTGTAAAAAATTTAGGTTGCACTGTTCAAGAACTTAAAATTTATTTAGAATCCAAGTTTCAATCAGGGATGACCTGGGAGAATCATGGTAAGTTTGGGTGGCACATTGATCATGTTAGGCCACTTTCTGAATTTGATTTAACGGACACTGAACAGCTAAAAGAAGCGTGTCACTACACTAATCTTCAGCCGTTGTGGTGGCAAGATAATTTAAGTAAAAGCAATTTATGAGAGTAAAGTCAATCGAAATTAAAGACATTTTGAGTATTAAGGACTTCAGGCTTGACTTTACAGATTCTGGTCTTGTGCTCGTTGAAGGGTGGAACTATGATGCCAACCGCGCTAATGGTGCTGGAAAGACTGCTATCTTTAATTCCCTTTCTTTTGGCCTCTTTGATAAGATGCCTCGTAAGATCACGTCCAGTCAAATCCTTCGCCGCGGTGCTAAAAGCGGTACGGTCACTGTTGAACTTGAGTCTGGAGGAGATCTTTATAAGGTCATCCGTCATAGACCAAAAGGTGTTGAGTTCTACAAAAATGGCATCAAGCAAGAAATCACGCAAGAAGAATGGGAAAGCAAGCTCCGCATGAACTATGACCAGTTCTTGCTAACCCTTTATAACGCCCAGATCACTGTTGGTGGTTTGTCTCCGCGTTTCTTGTTGGTGAATGATTCAGATAAGAAGGCCTTCTTATTACAGCTTCTTAATCTCGCCCACTTCAGTTCCTGCAAGAAAAAGGCGGATGAAGCAGTGTCAAGGTTTGAAGCAGCTGTTTCTGCAGATCTAAATTCTATTTCTTCCACGCAATCCAAGATTGAAGCATACTCTGAATCAATGGTAGATGCATTTGAAACTTCTAATACTATTAAGGAATTAGAGCTCGATATTGCATACATGATGGATGAAATTACAGAGCTCTCTAATACCCAAAAACCAGATGTCTCTAAGTATCAGAGAATTGAAGACGGTCTCCGTGCAAAGATTTCTGCATTCGATACGGCTAAGGCACGTCGTTCTGTGTTACATGATAATTACCGCAAGCAAAATGCAAAGCTTCATCCTTTTGATGGTGCAGCACAGTGTCTTGAGTGCGGCACTACTCTTGATATTCAGGATGCTATGCAGGCTCATGAGCAGCAGCAGGACAAGATTCGCGCAGAAGCCTCTTTGACAAAAGTTTTGATCGACGAATGTGATGCACTTCTAGCAAATGAAAATGAAGTACTAGAACTTCTTCGTAAGTTGAAGATCAAGAAAAATCAAGAAACTGCAGAGTACGATACTGCACATGCCAGGATTCTAGAACTTAACTCTTCTCTTAGAATTAAGCAAAACTTGAAAGAAAGTGCTGTATTAAAACTTGCTAAAAATCAAGACTTAGTTAACAAGGTTAAAGACTTAGAAACTACGTGCCAAAAACTCCGTGACGCAATAGCCTTGAATAAACGCAATATTGAGCTTTACAAAACCGTAGTTGCACTGTATTCACCTACAGGTGCTCAGGCCTATGTTCTTGATTCTGTTATTGATTGTTTCAATGAAACAGTAAAAGAATACATTGATATCGTGTGGCCAAACGCCTCTTACACCCTCAACTCCTATAAAGAGAACGTTCGTGGAGATGTGGTTGCAAAATTCTCTGAAACCCTCGTTATGAACGGTGAAGAAGTCTCTATTGGTTCCCTCTCTGGCGGTGAGTTTAAGGCATTGTCCCTATGCGTTGATTTCGCGATGCTAGACGTCCTAGAGAAGCAATTTGGCATCTCGTTAAACCCTGTCATCCTTGATGAGCCGTTTGATGGCCTAGATGCTGTAGGGCGTGAATTAGTGGTTGATTTGCTCACCAAACTCTCTGTTGACCGTCAAATCTTTGTGGTTGATCATGCTAGTGAGGTCCGTGCTTCGTTTAGTCAATGCATAAAGGCAGAAAAAAGAGATGGCATATCTACGTTTGATATGACCATTTAAAACTTTTATAGTGGGCGATTTTACCCTTGCAACTCTGCACAATTCCAGAATTAATAAAGCGTTTATCGGCCCCCGCATGAGTTAAGTGAAGGATTTCGCCGGTTTTAATGTGAACACCTAGGACAGGCCGTCTTTTTGAGAGATTTAATTTTTTGATGTGGTTTTGGGTTTTTGGACTATTTTGTTGAGCAATAGACATGTTGCGTTTTTGTTCTGCGGTCGCAAGCAAACCCTTATTGCTTGGACTTTTGTAAACTCTATTTGCGCTAATTTTTAATTTAGTTTCTGGACTGTGTGTTCTGCCAAGAGTGTTTCCGGCAGTTTTACATAAGTTATAGCCAATATTTGGCAAATAGCTTTTATATAGATCTAAATAGTGTTGTTCTTTTTCGAGACATTGTTCTGGTTCACAAAGCTCTAATATTTCTAACTTAAAAACTGATAGTCCATGCTTTGTGGCTGCATTTTGTAGATGCTTATTGACATGCCTTTGATTTTTAAGTGCACTTTTATGTTGGTACCATCGATCAACGATACCGCGCCTACTAGCAGAACTTCCAATGTATATTTTGTTGTTTGCCGTGTTTCTGATTAAATAGACGCCAGTTTTCATTTTTTGATTGTATCACGCGTCTGACGCTAAGGAGAAATAATCTTAATTAGCATGATAATATTGAGTTATGGATAAGTTGGTCAAGGCACTCGCCGAAATGAAAGAAATTCTAGAGAAAGGACTTGCTCCAGCTACCCCAAGCAAGATCCCAGCTCTACCATCTATCCAAACGCCTCCCGTCCCTTCAATGAAGGCTAAAGTCCCTAAGAAGATGCCTGGTATCAAGCCAGCTTCCACTAAGGACCCTAAGAAGGTTGCTCAGCAGATCAAAGAAGGCAATCCACAGCAAGCTAAAGTTCCAATGTTGAAATATGATATAATAAAAGACATGGATGAATTTTTGAAGTTTGATAAAAACGGTCAATGGAGCTTAGAAAAGAGTGTTTTTAATGCCGGAACTCACCCACCTAAAGGTTATGTTCCTGGACAAAAGAAACTTAAAGATACTCATGCAGAGTATGATCCAAAGTATTCTTTTAAAGATAATAGAGAACTAGTGAGAATGCATCATCAGGATCATAAAATACCTGTTAGAGATGAAGCTCATTTAGATTCACTTACAAGAGCTGCCGCAAAACGTGGCGGACATACTATAAAAGAATAGTTCCGTGTCCATTAAAGGATACTTCACTGATACAATGTCTTTATGAAGACATGTAGTCAATGCTCTGAAGAGCAACAATTAGATCAATTCTATAAAGATAAAAAATCAGCCGATGGATTGCGCGCAAGTTGCAAAACTTGTGTTGCAGCACAGAAGCGTATTTATTTTGAAAAACATAGAACTCGAGAACTTAATAAGTTAAAAAAGTGGAAACAACAGAACCCACAAAAAGTTAAAGAAGGTAATCTTCGTAATTTATATGGGATTACAGCAGAACAATATTCTGAAATGTTGTTAGCACAAAATAATTGTTGTGCCATTTGTAAGTGCCATAAATCTAAAAACGTTACAGATAAACGTAATGATAAAGTTAGAAATTTAGCGGTCGACCATGACCATAAATCTAAAAAGATTCGTGGCTTGTTGTGTTATCGTTGCAATATTGCAGTTGGAATGTTGGTTGATAGCGCCGAACGGGCTTCTAATTTAGTAGAATACCTTAAATTGCATGAAAAAGAAAACTTATAATCAAAATGTTGTTATTAGAGGTGCTTTAAGACGAGCATTTGCCCGTAGTCCTGTGGTTCAAGAAGCTATGCAGGCAAGTCGTAAAGAAGAACCTCGCTATAACAAGGATGGGTCTCGTCATAAACGAAATTGGGTTAAACGTCAATGTCAAGTATGTGATCAATGGGTTCCAACGTCTAAAATTGCAGTCGACCATATTGATCCTGTTGTTTCGGTTGATGAAGGTTTCCAGGATTGGAATATCTTTGTAGATCGTCTCTGGTGTGCCAAAGACAACTTACAACGTATTTGCGATGACTGTCATCAGAAGAAAACTAACGCAGAGCGATTTGCTAGATCGTATAAACAAGAACTAGAACACCTCGCAATCTATGAAGTCTCTAAAGATGAAGAGGCAAAGAAGTTCGTCAAGAAATTCGTCAAGAAGCGCATACAGAAATACCCCTATCCTCAAGAGTTTGTGGATCGCATCGTCACTCTCAGACGCCATTTCAAGATGAAGGTATAAATAACGGCAAACGCCCTTTAAGGATAAATTATGGCAAAGAATGATACTGTTCGTAAGGTTTTGAGTAAGTCTTTCGTGGACAATCACGAGAATGTTAACCAGGATGTGGCTGCAGACCTTATCGTTAAGGCTGAGCAAAAGATCCTAGCGATCAAGGAAGAGCGTGCCGCTGACGACAAGTTGGCTGCTGCTAAGCAGATTGTTAAGGACCTAAATGCTGCCTATACCAGCACTATTAAGTACGAAGAGGCCAAGATTCAGTTCTTGCTTGAGAAGATCGCTGAGATCGAAAGCGGAGCAGTGAATCCAGGCTCAGGCGCTCATTAATGGTAAGATTTAGGCTGGAGGTTTTATGAGCTTAAAAACAGATTATTTTGATGGTGCAACAGGCCTTCAGGCTAAGTTAAACGATGCCTTTGATGAAGGCGCTACCTATGTTACTACGAACCTAACAGCCCTACAGTCTGCTCTATTGAGTGCAGCTGCTCAGGGAAGTACAAAGTTCACTGTAACGATTACCGGCACTGGTGCTTTGAACGCTGGATACCTAAGGGCCAACAACGGAGACAATCTTCTCCTTAAGGCTTTCTTTGCTGGTATCCAAGACGGGCTGGCTGCAGAAGAAATTTACAACTACGAATGCTCTTTGAAACTTAATGTCTCTGACACAATCAACACAAACGTAGATTTCTTGTTCAACTTCCAAACCTCCTAATTTGATGCGTTGTTATCTTTGATAGGGCGCTGTAGCTTCGGTTACAGCGCCTTTTCATTTGTATAATATCCGCATGAATCGTTTTAAAGAACCAGCGCAACTTCATAATCACTCTAAATATTCACTGTTAGATGCTGTTCCATCACCAGAAGAATGGGTTGGATGGTGTTTAGAGAACAATACACCAGCGCTAGCAGTCACTGACCATGGTACCGCCATCTCAATGTTTGATGCGTTGCGTGCTAAAGAGTTTATCAAAGAATACAATAAAGAACATAAGACTAATCATCCGTTGGATGCTGTAACCCTTATCCCTGCCGTAGAGCTCTACGTCAAGATGAATGCAGAGGACAAGAGTCATCACCACATTACAGCTTGGGCTGCAAGCAAAGAGGGGTATTTCAATTTAATGAAGTTGGCCTCAGTTGCGTACAACGATACAGTTTCGTACTTCGGTTCCGTTAAGGCTCGTGTTACGTTCGAAGACATTAAACAGTACAAGAAGGGCATTAAGTTCGGTACCGGCTGCATTGCAGGACCAATTGGTCATGCCTTCTGGCATGGAGATCTTAAGCTTGCAGAAGAGCGCTTTGTCATGTATAAGGAACTCTTCGGTGACGATCTCTATGTTGAATTTCACTGCGGTGACGTCACCCATAACTTCAATAAGAAAACCGGCAGCTTCGATCCTATCGAACCAGATGAATGCTCTTGCGATGGTAACAAGCAAAAGGGCTACAACATCTTCTTGTCTAAGATGGTTGATAAGTATGGTGGCAAATGCGTTCCAGTAACAGATGCCCATTTTATCAATCCTGAGGACAAGATCGTCCAGGATTGTTTGCTCAAGAACGGTAATAGCAACGGCTGGTACTTTCATGAGTCGTACCATCAGATGCGATCTGAAGAGATGTTTACGAAGCTTAAGAGGCACCTTGGGAATTGGCTCACTGAAGATATGTTCATTCAGTGGGTCGAAAACACTTTTGAGGTGATGAATGCGGCTAAAGGCATCGAAGTTAAGTTCGACTATCATCTACCGTTGATCGATATTCCACAGGACATTAAAGACTTGCATCTAGAGGACTATAACCAGCAGACGCTTCAGTATATGATGCGCCTCATTAAGGATCATGGTCGTTGGAATGACTCGCCAGAGTATGTAGCGCGATTCAAGCAAGAGCTTGATGTCATCATGGATAATGAGAAGCTAAACTTCATCCCGTACTTCCTAGTATATGAGGATATCGGTAGGTTTGCGCGTTCACAGGGCGTTCTTCAGGGCGTTGCTCGTGGATCTGCGGGCGGATCTCTCATCTCCTACTATCTAAAAATCATTCATGTTGATCCCATTGCTGCTCACCTTCCATTTGAGAGATTCTTGTCTCATGCACGTATTAGAGCGGGTTCTTTCCCTGATATCGATGCCGATATCGGTGATAAGGCGCGTTCTCTTATCATGGATTATCTAAAGAAGAAGTATGGTTTGGGCTTTGCACAGATTGCCACCTTCAATAAGATGAAGACTAAGAATGCCATTAAGGATGCGATGTTTGCGCTATATGGGCGCAATCGCAACGATCAAGAAGTGATGGCAGTATGTAAAGACATCGAAGATAGCCCTCAAGGCGTTGACGAACATGACTTTTTGTATGGATACACAGACCAAGAAGGTAACTATAACGCCGGTCAGATTGAGATTAATAAGCAATTAGCCAATTTTTTCCAAACGTATCCAGATGTGGAAGCAATGGTTAAAAAGCTTATTGGTACGATCCGTGGTCTATCTAGACATGCGTCTGCATTCGTTATTTCAACCATGGATCTATCTGCATCTCGTGTTCCAACCATGATGATGACTGATGCTGATCTTGGTGAAATTCAAGTCACTCAGTACGATGCAAAGATGGTTGAAAAATGTGGTCTAGTTAAGGCTGATATCTTATGTATTAAAACCCTAACAGCTGTATCAGAGTGTATCGATTTGGTGAAGAGAAATGCCAACATTAACTACTTGATTGAGCAAGAAGGTTTGTCTCTCATATACCGTCTTCCGGAGGACAAGGATGTATATGCGGACTTCTATAACAAGCAGACCGATTCGTCATTCCAGTTTAATACTGAATTGATTAAGGGATACATTCAAGAATTCTGCCCTCTACAGAGAGCCGATCTATCTGCCATGACAGCCTTGTGTCGACCTGGTGCATTAGACGCACCCTTAGGTTTTAATGCAGTGGTTGTAGTAGAATATGAAGATGGAACCTCAATTGAAGTTCCAAAAGAGGAGTATTCTATATGGGTCGAAAAGTGGAAAAAACAACAATAGATGCAGCTATTGATTATTTTGTAAAAAACAACGTGCGTTTTATTGATATATCAGAGAAATTTAAAATCAGTACCAGTACTATTTCTCAACATTTAAAAAAAAGAGGCATTAAGGTTGATTCTCAAAGAACAAGGAGAGGTAGGTCTTCTTGGAATTCTGGGAAAAATAAGTATAGCGATACGCGAGTTGCAAAAAATGCGAAGTCTTTATCTGATGCAAAAACAAAAACAGGACTTCGTTCGGGTTATCAGACAATATATGTCGATGAGTTAAAAAAGCGAATTAGATTACATGAGTATGTTTGGTTTAAAAATACCGGAGTATGGCCAGATGGTAAAAATAGAGAACAAGTTCATCATATAGACGGAGATAAACTTAACAACGATTTTGATAATCTCTTGTTGGTAAAGACAGATGAGCACTCTAAAATCCACAAAGAGTACGAGATAGTGTTTTTGAAGTTATTAAAGCTAGGTTTGATTAAATTTGATAAAATTGCAAGAGGTGTAGATTGGCGGAGCTTCGAAGAGTTGATAAAAAAATTAAAAGTGTAACTATTAGACCTTTGTATGACACAACAGCTGCCCAGTATTACATGGATGTTCGAAATGCAAAGCGCTCTGTAGAGTATTTACACGATGATTTGGCGCTTATCCTGAAGGACAGCAATGGAGTTTTTGTCTATCAAGAGGAAGTAATGAAGTTCCTCGTGGATATTGTTGGATACACATGGGAGGAGTCTGATCGTATTCGTGATGCTATCGCTAAGAAGAAACACGAAGTCATTATGGCTACGTTCGATAAGATCAGGGTGTCTTGTGCTGCCCGAGGATGGGACCATGGCGCTATTGAGACCGTGTGTCAGCAGATTCAAGCATTCTCACGTTACTCCTTTAACAAGAGTCACTCCCATGCCTATGGTGAACTAGGATACATCACGATGTATTTGAAACATCATCATAAGCTAGAGTGGTGGTGCAGTATTTTGAACCTAAGTTTGGATGACTCAGAAGAGAAGACACGTAAGTATATTGCGCTTCTTGGAGATTTGGTTAAACCACCTTCGTTGAAGCACCCAACTTCTAAGTTCGAAATTCGTGAAGTTGATGGCGAAAGAGTCATCATTACACCAATCTCTGCTATTAAGGGATGTGGTCCTGCGGTTGTTAATGAACTCTGCACAAAGGGTCCATTTGCTTCTATCGAAGATCTCATTGAGCGTATCGATCATCGTAAGGTCAATACTGGCTGCATCTCGTCCTTGATTAAGGGTAGAGCAGCAGATGACATGATGGATGCTGATGTGCCTGTCTATAGCGATAGGAGACTTAAGTTCATTGAGGACTTTAAGCGTATCAGAGCAAAAGAAGTTAAGTTGCAACCAGATGTGTTTAACGTAGATCCTCTCTCTATCTTTATGCAAGAGAAGGAATACAACACGGCGTTCAACAAAGCACTTCTCTCATCTCTTGAGATTGTGGATGTATTAAAATCAAAGTGGCCAGCGCTTTCAACAACGGGTCGCGCAGGTGCGCCTCTCTTGATGAAGGTTGATGGCAAGCAGATTCCAGTGCTTGCAAATTTAAAGGTTGCTGAAGGCTTTTTGAAGAAAGGCTATAGTAGCGAGATTGGACTCATCTTGCTGTATGAAGAGTCTACTGCTAAGAAGGGTATCTCTAAGAGAAGCGGCAAACAGTGGTCTAACTTGACAGTCCACCTATCTGATGGCTTCCATCAAATTGAGTGTGTAGACTGGAAGAAGAGCGTCGCACTAAAGTGGCCAAAGAATACCATCGTTTACGTAAGAGGTATATTGGAAGAGGGTTGGAAAACACCAGTCTCTTTGAATATCAAGGAAATCGAAAGGATTGAATAATGGCTAAATTTGTAGTCGTTGACGAAGCACCAGAGAAACTAGAGTCTGGTGAAGTAATTATTAATACTCCAGACTTTGTAGAGCAGATTCGCGAAAACGCAGCAAAAGCACCTCGCGGTGGCCTCACTGCCGTGAATCACCTGCGCTATATCGTTGGCTCTATCGGTCAGAAATATGATCCAGAGGGAACCAACGCGTGGAGCGTACGTCCGACATTGTTTGAAGGTCGCGCTTATGCTAATGAAGCAGAACTAAGTGCAATCGTGGTTGAGATGCTTAAATCTCAACACCCAAAGATCTTCGACAAGTATCTTGACCACAAGATTAAGAATCGCCCACAAGGCACAAAGCTCATCTACTTTGTCGGTCCTCTATCTCAAACAACTGCATTCTTTCAACATGGCGTCGATATGCTTGATGCAAAGGATGTAGATGTTTACATGGGACGCAAACAGAAGAGAGTGGTTGGAAAACCAGCAGTTACAAAAGAAGAAGCAAACGAACTAAATAATGAATGATCGTGGTATAATATATTCAATGCCAACTGTGGCATTTAAACATAACCTATGAAGGAAATTCTATGACCCCTACGAACTCTAAGATCAAGATCAATCTCGATTCTCTCAAATCCCGCCGTGAATGGAAGCGACACAAGGTAAAAGATGGACACAACATCTTTCGCATCCTACCTCCTTTCGGAGATGCTTCTAACGGATACCCATACAGAAAGTGGCAGATCATCTGGGGCCTTGTCGATCCCGACAGCGGCCGCGCGCGTCCTTTCGCCTCGTCTATGACGAGCGAGAAGCGTTGTCCTGTTACTGAGTATGTGGCTAAGCTCAAGAAGAAGGCCGATACTCTTAAGGCGCAACTCCAGGCTTCTGGAACCGCTGAAGAAGATATTCGTGACCAGCTCAAGGGCTTAAATGATCTCATCAGTAACCTTTCTCCAAAAACTGTTTATCTCTACAATGCTGCTGACAAAGCAGGTGAAGTCGGTATTCTTGAACTCAAGTCTACTGCTCACAAGGCAATGAAAACCGAGATGAACCAGTATGTTCAAGATTACAACCAAGATCCTACTTCTCTAACAAGCGCCGACGACGACTCGGGTGTGTGGTTTGATATCACCCGTCAAGGTCTCGGTCGCGATACTGAGTATGACGTTAAGAAGTGCCAGATCAAGGTGAAGAAGGCAGGCGGAGGCATGGTCTTCGAAGATGACCGCTCTCCTCTTCCTGAAGCTGTCGTGGAAAATTACGATAGCTTGGCGTATGATTTGACTGCTGTTTATCAAGTCAAGACGTTCGATGAACTCCAAGAAATCTTGGATTTCAATCTCGCAGCTATCACTGATGCTGTACCAGAAGCCGCTCTCGACGGTTCTGCTCCAGCTCTCGTGAAAACTGTTTCAAAGCCAGCTGTTTCCGCAGCTAAGGCTGGCAGCAAGCCAGTAACCACGAAATTCTCTGATTCGGATGACGAAGAAGGTGCTCCAGTTGCTAATAAGTCTGCAGCAGCGGCTTCTACATCGATGGATGATGATTTCATGGCAGAAGCGGACGCAATTCTTAACGGCTAAGGTGTAATCAATGGAAACTACTGCTCTCGAGCAGCGTTTACAGGCCATTGATGTTACTAAGCTAGTCGAATATACGAAAAAACTCAGGGAAATTGGGAGCTTCAATAAAATGATGACTCCCACCTACCTGAGGGATTTCATCGTAGCTTATGACATCACTAATACCATGTATGCGTCTGCTGTAAGGTGTGATATTGAAGCCCAAACTGCTTTGGATCGCGCTCGTTCTATCGCTTATCTTGATAGAGCTGGTGACTATCTGAAGGAGAAGGGTATTAAGGAATCGTCTGAGGCAAGAAAGCAGTATGTAGAAATTGATGAGCAAGTCATTTCTGCCGCTGATTTCAAAGCTAAAACAACCGCCCTATGTGCTTTCCTGAAGAATAAGATGCAGGAATTCCGTATGGCTCATGATGACGTTAAAAAGATGGCCTATGGTGAAAATTACCTAAGCCCAGAAGAAGGATATTAATATGAAGACTAAATTTACTAAAGCAAGCAAAAGAGACAATTTCTTGGTTACCGTATCATTGTCAGTACTGGACCTTGGAGGTCTTGTTATTAAGGATATCAATGGTCGAGGCGGTAGCGTTCTAGACCTCTCCAATGGAGACCGTTTTATTCTCGAAGTAGACGGCATTCCTACTGTATTCACCGTGAACCGTGAAGGTAAGACTGCTCGCACACTCTCTTCCTCGTCATTTGAGGCTTCCAACATTGAAGCGCCCTACTTACGGTGAAGTGAGCAAATTCGGTATCATGTTCTAAGGAGAAATTATGGCTACAAATAAATGGATGTCCCGACTTACGTCGGACTTCGGCAAGATTGCCGCTGACATTCCAAAACCGACTGATTCGGTTATTCCACTGTCTTCGCCATCCCTTAATTGGGCTATTGGTAATGGTGGATTGGTTGTCGGCAAGGCTCTCTGCTACTTTGGTCCTGAATCTGGTGGTAAATCGTTGCTAATGCAGCTATCGCTTATTCAGATCCAGAAGCAAGATAAGGATGCAATCTGCGTTCTGTTCGATGCAGAGTATGCATTTAACCCTGAGTGGTTCAAAAAGCTTGGTGGAGACCTTAATAGGTTATATGTCCGCCAAACTAATGATCCTCTCAAGATCTTTGACTATATCTCTGGTGAGATGCTAGAGTTGATTCAAGACGGTTGTCCTATTAAAGCAATCGCTATCGACTCTGTTAAGAGTATCAAGTATCCTAAGGATATGAAGAAGCAATCCACTGACCAGACAATGGGTGGCGGTGGTGCTTCGTATCTCGGGTCTGCTCTTAAGCATGTCACTCCAGTGATCCGCGAGAACAACATCACTTGTATCCTTGTTCAGCAAGTTTATGAGGAGATGGACCAATATAAGAAGATGCGCAATCCATACATCGTTCCAGATGGACGCGCATTGAAGCACTTCTGCGACTACATGGCCCAAGTGGATAAGCTAGAAACCAAGGAGTTCATCCTTGAAGCTGGTGAGAACATCCACGGTGGAGCAGCTCAGATTGGTCACAAGGTTCGTGTTAAGTTCAAGAAGAACCGCGTTGGAGCTCCTTATCGCACTGCACAGTTCACTCTTGATTATGAACATGGCATCGTAGATACTGGTAATGAAGTGTTTGATCTCGCTAAGAGTCTAAACATCATCTACCATCCAATCAACCCAGATACTGGTAAAGAAAATAACCAGATGTGGAAATTTGGAAATTACGACCCAATCCGTGGTGAAGCGAACATGAGGACGTTTGTCTTGTCGTCGAAGCAAGTTCAAGACGAAATCATGGATGCTTGCAACGGAGCTTCTGAAGATCAAATCAAACTTCGTAATGCAGAAGTCGGTGAAGTGACCGACGATATTACGGTCGAAGTATGAGCGATCTCTGCGCTTGCGGTAAAGAAAGCGAATTCGGTTGTCACGGGATAACTCAAGGAGAGATCTACGATGAGTACTACTGCGAAGCTTGCTATAACATCAAGAAGCGCGGCGGTACAACGACAGTAGAAGAAAAGGAAGAACAAATTGAAACTTCTACTGATAGGCGATCCTCACCTCAAGATAACCAGATTCGACTCAGCCAAACAATTTCTGGAATGGCTGAACAAAACTATTCAGGAGCGCAAGCCTGATCTAGTCGTCAATCTAGGTGATACGTTCGATACCCATGCCGTTCTAAGGTCAGAGATTATGGCAGAGCTTATGGCTCACGTAAATCTGGTACTCGGCATGGGTATCCCTTATGTATATGTTTTGGGCAACCACGACATGTACAAGCCAAACGATGCTAAGTATCACGCCCTCTCTGCCTTAAAGGGCACAATCAAAAACTTTCATGTTGTTGATGAGGTTACTAACCTATTCGACATCACGTTTGTTCCTTATATTCATAAGGCCGCTAATTTCCCAACCAACACATTAGATTTATGTATCGCTCATCAGACCTTTAAGGGCGCTGATTTTGGCGATATCACCACTAAAGATGGCGTAGATGCAGATCTAATCTCTGCCTCTTTCATCATCTCTGGACACATCCATAAGCGTCAGAGATTCTTATCTGTCGGTGGCAAAACTATTCTTTATCCTGGAACGCCATTCTCTCAGAATGCCTCAGACATTAATCAGGTTAAAGGAGTCTCTATGTTTGATACAGAGACTTATAGAGATGAACTAATTGAATGTCCGCTCCCTGCATGGAGGGGCATCAGGTTCGAACTATCTCCTTCCCTAACAGTCCAGGACATGCACGAGCAACTTATCTCCACTATCAATAAGCAGGATCACTGGGTTGTAGAGATGAAAGGTAGAAGAGCAGAGATCACAGGATACCTGTCATCTAAGGAATATAAGAAGGCAATAGCAGGAATTGATGTAAAGGTGAAAACCGATTACACAGACAATGAGAAGCGTAGCGTTAGGATTAACGCTATGTCGATGGACCAGATTGTATCAGAATACATTGTTAAAATTTACTCAGGTTCCTTGGATAAGGAAGAATTAAAGCGAGCCTCGCTTGAAGTTCTTGAGGCTGCTCAACAGTAACATAGCCTGGTATAATTGGACTAAGTGGAGAACTTGTAATGGAACCAAAAGAAATTGTTGAATATATGGATCAACAGAGATGGCTCTTGAACAACGGACTAATATCCGATGGTATCAAGAATCAACTTTTCTTTTGCGGTTCTATAGTTCACAAAGAAGTCCAAGCAGTGGAATTAGGTATTGAAGCAGAGAAAAAGCTGGTTCAGTATCGCATTTACGTTGATAAAGACCTTCTAAAGAAAATTGAACTTTATAATAAACTCTCCACGTCGACTTCCTTGTTTGGAATGTGGCGCTTTAAGCGTTTGCTTAAGAAAGAGGGTGCTCTAGATTTCAGGCAGATCCTAAATAAGTTTGTTAGGGACTTCTGCGGACCGAGTTGGTCTGCTGAGGTTGAGGTAGTCGACTTTGCTCAATATGTAGATAGCATCGGAGATGACTACAATGACCCAAGAGAAGGTCAGCACCCTAATCAACTGTCTGACAAATAATGAGGATCTCCGCCAGGAACTTTGGGTACATTACTTAAGTGGAAACTCAGTAGACACTTTTGCGGATCACTTACATCGGCTCTCCTTAGAACATTCTATTGACGAAAAGCTGCGCAATGCAGTTATAGACGCCATTCACAATCCCCCTTCTGAACAACTTAAGTCCGTTCTAGAGCGATTCTCGGAGTTCGAGCAGTCGATTATGTGCCTTCTTGCGTTGGGCCTAAACTCTACCGAGGTTTCCGGGTATAAAAAGATATCGGATGTTAGGATACGTCAGACTATAGACTCGATCGCTAGTAGCCCTTGTTGGAAAGATATTTATGGCATTGAAGAAAAAACTGACTGAAGAAGAAAGATACGGACTCACAGAAGACGAAGCTAAACTCGCAGAGAAGTACCTTCGTAAGCACAAGACAGCTGGCGCTTTAAAGGATCTAGAAGCAGCGAAGTTATTTGAGTTATATCTTCTTGGTGATTCTATTGGTAAGATTGCTCAACAGTTCCCTCAGTATGAGGTAGGACAGATTTGTCTTACAGCTGCACTACGTGGCTGGGGAAGAGACCGCGACAAGATGATGCATACCCTTCAGGACAGGGTTCGTGCTAAGGTTGTTAAGTCAGTACTTGAGCAAGTGGATTTCCTTACCACCATGCTTTCGGTCTCTAATGCAGAGCATTTGGAAGCTATGATGAAGTATATTCAAGATCCAGTTAATAACCCAAAACCGCAGATGCGAATTGGCAACATTAAGGAATACAAAGATGTAGCAGAAACTCTCTATAAGATTGTTGCTGGCGCTACACCTAGTGGGGAAGGCGACAAGAAGAAGTCTCCGATGTTTTCGGCGCTAACTCCTACTCAGCCTCGTATTGCTGCAGTGGAAACACCACAGGAAGAAAAGGAACTATCTATCGCTGATGTGGTAGATATTACGCCAATAAACAATGGCCAAAGCTAAATCACAATTCACATTTGATCAGCGCAAGAAGCTGCTCTTGACTCCTTGTAAGACAAGAGATGAGTTGAAGGCATGGATTAAGTTTCACCTCAATCTCGAGCTACCTGACGTTACTGTTTCTCGTTACTCCGACACTAATCCGTTGGATGTTATCTGGGAAGTGTATCGTATTTGTGTGCTGAGACATAATCCCGACAATATTCAGGAATTGCTATTCGTTGCTGGTCGAGGTTCGGGAAAGACTCTCGGCATGGCTATTGCCGAACTAATGATCCTTCTTCATGATTCTCGCGATGTAGTGCATGTCGGCGCGATCCAGAATCAAGCTGAGCGCTGTTACGCATACCAGAAGAACTTCCTATATAATCGCCAACTGAAGCCAATCGTGATGCCCTCTGACATCCCAGAGGATCAACGTATTCTTGAGAAGGCCAACATGTCGAAGTCTATCTTCAATATTGGCCATGAAAAAGTTACTCTAGAAGTTCTTCCATGTACTCTTAAAGCATGTAATGGCCCTCACGTTCCTCTAGTTGTCGTTGATGAGATCGACACGGTTTCCGGTGAAGGCTTAAAGGCCTTTAAAGAAATCTCAGGCATGCTTGACTCGAAGGCTGGCAAGAAGGCTCTTCGCGTTGGTATTTCTACTCGTAAGTCTCGCTATGGCCTGATGAATCAAAAGATTGAAGAGATGGAAGCATCCACAGACAAGACTCGCGCTGTTCGTCGTTGGACTGCATTTGAGTTTACTGAGCGTTGCCCTGATACTCGTTCTGGCACTAAGCAGATTGACCTATTTGTAAACCAGGACAAGATGGAAGTCTTGAATACCGAAGAGTTTTCAAAGAAGGATAGAAACAAGCAGAAGGAGTTCGTGCACCATAAAGGTTTCGAAGGATGCCATAAGTGTCCTCTATTCTCTGTATGCCTAACGGATGCTAAGAAGCAGACGTCTGCTTCTCCAATGCTTAAGACTCTAGATGAAATGGTTCAAAAGGTTCGTTCTGAGGGCGCAGACTGGACTCTAGCTCAGTTGATGAACCTAAAACCATCCGTTGAAGGCATTATCTTCCGTGAGTTTGAAGAGAAGATTCATGTCAAGACTTGGAACCAAATGTGGCTCATTCTCACCGGTAAGGAATTCCCTGGTGAGTGTACTCATGACTTGTTTGTTAAGAAGTGCCATGAGATGCAACTACCATGTTATGGTGGCATCGACTGGGGTTTCTCAGCTCCAAACACTGTGGTTTACTTCTTTATGGATAAGCGCGATAACGTCTTCGTTGTTCGCTGCGACGGTATGACTTTTATCAGTCAACCTACTTGGATCCATCATTTGAAGACAAAATACAACAACATGTATCGTTGCCAACTCTATGTTCCTGATGCCGCTGACCAAGGCGCTGTCCAAGAAATGAAGAAGGCAGGTCTTCCTGTAGCCAATCAACCTGACAAAGGCCAGATTAATACTGGTATTCAGGTCATTAAGAAGCTTCTTAAGGTCCCTGGAACTTCTGATTCAAAGATCTTCTTTGCTAAGGAAACCACCCAAGCCATCGTTAATGAGATGGGCCTTTATCACTATAAGACTGATGCTGCAGGCCTCATCACCGATGATCCTGACACAGAGCATGACCATTGGATTGACGCCCTAAGGTATCCGCTCACCCTATTGTTAGGAAAAGCTAACATTATTCTAGGTGGCGGACTTGAGTTGGATACAAGCTACGGTCTACAAGACAAGCAAGGCAACTTCAATCGTGTTCCTACGGCTCAGGAGTTCGCTGCGGCTAAGGGGCTCCAGCTCAATGTTAATGAGCCTGATGTTTCCAAACTTGGTAAGATAGGTAAAGCATCTGAACTTGAAGGTAATGACCCCGATGATGATTCAGGTAGCTCCGGCGGGTTCTTGTGGTCATTCTAAGTTACAGTAAGGTATAATCAAACCATGGCGTGGTACGACGATTGGCTAAAAAGTAGAATTAAGGGCGAAATCCAAGATCTTTTAAAGACCGATGGAGTCGACTCTTCTCCTGACCCTCAAACCCAGGCTTCAGGGGACTCCCTACCTATTAAGCCCGAAGAGCACGATGCTTCTAAGCAAGTAGGTCGCAAAGCTATTGTCGATGACCCATATTTTGACAATACCAGCCAGCAATACAACTATAAGTACAAGCTTTCCCGCATCTCTAACAAGACCCTCAAGGACGTCTCTGTCCGTGACTGGCTTGTCTCTGCTATTATTCAGTGCCGTGTAGATACACTGCTTCGCTTCTCTCGCCCAGAACATCGTCGCTTTGAGATGGGTTTCCGTATCGTTAAGCGCGTTGAGACTGATCACTATAGCGATGACGAACGTAATGAGATTGCAGCATTAGAGGACTTCGTTTACAACTGCGGTCGTAAAGAAGGAACCCCAGCCGATGACAGGATGTTATTTGGTGAGTTCTTGAAACTTGTCTCTCGCGATGCCCTTACATTTGGTAACGTGGCGATTGAAAAGGTTAAGACCCGTGGCGGTGGGTTGCACAGGTTCCGTCCTCTACCTGCGGAATCCGTATATTTGATCAACAAATCTGTGTCTAAGAAGCAGATTGAAGAGACGCAAGAATCTACTGATCAGATGTACCGTAAGCCTAAGAGCGACAACGATCCTAAGGCCGATCAACAAGTTAATGAAGTACCTATCGACTACTACAAGTATGTCCAGGTCTCTTATGATAATCGTCCGCTGAATAACTTCGGTGACGAAGACCTCATCTTTAAGCTTTTTAATCCACAAAACTTTGTGGACCTAAACGGATACTGCTATTCTCCTCTTGAACTAGCAATCATCAATATTACTAATCACATGAATGTAGAGAATTACAATGCTAACTTCTTTACTCATGGATATGCAGCTCGCGGCATCCTTCACTTGAAGGGCACTGTTACACAAGCTCAGTTGATGAACTTCCGTCGTCAGTTCTATAACACCATCTCTGGAACGCAGAATGCATGGAGAACCCCTATCGTCTCTGGTTTGGACGAAGTTGAGTGGGTGCCAATGTCTGCCTCCGCTAAGGAGATGGAATACATCAACTTCAACAACCACTTGATGCGTATCCTTTGCGCTCAGTTCCAAATTGACCCAGTTGAACTTGGTCTCGATTATCTTGTTTCTGCAAATGGTCGTGCACCAACCCAACAGGCAAATAACGAATATAAGATTGTCTACTCTCGTGAACGTGGTCTAGTACCTATTCTCATGTTCATTGAGGATTTGGTGAATGGTGACATTCTTCCAGCAGTGAGCCCAGAACTTGCTAACAAGTATAAGTTCGTGTTCACTGGATATACAGACGAAACCCCTCAGACCGAAATTGCTCAGATGCAGGCAGAAATGACTGTATGGAAGAGCATGAACGATCTTCTAGCACAGGCTCAAAAGGACAAGCTATCCGTCCCAGGATCTGATCTTCCAATGAACCAGGCATTCTGGGCACTCATCGAGAAGAACTACACACGCGGTGAAATTCGTGAGAAATTCTTTGGAGACAAAGATGCCTCAAAGCGCCGCGAGCTTCAATACATTCCTGGAGACCCAAGCTTCATGGCGTGGCAGCAAACTTTGCTAGCTATCGATAATGCCGAGAAGCAAGAAGAACAGATGGCTGCTCAGGCTCAGGCTCAACAGCAAGAAGCCCAAATGAAGCAGGCAGAATCTGAAACCAAGAACCGCCACGCAGAAGCTAAGCATGGTAGGGAACAAGAGAAGCACGAGATGGAGATGGAGCAAATGAAAGCTCAAGCTGCCATGAACGCTGTAAAGCACGGATCTTTTAAGGATTCGGCTAAGCAGTTTGGTGCAACCAAAGCAGAACACATCGGCGGTAAGACTCTTGCAAACCCAATCAATGCGATGGATGACAAATAAGCTATACATGAATCGTAGGAACGGCGTCATAATCAACTATGATGCCTACCTATCGCTAATGTATCTTCTTAAGGTTCTTCTCCGCCTAAAAGTAATCAAAACAAAACACGTATTAGACGTGGTAATGGAGTACCAGCCTATAGATTTTGATTAGTATAATCCCCCTGAAGGTATCAGGAGATTATGGCGCTCATTATTCTAGAAGGTTTAGACCGAACCGGCAAAAGTTCAGTTGCCCAAGATTTCCAAGCGAAGGGCTATGAACTTATTCACATGTCGGCACCTAGTAAAGAACTATCTCAACCTGGTTACACAGGCCCTTCCTACTTAGATCAAATTATTGAACTTGTGGCTAGTGCAGCTCACAAGGATATTGTTTTGGACCGTTCTCATTACGGAGAATTAGTTTGGCCACAGATTTATGGTCGCGATCCAATGCTCACTGACGATGACATTGAGATTATTCGCGAGATTGAAGAATCTGTTGGCACCACTCGTATCCTCATGCATGATACTGATTCAGAGTCTCATTGGGCGCGCTGCGTTGCAAATAAGGAACCTCTCACAAAGGCTCAGTTTCTTCGTGCTCGTAACCTATTTGATCGCATGGCAAATAAATATAAGTTTGAAAAGAAAACCCTCCCAGAGGTTTCTGCCAACTTCCTTCAAACAGATCCACCACCAAATATCGATATGAGCAAAGTGGTTACGGTCACTAATACAGATAACAGCACAACCATCATTTCGTATCCTCAGCCTCAACCTAAGAAACAAACAGAGATGGAGAAGCTTGAAAAGGCTAATGCCATTAACGATGTTCTTTCTAAGCGCATCATTAAGTCAAAAGGTGGAATTTACGACGAGTTAGAGACTGACGTTAGGAATTACCTCACCAAACGTCTTGGAGAAATTTTTGGACAATCGAGTGACGATGCATTGTCGCCAGATGAGGTACAACTACTCAAATTAGTTTGCAAGAGAATGAAAGACAAGGAGAGCAAGCAATGAACGGTTTCAGACAACAGCCTCAGGGTTCTAAGAAAGAAAAACTTCGTGCCTTAGAGACTGAGCTACAGAACGCTACTATGGCTAATCGCATCAGCCAGCTAATGATTAAGCAGATGTTGCAGAATAGTCAGGCAATGCAGGAAGACCTCAGCAAGGCGCTGAACCTCATCACTGATTTGCAATATCGTACGTTGGCCCTTCAAAAGGTCACTAATGTGGATATGACGCAGCTTGCTAGCGTTGCTGATGAGCTCCGTCTAAAGGATTTCAATGAAGCGTCTGCTAAGGAAAATGCAGAGAAGAATTACGCTGTCGGCACTACTGTAAACGATGAAAGTGTGGTCGTGATCACCTCTACTACTGACGTGGCAGATCAAGGCATATTCCGCTCTAAGTTAAAACTAGCCGATTGCGGAGTTCCTGATCTCATCAAGGCCTTCAACGGTCGTGAAGTCGGTGCTAAGGCTGTCGTTAAGCTCAACGGTATTGATCATACAGTTGAACTTCTTGAAGTGCTTCAGCCACCTGCAGTCGCAGAGACTGCTCCTGCGGCTGAAACCGCTGCTCAGGCCTAATATGTCTAAAAAGGACTGCGAGATGGATTCTAGGTGCCCTCGTGCACTCGAGTCGACCCCCGACAAGTGGTGTCCTCTCGCAGTCCTCCGTCTTAAAGCTATAAGGAACGCTGGTAGGGAACTTACCGAAGAGGAAGAAGCCCTACTTCCAGGTTGTCCTTGGGCTATCAACCATCAGCTAGCCAACTATTGCTTCTTTAAGTACATGGCTGACTATACTGGTGATAAGCCACCCTCTGACGTTGAGATGGCTTCATTGAACTCTCTTTCAGTTGAGACCGTAAAGAAGACTGAAAAGAACGCTCTAGCTAAAATCAGAGAAACTGAGCAATTTAAGTCCATTAAAGAGTCTCATGGCGACAGTGCCATCATCTCTGACTCTCCCTCCGACGACGACTATAAGATCTATCGTTAAGCAATAAAAACTTACTTTTACTCTAGTTAATTTGTGATATAATGTTATTTATGTCACAAATAGGCATTTATTGCATTAAAAACATAGAAAATAATAAGCGATATATAGGTTCGTCAAGAAACATTCCTGGCCGTTGGCGCGTTCACAAAAGTCGCCTAAAGCTAGGTAAGCATCACTCTTCTCACCTCCAAAAGTCCTACCTTCAAAACCCTAATAAATTCGTTTACGAAATTCTAGAGTCTGTGGATGATATTTCTATGTTAGAAATTCGTGAGCAGTACTGGGTCGACTATTTTCAATCACATAAAAGTGAATATGGTTATAATGCTGTTCGTACCGTATCAACAATCGGTTCTCATAGAATGAAAGAACGTTGGGCAAAGCCAGGTGCCAAAGAAGCTCAATCTGTTCGTATGAGAAATATATGTTCTAGCACAGAACATAGACAAAAATTATCTATTGGGCATATTGAATATTTTAAGAACACTGAGAATAAGTTCAAAAAGTCTTTAGAGTCACCCCACCGCAAACCTGTAAAATGCGTTCAAACTAATCAAGTATTTGTCTCTATTAATCAAGCATCTAAAAACTTAGGTGTCTCTATTGTTAAAATAAGAGATAGTGCTAATGGCAAAAGAAAGTCAAATGGCGGAATTTCTTTTGAGTGGGCCAAATAATGAAAAAAAGAGCTTTAGAGATTGATGGTATTTTAGGCAGTCAGTTGCGCGACACCCAAGGCGAAACGCTTTCTGTTGAGGGCGCAGACATATCTGATTTGGAGGCCGGTAGAGGCCGTTGGAACGATAATCACGGAAAAGGCTTCTTTAATTCCTTAGGTTGTATTACTACTGCAAAAAAAATCTTTAAGGTAGAAGATTGCACTGATCCACGCCACAAATATTACTGGGACATGATTAAAACCCCGTTCATATATGGACGTGGGTATTTGTTCGACGACGAAGAGCATCCTAATGCTAAAGCTGCAGCCGCTATTTTAAGAAACATTCACAAATCAGATTCACCGCTCAAACTGAAATTAAGCGTAGAAGGTGGAGTAATTTCAAGAGGAATAGCAGATAAATCTTTACTGGCAAGAACTAAAATTCATTCTTGCGCAATTACATTTACTCCAGCGAATAATGCTACTCTGGTTGAGCCACTTAATTTAGATAAGTCTTCATATGATGAAGCTGCAGACATGGAACTCATCAAGAGCGTGCTGCACCTTGCAGAAACTAACATCCCATCATTTCGTCATATTGCTCGTGATGCCTCTGCTAGTAAGGTTGAAAAGAACTTACAGCGCATTGCAGAATTGATGAAGGGCGATGCAGACGTTAGTTTGCCTACTAAACAAGAAATTCTAGATGCATCATTAGAGTCTAAGATTAAATCTAACGTTGCTCGCATTCATGAACTTGTTGCTGAACTGCGTGAAGAAGAGATGGAAAAAGGCTGGAAAGACGCTGCCGCTGGAGCTGCCATGATGGGCGCAGCAGCCGCTGGATTAGGTGCTAAACCAGCTAATCCTCCTGTGCCACAAGTAAAGGCTCCTGTTGCTGCAGCAACACCAGCACCTGACCTATCTAATATGGGTCCAGAGCATCAAAAAGCTTATCAAGAGATCGCGAAGAAAAACCCTCTCCTAGGCGCAATCGGCATGATTGAATCTAGCGGCGGAAAGAACTACAAGCATTCAATGATTAATGACCCTGACTCCATGCATCACCAACATGTAGCTGGCGGTATGTTCGGCATGATGCCAAACTCTGCGTCATTTATCCTTGCTCGTGATCCTGAGCTTGCCAAGAAGTATCCTGACCTCGTAGAGGCTGCCAAGGACATGAAGACAAATCATGGCAAGTTTACAGAGAGATTCAATGGCGATCCAAAAGCTGCTATTGAGTTTGCAGAAGCGTTTTTCAACAGAAACAAGAAGAAGACAAAGAATCGTGATATGTTGGTTCACTCGTGGAATCACGGTCTAAAGGGTACATGGGAACGTTATAAGAAGGATGGTATGGATGCCATCACTTCAGCTCCTTATGTTCAAAACGTCCTTAAGACATTTAACAAAATGAACAAAAAGCCGCAAAAAGAAGCAGTTAAGAAGGCACTTACCGCAGGGTATGGTGGGGCAGGTAGTCCAACCTCACTTGGTGGCGGAGGGGTATTTCAAGCAGAGATGGTTGAACAAGGTCGTCCAAAGTTGAAATACGTTAATTGTGAAAATTGTGGAAAAGAACAAGTATATGGCAAGCACCAAGTCAAATGTAGACAGTGCGGCCATAATTGGAGTCTCGAAAAGCTCTTCAGGGTAATGAAGGGAATCGAGTAAAGGTACAGGTGGGCCCATGGTGTTTAACTCTGGGGCCATGGTATAGTTAATCATAATTGAGTTTTACTCATCTATAGGAGAGGAAAAATGGCACAATCTAAAGCAATTCTATTCAAGCTTGCCCGTAACGCGCAGGTGCTCGGCATGACTGTGGTTTCACAGTCGGAGACCGCTGTCGTTATTGACAACGGCTCGAACGATCTCACAATCAGCTATGTTGACGCAGTATTCACCCCATCTGTCATGGGCGGCGTGGATCCTCAGACTTCCCCATTCTTGGGCATTGGCGTTGGTAATCCAGGCCAAGTGAAGATTAAGTCTGCTATCAATACTGGCGGCACTGCTGCTGACGTTCTTGATTCGCTAACTGCTGCTAAGGTTCTAGCTATGTGCGCTGCACTTGCAAACGACCTTATCATCGAAAATTCTGACGCTTCTTTCAGCGGTCAAATTCGCGGACACAGTGATCGTATCGGCCTCGGTCAGTAATCACTTTTAACGAAGGAGAAATCTGACTATGGACGCAGAAATCAAAAAGAGTCTTACAGACCTGATTGATGAAACTTTGATGGAGCTCGAAGAGCTTAAGAAGTCAAAGTTCTCTGCTGCTGAGATCAAGATCGAAGGTCCTGGCGACAGCCACTTAGCTGGCAAGCCTGTGAACGGCGATCTTCATGCGAAGGCAGAAGACAAGAAGGACGAAGACGAAGAAGATAAAGACGATGACAAGGATATGGATAAGGGCGAGAACGAAAAAGCCGATCCAAATGCAGGTCATCACCAGCCAGTAGCTAAAGGCGAAAATGAGAAGGCAGACCCAAACGGTGGCCATCATCAGCCAGTAGCGAAAGCTGAGGACAAGAAGAAAGACGACGACAAAGACGACGAGAAGAAGGATAAGGATGCCAAGGGCGGAGAACGCCATGAAGCCGAAGAGAAAAAGGCTATTGGTAAACTTGCTGACCTCGCCGGAATGAAGAAGTCCGAAGAAGAAATGCAAAGCTTGATGAAGAGCTATTTTGACGAGCGCGTAAAGCCTCTTGAAGATTCTCTCGCAAGCATTATGGATCTTGTCAAGAAAATTGCTGATCAGCCAGTGGCTCCTAAGGGTGCTACGGTTCGTACGGTTCCGTTGTTAAAGTCTACGGAAGAAGTTGAGACCCTTTCTAAGGCACAAGTTGCTACCAAGCTATTTGACCTTAAGAAGAGCGGATCTGCAGTTGATTCCTTGGATGTGACCAAGGCTGAAATGGGCCAAGATCTAGACACTATTATCAGGAAGTACAAACTTTCGTAATCAAAGGAGAGAACGAAAATGAACGACGCACTTAACCAAGTATTGCAAGGCCTAGATCAGGGTCTCGTGTCGGGCGACGACATCGAGAAACTGAATAAGGCTATCACCGCCGGTTACGGTGGTGCAGGCAAGCCTACTGACCTCGTCTATGGCGGAGTCCTTCAGGCTGAATCTCTCGAAGCTACGCTCAAGAGCGTTACCTTCGACATGAAGAACCTCAAGCTATGGCCAGCCATTTCGGTTGACAAAGCTTACAACCTATTCGAACAGTACAATCGTTTGATCTCGTACGGTTCTGATAGCGCGCCATATATCGGCGAAGGTGGAGCTCCTCAAGAGGAAGATTCGACCTACGTACGTGATGGTCAGAAGATCGTGTTCTTCGGTACTCGCCGTAGGGTCTCTCACCAGATGACCTTGGTTCGTACCACTGTGGGCGACATTGTTGCTCAACAGGCAAAAGAAGGCACGATGCATCTTCTCAAGAACATCGAGCGTGAAATGTATTGGGGTCATGCCCACTTCATGAATCAGCAAACCGGAGCTATGAACGGCTCTCCTGCTGACCTTCCAACTAATTCGATCGCTATGAGCGGCGTGCTTCAGCAGCTTCTCTTCGGCGACACCGACGTTCTACAACGTTCTGGTGACTTCGAAGGATACGGCGACGCCCGTTCCATCGCTCAGGACCTAGCCGGTAACGTGCTAGCCCAGGACGATATCGAACAGCTTGCTGTTATCGCCCTTGAGAACTTCGGTTCTCCATCGGAACTTCATATCGAACCAGCCGCTCTTTCGGCTTTCGTTAAGCAGTTCTATCCTCAGTTCCGTTCTGCCCCAGGCTTGAGCGGTCAGACTGTTGGCTACGACGTTGCAAAGGTGACCACCACCGCTGGTAACGTTGACTTGAAGCCAAACTTGTTCCTACGCCCACGTGCAGGCGCTCGCGCTCTTGCCGTGAATGCTCAGGCCCCAGCTGCATCCTTCACCGTAACTGGTGCAGGCGCTGGTACTGGTTCTCCTTTGGCCGCTGGTGCTTACCAGGTTAAGGTCACTGCTGTGAACGATGCGGGCGAAGGCGCTCCTGTCCAGGAAGCTGGCGGCGTGACCATCTCTGCTAACCAGAACATTGACCTCACCATCGGCTCTATCCCTGCCGGCGTTAAGTACTTCAAAGTGTACATGAGCGCTGTCGGCGGTGCAGTTGGTACCGAAAAGTTCGTCGGTAACATTGCAAACCGTGGTGCTGGCGTCTACCGTGTAAACGGTTCGAAGATGCCAGGTCTTGGTGAAGCATTCTTGCTCGATCTTGGTGCCGAGTGCATGAAGTTCAAGCAACTTGCTCCTCTAAGCAAGATCAACTTCGCTATTGTTACGACCGCACTTGAGTTCGCGATCGTGTTGTACGGAGCTCTCTTCGTCTACACGCCACGTTACAACTGCGTGTTCAAGAACATGGGCAAGTAATCCCTCCCAATAACACAATAAAAGTGTAGTATAAGGCTCTGGTGGAAACACCAGGGCCTTTTTACTTTGTAGTGTTTCTTCGTATAATCCCTCTATGAAAATGGCACGTTATATCTGTCTCGAAGGCACTGAAGGCGTAGGTAAAACCACTCAAACCCAAAAGTTGGTTGATTTCTTACGAAGCAAAGGATATAGCGTTCTTCAAACGAAAGAACCTGGGACACCTCTATCTCCCCTAACGATGCAACTCAGGGCCATCATGCTTGACAAACAGTACGATGCAGAGCTCACTGCTCCTGCTCGTGAATTAGTGAGTCAAGCGATTCGTTCAATCCATCTTGAAAAAGTAGTGCAACCTGCCTTGTCGAAGTACGACTTCATCGTACAAGATAGAGGCATCTTGTCTGGTTTCTCTTATGGAACAGCCTGTGGGAATGACCCAGATTGGCTCCAGGAGCTCACTGCGAAGATCGTCCCTGCAGACATGTATATGAACAACGGGAAGCTCCTGTATGACGATGTTATCGTTTTAACAGGTAATATATCTAAAGGGCTTGAACGTGCGCTCTCTTCTAAACAGGAGTTTGCTGCAGGGGATGCCATGGAAGCACGCGGCACGTCATTTTTGAACTCGGCGTCCGTTAACATGATTAACATGTCAAAAGATTTTAATGCGAATGTAATTTCGGTTGATGGTAAGAACATTGACCAAGTATTCGCAGACATTTCGGCAGCTCTTCATATCGAGGAATAAGCAGTGGCAAAAACTAAAAAGTCGCCAAAGTTCAAACGTTATGCTGCCCCAGCCAATCAACCAAAAATTCTAGTATTCGACATTGAAACTGCTCCTATTATCGCCCATGTGTGGGGATTGTGGGAGAACAATGTTGGATTGAATCAAGTCGAGTGCGATTGGCATGTCTTGAGTTGGAGTGCGAAGTGGAAAGGCGCTCCAGAGAATGAAGTTATGTACATGGATCAACGCCATGCGAAGCGCGTTGATGATGACACAGAGATCCTTACAGCGATCTGGGAACTGTTAGATGAAGCAGATGTTGTCATTACACAGAACGGTAAGAAGTTCGACCAGAAAAAGTTGAACGCTCGTTTTGTTATCAAGAAGATCAAAGACCGCCATCCTCCTAGCAGCTTTAAGCATGAGGACACGAGGCAGATTGCGTCTAGGCATTTTGCATTTACGAGCAACAAGCTTGAATATATGACCGACAAGCTATGCACTAAATACAAGAAGCAGAAGCACAAGAAGTTCCCTGGTCATGAAATGTGGACAGAATGCTTGAAGGGTAATCTTGAAGCGTGGAATGAGATGGAAGAATATAACAAGTATGACGTTCTAGCTCTAGAAGAGCTATATAACATATTGGCACCGTGGAGTGGAAACACGGGAGTGAATTTCAACCTTTACAGCGACGACCTCACCAATGTGTGTAAATGCGGTAGCAGCTCCATTATCAAGAATGGCTTCTATCATACGACTGTTGGTAGATACCAACGATACAAGTGCAAGGACTGCGGCGCTGAATCCCGCGATAGGAGCAATCTCCTTCCTAAGGACAAGCGAGAGGCATTGCAGACAAGCACCGTGAGGTAATGTATGCATTTTAAAGAAATCGAGACCAAGTACTACGCAAAGGATATTGACATCAATAAGTTCGTAGATTTGGTAGAACCACTCAATCCTGAGTGGATTATGGTAAGTAGCTATGATGACTATTTTACTAATGCTGACGGTGAGTTCATTCGTTATCGCTATACGGATAATCACGGCGAGCTTACTATTAAGAGAAAAACGTCGGAACTGAATAATAACAATCGCATTGAGGTTAACCTTAAGACCTCAGGGAAGTCCTTTAAGGATGTCTCGGCTTTCGTAGATCTGTTGGGCTATAAACTCAACTTTAGCATCTATAAGACATGCAAGATTGCATTCCTGGAGAAAATCGTCCTTGTGTACTATGTTGTTTACGATAGCAAGCTTAATGAGCTTCAACGCTTTGTCGAGATCGAAGCTAAAGAACAGTATCCTTGGTCTTCTGAAGAAGAGGCTTGGCAGGAAGTAACTAAGTACGAGAAGCTTCTTGAGCCCCTGGGTATCACGCCTAAGCATCGACTTAAAAAGAGCCTATTCGAGATATTCCGAAAGTCCTGACTTTCGAAGTTTCGGCAAACTAAGCCTCTCTTAAGGTATAATCTAAGTAAGATTTCCACCTTAGGAGAGGTACATGAGAACATCAAATTTAGCTAACCAGGCTCTACGCCATGCCGAAACTGGCCAGGTCTGGGAAGAAAAACTAACAAATGCAATGGGAACGGTCCAGATGGCCAGATACACGACCTATAGGGTTCGTGCTACTGGTGCCACTGTCGTTACCGTAGACGGCACTCTCGCCATGACGATGTCAACCGGCGAAGTAGCTATCTTCAACGCTGGCGGCGGCGATAACACTGATACTAAGCAATTGGTTGACGTGGTAATCACTGGCGCAGCATGCTTTCTTCAAGTCGCACGCGACAAAGATAGACCAGCATCCTAAGGAGTGACCATGGAACTGAAGAGTTTCAAGGAACTCCTTCTTAAGAAGGTTTCCGGAAATCCATATTTAGAAACGCTCATCAAGGTCGCAAAAGATGAGCTTATTGCGGACGAAGTCATCGAGTCTCTCCTTAAGATGGCCGAGCCATCCGCCGCGATGGGTCGCGGAGCGAATTCTGCTATCACTGCATATGCAGGCCAAATGGACAATTCGGACATTGAGCAGCTCCGCGACGCCCTCGCACACCATATCTCCCACTACAAGAGCGCATTGAAGCACGGTCATCGTGACGTTGCTGATAAGCATCTCGAGAAGATCATCCCAATGATGCATCTTGCAGGCAGAGCTGCACGTCACACTGGCGGTAAGCTTGCTCTAGATTACGTATCAACTACCCCTTGGGAGTCTAACTACACCACCACAGCTCGTCACCCAGATACTGGAAAATTGATCGAGGGAACAAAAGACCTTGGTCGTAGACCTCGTAAGAGTCGTTACGGTGACATTGAGTCTCATCAACGTACAGAAGAACATCGCGGTGTTCCTGACTATCGTTACCTTGAGATGGCACCACATGCTGGACACGGTGAAACAGATAGAATGCCTCACAAAGGTGGATATCCTTTTGAAGAAGTTCAATTGGGATCTCCAAGCAAGAAGGACGCTGGACAAGCTTACCTTCCTATTGAGGATATTGCAGAAACCAAAGAGTTCACCCCTCACCCTTTTGACATGCACCCTATTCATGCGGTTGCAGACAATCCAGAACATAAGATGTCTCCGCAAGAGAAAGAATCTTTCATTAATGCTTTGGCAGGATGGAAGAGCGGAGAACATCATAAAAACTGGCTTGCTTCTCAGAAGCAAAAGTTTCAGGCAAACCCTGATGCATATAAGACCCGTGGTCATGTAAAGCCTGGTCATCACTTCGAAGGGCTAAAGCTCCTTGATCAACCTGGACACGCTCGTGGAAAACAAAGCGAAGCGGTGTCAGGAAGTGCACCAGCTGCTCCAGCACAACCTGCGGCAACGCCAGCCATTAATACCTCAGTCCTTCCAGCATCGCTGAAGGCTAAGTATGGGATTAAGGATTAATCATGCCAGCATTCATTCGCAATAAGTCAGATGAAGCTAGATGGAGCAAAGCAAAGGCTGCTGCTTCTAAATCTAAGAAGAAAGAGGAATCTTCGTTCACGGACCAAGATTGGGCTCTTACCAACCATATTTATCATCAGATGACTAAGAATGAAGAGTTTGAGAAGAAGTTACAAGAAGTAGTGGAGTTTTCGAAGTCCACAAAAGATGAAGCAATCTTATCTGAGGTCATCGCCTTGCTTGAAAAAGCACGTCGTCGCGCTTCAGATGAAATGCCCGATGAGGACGAGGATCCGCAGGATTTCTCTGAAGATCAGGGTTTTAGAGAATTTGATCCCGACGCTGAAGAGTCTGAGGGAGACAAATGGTTAAATGAAAACGATCCAGAGAGGAATCAAGATGACGATGAAGAAACTGAAGAAGAAGATCCATACTATGATGAGTATGGTCCAGAAGATGATGAAGAAGCTCATCAAGAAGATCCAGAAGTGGACGAAGAAGAGCAACCTGTCGAGTCAGATGAAGAATCTGATGAGCCTGAAGCTGAGGCTGAACTGCCTGTGTCCGGCGCTGAAGAAGTGCGACCAGAAGTGTCCGTGCCCAGTGTGTCATCTGAAGAAGAGCCACAAGAAGAAGTAAGTTCTAAGGGCGGTCGCTTCCCACAACCTTCAAAAGAAGATATCATCGGTATGCGCGAGTACACGCGTCCATGGGAACGTCGTGCTCGCGATACTCAACGTCTTCAAGCTGAAGCTCATAAGAATCCAGTTCTTCACCATGAAGGACAGATTGTTGAAGCTCACAACGCTTCCCACAAGGATCGTCAAGCTGCGTATGACAAGATGACCGCATCTCCTGAGTATCAAAATGCTGACCCAATCACTCAAATGGAAATGGACTCTAAGTTCCATACCGATTGGCACGCCCAGAATCCAGAGTACCTATCTAATGCCGTAAGTTCACACAGTGAAGCGCATCAGAGAGGAAGAAAGGCTAAAGATGTTCATGCTGCTGCGAAGGATGAGCAAATTCGCCATATTCTTTCTGGAGGAGCTCAGCCTGAGACTGGTATGTCAGCTGAGGAAGCTCTACAGCACATTGGCGGCGCTAAAGGTGAAGAAGGTACTGAAGGAAGTATCGGACAAGATAGAGCTGCTAGTTTTGCTGCTGGTAATAAGGATTTTATTGACCAGTATGCGAAGAACTATGCGCAAAAACAAAAGAAACCCGTTTCTCTAGAAGAGATGGAAAACTACGACGAAGGTAGCCAAAAGGACATTGGTCGTATCCTAGGCGAGCATCCTAATCTTAAGGATCCTGCCAAGAAAGCTAAAGTTGATCAGTTCTTTAAGCAATACCATCCATTGATTAGCATGAGTGCGTCTCGCGTCATGAATAAGCTAGGTCTTGATCCTCGCAAGGGCGACATTGACCTTGGTATGTTACATGAAGCCGGTATGCATGGTTTGTTCCAAGCTATCAACGATTATGAGCACGAAAACCCTTCAAAGGCTAGCTTTGCTACTCATGCAGGCAATAAGATTCGTGGCTTGATGCAAACTGCATTGAGAAACCACGATCAAATTCCTGCTGAGATTCGTCAGGCTGCAAAGAAGTTCCATCAGGGTAAAGCTGCTCCAGCAACTCCAGTTGCGGCGCCCGCACAGCCTGAAGCACCAAAACCAAAGGTTGATTTGCACCAGATGTGGTCATCTCATCCAAAGGGCGCTGACATGTCTGACCGCTTGAAGCGCATTGAGACTGGTCGTGCCACACAAGCAATTAAGAAGCCACCTACGGGAGGTCAACAGTAATGCCTATTAGCAAGACGCCTACAAAGGCAGTATTTCCAGAGCAGAACGTAGTTCAGGATCCTTCAGCAAGAAGGTACGCTCCTCTTCCTACTCCTGCGTCGTTGCGCGCTAACCAACTATTTGGTATTCCTTTGAAGTCTTTCCTCACTGGCGATACTGTCACTGACGAGACACTTCAGAGCTATATTGATGCAGCTATCTCTGAAATTGAACATGTTCTTGACTTATATATCACTCCAGTAACCTTTGAAGAACGTCATGATTACAATCGCGAACTTCAGTTCTGGAGCTTTGGTTACCTAAAGGTCGACCATGGCCCTATCATCAATGTTGAGAAGTTTCAACTAACGTTCAACAACGGGAACCCTCAGGTTCCACCCCTTGTTGATATCCCCCTGGAATTCATTCATACCCAACCTCAGGAACAAACAGTTCAATTGGTTCCAACTATGGGCATGACGATTGCGGGATTGATCGTGAGCATTTACTCTGGTCTTGGGTTCCACGCATTTAACTCTCAAGTTATTTCGACATGGCCAGGATGCGTCATTATTCGTTACACAGCTGGTTTTGAGAAGGATAAGGTTCCTGCACTTATCACTGACTTGATTGCTAACATGGCAGCATTTAAGTTCTTGTCGTCACTCGGTCCTATCTTGTTCCCACATAACTCTGTAAGCATCGGTATCGATGGTACAAGTCAATCTGTGGGCACACTTGGACCTGCATACCTGCAGCAACGCCTTGGCGAACTGTCTGGCATGATTGACAAGCAGATGGATGCCGCTAAAGGCTACTATCAGAAGAGATTCTTGGTGGACTTTATTTAAGAGGTTTATATGGACAAAAGTGACATGATTGAGGTCACGCCTGATGGCAAGCAAGAGCTTGTAGAAGGCAAAGAACCTCTAAAGAAAGATCCGGACGTGAAGAAGAAGTGGAAGAAGCTCAAGAAGGGCTTGAACCACCTTGAATCTATCATGGACCTTAAGGAAGAGGGACAACCCGATGAAGAAGAAGCCCCAGAAGCTACTGAGGAAAATCAGGAACAGGCGCAAGAGGAACCAGTCATCCCGCAGATTCCAGAAGAACAAGGTGACGATGACTCTGGAGATACACAACAGGTATCAGCTGGAGAAGGCGGAAGTGGACATGGAGACCCTGAGCAAATTCCTGAGGGCGAGAATGTCGCTTCGGAAGATGAAATCATTGCCGCGCTTAAAGAGCAGGGCTACAGTGATCCAGAGATTGCTTACATAATTCACAACCAGCATTCTCCTGAGATCGATGAGACCAAGGAAGCTAAAGCTGACGCTACTCGCGCAATGACCGACGTTGATGTCGACAATGCTAAGCAAATGGGAAGTCACGAACTTGAGCACAAGAAGCGCATGAGCGATCTTGAGTATGAACAGGCTCGTGCACAAGCCCCAGATCCTGAAACCGAGAAGCAGCACGCTAAGCGTATGGCTGATCTTGAGTTTGAAAATGCTAAGAATGCTTCGCCAGATCACAACAAGGAGAAGGAGCACCGTCACAGGATGCTTGACCTTGAATATGAGAATGCCAAGGCTCAGTCCCCTGACATGACAGAGGATAAAGAAGCTAATAAGGCTATTAAGCAACTTGAAGTTGAAGCCAAGAAGATCGAACTTGAAGCTAAGAAGAAGCAAGTTGAACTTGAGCTTGAATTCAAGCAAAAGGAACATGAGCTAAAGCTTAAAGCTATGGAAGCTCAGATTAAGCAGCAAGCAAAGCAAAAAGATGAGCTTGCACGAGAGAAACATAAGCATAAGCTTGCAGATGCTAAGAAGCCACCTGCGAAGAAACCTTTAAAGAAGTCTGACGATGAATTCGGAGAAGAGTATGGACAAGACGAAGAGAATGGAAGAGCTGGAGAAGAAGCTGAAGGAACTGAAGGAACAGCTGAATAAGGCTGATCCTATCACCGCTCCTAGTCCTAGGAAGCCTGTTAACGCTCTAGGCGTTGGTTGGTCGCAAGATCCAGGCACTGGTGCATTTCATCACTCTACGCACGGCATCATTAGCACATCCAAGCACCCTGATGGGTATTTTGCTATCACCCATGGTGGCAGACCTGTTGGCCGCACAAACACTATCGAGGAAGCTGGCGCTAAGATCAAGAATTATGTCAACTCTCTTCAGCCTCTAGATACTGGTTCTCATGCTGGTGATCCTATGGCTATGAAGTCTGAAGACGATCTTGAGAAGTCAGGATATGGTCCTAAGGGGAGCAAGCTATACAACCCCGCTGATAATGCTAAACGCAAGGCTAATAACGTAGGAGATCGCGTTGAGGGGATCGGCCAGAACGCTAACGTTAAGGCTTATAGCTCTAAACCGGGTCAACTAAGTGCAAAGGCCCAAGCCACCGTAGAGGCAGCTCGTGCCAAGAAGTTGAGTGGCCCAGTGAAGCAGTTCACTCCTGAAGAGATCGAAGAATATAAGAAAAAGAAGGCTCTTGAGAAGGCGCAACCTGAGTGGTCTGAAGATGAGCTTGCAAGACGCCTATCTAGCATTATTCCTTTTGGTCAAAAGTATCAGCCTCAACCTACCGATGAGCAAATGTTTGGTCACCTAGTAATTACTCCTGAGCAACAGAAGGCCGCAGAAGCTCAGTACCAAGGTAAGTTTGGTAACTTCTTCTCTGAGGTTCAAAAGCCTCTCTCTGAGTTGAAGAAGTTCGCTACTGAAGAAGAAGAGATCGCCTACTGGCGTAAGCTTGGAACTTCCGGCAGTGGCGGCGGAGATAATGAAGGCGGCTACTAAGTTCATTTTGGTGTATAATCTAACCATAAGCCTATGAAGGGTCATAGGTGTTTGGATTAGGTTAGGACAAAATGGCTTTCGAGAAGAAGATGGCAGAGGTGCCACCTCAACCGCTATTGCAAGATGGCGCTGTTGATGGTGTCGTCAAGGTGCCAGATACCGCATTTTTTAAAGTGAAACAAGAGGTAACAATCTCGGGTTCCACTATTCCTAAACTAAACCTAGAAGTGAAACGCGTGCTTGACGAGCACACCATGATCCTTGGTCCTCGTCGTACATCAATCACTGATTATACAAATCTCACCCTATACACCACCGATAACGGCAGCGTCATCTTCGCCCCAGAGCAGAAGCGCAACCTAATTCCTGAGCAGGAAGTTCCAGTAGTAACCTACGAAGAAGAACCCACTGTTGCTCAGCGTGTTATTCAGGTTGACAAATATGGCCGCCGCTACGATAAGGAAAATCGCATACCGGTTGACCCAGATGGTGCGCAAACAAGAATTACTAACAACCTATTGGCGATGCAAATCGCCGGCATCGATCCAACCATTTATTTGGTTAATAACGATGGCTTCTTTATTTTCAACAATGAAGGCGACTTCATAAAGGCAGAGTAACATGGCTGGAAACAATATCCACTCACAGATAATCGACTCAGCAGAGATTCACGTACCTAAAGGGTTTACGGAAGCTGACAACTATACGGGTCCTATTAAGAACTCAGTGGGCCAGCTTGAATGGCGCGATCTTGATCAACTAGGGAAGCAAAATAACTTCACAGCAACTGTTGATCCTACATCTATTGATGATGCTGCTCATGGATATAGTGTTGGTTCTCGTTGGGTGAATATCACTCAAAGGAATGCCTTTACATGTGTAGATGCCACCACTAACGCTGCCGTTTGGCGCGTAACGATCCGCAATAACCCTAACGCGATCATTGATCCTACGGTTAACGATGATGCCTCTAAGGGTTATGTTCCTGGATCTGTTTGGATTAACGTTGCAGATGGACGCGAAACATGGATGTGTACCGATAACCTAATCGGCTATGCTGAGTGGAAGTCCTTAACAACTCCAGATATTGTTGGTCTTGACCATCGTACACTTTCGCATCTTGAATCCGATGACCACCTTCAGTACCTAAATCGAAGCGGTGTCAGACCTATGACTGGCGATCTAGACATGGATGGCCACTCTATCTCTAATGCTGTTCAATACAACGGCGTTAAGCTTCCAGAAGCTAATATCGCTCGCGTTCGCAAGGATCCAGGCGATAATGAGTATGGCTCTATTGCTGACGCTCTTGCTGACATCACTACTGCAAGTATCAGCAATCCATGGGTTGTTGACGTTGGTGCTGGTGTGTTCTCTGAACCTCAACTAGTGATGAAGCCTTTCGTTTCTATTCTTGGACGTGGATATGAAGCCACCGTCATCCAAGCTCTTGATCCTTCTGACCACTTAATCGTTGGCGCTGGAATGGCTGCCGTCAGAGGAGTTACAGTTAGTGGTGTAAGCGATACTGGAAAAGCGGGTATCTACTACAATGGCAGCATTGTGTTTGAAGTTGACAACGTCATCTCCACCAACAACGCTATCGGTATCTTGTTTGAAGGTGCTGCAACAGGAACTCCAGTTATCGTTCGTAATACGATTGTTACAGGAGTTTTCCAGGTCGGTATTCGTACTGCGTCTACTGGCGGAAACTCAATCTCTGCTTTGATTGATGGTTGCTCTGTCGAAGGTCCACTAGCAGATCCTTCAGCACTTAGCATCGATATTTCTGGCTCTAACAACATCACTCTATTAAGAGATCTAGTAATCTCTGGTAACGGCACATCGTCGGGTGTTTCGTTTAGTAATGGTGCTGCTCTAAAAATCTCAAGCGCAAATATGAGGAACTTGGGTATTGGCGTTTCTAACCCAAGCACTGGTGCTGCTCCATCTATTGATGCCTCTGCAATCAATTTTTCAAACTGTGCTCAAGAAATTGATTTACAGAATGTCGGTACTACTGGCGCACTTGTTTTCTTTGGTGACCAAAGCAAATACTATTCAGCCTCTAACATGCTGGCATTACAGTTGCTTGACAAGGTAACCTCTGACCTAATCTTTAGCGGCAAGCTAAGAGTTCTTCAGAGTGATCAAACTATCGAAGATCTAAGCACACTTATTGTTGAGACTGCAACAATGGGTATTGAAGAAGGCGGAGACCTCTCTGTCAATACAGGTTTGACGATTAACCTCACTGCTGGCTTTGGTTATATCGAAATTGAACCTGAATTAATTCGTCGCTTTGACTGGCCAGATCAAATCGTGGCATTCCCACCTAACGCTGTTAGATACTTGTACTTTGATCCAAGCGGAACGCTAACACAAAATGCAACGTCTCCAGACACAGCTTACAACATTTTGTTGGGCAGAGTTGTTACCGGCGCATCTTCCATCATTCTCATCGATGACATTGCGATGATTGCCGAGCACACCTCTAATCGCTATGACAGGATGTTTAGAGAAGCTTTTGGACCTATCTACAAGAGTGGCTCTAGCGTTACTGAAAATGGTACTCGTCAGCTAGATGTTACTGCAGGACAATATTTCGTATCATCTTGTGAATATACGCCGGTTGGTGGTACTGCATTAAGCTGGACTTCTGTAAGAGGTAACGGCAGCGGTGGGTTTATCTTGGGTTCTCAGAACACGGTAGATAATGCCACATATGATGACGGCTCAGGTTCACTGGCTCCTCTAACTGCAGGATACTGGGCAAAGCACTCCTTCTACACGATTGGCGAATCTACCAACGAGAAGTACTTCTTGGTGTATTCACAGGCTGAGTATTCAGCTCTAACACTTGCTCAACAGGCGTCAATTCCAACTCCTCCTTCTTACTTCACTGAAGGCGTGACGCTAATTGCTTCGATCATTGTTCAGCAAGGAGCTACAAACATTGTTGAGATTCGTGACGAACGTCCACGCATCGGCTTTACAGCCTCTGGTGTTTCGGCTACGACCTTCCATAGCAATCTACTTGGTCTAACTGTTGGAGACGACCATCCTCAGTACTGGAGAAACGATGGTACCCATGTTGCCTCTGGTAACTGGAACATGGGTGGAAACAGCATCTCGAACATTGGAACGCTAAATAGCGTGACGATTGAAAACCATAAGGCGCGCCATCAACCTGGTGGAGCAGATGCAATTCCTACGGCTGCTGCAATCACTCAGAATCCAGATCAAGCTAACGCTGAAGGTTCTTCAACGAGTTTGTCAAGAGCGGATCATACCCACCAAATCCCTACTGCTACCGCAGTAACTTTGAGTGGTGATACTACTAACACTCAGGGAAACTCTACTAGTTTCTCAAGAGCCAACCATACCCATGCAATCACCACTGGTATTGTGTCTACACAGACTCCAGATCAGTCGAATGCTGAAGGAACTGCTGCGGCTCTAAGTCGTATTGATCATGCACACAATATCCCTACTGCTACCGCTGTAGGTATGAATGCCAATAGTACCAATCAACAGGGCGTTGCGGCCACGTTCTCTAGGTCAGATCACGTTCACTTCATCTTGAGCGGAACACCATCCACTCAGAATCCTGACCAGACAAACACAACTGGTACTGCGACTGGCTTTGCTCGCGCTGACCATATTCACCAAATCCCTACTGCTACCGCTGTAGGTATGAACGCGAATACGGCTAATGCTCAAGGTGTGTCAACCTCTTTCTCAAGAGCCGACCATGCCCACGCAATTGCCTCTGGCGCAGCTGCTGCGCAAGCTCCAGATCAAGCTAATGCGGCTGGAACATCTACGAACTTTGCTAGAGCCGACCACGTTCACAACATTCCTACGG
>Ga0187893_10000448_pt1 | contig 108584 bp, 102 predicted proteins | sample MA1701074metaG_FD_139574 | JGI IMG/M metagenome (GOLD analysis project Ga0187893, IMG submission 139574) | White microbial mat communities from a basaltic lava cave in the Kipuka Kanohina Cave System on the Island of Hawaii, USA - MA170107-4 metaG ...
AGTTGAAAGCGGTCTCGCTGCTTGCCTGGTGTTCCAGCGGCATCCACCCCTACCTGAGCCGGATCAACAACCCGCCCAAGGTCTGCGACGCAACGGGCGCATCCCAAAGCGTGATCAAGTTCGCCACCGAAGCTCTGTTCGAGAACTTTCGTATCGCCGACGATATGCTGCACGGGCGCGAGTATTTCTTCAACCATTTCACCGCCCCGGACGCGCATTTCTTTTGGTGTTGCCGCCGGGCCACCCAGCTAGAGGTGAATCTTTCCGACTTCCCCAATGTCTCGGCGCATTTCAAGCGCATGCAGGAGCGCCCGAGCGTCAAGAAGCTCTTCGCCTTCGAGAAAGAAGTGCAGGAAAGGTTTGCCAAAACAGCCTAGGCAGCTATCGAGTTTTGCGGGCGCACGCATTTGACCCCTAAGGGCCAGCGTTGCAGGAAGGCTTTTTCTTCTAAGGATTCGACGCAACATGGCCCAGCCGCGTCGCTTAAAACGATCTCGGACTGTTTACCGCCTTTTCCCGTTATAAATTTCTGTTCGGCCCGACGTGTATTCTCAATACTCGAGACAGCAGGCTCGAACCTCGCTCCTGATTCGATAGGGAAACAAAGGGAAATCGATGCTTCTTCGCAGTCGCTATCTGTTTAGAATTTTTAAATCCGGCCACTCGGGCAAGTGTCAATCATCGGATGTGCCGGCATTATAATTTATTAAGGAGTGAATCAACATGACCGACTTTTTTCGCCTACCCGCGAGTGAAGCCGCGGCGCGTATTCGCAGTGGGGATCTAACATCCGAAGCCCTTGTGCGCTCGTGTCTAGAACGGATCGACGCTCGGGAATCCCAAGTCAAAGCATGGATCCATCTCGATCCTGACTTTGCCTTAGCGCAGGCCCGGGAATGCGATCGTGCCGCAAATCGCGGTCCGGTTCACGGCATTCCTTTCGCAGCCAAGGACATCATGGATACGGCTGATTTGCCCGCGGAGTACGGCTCTCCGATCTATAAAGGCAACCGGCCCACAGCGGATGCGGCATGCGTGGCGCTGACCCGTGCCGCCGGCGGGGTCCTGTTGGGGAAGACAGTGACCACAGAGTTTGCCAGCCGATTTCCCTTGGGACAGACCACGAATCCTCACAATGCAAAGCACACACCCGGAGGTTCCTCCAGCGGTTCCGCCGCCGCGGTGGCTGATTTCATGGTGCCCATGGCTTTTGGCACCCAGACTGTAGGCTCGGTGATCCGCCCGGCGGCGTTCTGCGGCTGTATCGGCTATAAACCGAGCTACGGCGAAGTGAGCACGATGGGCGTAAAGCAAAATACTGCGTCTTTTGACACCATCGGACTCTTCGGTCGCGCCATAGAAGACCTGCCGCTATTCCGTGCAGCCGTTACCGGCTTTGCGCCCAAAGCCCTGGCGACGGTTCCCATCAGCGACCTTAGAATCGGCTTCTGTCGCACGATGTTCTGGAACCGTGCCGAAGACTACACAAAAAGGCTTCTCGAAAACGCAGCCGCAAAGCTTGCCAAGGCCGGAGCAAGGGTCTCGGACGTTGATCTTGGCGGCCCCTTTAAAGATTTTGAGGCGATGGGCCGGCACATCAACGACTACGAATTCGCCCGCGCGCTTGCTTGGGAAAAGAACCATCACTGGAACCAATTGAGCGAGTTTCAGCGCGAAAAACTTGGCGCCTGGCTTAATGTTTCCTACGAACAATACCGAGAGGCCGGGGCCGTGCTGGCTGAGTGCCGCCAGTATCTCGCCCAAGCCATGAAGGACCTGGACCTGTTGCTTACGCCAAGCGCGCTCGGGGAGGCCCCGGAAGGACTGGGGAGCACAGGCGATACATCGTTCAATATCCTTTCCACTTGGACCTATACGCCCTGTGTAACCCTGCCCGTAAATACCGGACCATCCGGTTTACCGCTCGGCGTTCAGCTCGTTGGACATCGCAACCAGGATCACCGCCTATTCGAAGCGACCCGGGTTGTCGATCGAGTGTTATCGGAGACAAAGTAAATTCGTTCATTTAATGACCCTCGGAAGGACCCGATGCTACCTCCACGGAGCAGGCCAAGGCATGGTGCAACGACCCTGATTACGCGCCGTTGATCAGGCTGCGGTATTCAGGCTGTGACGCCGAGCCTCAATTAGTTTAACGTGGGTTAAATTTTTCTGAGCTATGAGTACTCCTACAATTAAAAAACACCTGTCCCAGTCCGCTTTTTGTTCCCGAGTCTCTTCTCGGGAATCCCGGTCAAGCATAAGCCCTCGCGTACGTTGATGGCAGTCTTTCGGTTACCTCCGAGCCGTGGCCAAACCCAAGGCCCAGGCGCCCTTCACCGGCCCCCCTTCTCGGGACCTACCTCGTTCAGCGCGATTCAGATGGAAACGACCCACAGCATCGGCTTTCCGTTAACGCATGTTGGTGAAATTTCAAACTTGGAACAACCTGCGCGTAACTACTTGACTCGGTCTTCCCAACAGCGATATAGCTCCAGCGTCCTACCAAAATAGCAAAAAGCGCCAGGGGGGCGGCACAACAATGACCAATCTGGACAAACAGATTGTCACGCTGAAAGAACTAGTGCTGATTAGCATCGCGCAAACAGACGCGCTGGCTCAGCTCCTTATCAAAAAAGGGGTTATCACCAACGAGGAGTATCTTGAGAAACTCTCCGAAGAGCGCGCCATATATCGAAAATTTCTCAACTCGATGCTGCACTGATGGAACTCGGCGAAATTCTTATCCTGCAGGGTATAAACCAATTTATCGTCCTCTTGCTGGCGCTTGGACTGCTGATGTTGGTGCGAAAATTTCAGGGCAAGCCAGCGCTGACGGAGAGCGACTGGCTTTTGCTATTCGGCCATGGACGCAACGAAGCGCTTTCGCTGCGGCTTTGGAGCCGCTTCCTGGCGATGCTTGCCGGCGTGGCATGGGTCGGATTTTACCTCGGTCGCTATTTGGGTCCACTGGGTTTTGGTTGGATTGTGGCGGGAGTGTTACTCTCGGTTGCAGCGATTTTGCTGATCGCGCCTTCGTGGCTTCGCTGAAATTTGACTCAGGTCATAGTTGAAGCTTATTGGATTCGAGTTGCCGCAGCAGTCCCCGCCGCTTACCGCCCTTCTCTCGAAATCCTCTCGCAAGGGCAAGCCTTAAACGGTCTGTTCGTTCGAGAGTTTTCCTTGAATCGCCGCTTCAGCCGGCCAGGTTAAGACAAAGCGTTGCACCAAACTTGGCTTTTTTTTCAAAGTAGCGTGAAGAAAGTCGCCAAAACCCGCGGCATCGACACAAAAGAAAAAAGGCTTAAGAGCGCGGCGCATCGCTTTGTTTCTCGGCCAATCGATCTTCTTAATCCATCGGGGCCAATCCTTACCCCGCTCTTGTAAGAAATAGTCAATGCTCCGCACGAAGGTAAATGGACCCGCCGTATAGCGGACCTGAGCAATCTCAAAGCCGGTCGCATCACATAAAGTTTGCAGCGTCTTGGGACAATAGGAAATAACGTGACGCGGGGAGTCCAGAGCATACCAGTTTTCTTGAAACAGCCAAAAGCCCAGGCTGCGCGTATTGGGAACAGTAAGGTAGATACGCCCGTCGGGTTTGAGAATGCGATCAATTTCTCGAAAGACGACGGTAGGTTCCTTCAGATGTTCGAGAACATGACTCAATCGAATGACGTCGAAAAAAGCGTTTTCGAATTGGCTTTCGCTAAGGGTTCCATGGAACACGGTGAGACCTAGAGCGCGTGCCTGTTCGGCTCCGGTTTTACTGGGTTCGACGCCGTAGGTGTCCCAGCCCCACTGCTTTAGACGATAAAGAAAGGAACCGCCGCCGCACCCGATATCGAGAATCTTACCGGTCCCCCGATAAGGAAAGACCTCTTTGGCGGTGACGAAACTAAGAAGAAAAGCCGGGGCTTTTTTGAAAAACCGTGACGTCGGGCCATCCTTCGAAGGGTAGCCGTAATAGTGTTCCAATACCAAACGCTGCCAACCCCGGTAGCTTTTCTTGGTCAAGGATCGGGCATGGCGGTATCGGCCATATGCTTGCGGATAGTAGCTGGCGAGTTCCGCGTCGCTCAGCCAGGGCTGAATGAAAACCGCGTGGCAGTCTACGCAACAATGGACCGCGAAGGTTCCAGGCAAATGATGTACCCGGTCACGACTGTAAAAAAGCCTGGAAGCACCCTCCTTTTCGCATAACGGACAGGTTGCAGACTCCAAATTCCCCTTAGCTCCCAGGCGGTCATCCTGGTTGGCTGGCATCAGCTTTTTCATAGCAAGATTTCGTTCGCCGGTCCACTGAAGCGTCGAGGTTGACTCGCGGTTTTCAGCCGGTAGCCATGGACATTTTTCCCTGTCTGGGTTAGATGCTAGCTCATGCCCTCCGATAAGTTCATAGAGGAGCTTTGGGACTACGCGGCCGAGGTGCCCATGGCCGACCATCCCTGGTTCCAGGGCATTTTGCAGCACCGTTGGAGCCGGGAGCAGATCATCCTCGGCGAGGTCCAACACTATCTGCGGGTGCGCACCAATCCAATTTTCTTTGGCTATATGGCAGTCAATGCCGTGGCGGACAAACAGTACCAACTTATGCAAACGGTGTTGGAAAACTTTATGGAGGAACTGGGGGGGCGACGTACTCACGTCGATATCATGCTGCAGTTTCTCGAAGAAGGCGGAATCGGACGCGAGGCGGCGGACCGGGCAGAACCCGCGCCGGGCACTCAGGCGGCCATTGAAATGATCATCGGTTGCTGCCAGAGGCGTTCTCCCCTTGAAGGCGTCGCCATGTTGAGTTTCGTCGAGAGCCAGCTAGGCGGCAGCGGCAAAGTCTCCGAAAAGGTCTATCGGGAGCTCATCGGATATTATGGTTTTTCGCGGCGCGCGGCGGAAACCTATCGTCTCCATGCAGAGCAAGATGACGGCCACGGACGGCGCCAGATAGAAGCGATCCAACTTCTGGCGACTGATGCGGAAAGCCAAGACAAGGTGCGGGCCGCGGTCAAGTTGGGGTTGACGGCGTTTACGCTTGAGTGGGATGGTCATGTTCAGGCGATGACAGGAAAACGAGAATTCTGGAGCGGCAAAAAGGATCTGCAGCTGCGCCAACCCACAGTTCGACTACCCAAAGTGCGACAACGCTAGAAGATTTCTCGTCTAGCGTCTGGTGTCTAGAGTTTAGCGTCAAATATTCCGTACAACGCCAGACTCCAGACAGGAGACCCTACACGCGAGACTCTAGACTTCTTAATTAAAGAGGCCAATCTTTCGGCAAATCCTTGCGCAGCTTTTTGTATTCTGCTGTATGGGAGTGGTCTTGTTTTAGCCTCTCCAGAGCTTTGACTACTTCCAGATGATCCATGTGAAGGGAATTGGAGACCATCCCCGTGGTCTCTTCGAAGCCGAGGCCTCAATTGCGGTGTCAGCCGCGCATTTTTTGCAGAACGAGAAAATCCCGACCGTTTTTTGCCATTGGACTGTCCCTCGCCTAAAGCATTGTGGAAAACCCAACTTTCTGCAAGCTGATCAACTCTGTCTTAGTTCCCGGTTCTCCGTCCGCATTGCAAGTAACCCGCAGACGCACAAAGATTCTCCACCGTATGCCTTGCCATTCGACGGTGAGTATGACAAAGGCGTTCTCCACCACGCTTCCCGAAGCTTCATGGCAGAGCGCCGGCAACTCGATCGCCGCGTTTTCTCGCCCCGCAATTTCAATCAACGGCTGAAATACAATCTCGCCGCTTCTGAATTTTCCATGGGGCAAACGAGCGGTAAGCAATTGCATCGGCGCATCGGTATGATTTTCGATGCGCCAGCCGAACAACCAAGAGCCCGGCTCTTTTCCTATGCTATGATGCGTTTCTTCGACCGTGATTTTGGGCGAATCGTTAATCAACGCTAGCAACCCCGCCGCAATATGTATCGTTATCTTTTGGCATAAACCGCAGTTCGCCCGTCCTTGTCAAAAGTCAGAACCTCGTAAGGCTGAGGATTCGGCCCCTCCATGCCCGGAGATCCAATGGGCATACCGGGAACGGCCAGACCGACAACGGCGGGTTTTTCTTTCAACAGGCGACGCACGGTATCGGCCGGCACATGCCCTTCGATGACGTAACCCTCAACGATGGCCGTGTGACAGGAATACAGATTGTTTGGCACCTTGTATTTGATCTTGATATCCAATAGTTGGTTACCACGCAAATTCTTCTTTTCGACCTTGAAACCGTTTGATTGCAGGTGCCCGACCCACGAGGAACAGCAGCCTCAACCAGGATCTTGGTAAACCGTAACTGTGGGAGCGCCGGTTTTCGACTGCGCATAGCCCGGGGCTGCGCCAAGAAATCCGATCGCGGAAATAGCGGCAATCCAAATATATATCCGTCGGCTTCGCTTCATCCTCAATCCTCCGGCGTCGGCACAACGCAGGGATTAGTGTAGCAAAACGACTCAGCGGGGGAAAGCGATGCCGGCAGTCTCGCTATTGATCTGCAAATAAGCAACCGAGAAAAAACTGTAGAGCGGCTTGACAAGGGGAGCCTGAAATCTGATAGGTTGCGGCAAAGGCAAAAGGGCTTTCATGGCAAAGGAAGAAAATCATCCGGCCGGCGAGACTCCCAAGCGCGCCCTCAAGCTCGGCATCGTCGGCATCGGCGTTGGCGCCTCGGAAATCCTGCCAGCGATGGAGCAAATATCGGAGTTCCAGTTAGTCGCGGCCGCCGACGTCAACCCGCGTGTTCTGGACACTTTTCGCCAACGTTACGGCGCCAAGACCTATGACGGGATTGAAAAACTATGCGCCGACCCGGAAGTAGAGGCCGTTTGGGTTTCTACCCCCAACAAATTCCACGCCCCACACACCATCGTCGCGGCCAACCACGGGAAACATGTGGTTGTGGAAAAGCCCATGGCGATCTCCTTGCTTGAGGCTGAGCAGATGATCGAGGCCTCAATAAAAAACAAGATTAAACTCCTATGTGGTCATACGCAAAGCTTCGGCCCACATATACGCACCATGTGGAAGATCATTCGCTCCGGCGAGTTGGGCCGGCTTTGCGCGCTTCATGTGTGGGCATACACAGATTGGATGCTGCGCCCTCGTACCGCAGAGGAGTTGGATATGAACCAGGGGGGCGGCGTGCCTTATCGCCAGGGGCCGCATCAGATTGACACGTTGCGCCTGCTCGGTGGCGGTATGGTTCGTAGCGTGCGCGGTTCCACCGGGCAATGGTTCAAGGGTCGTCCCATTCCTGGCTATTATTCAGGATTTTTGGAGTTTGAGGACGGCACGCCGGCGACCTTTATGCACAATGGTTACGGTTACTTTCTTGCGTCAGAGCTAGTTCCCTGGGGTAGACAAAACAGTCGTTATAACGAAGTGGAGCGCGCGGCGATCCGTAAATCTCTGCTGGATGGTACGCGCAATGAAAACGCCGATAAGGACGCCATGCGGATCGGCGGGGCCAACGAAAGTGAAGTTCGCGACCGGAGTAAGGTGAAGCCGTGGCTCCCCAACGATCTCGGTATTCTCGTCGCCACTTGTGAAAAGGGTGACATCCGCCAGTCACAATATGGGCTTTTCATTCACAGTGATGAAGGCACCCGGGATGTTCCGCTCATTGGCGGGGGCGGACCGTCACGCCGCGGTGAGTTAATGGAGCTGTATAACGCCGTCGTGCTCGATCAACCGATTCGCCATAACGGCCCCTGGGGTATGGCGACTTTGGAGGTCTGTTTGGCGCTCATACAGTCTGCAAGAGAAAGAAAAGAAATTTTCTTGTCGCATCAGGTCCCCGCGCCTGAGGAGGATTGAAAATTAATATAGTAAGGGGTGAAGAGTTAGGGATAACGGGAAGCCTCTAACCCCTTACTCCTTGCACCTAACTGTTAGACTTATTAAGGGAGGCTCCATGTACAACAATCAAAAAGTCGTCGACGTTCACGGCCATATGACTACTCCGGCCCCATTTCGCCAGTTTTTGGCCGAAACCGTGGCACAGAACACTCCGGGGCGAAAATTGGAAATGACCGATGAACAGTTGGAAAACGCCCAGCAGCGCCATTTGAAATTCATGGATGATCGCAATATCGATATTCAGCTCATCGGTCCGCGTCCCATCGCCATGTGGCACTGGATGCGCCCGTTTCTACAAGAGTTTTGGGCAACCACCGTCAATAATGTCATTGCTCGCATCGTCAAGCTCCACCCAGACCGCTTCCGCGGCATGGCGCAACTGCCACAATCGAAAGAAAAAGACACGCGCAACTGCGTCGCCGAACTGGAACGCGCCGTTAAAGAGCTGGGATTCGTGGGAGCCTACTTGAATCCCGACCCGGCTGGCGACCGGCAGGCCCCGGGGGTGCACGAAGAATATTGGTTTCCGCTCTACGAGAAGGCCGTGCAGCTCGACGTGCCTTTGATGATTCACCCTTCCATCACCTACGACCGCCGCCTGGAGGTCATCCCTGCTAACTATCAGATGAACAATTACATTGAAGAGTTTATCGCCCAGCAGATCTATTCCCACAGCAAGGTCTTTGAAACCTTCCCTAAATTAAGGATCGTGGTCTGTCACTGCGGCGGCGCGCTCAACCGCTTCATCCCCACCGATCATCATGTCGGCAGCCAGAAAGATCTGAGCCAAAATCTTTTCTACGACTGTTGCGCCTACGACGTCAATTTTATGACCGCCGCCATCAAACAGCGCGGCATCGATCAAATGTTATTCGGCACTGAGTCCCCGGGATCCGGAGGTGCGGTGAGACAGGAAACGGGACGACCCTCAGACGATTTGGTGCCTGTGGTCGACAGCCTGGAGTTCCTAACGGCGGAGGATAAAATGAAAATCTTCCAGAAAAACCCGCTGCGAGTGTTTACTAAGGTCAAGCTCTAGTCGTTAGACCGGCAAAATTATGAGGCCGGGGCGAGATGCTCCGATGACAGTTGCTCGGCTGGATCATAGGCCTTGGCGGGCACCGGTTTGAGACCCCAAATGAGTCCTGTCCAGGACAAGAATTTCAACCCGTAATAGGTCAGATCGATTTCCCACCAATAAAAACCCTGCCGCGTACAACCCATAAATTTGTGATGGTTGTTATGCCAGCCTTCACCCAAGGTCAGCAAAGCGAGAAAAAAATTATTCCGACTATGGTCGCCGGTGTCATAACGCGGGCGACCGACCAGATGAGCAAGGGAATTGATACTGGCAGTGGCATGAAACAACACAGTGGTGCTGATAGCAAATCCCCAAACGAGCATTTGCAGACCCGTGACGCCGAGCGATGGGGCAAAAAGTTCTAGCCAGAAACCGCAAAGGTATAGCACCACGGCTAGCCCCACCGGCACTGCCTTGTCGAAGCGGTTTAGCCAGAGTAACTCGGGAAAACGGGCAAAATCCTGGATGCGGCGATATTCCGTTCCATAATGTCTTGTGCTCATGAACCATCCAGCGTGGGAACGCCAAAAACCGTAGCGGATCGGCGAATGCGGATCTTCAGAAGTATCTGAATAGCGGTGATGATCTCGGTGGTTTGCCGCCCACCAGAGCGGGCCCCGTTGCGCCGAGGAGGCGCCCAGCACGGCAAAGGCAAACTGGCCCCATCGCGATATGGAAAAGGTTCGATGGGCGAAGTAGCGGTGATAGAACCCCGTAATGGCAAACATACGAACCAGATAAAGCGCGATGGCAGTATTTAGCGCCACCCAGCTCCACCCTACCCAAAACACAGCCAGGCAGCCCAAGTGCAGCACGATGAACGGCGAACAGCGCACCCAATTGATACGGTCCAACTCTTCGCTATCGGATACCGGCGCAACATGGCCGTAGTCGGCATCGATCCATTGGACCAGAGATGTGGTGAATTTTGCAATATTTGTTTTCATCATAAATTCTAATTTGGTAACATGACCTAGCTTCGGGATCAATCTTTGAATGAAGTATATTGATGCGGGAATCTTTGTTACGACTGGAAAGACAGCGATAGGTTCAACATAGCTACTCGAAAACGCCTATAGTATAACATGCTTTCGGCGAGAAATTCAAAAATATTTAAACATTAAATTTTTTGCTTACACCGATCCTCAATCCCGCAACGCCCGATACACTTTCTCCGCAGTCAGCGGTAAATCGAAGATTCTGGCTCCGGTCGCGTCGGCGATTGCGTTGGCAATGGCCGCGGCCGTCGGCACATTGGGGTTCTCCGCGATGGCCTTGCCCGCGAAGGGAGTGGGACCCGTAGGGGTCTCCAATAGAATAGTCTTCAAAGGAGGCATATCCTGGATGCAGGGGAGCTTGGCTTCGCCTAAGGTTAAAGTCGCAATTTTACCATCAACCATCGGATTTTCTTCCATCAAAGCAAAGCCTAGCCCGTTCACGACGGCGCCGTCCACCTGGCCTTGTAAGGTCAGACGATTGAGCACCACGCCGGTATCGTGGGCGGTTGTAATATTGACCAACCTGATCTGACCGGTAGCCGGATCGACTTCCACCTCGGCCACCTGCGCCGCGAATCCCGTAACTTTGGGCATATCCCTGGGCTCGAACATTGTGAGATGAAAAATCGGACCGCCGTTCTCTTTCACTGCCAGCAAAATCATTTGTTCCGTGGTGGTCGATCTTTTGTTCGGAGCCTTTAGCTTGGTGCCATCTTGTTGGATATCTTCGGGCCGGCATCCTAACTCCCGCGCTGCAAGGCCGATTAATTTATCGCGCACTTCCCGCGCGGCTTTATACACAGCGTGCGCCGAAGTATTGGTCTGTTTGCTCCCTCCGGTACCGGGATCGAATGGCAAGCTATCTGTATCTTCGAACTTCACCCCGACCCGAGGCGGCTCCAGTCCCAGGACTTCGCAAACAATCTGTTGAATGATGGTATAGTAGCCCGGACCCACGTCCGGAACGCCGGTGAGAATATTCACCTTACCGTCTGTTTCCAGGGTGAGCGCCGTGCTGGCTTTTCCTTCCGGCGCGCCCCGCTCGTACATCGCCACGCCCCAACCGCGATGTGCTTTTCTTTTCCCCTTTTGCCATCCCGATGCCTTGATTGCACGTTCCAAGGTTTCCCCGGCGAGAATATGCTGCCATTTCTCACCCATGGGCGAGCTGTCGCCCTCCTGTAAAACATTGCGGCGCCTCAACTCGATGGGATCGATACCCAATTCTTTCGCGATGATGTCGATCTGGGATTCAACGGCAAAAACCACCTGTGGGCTGCCCGGTGTTCGGGATTGAGTGCACGGCACCTGATTAGTATAGGCGCAATAGGTGTCCACTTGAATGGCCGGCACTCGATACATGCTCGCCAAGCGCCTTCCGCCGAGCACCGTTACCTGAGGATTGGCCTTTTGCGATCCGTAGGCGCCGCCGCTGAAGTGGATCGTGGCGTTTATCGCCGCGAAGGTGCCGTCTTCATTGACTCCCGTGCGCAGCGTGATGACCGAAGGATGGCGATGGCCGCCGGCGAGAATTTCGTCGGTGTAGTCAAACACGAGCTTCACGGGACGTCCCGTCGCTTTGGATAGGTAATAGGCCACGGGTACGTCAATCAAGGATGCTTTCGCTCCAAAGTCGCCGCCCACATGGATAATATGGATCTTGATCTTTTCCTTCGTTATGCCGAAGTCGTCCGCCATCTGGTCGCGCAAACCCCAGGGGCCTTTGTTTGCGGCCCAAACCTCCACACGTCCATCCGAGTGGGCCTTTACAGTGCAAGCGCAGGGTTCGAGGTAGCCATGATGCGATAACGGCGTGCGAAAGGTATGCTCGAAGACATGGGCGACGTTCTTAAACGCCTCGGCGCTATCGCCGTGCTTCCATTGCGTATAGGATTGAAGATTATGCTTGGACATCCCCTCCGGGACCGGCGGGGCGTTTTTAAATTTCGATCGGTCCTCATGGAGCAAGGGCGATGTCGGCTGCAGCGCCTCCAGCGGATCGTAAACCGCCGCAAGCTCTTCATAGTCCACGTCGATCAAGGTCAGCGCTTGCTCCGCGATGGCTTCGCTATCGGCTGCCACCGCTGCTACGGCATCGCCGAAATAGCGCACTCGATCAGACACCAATACCGGTTGGTCCTTCACTCTCGTGCCAACAAAAATATTCGGCACATCCACGCCAGTCAAAACTGCACGCACGCCCGGCAACGCTTTAGCTTTTGAGGTGTCTATTTTTTTAATCCGACCATGGGGAATCGGACTGCGCAGCACCTTGGCCCAAAGAAGCCCCTCAAACGGCAAGTCTGCGGCATATTTCGTTTGTCCGGTGACTTTGCCGAATCCCTCGATGCGAGGCAACGCTTTTCCTACGGTGCGATAAGCCAATGTCCACCTCCCAAGTCCATTTTGGATTTTCGATTTTAGATTTTAGATTATCGGATTGCAAACATCCCCCTCCCTATGGGAGAGGGCGAGGGTGAGAGAATCTTCCTGAGTTGACGGTCTATTTCGCAGGAACCCAAAATTGAAGATCCAAAAGTTTTCCCTGTTGCCTAATGCCTCATGCCTGAATTTATCTAATCACTTGATTCGCCCGCTCAAGGACGTTGAGCGGCATTTTCAGCCCAATCTGTTTTGCCGCCTTAAGGCTAATGATAAATTCAAACTTCATTGGCTGCTGCACGGGTAAATCAGCCGGTTTCGCACCTTTCAAGATCCTGTCCACGTAACCAGCCGCAGTCCGAGAGCGGTCAGCCTCGTCGACCCCGTAGTACATGAGACCGCCCACTTCGACATACTCCTTCGATGGGTAAATTGCCGGCAAGCGGTATTTGCCGGCATGCTCGACTATCCGCTTCCTTTCGGCGAAAAAATTGCGACCGGCAGTGGTCAGCATCGCGCCAACTCGTTTCTGTTTTGCGGTTTGAAAAGCGCTCTCTAAACTCTTGGGGTCGAGTTGAGTTTCTATCTCCTCCAGCGTTAACTTTAGCGCCGAAGCCCCATTCCTGAGCTCTTTCAACTGGAGTGCTATGGGTCCGCTTCCCGATCCACGGAGAAGTCCAACTGTGATGAGCTTGGGGACTGCGTCCTTGAGTATCTCTAGTCTTTTGGTATTAACCCCCATTGAGAGAGCCGTAAAACCCGTGACATTGCCTCCGGGCCGAGCCAGACTCGCAACCAGACCTGTACCCACCGGGTCCGTAGCGCTCGTAGTCACGATGGGGATGGCAGTGGTGGCGCTCTTGGCCGCTAACGCCGCTGCTCCGCCTGTCACCACGATAAGATCAACTGGGCGACGAACCAACTCCGTCGCAAGCTCAGGCAATCGCTCGTTCTTTTGCTCCGCAAATCGGTACTCGATCGTCAAATTCTTTCCCTCAATCCAGCCCAGCTTGCGCATCTCTTGCCGAAACGCATCGATAAGGGGAGCCATACCGGAAGCAGTGCTTGAATCCAGGAAACCGATGCGGAAGACTTTCCCCGTCTGCTGCGCATGAGCGGAGACGCTAAGCGTAAGGAGGATGGCGCAAAGCGTAATAGACGTAAAATTTCTTTTCATGTCCTTTCCTCCACTTGTGTCCACTGGCGCCTCGCGCCAACCATACTCGCTCACTTGACGCAGGAAATTGGGGCCCGCAACCTATGTTCTTTCCACTACCATTACTCTTCCACGAAATCACATGTCAAAGGTAAATCGGTGCTAGTGTCCTGTTCCAGAAGTTCGTTCAAAAAATCTGTTGGACGATAGCAGACGGAAGCTAAACTTAAATCCCCCTCGATCCCCCTTTTTCAAAAGGGGGAAGCTCATTAGAAAGTCTTAAACCCCTCTTTGGCAAAGAGGGGAACGGAGAGATTTATTCAGCGAATTTCCGGGCCACTACACTAGTAATCTTGAGTTGGTTTTGCCTTTTCTCAGCGTCTTGCTGAGTTCAGCGGCCGCACGGTCATAGATTTCCGTGCGGGGTCCAAGCGCAACGATTTGCACCGTGGAACCGACGATCCGATAGATGACTCGGGACCTGGCCACCCGGCAGCTTCTCAGTCCTCCCAATTCGTCCCTCAACTCCTTAGCGCGATAGGGGTCATCAGAAATTGATCTTAGGGCAGCTTTGACTTTTGCTTTTAACTCCGGCGGCAGATGGCGGATAAGATTCCGCAGCATCCGAGGGATCTCAACGCGATAACGGATCATTTCCGATGTTTGCTTGGTTTCAAGGGCTCCCCGAAAACCTCCTCAAAAGAAAAACGCCGGCCTTTCTCAAGCTGTCGCAAACCTTGTCTAATTTCTTTCATCAGGGCGCGGTTACGCAGGATCTCTCTTGTCTCGCGCCACCCTTCATACTCGTCCGCGCTCATAAGAACAGCCGCGGGCCGCCCATTTCGGGTAATGACAAGCTCTTCCTCATCCTTTTCACATTCCGCCACTATCCGGCTCAGATGGGCTTTGGCTTCCGATAAGCTTAGAACACGTGCCATAACGTCTCCTTAAAATCGGACTAGAATTCAGACTAGCGCGGGTCGATGGGGATGTCAAATTGAAGAAGCGATTGCGTACAGCCGGGCACAGTTGTCCCACAGGATCTTTTTTCGGCTTGCATCGGACACCCCGTCCATCTTCAAAAACTCTTCCACGGCGTGGGGAAAATCTGAATCGCCGTGGGGATAGTCGGTGGAAAAGACGATGTTGTCGTCGCCGACCAGATTGATGGTCATCGGCAATTCTTTTTCATGCTCAGTGGATATCCAGCATTGACGCTGAAAATATTCGCTCGGTTTTAATTTTCCCGCAGTCCGGAAGCGGCCCTTCGCCATGGCGTTGTCCATGCGGTGTAAGAGAAACGAGACCCAGCCGCAGTAGCATTCGAGAAAAGCCAGCTTCAATTTCGGATGACGCCCACATACGCCGCCGCCGATTACGTCGACCAATGCCAGCATATTTTCCATCGGATGGGACGCCACATGACGGAGTAGCAAGTTATCGCCGAAACGATCACCGATCTGAGGCACTTCGCCGAGCGCCGCCGCGGAGTGAAACCCGATGGGCACGCCCAGCGACTCAAGGCAACTCCAGAGCGCGTCATAGTAGCGCGAGTGCCACGGCAAATTGCGCAGTGGCTCTGGTCTCGCAAATACACCCACGAAACCTAGCGTGCCAACAATCCGCTCAGCTTCTTTTACCGCCTCGGTGGGATCGTGGAGCGGCAGCATTCCCACGCCTTTGAGTCTTTTCGGATCGGCTTGGCAGAAATCATAGAGCCAGTTATTGTAAGCCCCGGCGATGGCAGCGGCGAGCCTAGGATCCATATCCTCGCGCATCAGGATGCCCAAACCGATGGATGGATAGAGCGCCGCGACATCCAGGCCTTCGCGATCCATCGCTTCGAGCTGTGTTTTGGCGTCGAACCCCCTCGCACGATAGTCGGCGATCTCTTCATCGATCCGCGCCGCATCGAAAATGCCGCCGCGATAGGTCGGTTGGTAGCCTCGGAGAATCTTCCCTTCGATCATCACCATCGCCGAACTGCGCGCGGTGGAGCTGAGGACTTTTGGCGCCCGCTCGCGCCACTCCGGCTCCAGGTATTTTTCCCAAAGATCGGCGGGCTCGCGCAAATGCATATCGGAGTCCATGATCTTGAAGCCGGATTTCACAAACAACCCTTTCGGTATATTCAGATTTATCGCTCTCTTGACATAGGAAGTCTATTTACGAATGGACTACCGCTGCAAGGTCAATGCATATCAACCGAGAGGGCGGGTTGCGCAGGACGCCCAAGAAGGGGACAGTCCCCTATTGGATCCTGCGTGGTGAATGGAACTGTTACATCAATTCTCGGATTAAAGACTTCGCAGTATCCGGAGCAATTCCGAGGGACCTAAGCGCAAGCGGACCGCCTTCGTCCAGGACCTGCTCGAGTTGATCCAGCGAGGGAAGATCTGCTCGCTTCCAGAAAAGCCCGATGGGAATCTCATCCCCCCACTCGTAACTCTTCTGTATTGCCTCGGCGAAGTCGGTGGGATCATGCCCCATGTCTTCTAACTTTTTTGTCCGGTGTTTGAAAAACTCGTGAGTGTTGTCGAGATTGAATGTCACGCAGGGACTGAAGGCATCGATAAGCGCAAACCCCCTGTGTTGGATGCCGCCTTTAATAAGCTCCACCAGATGTTTGACCTGTCCGGTATATCCCCGCGCCACGTAGGTCGCCCCCGCGGCAATGGCAAGCGACACCGGAAAAATTGGATTTTCCACGCTGCCGGAAGGCGTGCTCTTGGTCTTCATCCCTATAGTACTGGTTGGAGAAATCTGTCCGGTTGTAAGTCCATAAATCTGATTGTTCATCACGATGTAGGTTAGATCGACGTTGCGCCGCATGGAGTGAACAAAATGGTTGCCGCCGATGCCATAGCCGTCGCCGTCGCCGCCGGTCACAATGATCTTGAGAGCGTGATTGGCGAGCTGGGCGCCCGTCGCCACTGCCAACGCGCGTCCATGCAGGGTGTGCATACCGTAGGTACTGACATACCCAGGTAGGTTGGAAGAGCAGCCGATGCCGCTGATGGTCATCACCTGATGAGGGTGCAGATTCAACTCGACGAGCGCCTGTTTCAGTGCAGTCAACACACCAAAGTCGCCGCAGCCCGGACACCAGTCAGGATCGACCTTGCCTTTAAAGTCCTTGACCGTGAGCTTGGAGCTTTCCGGTTTCGCGGAGCCCGTACCGCTCGGTTTCGTTTCTGCATCGCTCATGGGAATGCTCATAGAAAACTCCTTAAACCGTAATTTCGTGAACCGGCACATATTGTTGCGTCGTGCCCGAGAGGATCGCTTTGATGCCATCTACAAGATGGTGCGGCATGAACGGCTCGCCATCGTATTTTCGGATATGGCCGTCAGCGACGATGCTTGTCTCGGAACGCAGGTAACGGGCAAACTGACCGCTGTAGTTGTTTTCCACGATGATGATTTTTTTGCTCTTGGCAAGAATAGACGCGATGGCCGCCGCATGAAATGGAACGATCCATTTGATCTGGAGGTTATTAGCGACGATGCCTGCTTCGTTTTTCAGTTTTTCAATCGCCTCGTGAATGACGCCTTCGGTGGAACCCCACCCGACAAGAGTCACCTGCGTCTCTTCTGCCCCAAAGAGCTTCGGTGGATCCACGAGGGAGAGCAGCGCTTCCATCTTGCGCATTCGTTTTTCATGCATCGCCCGGCGTTTGTGCGGGTTGGTGAATTCATCACTGATCAGCACCCCATCCTCGTCATGTTCATCGGTCGCTACCACATGGGTGTATCCCGCCGTCCCGGGCAGCGCTCTAGGAGAGATACCGGTATCAGTAAGCTGATAACGATTATAGTCGCCATTGACGGGCGGGAGGCTACCGTTGAGGCCGATGACTTCACCTCTGTCTATGGGAACGTTAAAATCTAATTCCGCCGGGTCCACACTGGACCGACCCTCGGACAACAAGAGGTCTGAAATGACGATGCCCGGACACTGAAATTTATCCACAAGGTTAAAAAGCGCGGGCACCGTTTTGAAGCAGTCCAGTATGTCGGTCGGCGCGACAATAACGCGCGGATAGTCGCCCTGCCCGGCTCCCATCACTTGCCAGAGATCCCCTTGCTCTGTTTTGGTTGGCACGCCTGTGGCGGGACCTGCGCGCTGAACGTTTATGCAAACGACGGGTATCTCCATCATGGCCGCCGCTCCCAGAGCCTCGCTCATCAGCGCAAAACCGCCCCCCGAGGTGGCGCACATCGCCCGGCAACCTGCATGGGCAGCGCCGATGGCTACGTTGATAACTCCGATCTCGTCTTCAATCTGACGCACCATAATCCCTAACTGCCGCCCATGACGGGCCATCCAATGTAACACGCCGGATGCCGGACTCATCGGATAGGCGCAATAAAAACGCACACCCGCTGCCGCGCCGCCCATGGCGAGCGCCTGATTGCCTTCGAAAAAAGCCAAACGCTTACCGGTGTCGGGCAATGAAAACGCGAACGGCTTGAAATGCGCGCCGGCGTAGTCGTAACCGGCGCGGGCCACACCGACGTTTTCGGCGACGACGCTCTCCCCTTTTCGTTTGAACTGCAGAGTGAGAATGTCTTCGAGGATCTTGAAGTCCACGCCGATCAGTCGCAGCACCGCCGCCAACGCAATGGTGTTTTGAACCAAATCTCCCTTGATACCTGGCGCCAATTCTTTCACTGAAAAGGCGCAGAGCTGGACACCGGCTTCCACTTCGCCCGGTTTGATCTTATCGCCGTTATAAAGGACCAGAGATCCAGATTTCATTAAGCGAAGATGGCGATTCATCGTGTCTTGATTGAGGGGAATCAGGATGTCGAGCTTGTCACCATAACTGCGAACCGGCTCATCGCTGGTGCGAAGCGTCAAGAAGATATGCCCCCCGCGGATGATCGATTGGTAAGCGTTGTAGGCGTTCAAATGAAGCCCGCGACGAACGAAAATGCGAGCCAGGATATCTCCCGGCGTGGCAATTCCCTGGCCGGCTGCGCCGCCGATGGCGATGCTGAGGTCGATTTTGGCCATGATCAATTCCTCTCAGACCTTTTGATTAATTATTACGCCGGCGAGCGAAGATCCACCGACGGAAGCTTTGTCAGAATGGCGTTCATCTCATCCGCTGAGAAAGCTCTCAACGTTTGGGTGCGAATATTGCCGATGGAGCCCATGCCGACAGCCAGTGCGGTCATCGCTTCATCATCCGGCGCGTCAGCAATAAAGACGGCGTCATAGGCCCCCATGGTCCAATAAATATCTTTGACTTTGATTCCCAATTTTGCCGCAATGTTGACCAGGCCCTTGGCCCGCTCGGTGGTTTGTCTGATATGCCGGACGCCCTGGTCGGTGAAACTTACAAGCGCTATAAAAGTGGCCATAGGAGCCTCCGTCACGGTACGTTAAATAAAAAAGCCAGTGGACTTTTACGGCGCACCGCAAAGACTACTGGCTGGCCAAAATTTTTTTTCTCGCTCAAGAAGGTCGAAGCGCTCCTTCCCTGATCGAGCCTCGCCCCGGTGGTAGCATCTACGATGACGGAGGCTTATCTAACACAAGAATTACCAATCGATGCTCTAGCTGTCAAGTCATATGTCAATTCGGCACAGAGCGTCGTTCGCACAATGGGAGCGCGGAGTTGTTGTGAGGTTTGTTTCGCTCGATCTTTTGAGGTACGCATAACATCGAAGCCACGAAGTATTGATTCGGAATCGGCTAAAAGATAAGCGTCGCTCAAATTAGGAGGCAAAATGTTTGATTTTTTCACACCTAGTCATCCCTTTGGCGGTCAAACACTGAGGCTGGTGGCTCAGTCGCAACAAGGCGGCGGCGATGTTTTCGATATCGCCCGAACCTGCGCCAAAATTGAACCTGGGGACAAAAACGGCTGGGAGCGGGCCTGGCTCGATTTGGCCGAAGCCACAGAAGCTCGCGCGAAGCAGGCGCTAGACGCCGAAAAAAAGCATACCGCGATGCAATGCTTCTTTCACGCCAATCAATATTATCGCATGTCCGACGTTTTTTTGACCATGGCGGAAAACGATCGCAAGGCAGAGCGTTTTCGCAAAGCTCAACAGTGCTTTCGCGCGGCAGCAGCGCTTCACAGCCCGAAAATCGAGATCATTACGGTGCGCTGCGGTAAGGATGAATACGACGGTTACTTTTGCCACCCGCGCGATCCCGAGCCTGGGAAATGGCCCACCGTGCTGTTTCTCGCGGGAGCCGATGCCTACGCGGAGGAAGTCTACTTCGGCGGCAAACAGCTGGGCGATCGGGGATGGGCTGTTCTTTACGTCGATACGCCAGGGCGCGGATCGTCCGTTTACCTCAAGAACATCGTCACTCGTGCGGACTATGAGGTGCCTGGAAAGGCGTGCATCGATTATTTGCTCTCCCGTCCCGAAGTGGATGCGGAGCGATTCGCGCTATTGGGCATCAGCATGGCGGGATACTATGCGCCCCGCGTGGCCGCGTTCGACAAGCGAGTCAAAGCGCTTATCGGCTGGAGCGGTTGTTATAGCATTCTCGATGATCTTTACGATTATTGCGCCCACCTCCAACCGACGTGCCAACGCCTCTTGGGCGGCGTAACCCACGAGGTGGCACGGCAGCAACTTAAGGATTTCACTATGGCCGGTCTTGCGCATAACATTACCTGCCCCACTCTCATCACTCACGGCGATAAAGATACCTTGATGTCGCCGCAAGGAGCGAAAAAACTGTTTGACGAGATAGGCGCAAAAGATAAAACGCTAAAAATTTATGACGAGAACGATCCTGGCGGTCGCATTCACTGCAGTCACGACTACTGGGCACACAACGTACCTTTTATGATGGATTGGCTGGAGGAACGGCTGTGACAGATTGGTGAAGGCCGTGCTCGTGATACGTGCTCGTGTTTTTGAAGCGGTCGAGAGCCTCCGAGTCGAATGACGAACACGAGCCACGTTTACGATTAACGTGAAAGGAGATCACGCGCTTGGATACAACCAGCAAGCAAACAGAGTGGCACAAAGAAGTGGACGTCGTGGTGGTGGGCTATGGCGCCGCGGGCGCAGTATCGGCCGTCACCGCTCATGAAAATCGAGCAAAAGTCTTGCTCATCGAAAAAATGCCCCACCCGGGAGGCATTTCCATTCTTTCGGGCGGCGGTGTCGCTTTCGCGCGCAATGCCGAAGGGGCCTTTCAGTACCTCAAGCGCACTTGCAACGGCACAACCGGCGATGACGTGCTGCGGGCGATGGCCGAACAAATGGTCGGCATCATCGACTGGATTAAGGAATGGGCCAAGGTCAGCGGCACGGAACCAACGCAGACTGAAGTGCGCGGCCACGGCACCTATCCCTTTCCCGGCACCAACGACATCGATTCCATCAAGCTGAAGGACTTTCCCGCTTATTCTGATTTTCCATGGGCTAAAGGACTTCGCGGTGGCGCTCGCCTATTCAAAGTAGTTTATGACAACGTCAACCAACGTGAAATCGAAGTCATGCTGTCAACGCCGGCGAAACAACTGATTACGAGTCCCGAAGGTGAAGTTCTCGGACTGATCGCCGAGCAAAACGGCAAGGCGATTAACATCAAAGCCAAGAAAGGGGTGATCCTCGCCTGCGGCGGATATGAAAATGACGATGCCATGAAGCTCCAATACTTCGAAGCGCAGCCCGTCTACCCGGTCTATTTGGGCAACACTGGAGACGGCGTGAAAATGGCGCAAAAAGCCGGCGCCGCGCTCTGGCATATGTGGCATTTCCACGGCGGTTATGGTTTCAAGTTTCCCGACTTGCCATTCGCCATTCGCCATGTCTGGGCCGGTCCGAGAAATGAAAACCGCAAGATGATATGGATCGCGGTGGATAAGTTCGGCAAACGATTCATGGACGAGTATCCCCCAGCGCCACAGGACACGGGAACCAGAGCCCTGGAGTTTTACGACGCCGACATTCAAGATTATCCGCGTATCCCCTGTTACTTGATTTTCGACGAAGAGGGTCGCAAGTTAGGCCCTATTGGCATTCCCATCGTTAATGACGTGCGTTACCACGCGAGTTGGAGCGCCGACAATATGGCCGAGCTGGAAAAGGGTTGGATTAAAAAAGGTAATTCTATCACCGATTTAGCGCGTCAAATTGATGTGAATCCCAAAGTGTTGCAAGCTACGGTCGAGCGTTGGAATACGCTCTGTGGCCAAGGCGAAGATAAGGATTATCGCCGGCCGCCCAAAACTATGGCACCAATCGCGTCGCCACCCTTCTATGTCGTTGAAGCCTGGCCGATTGTCAACAACACCCAGGGTGGCCCGGAACATGACGCGAGGCAGAGAGTTTTAGATCCCATGAAAAACCCGATCCCGCGTCTCTACGTCGCCGGGGAGATCAGCTCGATCTACGGCCATTTATATTTGGAAGCTGGCAACATCACCGAGTGTTTCGTCGCGGGTAAAATCGCCGGCACCAACGCCGCTCAAGAAAAGCCTTGGGAATAGTGGCCGAAAAGCCTTCCTGTTCATGTTGGGTAACCGTGCTCTTAGATTTTACGAACACGAGGCACGATCACGTCTTTTAGTCCCTGATATCCTGCAGCAGCCAGTCAGTAGGAATCTCTCTTCCCAGCCCTTTCGCCTTGGCGAGCTCGTAGACCTTTCCCGCCACGGCGAAAAACTGCGCGCCCTGAATATTGCCGCGCTCGGAATAAGTGATTTGTTGCGGAGATGTTCGGCCTGGTTTTTTTCCGGTCAGCAGCTGCTGCAGCAAGACGGCGCGCTCTTCAGCTATGGTCCCGTGAGCACGCTTTCCCGCCGGTTTCATTTGGAAAGCGGCGTTTTCCTTAGGCATGGCTGCATAGGTTACGTATTCGTCGGCAAGATTGAAGTCGGGCAACCCCCAAGGTGCCGGGGCATTGCCCAAGCGCAACGAAACATCGATGCGCTGCAGCGTTTCCTCATCGGGTTTGCCGCCTATACAGGTGATATGCGTCCCCTCCTCCAACCATTTCCCGATAATGATCGGCACCGCTGAATCCGTACAACCGGCGATGATATGAGCACCCTTGTAGACATCTTGCGGGTTATCGACGGGCACGACATCGATGCCGAAACGGTCACTGGTCTCCTTGGCGTACTCGATGCGGTGAGCCTTAGTCGGGCTATACACTTGGACTTTTTTGATCTTGCGGGCCAAGAGAAATGATTCGACGTGGGTGCGCGCCATGCCTCCGGAACCGATCATCCCTACCACCTGGGCGTCTTCCCGCGCCATAAACTTCACTCCGATCCCTGAATCGGCTCCCACCCGCATATGCTGCAGATAGCCGTCATTGATCAGCGCCAGGGGCTCGCCGTTTTGAATATCGATGAGCAATATGAGTCCGCAATACTTTCCGGGGCGAACGCAGTACTTCTCTTGGGTACGCGCCCCTTCATACTGTTGTTCGTAAATCACGTCGGACTTCATCCGAATGGCGAAATACCCGGACAAGGACCCGCCTTCCATGGTTCCCCATTGATAGATTTTGTTCGGGTCCTTGGTGGGGATTTGAATGTCGATGCGCGGCCGGCACACTGCCTCTCGACGCGTGAGTTCGGCATAAGCCTGTTCCAGCGCCTTCATGGTGATTTCCATGGTCAAAACGCTTTGCACATCTTCATTGTTGAGAATAAGTGTCATAGTAAAGCACCCTCATCACAGGATCGGATTTGACCGACGTTACCACCGTCAAGCGAGATGGGTCAACAAAGCCAAGCAACATCCGCCTGGATTCTTCCGAAAGGGGCCAAGGGACAAGACCGAAAACCGCAGCCGCTTACTCCATGAAGCAAGCTGCAGGAAATCAACCCATGGAGATTGAACTTCAGTTTCTTACCAGGTACAGATTTCGCTATGGATAAACTCTGTTCGCTTCACGATGCCATCGCCAAAAACGTCAAAGACGGAATGTCCATCGCCATGGGATGCGGCCTCGAGTCTTTAATTCCGTTTGCCGCGAGCCACGAGATTATCCGTCAAAATAAAAAGGACCTCACGCTCATCGCTCCCATCTCCGACATGCAGTTTGACCAGTTGATCGGCGCCGGCTGCGTGAAAAAAATTATCGCGGCGTGGGTGGGTAATGTGGCGGCGGGGCTGGGTCACAACTACAGGCGGGCGGCGGAAGCCGGTGTGCCACACCCTATTGAAATCGAAGAACACTCCAATTTTACTATCGGCCTCGCGCTGCAAGCGGCGGCCAACGGGCTCCCGTTTCTCCCGACCAAGACGGTAAAAGGAAGCGATTTCAGTCGCGACGCTCAGTTCGCCTCGGTACGCTGCCCCTTTACGCAGGAAGAATTATTGGCCGTAAGGGCGCTGCGCCCCGACGTGGCGATCTTTCATGTGCAGCGGGCCGATAAAGACGGAAACGTACAGCTCTGGGGTAATTTCGGCGTCATGCGTGAGGCGGCCATGGCGGCCAGAAACGCCATCATTACCTGCGAGGAAATCGTCGAGCACGAGGTCATACTGAGCGACCCCAATCGAAATGTGATTCCCGGCTTCGTCGTCTCCAGCGTTGTCCACGATCCTTTTGGCGCCCATCCCTCCCCGACTCAGGGTTATTCCCGCAGAGACGATGAGTTCTATTTCGAGTATCACAAAGAAACGCGCACGCGGGAGGGATTCGAGCAGTGGCTGCAAAAATGGGTCACGGGCGTAAAGGATCATCGGAGCTTCCTAGAACTGTTGGGTCGTGAACGCGTAAATCACCTAAAACCTCTGCATAGGCTCTCCGCTCCGGGGGTGCGCTTTGACTATTAGTTGCAGTGCCAATCAAACTCCTAAACGAATGGGCATACGAATTACTCTTTTTGCCTCATACCACGAGGGCGCGGTTTTCCGGCTTGAGTCGCTAGCGAGCACGAGCCACGGTTCACGCTAACGATGCTTGCCAAGACGATAAGTTGGCAACTGTAAAATGACGTACACAAGAAGAGAACTTATGGTCACCGCGGCAGCGCGCGAGATTCATGATGGCGAGAAAGTCTTCGTCGGCATGCGACTACCGCTGCTGGGTTTCGCTGTCGCCAAGGAATTGCACGCTCCCAAGGCCCTGGGAATTTTCGAAAACGGGGTCATCCGGGATTGGCCCGCACTGGAGTCCATCTTCACCATGAGCGATCCGCCCAATGTCGCCCGCGCGCTCTACTGCGGCAGTCTCAATGAAGTGATGTACCTGTTGCAAAGCGGGCGTGTGGATCTGGGATTTATCGGTGGCGCAGAGATTGACCGTTTCGGCAATCTAAACACCCATTGGGTTGACGAAAACGGGAAGCGCACCCGCTTACCCGGGAGCGGCGGCGCTGCGGATATCGCGTCCCTGGCCAAGCGGTGCATTATCATTATGAATCACGAGCGGCGCCGTTTCGTTCCAAAAGTTCAATATATGACCTCTCCGGGTCACGGCGACGGCGGTGATTGGCGATTGAAGCAAGGCTTGGCAGGCGGCGGTCCGAGTCGTGTCATCACCAGCATGGGAATTTTTTCATTCGATCCGGAAATCCACGAGATGCTTTTAATCTCCAACCATCCGGGAGTTGCCATTGAAGAGATAAAAAATGACACCGGCTGGCCTCTCCGCGTCTCACCTCATATCTGCGAAACTGCGCCGCCAACCCAGGAAGAACTAGCGGCGGTTCGCAAATACGACCCCAGGGGAGTCTGGACCTCTTGATTTCCAAAGCGTCGCCATACAATTGAGCGAAGGCAACTCGCCCATCAAGATCGCCGCAATCGCACTTGCTGCGCCTTGACTCTTTACCCCTTACTCCAGACTCCATGCTCCTCACTGTTGCGAGTTTACTTTTACCGAATGGATCACCACCGCCTCCACCGGTACATCTTGATGACCGCCGCGATTACCGGTTTTTACCTTCTCGATCTTGTGCACGACATCCATGCCCTCGCTGACTTGGCCAAACACTGCATAGCCAAAAGCGTCCGGCGAAGTATTCTTGTGGTTTAAGAAATCGTTGTCCTTCACATTGATGAAAAACTGGGCGGTGGCGCTATCGACCACATTCGTCCGCGCCATGGCGATGCTGCCGATTTTATTTTTTAAACCGTTGGCTGCTTCGTTTTTGATTGGCGCTTTGGTTTTCTTCTGCTTCATGTCCGAATCAAGACCTCCGCCTTGAATCATGAAGCCCGGGATAACCCGGTGGAAGATAAGCCCGTCAAAAAACCCATCTTTCACATATTCCAAGAAATTCTGCGTCGTAATCGGCGCTTTTTCGGAGTCGAGATCGATGATTATATCGCCCAAACTCGTCGATAAAGTGACCACAGGATGCTTTGCTTGATCTGTCATTCTTACCTCCTGAACTTGAATTGGTAATTAACATTTAGCATTTTTCCGCGCAAACCGATACCCGTTTTCCTGCTTCCCCCGCACGCATCATCGCCGGCGCTGCCAAGGGTGGAATTATTTTTCCGGTTGCGATATGGCTACGGAAAAATAGAGCAAAGCCGCATTTCAAAGGGAGGTATCATGGCAAGCGAAAAAAAGATTGAAGGTATATTAATGCCCATGCCCGTTGCCTTCAAAGCCGACGGCGCCATCGATCATGGCGCCACCGATGCGATCATTGATTTCTACCTCACGGCCGGAGTCCATGGTTTTTTCCCCCTTGGCACTCACGGTCAAGGCATGGTAATGGAGATCGAAGAGCGCAAAAAAATGGCGGAGCAAATCGTCAATCGCGTCAAAGGACGCGTGCCGGTTGTTATGCATATCGGCACCGCCAATACTCTCTCGTCTATTGAACTTGCTAAACATGCCGCCGGGCTTGGCGTTGACGCCATCGGCGTCGTTCCTCCATACTACTATCCCCACGACGACTATGAGGTTTACGCCCATTACGAGGCCATCGCCAGGTCCGTACCCGGCGTGCCGCTGTTTATCTACGACAACACCGAAACGACCCATGTCGAGATCACACCGCCAAAGGCGAACAAGATTATCGAGGCCATTGCGCCCAATCCGCTGGCGGGAATAAAGGTATCTTTTATTCCCTATGACAAACTGTTGGGTTATGTTTACCAGCTGCCCAAGTCCGTAGGCATTTTCCCAGGCGGTATATTTAATTTATACACCGGCTATTCTGTCGGCGTGCGCGGTGCGATTCACCCCCCTTCGACCCCATTTCCCGAAACCTGCGTAAGAATGTATGAAGCGCTCAAGGCCGGCAAGCTCCTGGAAGCGCAAAAGGAACATGACCTTTTAACCCGGCTCATGCAGGTGGTCGGCCGCTTCCTGCGCACTCATGGTCGCGGCGTCTTTTGCGAGCTTATGCGCATGCGGGGCCTACCGTTAGAACGTTTCCCGCGTTGGGAATGCGCTCCATTCACTGACAAAGACAGGGCGGATTTGAAAGAGGGGATCGCAAAAACCGGCGCTGCGCTCTAGGCGCAGATGAAACATGGACAATCTCTGTAAAATAATGAAGAGTCGACAGGGGATACGTCGTCATAGGTCACCGATGAGGGTAATTTCCTAACTCCTTACTCTTTACCGCTAAAAATAGCGACCCATATGAATCAACCGCTCGCATTGGAGATCGGCAAAAAACTCTCCGCCACTGAGGCAACGGCTTTTACCGACGAAATAAAGCGGCGCATGTATCTGCGCTGGGATGAGAAAGTTTTTGGCGGGACATTCATGCGCGATCTCGAATCCGGCAAGCTGCATTGGAATACGATTCGACTTTTTTGGAAGCATTGGTACAGCTATCCAGTGGAAATCAACAATTTTCATTTAATCATCTATCAGCGACACCAGGGATTCTTTGCGCGCCATCGGGAACTACTCGCGCCCTATGTCGGTAAAATCAGCGATGAGCTGGTCAACCCCAGTATTCCCGGCCATATTCAGGTTTTAATAAAGCAAGGCGAGACCTTCGGCGTGTCGATAGACGAGATGGTCAACTGCGAGGTGTTCGCGGAGTGCCGCGCGCTAACAGAATTCGGCCGCGGCTTGGTTTACGAAGGAAGCATGATCGAGTGGTGGGCGCGCTCGTTAAACGAGGAGATGTTCGGGCATTGGGCGCAGCGATGGCGTCATGCGCTGCTTAGAGAATATAAGGTCAGCGACGCCGATCTCCACTATTTTCAAGTTCACGAAGAAGCCGATCTTCACGAGCATGAAGAAGGGCTCATGGCCCACGGGCAGGTGGCCCGTATGGTTTTCGAGGCGCTGCTCATGGACGGGTTGACCTGGCATCGGCCCGGCTGGAGCCCGGAATATTGCTGCCTGACCAATGCGGATTATGTGGGCATGTTCCACGACGGGATTTACCAGCATTCAAAGGAATTGGGACATCTTTAGTGTTTTTCATCACAAAGAACCCAACGCGGCCAAGCCGCAACCGAATTTCGGAGTATCTCCCGCAAAGCATGCCCTGAGCCGGGTCGAAGGGACGCAAAGGCGGCAAAGAAAAAGAATTAACATTGATCCGAACCTGGCGTTCTTGGCCCTTGGCGTGAGGAAGATCCCACTCCGAGAATTTTGATGTGATAATAATTTAATAAGGACCGGTTGCATATGGCCTTCAACGATCTCCGAGAATTTATCGCTGCTGCCCGCAAGGTTGGGCAGGTCAAAGATATCCACGGTGCCCATTGGAACCTCGAAATCGGCGCCCTCACCGAGCTATTCGCCTTTAAAGAACCTTTCCCCATGGTCGTCTTTGACCAAATTCCGGACTATCCGCCCAACTTCAAGGTCGTCTCGAATATCATCAGTAATCCTGTGCGTTCGGGCCTCACGGTGGGCATGCCGGCGGATACGGCCCCCATCGGACTGGTGGCGCGATGGAAAGAAATACTGAAAGGTGTGAAGCCGATCGCGCCTCGGGTCGTCAACCGTGGACCCATCCTGGAAAACATTCAAAGCGGCGCGGATGTGGATATGACGATCTTTCCTGCGCCGCACTGGCATGAACTGGACGGCGGCCGTTATATCGGCACCGCCGACTGCGTTATTACCGGTGAGCCGGAAGAGGGAGGCTGGGTCAATATCGGTATCTACCGGGTGCAAATCCACGATCGCAATACCGTCGGTCTCTATGTCTCACCGGGCCATCATGCGCGCATCATGAGGGAGAAGTTTTGGGAAAAGGGTAAGGCATGCCCCGTAGTGGTTACTTTCGGCCAGGATCCGCTGCTTTTCCTGGTGGCGGGGCAATCTCTGCCTTACGGCATGTCGGAGCTCGATTACGCCGGTGGGCTGCGCGGCGCGCCTGTGGATGTGATCCGCGGCGATGTTACCGGACTACCCATCCCCGCTACAGCTGAGATTGCCATAGAGGGAGAGGTTCCACCTCCCTCTGAGCAGGTGCAGATGGAAGGTCCATTCGGGGAGTGGCCTGGCTATTACGCCCATGGGGCCGCTCAGGAACCGGTCATTCGGGTAAAAAAAGTCTATTATCGTAACGACCCGATACTCGCCGGTGCGCCGCCGATGAAACCGCCGTTTATTACTTTCGGTGTTCCCATCGGCGCCGCTGCGATTTGGAACTATTTAGAAAAAGCCGACGTGCCGGATATTCAAGGAGTCTGGTGTCACGTCGGTGGGTCCGCGGCCGCCGGAGGGGCGCCATTTATCATCGTATCGGTTAAACAGCGCTACCATGGTCACGCGCAACAAGCTGCCCTCGCAGCCTTGGCCAGCCGCGCCGGTAACTATCACGGCCGCTTCGTCATCGTTGTGGATGAGGACATAGATCCATCAAATTTACCCGAGGTTCTTTGGGCGGTTTCCACTCGTTGCGACCCTAAATCGGCCATCAGCCTTATAGATGGATGCTGGAGTACCCCCCTCGACCCCGCGATGCATCCCGACCAACGCAGCGCAGGCAACTTTGTTAACAGCCGCGCGATCCTGAACGCGTGCAGGCCCTATGCCTGGAAAGATCGCTTCCCGCCGGTCAACGCTCTGAGTCCGGAACTACAAAAAAAGATGAGCGACAAATGGAAAAAGGAACTGGCGTAATGGTTCCAATTCACTGAGCGGTGGCCGGAGTGTCGTTTGATGACACAGGCCGGCCTCCGCCCTCTTGGTTTACTTCCCAGGGGCACCCTCAATTATCGAGCTTTCCCTAGCTTTTTTCGCGCAGGTCGCGCCGGATTAGACCGAATATGGCTGTTGCGGCCTCGTGACCGGGAAAAACTCAAAATTCCTTTGACTTCGTTTTTCGAGCCGCGCTTTAATTTTTCCACTAAAGAACCTTCGGCCAGCCTTTTTGCAGCTTGACTGAGCTCCAAACGGCGCCAGTTCCAGTCACGCAATCCGCGGCGAATATAACCCGGATCAAATCTTAACGCATCGCAAACATTCATAAAGGAAAATGGCTGCTCATCGTCCTCGGCAAAGATCCAATCTGATGCTTCTCGATAAAGTCTCAAACCGACACCGTCGCGCGATGCTGAATATTTCCAATAACACTCGATGGCATCTGCGAGAACTGCAACCATGAGTTCTCGCTCTGGCTTCAAAGGGGCATATTTGTTCGAATCGCCGAAGAACTGATCCGTGGCGACGGGATCAACCTTTAACAGGTTTCTCTCTCCATTCATTGATCATACCTCGCTAGTTAAAAAATCAATAGTAACGTTATGCCAGCAGTGACTCGATTTTGAATTAGCGGTCGACGCGAAGGGAATCCCGTCGCCACCGTCGAGCGAATGCCGCGACTATAAAATATTTAAATCAGCAGTTTGGATTGGAGGCGGCGAGCGAATCAAGCCCAGTGCGATTAAGGGCCAGAGCCGCAGATTTTGCTTTCGGTCGACGATCACATAGCCGTACTTAAAACCGAGTGAATAGCTCTGGCTGCCAACCGCCAGGGAGACTCCTGGAGGCTGGTCATGAAACTCCTTAGGCGGCCTATCGATGTTAAGCGTGTTTGGCTTGACCAGCCGAGCAGTGACACTCGAAGGATAATCATCGGGGTCAGGAAACAAGCAACTACCGCAGAAAACGATCGCCAGAACGATAAGCGCAAAAGCCAGTCCGGATAGCGATCCGTTAACTATGGGAGTCCGCCGTCGTACATCGGCCATCTTCATCGCGCCCGAATCTATCCGAAACGAAGAAGGCGGTCAAGCTCTGTTTCGCGAGCAATAACCTTGTTTTCATATTTGAAAATAGGCCCTCAGTGATGTCGTTGCTCATGGCGATTGCGCCTATTAACCCTGGCATATCCGCTCCATTTGTGTCATCCGCAACGGGATACCCTGCACTTCCGCCTCCTGGGTAACATGAATTTTGCGCGGTGCGACTTCGCGTTCCAGGATATGGCCCTCCTCACGCTCGCTCAGGTTGGAACGTCAGGGATGGCCAATATGGCGCAGCTCTCTTAGAGCGCAAGATTGCGCGCGGGTTTCTGGCCAGTCGACTTGTGCGCATACCTTGGCGCCGAAGCGTCATTCAAAGGCATTGTTTATCTGAGGTTTGGGAACGGTTTTGGGTTCTCAGTCCTATGGCCTGGCTTCGCTGGCAACGACAAACTCGATCTGGTCAGTCATCGTTGACTGCCACTGCCTGGATCATATCCGGTGTAATTCCTTTTTTCTCGAGCGCAGCCTGATACTGACGCCGGATCTCCGGATCCTCGTCCTCATAATCAATGCGGGCAGCGCCCTGCTTAATCGAGGTATAAAGGCCCGTGCGAATCGCCGAGACGCTGCCCCCAACAGGGAATTTTTGGCTGCCACAACGAAGCGCTAACTGCAGGGCCGGTTCCGCTGCGGTATTGAAGTGCTGGTAAAACCAACGACTGGGCGGGCTAAAAACGCTCCCCGGCATCCAATTCACCCGCTCCACCTGGCCGCCGTAGCCGTTTTCGTAAGGCCTGGTTCCCAACTCGCTTGGCCATAAAAGCGTATAGCCTTGGGAGCGTAGCGCGATCAGGACCGCACCGCCGTCAATCCTTTGGGCCTTGTGATAGCGTCCCACCGGCCACTGGGCAAGTTGGCCGATCAGCGTGTTATTGGATATTTCAAATTGCGCAATGCTAATGCCTTCCCCCTTTTCCTCTTGTGCATCGACCCGCACCTGTCGCACATCTGAAATAAAATTTGTCTCCCAAACCCCTTGGCGATTATCGGCGGCCAAATACCGCTCATTACCGGCCTCGAAATAATTTGTTTCGCCATCGTAGCGTTCGTTGAAGGAAAAATTGCTATGGAATACGAACTGCTCGTTATGAAAGTGATCCAACACCATGGGCGCAGTAGTTAGCGCGAGAAAAACCGCCGGCTCTCGCGAAAAGTTGATCAGACGGTGCAAGGTGTTGAGGGGCGGGGAGAACAAACTCCCGGCTTGCCAGCAAATCGACTGCGGCACGCGGTCACGTTGCTGGATCTCGGCTACGCCTTCGCCGGCGACGATATAGATGACTTTTTCGTAAAGATGTCTCTCCGGTTCGGTCATGCGGCCCGGCTCTATTTTGCCCACATATAGCCCGGTTATCCCTTCGAGACCGCGCAACTGTAGATAAGCGCCTTGACAACCCAAACGCCGCCAAGGTCCCATCGTTACCTTCTGCACATCGGTCACTGCAAAAGCATCGATAACCGGCACACCTTCCTTCTCCATCCATCGCTCGTAATAGGTTTTCGCCCGGTGTTTGACCAACAGCAGCGTACTTTTTTTAGAAACCATACTCTTTCCACCTTTTTTTAAGCCTTTCGGTCATTTTTGCCGACGGGACTGTTCCCAGGGGCGGATAGCGCTCGCCGCCGTATTGCGCCTGAGGTTCAAGCTGCCAATTGATCGTCGCATCGATCAATACACGGGTCCAATTCCCATGCCCGTACTTGACTGAGTCTCGCTCCGCCGTGGGCACGCTCGGATCGAGCATCGAACCTGAGGTTCCCGGAAACATCGTGATGTCACCGAGCCCGGCATTAAGCCGATAGCAAAGCGCCCATTCGATAGCCTCCCAGTCATGAATATCGATATCGTCATCGACGACGATCAGGTGTTTTCCCGCGTAATTCCCCAGATGGCATCCCCACAACGCGGCGGCCACCTGTTGCGCGTGACCGCGATGGCTTTTGCGAATTTGCACGCGCAGGAGTTCGGGCCATTTGCCGCGCCATACGCCGGTGACATTGGCGACTCCGGCTTTTTCCAGGTACTGCCAGGCCATGGCGGAAAAAGCTGCCGGAGTCCATGTGGTTCCCTCGTTGGTTCTTCCCGGACTGGAGCCGGTCAAGCAGCCGTGGAAAATCGGATCGTTCCTATGCGTCAGACACGCGACGCGAATCGCATGCTTTGGCGATTTGCGGCCGGCATAGTATCCCGGATACTCGCTATAGGGACCCTCCGGCTCGAAACTTGCCGGATCGCCGGAAACAAAACCTTCCAGCACCATCTCTGCCGATGCCGGCACGAGCAGGTCGCTGGTTTCACACTGAACCAGCTCCACCGGCGCCTTCCGCAAAGCGCCCGCCACTTCATATTCGGGATAATCCACCGGCGTCGACGCCGCGAGAAACAGTGTCTGATCCCAACCGATAACGACGGCCACGGGCATTTCTTGGCCGCGGTTTTTGTACTTGCTGAAATGACTACCCCAGCCCTGCGTCATCGCCAGCAACACACCAATGGTGTTTTTTTTGGCGATCATGCCGCGGTAAGTCCCCGCATTTAAAACTCCGGTCTCCGGATCCCGGCTAACAACGCTCGCAGCGGTCATAATGTATCGGCCGCCGTCATGGGGGTTCCATTTCGGCACGGGAAACTGGTACAGATCAACATCGTCGCCTTTGATGATATTTTCTTTGACAGGACCGCCAGTCACCACCACCGGCTTGATCGGCTGCGAAAAGCGTTCTTTGAAAATCGGCACCAGATCGCGATAGGAGGTTTTTTCCGAAACTCCTAAAAAACGGCAGACTCTTTCTCTCGTGCCGGTTCCGTTGGTGAAAAGGCGGCGGCACAGAGCGTGCTTGTAATCTTTAATATTCTCGAAAAGCAACGCGGGGCCGAACTGACTGGAGACCTCGCGAGTGATTGCGCCGATTTCCTCGTCCCAATCCACCTCGGCTTGGATGCGCCGCAAATCGTTTCGCTCGTCAAGGTCCTCGATCCACTCGCGCAAATCATTGAATGCCATGATGCGAGCTTCCCCCTATCCCACGCCTAGATGAGAAGAGTATGCAACCGACGGCATTGCCATCGCCACGCCGCTGCCTCGCACCGCGGCCTCAAAGTCAGTTCTAATCTGCGGATCTTCGTCTTCATACTCGATCATGGTCCCGCCTTCACGAAAGCTCTTGCGCACGCCTTCTTTGTTAATCGCCCGCCAGCACCCCAGCAGGAACATTCCCGATTGGCCGCTATAGCGAAACGCCAGTTGTCGCGCTTTTTCCAGGCCGGTATTGAAATGCTGATGAAACCAACCGCTGGGCGGGCTGAGCACGCTCCCCTCTTGCCAATTGACCTTTACGACTTGATCGCGGTGGCCCATCTCATAAGGCCGAATGCCCGCTTCTTGCGGCCACATGAGCGTGTATCCCCGAGAGCGTAAAGTGAGCAAAACCGCGCCGCCCTGATGAAAGTGCGCTTTGTGATAGCGACCTACCGGCCACTCGGCGATATGCCCAACCAGCGTGCTTCCTCCCATATCAAAGGATGTAATGCGCACACCGTAACCCTTGGCCTCTGAGGGATCAACGAGGGCAGCGCGGGCATCGGCGATGAAATTGGATTCCCAATTAACAAAACCGCCAACCTCTTTGCGGTCGGACGTGGAAACGAAATAGTCGCATTGACCGTCGAAGCGGTCCTGGAACTTGTATTCGCAGCCAAAGACAAAAGGTGTGTTGTGCAATAGATCGATCATGAGCGGCGCGCTCGTCACGGCGAGAAAAACTGCCGGTTCGCTGCTGCCGTTGATCATGCGATGGCGGGTGTTGAGCGGAATGGCAAACAAACTGCCCTGCTGCCATTCGAAATGCATCTTGGGCTTTTCTTCGCCGGCGGACCATATCTCGGTGGCCCCGACGCCGCGGAGAATATAGATGAGCTCCTCGTAAAGGTGGTGTTCCGGATTGAGGGCGCCGCCCGGCGGAATTTCGCCGACGTACATGCCGGTGAATCCTTCCATTCCTTTCAGTTCGACGTAGGTGCCGCGACCGCCGGTTCGTTTCCAGGGTGTGCGAGCGAGCAGGGTAACATCTTCGATGCCATATCCTTCCACCACCGAAATCCCTTCTTCGCGCATCCACGATTCGTAGCTTGTTTCTCTCTTAGGCATGGGGATTTCGTCCTTTCTTATTTCGCGCGAGACGCAAAGTAGTCTCCCGCGGCAACCGCTTGTGCCAATGCATCATCTTGCGCAGTCCAAAGATCCAGCGGATAGCCATGCCACGGGGACTTGAGCTTCAATTCCGGCATCCTCGCTTCACGCCACAGCTCCAACGCGCGATCCATATATGGCTTTTTCGGTAACCCAATGGGAGGATACTTCCCCTTTCGGGTTGCGTCGATCAACAATCCGCCGCAGCCCACCGGAGGCGGATAAAAACGTTCTTCAGGATGAGTCATCAAGGCGTAAGCCGAAGGATCCAACAACGGTGACCGTCCGGTAATGATTTGCACGTCGCGGTGCGGTTGCATGGCAAAACTTATCGCCCAGGTCACCATCTCGGGGTCTTTGGGATCGATATCTTCGTCAACGACGACGATGACCTTGTTCGTTGTATCCATTCCCGAGGCCGCTTGTAGCGCCTGCTTGGGTTTGCTTGGATGGCTCTTCGCCATCCGGATGACCCACCAATTCCAGCCGCCCCCCATTTCAGGACAGCAGACCTCCAGCACCTCAGGAAGATTGCAGCTATATTTTAAAAAGTTGTAGAGCATCATCTCGCGACAGGTACGAGAGATGCCATTGGACTCGCTGGGCGGCAGGCCCACGAGAATCGCCGTAAAAATGGCGTCACGGCGCCTTGTGATCGCTTTGACTTCGATCACCGGCCGCAATCCGCGCTCCGTCATCAAATAGCCCGGATAGTCGCTGAACGGCTCGCCGCGTTCCATTGCATCCAGCGAAATCTCACCTTCAATGACAATCTCTGCTTCTGCGGGAACTTCAAGGGGTACTGTTTTGCAGGGCACCATATCGACCGGGCGCCCACGGATGGCCCCAGCGACCGCTATCTCATCGATGCCGTAGGGGAGATTGGCGGAAGAAACGTAAGTGATATCGGGAAGACTGCCGAGCACGATGGCGACGGGCAAGGGTTCGCGGCATTGGGCCGCGCTCGGGTAGTGATACAGCATCGCGTGGTGGGTGCGAGCAATGCCCGCGATGAGTTTGTGGTCTCCCCGAAAATGGCCGCTATACATGCCCACGTTGCGTACCCCACTGATCGGGTCTTGGGTAATAAACGGCGCCGTCACACGTATCCCGCAGCTGAATCCCGGTTCTTCCACAGGCGCCGGCAAACGGGTCAGGGCAAATTCTTTTAGTGTGACGCCGCTATAAACCTCTTCTTGCACTGGCGCGTTATTGACCCGCCGCGGATCCATGGGTCGCACCACCGCAGCATGCCACTTTTCATAGATATCACCTGAATTTTCGCAGCCCATGCCGAGGGCCAAAATGTCTCGCGAGGACCCGTAAACCCCGGTCGCTACTTTGCTGTCATACATTTTATTTTTACTATCGGATATGTTCTCGAAAAGCAGGGCACGTCTATTTTCATCGGCGAGTCCGCGATATTGAAGTCTCATGAGCGGCATGAGTTCGGTATCTTTATTGACGGGCCCTTTCCAGCGGTAAAGTTTGCCGCATTTCTCCAACTCGTCGACATAGGCGCGGAAGTCTGAAAAATAGGCTTTTGACATGCAGGCAAGTTCCTTTCTTTTGGCGACCCGGCGATCGTTAGCTTGATCGAAGGCGAAAATTTGCTTATTGTCTATCCAGACTCCGCATCAGCGAATCATCGCTCACACAAAGGAATTTCCGGTGAAAACTCATACAGCAACGGTAGAAAACGCCCCAGGGATACCATGACCCAAGACGGCCGTAGCGGCGCAATGCCATTGCTAATAGCTTTCTCCGATTTCACTTATTCGGCTTGAATGTTAAAATTAATTTGCTATGATTTTAACATTGATTGTTTATTATCAAATAATACATATGTCAAGTATGTTCTGCCAATCCTCATCGCGTAAATCCTCTGTCGGACCCCTATTTCTACGACCCTATTGATGCAAAACGAAAATTTGTTGGCGGTCTATAGCGTATGAAAACAAGGCTGGACTTCCGTTGGCCCCTGTATCGCTTAGGTGAAGGGGTATTTTATCTCCTTTACGGACTATCAAGGGTGGTTCCCATGGAAGTGTTTCGTCCCGCCACCCGACCCCTGCTGTGGTTCTTTATTCAGATAGCGATCCCGAGGTATCTGGTCTACAAAAATTTAAGGACGGCGTTTGATAACACTCATTCGTTGGCGACAATAAGAGGCTTGGCTAGAGGCGTACAGCACCATTTCGCGCAAAACTTTCTCGATTGTCTAATCCAGATGGGAGACCGCAATCACGCCAACCGATTAATAGCCATTGAGGGCATCGAACATTTGGAGTCGGCGCTGAGGAGAGGCAACGGGGTTATCGCTTTAGGGGCTCATATCGGAAATTTCGTTCTCTTGGGAGCACGCCTGGGTGGGGAAGGACATCCCTTTCATACTCTCATTCGGCTTCCGGATGATCGAAGAATCAAACAGATGATGATCGATTATTCGCCCCGCTACTATCAGTCCATCATTTCGTCCCATCCGCGACGGATAGCGGTAAGTAACATACTGGGGGCATTGAAACGAAATGAAATCGTCCACATTCTCAGCGATAACTTAAAGCGAGGCAAAGTAGATACCCTGCTATTTGGGCAGGGCGTTGCGTCACCCCGGGGCCCGGTCAGTTTGGCACTGCGGTCTGGCGCTCCGTTGCTTCCTATGTATGTGATACGGAACGGCCACGGCGACATGCGGTTGGTCATAGAGCCGGAAATCGAACTGATGCGCAACGGTAATCTAGCCCATGACATCGCAGAGAACACCAGACAGGTGGTCTCCTATTTGGAATTGTTGATTCAACGGTATCCGGATCAGTGGAATTGGCTAACTCTCCACATACGCCCACCTCGGAAGCAACAAGTCCACTCTTCAATATAAAGATAAGAGCGCTGCGTCCCAGCGGACACCGGGATCGATTTTCACATCGCCCAAACCGCTGCGAATGGGTATCAGTATTCTTTACTTGCGGTATGTAATAGCTACCTGAGACTTTTTTAGATCGTTTGTCAAAGGTTTCTTAACTTGACCTGAGGTTCTCAAAAGTCCCTTGGCACTTCCTTTGCTCACAGCTAATAACATAAGACGACGTTTTTCGCGTTTACTATGTGCATGGCTTGAGTTCTTGAAGAACAAGGGAGGAAATCATGAAACTGCGAGTACCCCGGACCCTAATTGCTCTGGCAACGCCAGCATGGTTAATGACCGGCTGTTTCACGGTGGTGGAAAAACCTAATCGAGAGGTCGTGGTCGTTGAACCGCATAAGCAGGGACCACCGCCTTGGGCTCCCGCACATGGATGGCGTCGGAAACATGAAACCTATTATTACTATCCTAGCCATCAAGTCTACTATTATCCGCATCTACGGAGATATTATTGGTTCGACGGGGGACATTGGAGGTACGGCACTCAGCTACCCAGACATTACGTCATCCATGAACACAGGAAGGTAGTCCTCGACTTGGATTATGAACCCCATCATCACCACCATAAAATTAAAGAGAAGTACCCCCATGATTATCACGAGCATCACAAGAGAAAAGCGGATTCCAGGCGGTAGGCTTAAGAGGCGCCCTTTAACGAATTTGCAGTGAGAAGACGGGTTAGTCGCTTTGGAAATGATGGAGCGGGTGAGGAGGGTCGAACTCCCGACCTTATGCTTGGCAAGCATACGCTCTAGCCAACTGAGCTACACCCGCATGATTAAAATTCCTACAGGAGTCTTACGTTTTTGTCAATTTACCGCCCTTAAGAATGGCTGGCTCGGATCTGTCGTAGGCGGAAAAACTTTACGTGATAATTTAATCCTGACCAAAGGGCCAAGATAGTCGATAATACCAAAAAATACATACCCGCGGCGAAAAAATCGATTCCCCCATAGCTGTAGTGTATCAACAAACCACAAACGGCAAAAGCTTGCAGTATAAATTTAAATTTACCCAAGGTCTCTGCCTCCATCACCATACCTTCGCTTAGCGCGATGCCGCGAATCAAGGTTACCGCGCTTTCGCGGGCGAGGATCACGACGACCAACCATGCAGGCACGTTGGGCTCGTTGGGTCGATCGATGGCGGCCAGCATGATGAGCGCTGACGCCACCATCAATTTATCGGCCAATGGGTCGAGAATTTTGCCTAGATCAGAAACGCTCCGCGTGCGTCGCGCCAGGTAACCATCGAAATAATCAGTAATCGAAGCAAAAATAAACAACAGAGCGGCCAGGAGTCCGGACCAGCGGTCCGGATAGGTCAACAGATACACCAGAACCGGTATAATGAGTATGCGAGATAAACTCAGTAGGTTGGGAAGAGTCCACACCACGGGAAATGCAACCAGGATCCTCCGGCTCGCTATCGCCTGTCAATCGAAATTAGCGACTCGCCTGAAGCCCATATCCTCGGTAATTGTCGTAAAAACGAAGCACTCGGCGCACATAGTTCTTCGTTTCAACAAAAGGCGGGATGCCACCATGCCGCTCCACAGCCTTTATCCCGGCATTATACGCGGCCAGGCTCAACTCCAGGTCGCCCTGGTAGCGACCCAATAATAATTTAAGATGCCGCACCCCACCCTCGATATTGTCGATCGGATCGTAAACGTTCATTACGTTATGGAGCCGCGCGGTATCGGGCATCAGTTGCATAAGGCCCATGGCCCCCTTGTGAGAGCGCGCGCTGGCGTTGAAATCCGATTCCGCTTTGATCACCGCCCGAATTAAATGGGCATCCAGCCCGTGACGATGGGAGACGGAGCGAATCATCTCATCGTAATCTATTCCAGCAGACTCCGACTCGGCGATTCGCGATTGGCCCTCCCTGATGACTCGGCGGTAACCCTGGTGCGTCGGTACATTGGTGAAATTGAGCACCCCTTGATGGTCTTTATAGACATAAACATCGGCGATTGCCTGGTAATTTTCCGCTAACAGTGCGATAACGCACAATAAAAAACTAAGTATTCGTCCTCTAACCATGGCCTTAAGTCCAAAGTCCAAATAGGATAACCTCCAATCCGATGGCTGTCAATCAGGTCTAGCCAAAGCCCGCTGGCCGCTGCCAATTAATTAAAGGGGCCGGGTTGGAAGCACTTTAAAAACAGTTTCAAAACCGATCGCCCTCGGCGCTCAAAAGTTTTTCAATAAGGGGCCGGTCGCCCGCCAAGAAATCCAGTCCCGAAAGCTCATGGATTTTCACCCAGGATATCTGTTGAAAGGCAATATTAGTGACTTCGCCTTCATATTTCTCCACGCGAAAAAATTTAAGCCTCACTTCCGGACCCTGCGGATAGGAATGGGAGTGAACAAAAATTTCAGTGCATTGGTGAATGGCGATGCCCAATTCCTCCCTCAGCTCGCGTCGCAGCGCATCGATGTCCGACTCCCCTTCCTCCACCTTTCCACCGGGAAACTCCCACTTTAAAGGGAACTCCCCGCTCCCCCGTCGCTGGCATGCCAGGAGCCGTCCTTCGCGGAATATCAAAGCGGCGACGACTTCAAGCGATTTTCCAGACGCAGTGGATGGATTGAAATTGAATATAAAGCACGACATCGATTATCTGACCTAAGCTATTGCACATATACAAGAATCAGCCAGAGCCCGCAAGAACAAAACATCCCGGTCGATCGCCGTCGATCCATGCTTAAAGCGGAAATTCAGGGATCGCCAATGGCTTGGCCGGAACAGACTTTGGTGGCATCCTAGATGGGCGAAACACACTCGGGAGAGTCATTGTAAGGATTGTTGACCAGCTTTGAAACGTCGTAGCCTTCCATAGACTCTGCGGGGTAGGATTTCAGAAGTGACAATGCGTATGTTATCTCAGCATGGGTGTCAAGCCATTTTAGCGCGGCTTCATCGTTTAGCATCACGGGCATTCGGCTATGAATGCGCGAAAGTAATTTATTGGGTTCGGTGGTGATGATTGTGTAGGTACGCAATATTTCCCCTTGGGGTTGTTTCCAGATGTCCCACAAACCGGCAAATACAAACGGCTCACCGGTTTTGAGCTTGAACCGCATGGGCACTTTGCTCTTGGCCTCTCGTCGCCACTCGTAAAAACCGTCGGCGAGCACCAAGCACCGCCGGCTTTTTAGCAGGCGCTTGAAGCTGGGTTTCTCCGCCAAGGTCTCGGCTCTGGCGTTGATCATGCGGTTTCCGATTGTCGGATCTTTAGCCCATGACGGCACCAAGCCCCACTGGAACATTTCCAGTCGGTTATTGCCGTCAATGTTGGCGATGACCGGAGCTTGTTGGCTGGGCGCAATGTTGTAGCGCGGCCTGAGCGACGGAAACTCGTTGTCCAGGGTCCAACGAATCCGGAGATCGTGAAATTCACCGGGATAATATGTGTAGCGTCCGCACATTTACGAGCTCCAATCAGTAGCGGCTCAGTTGATCTCCTCCTCGACTAAGCCGTTCACCAAGCCCGCCTCGCGCAAAACACGGCGGCAAAAATCTGCCTGCGACGAAAGCACGTAGAATCCGACGCCTTCGTACTCCACCGGCACAATGCCGAGCACACGGCTCTGAATGGGTTCGACATCGACAGCGTAGTCGATGGCGTTACACGAGAGGACCTGCTCCACCTGTTTACCCTCGCTCAAGCGACTGGCGACATATATTACCGCCACTTCTTTGTCGTCGAAAGTTTCCGGATCCACTATGGCCATCGAGATTGCTTCATGGAACTGCGAATTGTTGAACGACCCCTCGGTATTGCTGACCAGTGACTTCCCATCTTGCTTCACCCAATCTATCAGAACCCAACCGCTATGGCCAAAGGGGATCAGGGATCTTGTCAGCGATAAAGGCTGTAAGTTCACCGGTCAAAATCGCAACCCCTTTAGCGCGCCCGGAGGAATAAGGGATAGCCCTGGAGAAATTCATCAGTGAAGCGAGCAGGGTACTTCGTTGCCGCGATGAAGTTATTAAGGAGTTCATTGGTTAGTAGATATTCGACGGGGACGAGTCCTAGAGAGCGTGGCCACGCGAACGTGACGCAAGCGGCCAGCCCCAAGCTGTAGGGTTAATCGCCATTGGGGGTGGATCGGGTGGCGGCCTATGAGACACTGACCCGTTGGCCGCCCTTGGAAGGGATTGTCCCCGGGATTTGCAAAACATAACCTGTCAAGATCCCTATGAACTCCCTAGTAAGTCATACAAAAGTCTGGCGCGCCCGGAGGGATTTGAACCCCCAACCCTCAGATCCGAAGTCTGATGCTCTGTCCAGTTGAGCTACGGGCGCCAGGAACGGCTGCACGGTGGAAGGAGATATTTTATTCAAAATACACGATCTCCCATCCTCTTTCAAAAAAGAAGCGCTGCAGCGAGGCCGGAATTTCGCGGTCGGTGACGAACAAAGAGCGTTGGGATGCAAGAAAGCCCGAGGTCGTAACCATCAAGCGATCTCCAACGCCACCTGGCGCGGCGGTAAAACGGTGCTCTCCATAAACGGCCTTCTCCCCCAGCTCTGTCAAAAGTCTACCTATGATCTCTCGTGATGAGAGCGTAGCCACTTCCAATTCTATAGTTTTCATTCCTTGTTTTTCCTGAAGGATCTTTTTTATCTCCGGTTCGGCACTCTGAAAAAAAAGTGCCATGCGCTGATCCCCGACCTGAAAGATGCGGTCGCTGCGGGCATCGACGTGCAACCCATCGCGCAGGTTGATGGACAGCGGCTCCGCGACCCCAAAGGGGATTCCATAGGCCAGCAGCAGCGCATCCACTACGGCTTGTTTGTCCCTGGGCCACATGCGTACCCGCATAGACGATGCATCGGGCTTTGCGGCGCCAGCCACGGCCAACGCGCCGCTCGCTTGGGGCAACGATACATCTTTCCAATACAGACCTTTAGTCGCCAAGCGAGACCGCAAATACTCCGGAATCTCCCCTGATCTATCGGTTACATTGACCGCGACTATCTCCTGGGGTTTGTTACTTTCCTCCGGCGGTAGCACCATCCAACTGCCTTTCGCCTCAAAGGCGATGCCGTCGTCCTGAATGATGACCGGTCGGTCGGACGGCAGCACCTGGTAACCCATGCCGAGCAGCACACGCGCGACGATATCTTGGAGGGAAGCCCCACGTGGTATCGGCAGTACGGGTATCGCGACGCTCGGATCGCCGAGCTTCGCGCGGAGCGAGGTTGGAATCAATTCATCGGGATCGATCACGATTTTTTGTCGCAGTTTTGGATTATAAGCTACGGGATAAACGCGCTTGTCGATCCGAATCGTTCCCTCTTTGAGGGGAATCGCTTCCTCTCCGGAGCGCTGCAGCTCGCATCCCAGAGTCTCAAGGATTTTTTCCAATAACGCGAGATGTTCCCTGGCCGGAAGCAGGCGCGGATCATGTTCCAAAGTCGTTTTAGTTGTTCTTGGTTCTTGTTTGGGCGGCACGGCCAATGTCGCGCCTACGGCGCTCGCAATCTTTGGGCTGGATTCGGGTTTCCTTTCTAACGCTACCCTCTCTTGACCCGATTCAACAGAAGGCAAAAGGATGATTTCTCCCACCCGTATGAGATCCCAGTTTTTCTTCTCCGGATTCAAGTCCTTGACGAGAGCAAAGTACTTCGCCAGTTGTTGCTTATCCTGGACGCGTAATTGCTCGTTAAGAATCTGCAATAAATGATCCCCTGATTTGACCCGATAGGAGAGTGCGTTTCCCGGAGCCCGCGGGGCGGCCCGCGGCGTTTCTTTTCCAGGCACCGTCTTAGCCTCCACGACATCATCGAGGCGCAAGGGGATAAAGATACGCTCGCCGACGCGCAGCATTTCGACGGACTTGAGTTGCGGATTCAAAACTCGGATAATATCGATGTAAGTCTGGAACTTTTTGTCGGAAAGTTTTCTTTCCCGAACTAACATACGCCATAAAGAATCACCCTGTCTCACGGCGCGTTCCTCGCCTTCGATTTCTCTACCTTGAAATTCACGCGTCTTGATGAATTTTTGTAGTGTGATCTGTGCCGGGTCTCCGCCGCTGACACCGGGAGGTGCCTCTTGCGCATCGCCTGGCAGCGGAAACACCAAGACGAGAGCAACAAGGCATATCAGCGCCAGGCGATGCGGGATGCGAAATGTTCCTACTTCACCTTCCATATGGTCCCCCCTGGTGTATCCTCGATTACGATCCCTTTGTTTAGAAGTTCGCCGCGAATGCGGTCCGCCTGCTGCCAATTTTTCTCCGCGCGTGCTTGATTTCTCTCAGCTATCCACTGCTCGATTTTTTCGTGAGTTAACCCTTGCAGCCCAAGCCAGCGATCCTTTTTCTTTCTAAAGTAATTCTCGGTGGAATCGGGAAGCAGCCCCAACACATCGAGGAGTACCCGGAGAGCCGCGCTGCGCGGCTGCAGCGCTTCGCTTTTCTTTGCGTCGAGAACCCGGTTGAGAGCTCGGATCTCATCGAACAACAATGCCAGCGCCCTGGGAGTATTGAAGTCATCGTCCATCTCTTGGCGAAAGGCATCGAGCAATTCGCCATCCGGACTTGAAGGACCGGCAAGGGTCCTTGCCTGCTCCAGGCGGTCAAGGGTCTCGTAAAGACGTTCGACTGCCCGGGCGGCATCGTCGAGTCCCTGAAAGGAAAAATCCATGGGGCTGCGATAATGGCTAGCCAAAAAATAATGGCGCAGGTCGACGGCGTCGGAGCGAGTTAATATTTCCTGAATCGTGTACATATTGCCGAGTGACTTGGACATTTTTTCCTGATTGATATTGAGAAAACCATTGTGAATCCAGTAGCGCGCCAAGGGCTGCCCCAGGGTCCCCTCGGATTGGGCAATTTCGTTTTCATGGTGCGGGAAGATTAAATCCCGTCCTCCCCCATGGATGTCAAACGGTTGTCCGAGATATTTGGTGCTCATAGCCGAACATTCGATATGCCAACCCGGCCGACCGGCTCCCCACGGACTCTCCCAAGCGGGTTCACCCGGTTTGCTTGATTTCCATAAAGCAAAATCGAGCGGCGATTTTTTGCGTAGGTCCACTTCCACCCTCGCCCCCGCCGCCAATTCATCCAATTTCTTACGTGACAATTTTCCGTAGCCGGCGAATCGCTCCACGGCAAAGAATACGTCCCCGTTGACTCCGTAAGCCAACTCTTTTGCCTCCAAGCGACGGATCAGTTCGATAATCTCGGCGATATGATCGGTGGCCCGCGGCTCACGGGTGGGCGGGAGCAACCCGAGGGACCGACTGTCGCGGTGGAACTCCTCGATATAACGTTTAGTAATGACATCGCAAGGGACGCCTGCCTCGTTTGCTTTTTTGATTATCTTATCATCCACATCGGTGAAATTGCGGACGAATTCAACGCGATGACCGAGAAAGCGGAGATAACGGTAAATCACATCGAATATCAAAAGCGAGCGCGCGTGGCCGATGTGAGAGGCGTCATAAACGGTCACCCCGCAGACATACATCCGTACATGGCCCTCGTCCAGGGTCACGAAGTTTTCCTTCTCACCGCTCAGAGTATTAAAAATCTTAAGTGCCATTCAGGGAATCTCAATCTTACGGATAAGCGACATTTTTGCAAGTCATTTTCCTTTCGAGCGCTTGCGAACCGAAGCAAAAAAGCATAGACAAAAAACTAATGGAATTCACAAAATCTTACGAAGACCTCAGGGAATTTATTGCCGTCCTCGATAAAAACGGAAAACTTTACCGTATTCATCGCCTAATCAACAAGGATACCGAGTTGCAGCCCTTGGTTCGCTGGCAATTTCGCGGACTGGCAGAGGAGCAACGCAAGGCTTTTCTTTTCGATAATGTGACGGACGGGGAGAATCGAAAATTCAACTGCGCTGTTTTGGTCGCCGGCCTAGCGGGATCAGAAGCCATCTACTGCTTGGGACTTAAATGCCAGGCTGACGAGGTCGCCGATCGCTGGCTCTATGCCATGGATCACCCCATTGAACCTGTCGTCGTCCACCAGGGATCGTGCCAGGAGGAAATTCATAAAGGCGCCGAGCTCCTCGCCCACGGCGGGTTGATGGAATTTGCCGTCCCCATCTCCACACCCGGTTTCGATAACGGACCTTATATCACCGCCGGCCATTGGATCACCAAAGATCCTGAAACCGGCAGACGCAATGTCGGGAACTACCGGGGATTGATCAAAGGCCCCACGTTAAGCGGCCTCATGACAGGAACGCCTCAGGACCTTCCGTCGCACTGGGAGAAATGCCGCAAGAAAGGAATCCCTTTGGAGGTGGCCATTGTCGTCGGCACCGTTCCCGCCGTCTCCTACTGCGCGACCCAAAAGGTGCCGCCGGAGATGGATGAACTGGCACTGGCGGGCGGGCTTGCGGGCGAACCCATAAGACTGGTCAAATGCCAAACCGTTGATCTTGAAGTGCCGGCCACCGCGGAAGTCGTCTTGGAGGGCGTCATTCCTACCAATTATCTGGAGGAGGAAGGACCCTACGGAGAATCCATGGGGTATGTGGATCCTCGAACTCTCAGTATGCTATTCGAGCTAAAATGCGTTACGCACCGCAAAAATCCGATTTGGGTCTCCATCATTAGCCAGGTCACTCCAAGCGAAAGCTCCAAAATTAAGGCGATGGGCATGTCGACACTCGTGAAGCGGTTCATCGTCAGCAAAGGCTACGACTGCGTGCGCGAAGTTCATATGATCGAACCCCTGGTCAACCTTCGCCCCTATGTCGCTGTGAGCCTACAGAAGCGTAACGACCAGGATCCCTGGGGCGTCATGCAGGCGGTGTTGGATTACGGCGACCGGGTCGGAAAAATGATCGTAGCCGTGGATGAAGACATCAATGTGCGTGATCCGGTAGCGGTAACCTGGGCTATCACCCACCGCTCCCAACCCCACAAAGACATTAAAGTCGTCGGCGATCGCCCCTTTGGCGCCACCCCCATCGGCATGGTCGCCACCCACCCTTCGAGCCGCTACGACAACTGCGAGTCGTCGCTGCTCATTGACGCGACGCGAAAGGCCGACTTTCCGCCGCTTTCTTTACCAAAGAAAGAATATATGATGCGGGCCCGCGAAATTTGGGAAGAGATCGGCCTTCCCAAACTCGAACCCCAGGAGCCCTGGCACGGCTACCTCATGGGGCTCTGGCCGGACGAGCTTGCCCACGAGGCGGACCTTGCCGCTCAAAGCGAACATGAAAAGGTTTGGGAAAAACTTAAAAAGACCCGTGTGCAAGTCGGCGAGGGGGAAACCCTCAAGTCAATGCGCGCAAAATGGGGAAAATCACATACAGGAAGGGCAGAATAGCAAATGAAACGGCCGCTCACACTCATAGTCAACGGCGAGGAGCAGGAAATCGAAGTCGAGCCCAATCGCCTCTTGCTCCAAGCGCTGCGCGATGACATCGGTCTCACCGGCACCAAGGAAGGCTGCAGTATTGGCGTCTGCGGCGCCTGTAGCGTTCTCGTCGAGGGCCGCCTGGTGAGCTCCTGTCTAACACTTGCCGTAGCCTGCCAGGGAAAAACAATCACGACCATCGAAGGGTTGGCCAAGGACGGCGCGCTCCATCCTCTGCAGCAGGCTTTTATACAATATGGAGGATTCCAATGCGGCATCTGCACCCCCGGACAGATCATAGCTGCGAAGGCGCTCTTGGACGAAACCCCCAACCCCTCCGAGGAAGAAGTCAAAGAGTGGATGTCGGGCAATCTCTGCCGCTGTACCGGGTATTATAAAATTTTGGAATCCATCATGGCTGTGGTGACAGGAAAAGTTAAAGTTGAAGTCAAAGCCAAGCAGGAGCCTCATGAGGCTAAGATACAAAGCTTATACACCGCCGAAGGACTTCATGACAAAACATAGGATGGAGAACGCGCGCGTGCGAAAAAATAATCGCGCCTAAGTGTCACAATGGCAAAGCTGCAAAGCCAATTTTCTGTTGTTGGAAAAAGAGTCAACCGGGTGGAGGGTTATGATAAGGTAACCGGCGATTCCTGCTACGTCGCCGACATCAAACTCGCGGGGATGCTCTACGGAAAGATTCTCCGCAGCCCTTTCCCTCATGCCAAGATCGTGCATTTGGATACCAGCAAGGCGGCGAAACTCCGTGGCGTTCGCGCCATCGTTACCGCAGAAGACACGATCAAACGGGGCTGGGGCGCGTTTTTCCCCGACCAGTTTCCCTTGTCTGTCGGGAAAGTCCGCTATGTGGGCGAAGAAGTCGCCGCCGTGGCGGCCATAGACCCTGATATCGCCGAGGAAGCGCTGGACCTGATCGAGGTGGAATGGGACGAGCTGCCGGCGGTTTTCGATGCGGAAGAGGCGATGAAAGAAGACGCGCCGCTGATCCATGAGGACAAGCTCCGTAATATCGCTCTCACCATCGACATCGAACGCGGCAACGTCGAAGCGGCGTTCAAGGAATCCGACCTCCTCGTCGAAGACACCTTCGAGAGCACGCCCCAGTGGCACTGCGCCATCGAAACCATCGGCAGCGTCGCGGAATATGCGGCCAGCGGCAAGTACACGATTTACATGAACACCCAAACCCTCTTCAACGCCCGCCATCGCATCGCGGCCGCGTTGGGGGTGCGGGAAACCGACGTCCGGATTATTCAGCCCGCCGTCGGCGGCGGATTCGGCGGCAAATCTTGTGATGATAACAACGCGGTGGTGGCGGCGATTCTGGCACGCAAGGCGCGCAAACCGGTGAAAGTCATCAATACCCGGGAGGAGGAATTTCTCGCGGGTTGCCGGCCTCGGGTTAACATGAGGATTTGGGTGAAGATGGGTTTTAAAAAAAATGGCTTGATTCGCGCCAAGCAAATCCGGGTCATCGCCGACAACGGGGCTTACTCGGGTAAAGCGCCAGCCATCACCAGCGTTGCGGCATTGCGTCATGACACCTGCTACAAATATTCCGACGTAAAAACCCAGGCCTATCTCGTCTACACGAATAAGATTCCCACCGGCGCTTTCCGCGGATTCGGCAACCCGTCGGCCGAATGGGCAGTGGAACAAGCCATAGACCTGGGAGCCCATAAGTTAGGCATCGATCCCCTCGATATAGCGCGCATGAACGCCGCGGAGGTGGGCTATGTCTCCCCTCACGGCAACCATGTCAAGAGCTGCGAGCTCAAGCAGTGTATCGACATGGTGGAATCCATGATGGAGTGGAAAAAAAAGCAGGCTGAGAAAAAGCACGACACCGGCCTCGGCATCGCCTGTACGGTCCATGTGAGCGGTAAACGCCACTTCGGCGACTATGACGGCGGCTCGGCAACGATCAAAATAAACGAAGATGGCAAGGCACTCATTATTAGCGGTGAAGGCGAATGTGGACAGGGCGCGGCCACCACTCTCTGTCAGGTTGCCGCGGAGGAACTGGGAATGCCGCTCGAGGATGTTGAGTTTTCTCAAGCCGACACGGATTTGACGACATTTTGTCTGGGAGCGTTCGGCAGCCGCCTGACCTATGTCGCCGGTAACGCCGTCAAAGATGCGGCGCAAAAAGCCAAGCAGCAGCTCTACGAGACCGCTTCGGAGATGCTTGAAGCGAATGCTGAGGATCTTATCTCCAAGGATGGCAAAATTTTTGTAAAAGGAGCGGAACAGAAATCCGTTGCCGTGTCCGAAGTCGCCCGCGCCCGGCTATTTCGTCGAAACGGCTCCCCGGTTGTCGCCTCCGGTAGTTTTGACGCCGACTCTGTGCTCCAGGACCCGACCCGATACGGCAACGAATCCGGCGCTTACAATTTCGGCTGCCAGGCCGCCCAGGTCGAAGTCGACCGAGAGACTGGCCAGGTGAGAGTGCTAAAATACGTAGCCGCCTCCGATTGTGGAACAGTGATCAACCCCGTTGCCGCGGAGGGACAGGTTGAAGGGTCGGTGGCGCAGGGAATGGGATACGCCTTGATCGAGGGTTTAAAAGTGGACGAGGGGCGGCCCATCAATCCCAATTTTTCTGATTATCGCATCCCTTCTATGCGCGACATGCCGGATTTGAGCCATGGGTTTGCCGAATCTTACGAGCCCACGGGCCCCTTTGGCGCCAAGGGTCTGGGCGAGTTGGGCATGGATCCGACCGCGGCCGTCATTAGCAACGCCATCTTTGACGCCGTGGGAGTGCGGATCAAAACTCTTCCCATTACACCGGAGAAAGTACTAAGCGAACTCAAAGCGAAAAGGGATCGTGAGGCGTAGGTTTGTTTGGTAGCATGAATCGAGTTGCGCCCTACGCCTAACCCCTCACCCCCAACGGCATTTGGAATATGAACAAGTTCGACTACCTGGAGCCCGGCACCCTCGAAGAAGCCTTCGCCTTGCTGAAAAAACATGGTGAGGACGCGCGTGTCATTGCCGGCGGCACATCGCTAGTCATCATGATGCGCCAGCGCCTGCTCATGCCGAAGGTGGTGATCAGTCTGGCACGCATTCCCGATTTCGATTCCATCACCTATGACGCACAGAAGGGCTTACGCATCGGCGCGGGCGCACGGCACCGCGATATCGAACTTTCGTCTCTTGTCACGCAGCACTATCCCCTGCTCCACGAAACCTTTCGCAAAGTCGCGCAACCGAGAATTCGCAACATGGGAACCATCGGCGGCAATTTAGCGGTGGGCGATCCGTTGACCGATCCAGGCGCCAGCCTCATCGCCCTAGATGCGCAGGTCACACTCGCCAGTGCCAACGGAGAACGAACGTTAGGGCTTGAAGAGTTTTTCGTGGACTACTATGAAACCGCTCTAGCGGCTGGAGAATTGCTTACGGAAATTTTTGTGCCGCCGTCCATCCGAAACGGGTGGGCGCATATCAAATTCACGCCTCGCAGTGTCGAAGATTTTGCGACCGTGGGCGTCGCTCTGACGCTCCATGCCAAATACGGTGTCTGCCAAGATCTGCGCCTGGCCTTGAATTCCGTAGCTTCCACCATCGTGCGGGCGAAGCGAGCGGAGGCGGTGTTGCGCGGCAAAAAAATCACCGACGTCGCGCTCAGAGAAATGGGCGAAGTCGCCTCCACGGAAGTCGATCCCATGGACGACAACCGGGGCTCGGCGGAATACAAGCGCGAACTGGTCAAAGTATTGGTGCGCCGCGCCGGCAATGAAGCTCTCCAGAAATCACAGTGATATTTTATACCCAGCAAGAAGGCTGCTGTTGAGAAAAGGCCAAAAACACTAGCCGCCCAAACAAATTGTCCTGACGCGCGCTGCGAGAGACAGAAGGTAAAGCTGCTATTTGGTTAAGGCTGTCGCTGTTTTGCCTATACCTGTCAACCGCCGTTGCGCGCCAGTCTTACGGCTTTGGCAAAGCAAAGTTTTTCAAGTGTGGGAGAAAGAAGCGCCAATATTATTTCTTGACTCCTTCCGTCACACGTGATTTCAGTTGTCGGATCGCCGCTTGGTAATGCTGAACCGCCTCGGTGTATCTACCATGGGAACTGAGCGCTCGGCCCAGACTCACATGGACTTCTGCAAATTCCGGTTCAATACGTAGGGCCTGTTGGAAATGGTCAATCGCCTCGTCAAGACGACCGCGAGCCTCCAGGGCCCTTCCCAGATGATAATGCACCTGCGCCGAGCTGGAATCTATCTTCAAAGCTCGCTGGAAGTGATCAATCGCTTCATCGAATCTGCCGAGGTCGGCCCAGACCTTGCCGAGTTTAAAGTGGATATCCCCCCTGTTTGGGTTGATCTCAACAACCTTGTTAAAGTTTTCGATAGCCTTATCGAGCGCGCCCTGACTCACCAGAACTGTAGCTAATTTCTCGCGGGCAGCCGTTCCCCTGGGATGGCTACGAACAGCACTTGTCCATAATGTTTCTGAGTCTTGCCAGGTAGCGGTTTGTTTCCAGGTTACGATTCCCAGCGACAGCAATATCGTAACTAATCCCGTAACAGCGAAGGCTCCTCGGAAAATTTGGCCACAATGCCATTTTTGCCACACGAAGAGCACCCCTGCTCCTGCCAATACCGCCCAGCCGAGGCACGCCAGGTAAGTATAGCGGTCAGCAGCAATCTCACCTCCGCCCGCTATAGACCCTGCCTCCCCCAACAGAATCAGCACATAGCTAACCCAGCTCACCAGTCCTGCCGGCCATCGTCTCCTGACAAGAAATATTCCTACGCTGCCAGTTACGATCATTACACCGCCAAGCACGATGTGCCAGCTTTGCTTGTCGAGATGAGTCGGCCACTCGTAAAGCGGAGACAATCCCAGAGGTATAACCGTTTGCCACAGAAAGAAGGCCAAACTGTAGAGCATGAGGGCAATCCGCGTTGTGGCGTCATAGTCATCCACACGGCTCAAATTTTCGCTCGACTGTTGGGCGACAACCGTTAAGGCTAAAGCTCCCAACGCGAGCAGAAGAAATGGAATTTTTTCATACCAAACTCTCCGCGCAACTGGCGCGAACCGATTTCCTTGGTCGCCCGTCAGGCGATCGAGGTAATAGACGTCGAGCAGCAAAAGAATCACCGGTAGAGTGATGCCAATGGGTTTAGAAAGTAGCGACAACCCATAGATGATCACGGAAGCGGTCATACACCGAAGCCATTTAGAGTGAGACTCTGGCAGCTTGACGGCGCGCAGATAACATAAAAGGCTCCATAGCAAGAACAGTCCCGAGACGAGATAATCGCGGGTCGATGCCCAAACCACCGGTTCGACCCGTAGTGGATGCATGGCAAATACGAGCGCTCCAAAACAAGCGGCAATGCTCACCGCCAAACCGGATGAAGCGATGGGATTGGATCGCCTCAAATTCAGCAAATGTCCCGTAACAAAGTAAAAGAGAACGGCGCAAGCCGCGTGAAGCAATAGACTCGTCAGATGATACCCGAAGGGTTCCATTCCCCACAAGAGATGGTCCAATCCCAACGTTACCCAGCTTAGAGGCTGGTATTGCCCCGTATGGAAAGTAGTAAACATCCAGCGAACCTGTGTCCAACCTAACCCCCGCCAGCTGGAATTGTTTAGTAATATGTCATTGTCTCGGTCTACAAACCCATTCTGCAAAGTAGGAAGAAACGCGAGGATAGTGGTCACCGCTATGAAAAAAGGCAGGAGCTTTTTGTCTAATTCGAATGTTGCTTGCCGGGGAGTCGCGGCAATTGGAAACGGTTGTGTATCCTGCTGTGTTGCCAATTTCTTAGAGGTAATGGTCGAAATCTCTCTTAATGGTATTCGCTTCGATAGGCCTCATAACATCCTAGAAGAAATGATATTCCGATGTAACGAGAGGTGTCCTTGACAGCTACTCCGTACTACGCCTATTTGAATTATTCCAGCCAGCTTAGCATAGATGCCAAGTTTAAAAAAAGGATGTTCATGCTTTGACATGGTGGAATTTCCATTCTATTCAAAGAAGCAATGCCGCGGAGATCAAAAACAGAAAATACGCGCCAACCAACACAGGTGACTCATCGTCAAATTCGGGTCAACCGGTTCATGTATAAATTATGGACCGATCTGCAAGGGTTGCGAGCCTCCTTGCCTGTACTCGCCGCAGCCTGGCTTGTCTTTGTCTTATTGGAATTGCTCCTTACTGCTTCAATATCAGGTAGTGTCATCCATCGCGATCAGATTCCGTTGGGCGCCCGCCTCTTACTCATTTGTTACTCTTTTACTGTACTCGCGTTCTTTCTAATTACCATGCGTGGATCTATCGGACTTATGGCCTGGGCAAGCGAACGTTTCCTCCCCGCTTGGGTTGCCTCCCGCTGGATGACACATGGGTTAACGATGTTTTTGCTCTGGTTGATCCTTTTGTTGTATGGGACGAGCTGGGCGATGTTCTGGCAGATTGGAAATTTCCTTGACCATCGGGCCTTTGTTTTCTTGGCGCCTCACCCAGTTCAAGTCTTCCACTGGGTCGATACCGACGTCATCGTCGCCCTTGTATTATCAACCCTCGTTCTCACAGGTGTTCTGAAAAGGTGGCTGCCGCGTTGGATCGAGGGTTGGCGGCCTACGGCACAACGGCGCCTCGTGCTTATTTGTACTTGGCTCGTGTCTGCATGCATCGCGGGGGCGTTTTTTGGCGAAACCTATAGGAGCTGGGGAACACGCCGGAATGCAGCGTCGGCGACGCTCTACGTAGAAAGCCGGGATCATCATTTAGGCCCTTTCGCTTATGTTCTAACCAATATACGTAGGCGCTTCTTAAGTCAGCCCGTTAGGGCAAGAGGGGGAAATGAAATCCAAATAGTGCGGCGACCTATCATTTCAATGAAGCAGTATCTCGATTCTATAAGTCCTCGCAACATCAATCGCTGGAATGTTATTATCCTTATCGTTGAGTCGCTACGCGCGGACCAGCTTCGTATTTACGGGAGTGGCCGCGATGTCATGCCTGCGGTAGAGGCCCTGACGCGAGAGTCGCGGGTGTTCGCGCATACCTATAGCACCTCGAGTCACAGCGACTACGCTTCTCCTGTTCCCTTAAGTTCTCATTATCCCCTACGCTCGGCGACCACTTACACGTATCCGGAGAAATTTACCTACCCAAGGGTGATGATTTACGACGTTCTCAAGCCGCTTGGGTACCAAACCGCAATTTTTTCATCCTCTAATGAATATTGGGGAGGGATGTTCAATTACCTCCAGACCGGCAATCTTGATCGCTTCTTCCATGCAGCGACTTTTAAGGGGCCGACCTATGTCAGCCCAGGCGACACGGGTCTTGCGGATTGGGTGAGAAAAACAAAACATGCCGGTAGTGTTGACGATCGCTTCACCGTCAGCGAAGCGATCCAATGGATCGATGCTCTCAACACCGAACCTTTTTTTCTTTCCATGAACTTCCAAAATAGCCACCTTCCTTACGTGGTGCCCCGTGATTTTCAACGACGATTTAGTCCTGACAAACTGGACTTTACAATCCGATTCGGCCACTTTCCCCAGAACAAGGCTCATATTGTCAAGGACGTATACGCCGACAGTCTAGCTTATGTGGACTCCCAAATAGCCCGTCTCTTCGAACATTTGAAGCGTCGTGGAATATGGGACCGCACGGTAGTCGTATTGACAGGTGATCATGGTCAGGCATTTTACGAACATGGTTTTGCCGCTCACGCAAGCGCTATAATGAATGAGGTCATGAAGGTGCCGCTTGTCATCCGCGTACCCGGGTTGCAACCTCGTGTTGAAAGCCGTCCCGCCCAACACATCGATATTGCTCCATCGGTCCTGGATTTGCTTCGCCTGCCGCCCCACCCTAGTTTTCAGGGGATCAGCCTATTCGACCCTCAGTCGAATCCGAACCGCTCTCTTTACATGGTTGCACAGAATGCTCTAGCTTACCATTATGGAATCGTGCGCTCAGGGGTTAAGCTCATATACGATGAGGGGCAACAACAATATTGGCTTTTTGATCTAACTTCCGATCCCACCGAAAACAATAGTATCGCGCGTTCCAAACCAGATGTAGTCAAAGAGCTCGCTAAACGCCTTCATACATGGCGTGAGGTCCAGATCGACTATTACACAGATGAAGCTCTTCACCGACGCGAGTACCCGCCCATTCTTTTAGATTGATGGCGCTGCAAGCCGAAATGGCCTGGGGAGTCGCCGAAGCCCTATGCGTCTAAATCAGAAAAATCCCAATTCTACACTTGGCGGAATAAAAACTTGGGAGGACGTCGCAATCCTAGTTATTTTAGCCGGAGCCGTGGTGCTAAAGCTTTTACTACTCTTGACGAGTCAATCCGCCATCGACGGAGACGAAGCCGTTGTCGGCATTATGGCCAAGCACATCCTGGAAGGTAAAGCGGCGCCGATGGTTTTTTACGGACAGAATTTCGGCGGCGGCGCGTTAATCGAGGCGCTCATTGCGCTACCCTTTTTCGCCAGTTTTGAAATTTCCTCGCCGGCTCTGAAAGCCGCCGGACTGATCGTGTTTATGGCTCTGCTGGTCATGGTGTATATTTTTGTCAAAAAGCGCTTCGGCATCAGACCGGCACTAATCTCAATATCGTTTTTGGCGCTATCGCCGACTTTTGTGGAATGGGCGCTCAAAACCCGTGGCGGACATATACTGAGTCTGTTTTGGGGTATGGCCATTTGCCATGTTCTATTTGAGCGGGTGCTACCCCTAGCGTCTCAGCAGTCGGTAGTTCCGCACGCGCGGCCTGTGCGCAGCTATCGTAACGCTGTCTTTAGCCTGGGGCTGCTGTGCGGCTTGAACATTTGGATTCTCCACACAAACGTGGTGCTAGTACTGTTAGTCCTAGTGTTCTGGCTTGGATCGACCTGGCGCTACCAATTTTTCAAAGGAGTATCGGCCATGGCGCTCGGAATTGCGCTAGGGCTTGTTCCGCTCGCCCTGCACGCAATCCAGACGGAGCAGCCACTGTTTGATGTACTGCTTCGACCGCGGGATGGAATGCTGGCGCCATCGCCAATCAATGCGTGGCGAAACCTAGCCGCACTTGTGGAATGGCTTGGCCCTTCTGTTTTTACTCCCCGCCTAGACGGCAACATTGCGCTGTATCATGACGGGCATATTCCCTTTTACAGCAAATTGCTTTTCGTTAGCGTCCTGGGTGCCACTGTTTGGCTTATGATAACGGCAGGCAAAGCCGTCTTGGCATTGCGCCTTAAGTCGCTTGCGGCGACCGATCAATCCAGGGTATTTGTCGCTGCGTTCATCGCCAGCTACCTCGCCGCGTTCACCCTCATCGACCCGGAGGCCAATCAGCCTCGATACTTATTGCCGCTGACACCTTTTTGGATTATTGCCCTTGCCTTGTCCTTCGAGCAAATGTTCCTGCAGCGGCGTCGATTAATGCACTATACGGGATACGTCGTACTAGCCATTTTTCTGGGAATCGGTGGGCTTGTTCATGTGCAGTGGATGTTTCGTCCGCCATCTTTTTACTTTGCCGGCAACGTCTACGAATACCTGGCCCAGGAAAAAGTCGTACAATTGATTCGATTCCTGCGCGACCGAGGTATCCGCTACGCCTACATTCCTGACCATCTAATGGAGTGGAAAACCATTTTCGAAAGCCGGGAGCAAATAATAGCAGCGCGGCTCGATCGAAGCCATCGATACAAGCCTTACGTTGACGCCATCAACCAGGCAGTGATTAATGAGGGCAAACCTTATGCAGTTGTGCTTATACGGACCCAAGAGGCTTATTCGCGCTGGGTTATGGAAAACGTTGGACAGTTGATTGAACAAATTTCTCGCGGGACAAACATCCGCTCGCAATCATTCGGTGAGTATATCCTGGTTTACTATGACTTTCCCGGTCCGATCTTTGCCCCCCTAACGGCGCCGGAATCCGGAGCCCACGAGGGTAAGTAGCGAGCTCTTGAGCCGGCGATGAGCGACTGCACTCGAAACTTTTAGTAGAGTCAGTATTTCATCCTGACGAGATGTTGCCCTTTATGAGCCCTGGTGCTCCCCACCGGCAAAAACCGGCTTTTTCATTCGATAGTCCTAAAACTAAAAAATAGATACGATTTGGCATGAGACAAAGCTACCAACTCCGATACCCTTGCTATCAGGGATGGTCACCGGGTTTGCCCACCGTTACCTGGGCTCTTAGCTTTTCTATAAATGCGCAGCCATTAGGTAATGAGCGTTTAAAAAACTTATCCAGCATGGGTAACGGCGGCCATTGATACATTTTATCTCGTTCGGCTATTTTGTCGGTGGCTTGCCGCTGTTTTTTTGGCCCGAGATTGGACATTTCTATCAGACCGGAGTATGGAGAAATTGATTTGATTGAAGACAGACAGAATCCAAAAGGAGGCTCTGCCATGTCGATTTGGTCATCAAAGATTTTGTTGCGATGGCGGTTCTGGTTTCTCTTTCTATTACGGCTGCCTCTCTGGAACGCCGCTGTGTTTGTCACGTGATCCTCGGACCCTTCGCGGTGGATACTTCTCTCCTCATAGATCCTGGAAAGGTCGAAGGCAATGATTAAGTTGGAGGAATGACCATGCGGCTCATGATCTTAAACCATCAAGCGAAACGTGAGGGAGGAGCGCAGTACGAGGCTCGAGTAGCGGCGTTGCTCCAAAGCTATGCGTCACCGGGTACTACTGTAGAGATCCATTATCCGGAGGACCTTGGCGCCAGTGAAGTCACGAGCCACTTGCGCCAAAGCCAGGCGTTGGCCGGTTTACATCACGCTCTGGAAACCCCCGCGCTGGTCAAGAAAATCATCGAGGCCGAGCGCGTTGGCTTCGACGCTGTCGTCCAGAGCAACACCTTCGACCCCGGGGTCGAAGTGGCGCGATGTGCGGTACGTATCCCGGTGGTCGGAGTACTGCGCGCCTCTTGCCACTTTGCGATGACGCTGTGCGACCGCTTCGCCTTGATCGCGCCGTTGGATAGCCACACGCTCTATGCCAGCCGGATTATTCACAATTATGGCATGGCAAAGTTCGTATCGGGGATCAAAGCGATTAATACTTATGAAACCGGCGATCTTTCCGCTTATCGCGGGCTCATCGTCGAGAAGACCCTGGCGGTCGGTAAAGAACTCGTCGCTGAAGGGGCACAAGCGCTGATTCCCTTAGGGGGACGCCTGGTTCCTTATGTGGTTTCTCCCGAAGAACTTGAGACTGAACTCGGCGTACCCGTCATCAATACTAAATTAGTTGGTATTCGCCACGCTGAAACCTTGGTGCTAGGCAAGACTAGCCACAGCCTGCGCAGCTACCCTTGGGCTCCGGGTCTTACACCGGAGAACATCACGCGCCGCAGCGGCACGGCGATTTCATAGCGAGAAATGTGCGTATCGCCTCCCTTTGACGCGGTACCGCGGAATTCGAGAGCGAACGGGTCGAAGTAAAGGTGTGCCGCCTCTCGGAAGAATTTCTGCAAATTCACTATGATAATAATTTATGGCTAGCAGAAGAATTACTGTAGAAAAAGGGGCAAAGAAATTAGCCCCTGAAAAAATCTTCCTCGATGCGAGGCATGGGCAAGACGACAAAATTGCTCTTTGGTTAGGGCTCTCGCTGTTTTGCCTCTACCTGTTGACCACCGCAGCGCACCAACCTTACGGCGACGAGAGAGAGTATTTTGAAATTGCGGAAAACATTCTGACCCGCCGCCGGCCGGTGGTGACGCAGATTCACCTTCAGGCAGACGGCCAATCGCAAAGTGTGTTGGGCTATACCCGTTTCTCGTTGGGCCAAAGCTTTCTGATTATACCTTTCGTTGCCGCAGAACGCATGACAGCCGCCATCTTCTCGCTTAGTACGCCGTCCCTATCTCGTTTTATTATAAACGCTTTGCCGGCGGCCGAATCCGCCGCCACCTGCGCGCTCCTTTTCTTGCTCATTCGTGTCTTTGGAAACGTCAACTCGGAGCTCGGTCTTGCCAAAAAATCCGCGGTCCTTCTCGTGCTTGCCACGGCTTTGGGGACCCAACTGTGGCCCGCCTCTCGTACCTTGTTCGCCGATACCAGCATTGCTTTTTTACTTACCTTTGCGCTTTACGCGTTGGTTCGTTTTCGTCACGCAAAGGGAAACAGCAAATGGCTCATAGCGGCGGCCTGGTCTGCCGCTTTGATGTTTGCTTGCAAGAACCTGCTGATCCTGACGTGGCCGGCGCTGCTTTCCTACGGTTTTTGGTCTGTGGTCCAGCGCCAAAAAATCAACCCAGCCATGTCCGTCAGACACTTGATGGGTCTTGGCTGCTTGACGGCCCTCCCCTTGCTGCTCAGCATCCTGCTGCAGCTCTGGTACAATGATCTTCGTTATGACACCGTTTGGCTGTCGGGTTATCATGAGCGTCGCGAGGGCGACTTCGGTTTTTCCACGCCGCTCTTGGTCGGCCTGTACGGCATATTGCTGAGCTCCGGTCGAAGTCTATTCCTCTACAGTCCGCCCTGTCTGCTGGCGTTATTTGGCGCCCGTGATTTTTTTCGAGGTGCCCTTGCCGAGGCAGTATTGATTGGCGGAGTGGCGGTGCCATTAACGCTTGCTTATGCAAAGTGGTATTCATGGCATGGCGGCTGGGAATGGGGCAATCGATTTTTTCTTTTTGCGATTCCGTTGCTGCTATGGTTATCGGTTCCCGCATGGCGCTGGATGGATCAAAAGTTATTACCCGCGATCACGCGCAGAAGCTACCAAACCGCGCTTATCCTCCTGCTCGCCGTCTCGATCTACATTCAAGGCTTGGGGCTTTTAATCCATCCTGCGGCCTACTGGTCGATGACGGCGCATGAACTATCGGTCTTGGAGCACCCCACCTACGAGAAGGGAATCTGGGAAATACGCGACGATATGCCTTTGGCACATTTCGTTCCTGAGTTTTCCCCTCTCGCGGCGCATCATTGGCTGATCCAAACCACCTGGAGCAACTGGCTGCTGGATGATAACACGCTTGCGAGAAGCGCACCCTGGTATTCCCTCAACCCGAAATGGGCGCCTAAAAACGTGCGCCCCTACCTTGGGTTTGATCTATGGTTCTACGCGCCATCGCCTGAAGGAGGCGAAAACGTTGGGGCCAACTTCCTGTTGGGCGGGCTGCTTGCCGTGATGACCGTTTTTGGCTTTTTCAAACTCAGACAATCGCTCGCTCGATTTCCCTGATTACTTTGGCGCCCAAGCGCGACCGAAGGCTAACCACACGTTAGATGAGTCGAAATCAACGAAAAAACAAAGCGCCAGCTCAAATAAGAGCGAATCCTGCGGTGGCGTTAAGCGAGCGGGAATCGTCGCAACTGTTCCGGGACAATATCGTTTACATCGCCATGGCGATATACACCCTAGTATTTAGCGCCTTGGCCATTTACCGTTATTCGCTCATGGGCGATTGTTATGATCTCTCTGTTTTTGAGCAGTCCTTCTGGTCTACCGTCAACGAGGGTCTGCCCCTCTACAACTCACAGGAGGGGGCGCGCTTCGGAAGGTTTTCACACTTTTCTATTCATTTTTCTCCATTCCTGTTTCTCTGGACGCCGTTTTACTGGCTCTGGCAGGGACCGGAAGCCCTGCTGTTGGCCAAAACCGTTGCGCTAGCCCTCGCTGCTCTGCCACTCTATCGACTGGCCACTCACTTGCTGAATTCCCGTGAAGCCGCATGGCTCGTGGTCCTAGCCTATTTGTTCTATCCGCCTTTACATGGCGTAAACCTCTGGGGATTTCACGAGAACGAATTCGCCGTTGCCCCGTTGATGTTTCTTCTTCTCTGCTACGTACGCCGCTCCTGGGCGCTTTTCTGGATTTCGCTGTTTGCCGCGCTCACCGTAAAGGAAAACATCAGCCTGACAACCGCGGCGTTTGGTGTTTATCTCATGCTTTTTCGCGGGAAAAAAGTTCTTGGCCTCGCCGTCCTGGGAGTATCTCTATCGTGGCTGATCTTAGCGCAATGGATCATTATCCCTTTCGCCCAGGGGCGGGCCTTGTTTGACTTTGACAATCGTTATTTTCTCGACCGCTACGATCCTCTTGTGGGACAAAGCTATAGTGAGATATTTTGGAATATCATCCGTCAACCAATCCAAATCGCCCACTACGCCCTCGCCGATTCGGATAAGCTAGTCTACCTTTTTCAGCTGTTTTTTCCTTTGGCGTTTCTTCCTCTGGCGGCGCCGGAGGCCTTACTCATAAGCGTGCCGGTTTTGGCGCAGAATCTCTTGGTTGAATATGCCGGACAGTACTCGATTCTCAGTCAATATCACGCTGAGATCATTCCATTTTTGTTCTACGGCCTGTGTCTGGGTGTAGCCAGGATCGCCCGCTGGCGAAGCCACAAGTGGTCCCTGGCAGCTATTGGCCGGGTCATAAGATCCACCGCCAAGGCACAGGAGCCGACACCCACCAAGACATTACGTCCCTTGCTTGTGCTGGTTCTCTGTATGGTTTTGGCAGCCAATGTTCTTTCAGGAGTGTGGCAGTTTGCTTTCGGGCGGCGCGATTTTCTCTATGCCATCGCAAAATCCCCGGAACGGCGTCAGGCGGCGCGGGAACTGATGACGCTGATTCCCAAGGACGCCTCGGTTTTGACTGACGTCAGCATGATTTCCCATCTGGGAGGGCGAGCCTGGCTTCGTACTATCGGGCGGGAGGCACTATTCGCGCGCGAGTGGGATTATGTGTTGCTGGATTTTCGCTTTCCCTGGATTGCGGACATTTCCCTTGAGGAGGTATTGCGTACGCTTGAAATCAAGAATTATCAAAGTCGCATGCGACAAGATATCTTGTTATTAAAGCGACCCTGAGTTCCCGTGCGGCGTATTTTTGGCCATACCCGCTAAATCTCAACTGGCATATAAACGAATATAAGATGGCAAAGCGCAAAGCTGGCACTTCAATAAAAAGGCCGATCGCAAACTCGGGGGCGGCGGGATCATCGCTGGCGACTGCAGACAACCCTTATCCGCATCAAAACTGGCTTTTTGTGGCACTGATAATCGCGAGTATCACCGTGCGTCTGGGCCTACTCTTCATTTCCAGGCATTACCTTCGAAGCGATGAGGCGGTCACGGCCATGGAAGCCCTTGATATTATGGACGGTGGAGCCATTCCTCTGTTTCATTACGGTCAATCCTACGGCGGGGGGCATACGGTGGAAGCCCTGATGGCGCTCCCGTGGTTTTTGTTCTTCGGTCCGGCCGACTTTTTTGTCAAACTCGGTCCAGCGATGCTCGCGTGTCTTCATGTAGCGCTCGTCTACCTAACCCTCTATCGATTTTTCAATAAACGATTCGCTCTCATCGCTGCCACGTTATTTTCTTTCTTTGCAACCTTTGTCGCCGCTAACTTTTACGCCAACGGAGGGATGATTACACTGCTTTTAGGCTGGTTGGGATTGCATTTCTTTTTTTATTCCTATTTTGCCCAAAAAGAGAACCTGTTTTTTATCATTTTTTCCGGGGCAGCCATCGGGTTTGCCTATTATACTTTCGATTACGCGCTTTATTACTTAGTGGTCGTCATTTCACTTTGGGTATTGAAGGAAAAAATCCACCTTTGGCGGCAATGGAAATGCCTCCTCTCATGGGTTTTCGGCTATTTCGTCGGCGCCGCACCGCTGGTTTACTTTAACCTCACGCAGGATTTTGCCAACTTCAAAAATCTATTATCGCAGGCGGTTGAACCGACTTCACTTTCCGTCCTCAACACGCTGGAGCGATTTGCCGTTCTCATCTACCAAGACCTCCCCGCATTCTTTAGCCTTGATATTGATGATTTCGCCCAGGAGACTTCCCCTGTTTCCTTTGTTTCCTACGCCCTATTCATGCTCGCCGTCATCTACACTCTGGTTAACATGGCCCGCCCGATTCGTTCTCTCATCCAGTCGTTTTTCACGGGCAAGCGAATGGTTTTAGCCTCGCACGACCGGATCGTTTATATCCTTTTAGTGATGTTTCTTTATTTGGCAATCTACTCCATGAGCTCAGCCGGAGGAAAAGCAGCTCGCTATTTAATTCCTCTTTCCCCGCTAATCCCCATCCTTTTAGCCTGGCCGGTTCATCATCTTGGCAGGAGTCATCCCTTTCCTGCGCTCCTGTTCGCCTGTTTGTTCGCAGTCATCCAAGTTTACTTTTTAGTGCAATTGGCTAGAGATAAAACGACGGTCGAATGGCGGATCGTTACTCATGGAGAAGATATTAAGACCCTCGCCAGGTTTTTACTGGACAATAATCTGACGACCGTCGTGACGCCTTACGAGATCAAATGGAAGCTAATGTTTGAAAGTCGGCGAAAAATTGTCGCCGCCGCTTACCTGTTCGGTTTTGACCGGGAGCATGAATACAATATGGAAGTTATTGATCGGGTTAATCGCCGGGGTATCCCTTTAGCCATGGTCTTCGACAAAGACCTCAAGCTGCCCAGGATCACCTTCGAATTCAACCCCCAGGCGGGATTCGACGTTGACGGTTTTCACGACTTTTTACGCCAGTCGCAAATTACTTACCACAGCACTCCCGTCGGACAGAGCTACATCGTCTATCACGATTTTTCCAAACCCTTCTCGCTTCCCGATCCCTATGGCAGGGCTGCATCTACATCGCCTTGATGTGATCGCGCGAGAGCGAGATTGTCCTATTTCTCAGCGCGCGGAAATCCGTAGGCATCCACCACCAGCTTCATCCACTTGGGCGTATTTTGAAATGTGCGGTGATCGTTAACGGAAAGTTTCTTGCCTTTAGTTAGTCGGGACACCTCTCCGTCGGCATAGACGCTGGATTTGATGGGCTCTAAATCGTCGATTATTTTTTGTCCTTCCCGGCTCGCCATATGTTCGATAAAGAGCAGCGCCGCATGGGGATGGCGCGCATTCTTGAGAACAAATTGATTTTCACGCAGATATACCGGCGTCGGTTCGAGAATCTTGCATACCAACGATTGCGTGACGTCTTTTTTCGCGGCTTCGACGCAGCTTTGATAAAAAGTCATCTGGTGTATCGCGTGTTCTCCGGTGGCGAGCGCGCTCATGGCCCGGTTGTTGCCGCGGAGCCAGACCGGCTGTTGCTCTTTTATTTGGCGCGCATATTTGAGCACCCACTCTTCCCCCATTCCCGCCATGAGGGACGCCATGCATTGGGGCCGAATATCCGCTATGAACTTGCGTCCCTTGAATTCGGGTTTGAGAAAATCTTCCCACTTCTCCGGCACCGCACCCGGGGCAAGGCGGTTCTTATTATAGGCGATGGCGCATATGGTGCTAGCGACGGACACGACGCTGTGAGACTCCGGGTCGACCATTTTCGGATTGAGGGCGAGTGTGCCTTTTTGCGCCATCGTCAAAATGTCCAATTTCATGGCATGGGCGGCAAATTCGAGAAAGAACTCCGAACTCGCCTCCGCGGTATCGAAATCCTTGACCGTTCCCGCCTTCAATTCAAGAAGAAAGCGCTGCAAAGCCTCAGGGCCGCCTATCTCCTGCATGCGCACTTCAATGAAGGGGTATTTCTTGGCGAAAGATTGCATCATCGGCTTAAACGTCACCGTATCCAAAGACGAAAGGAGGCTGAGCTTACCTTCTTTTTTAGCTCTGCCTACGATCTCTTCATGGCTGGGGACGATAAGATAGCCTTCTGCAGCGCCATAGGCATTGGGACTCGGTAACCAGCACGCTAAAAGCAAAAAGAGACCGGCGAACAGTCGAATACTCATATGACACCTCTTTTCCGGCAGTGACCTTAGTTGTCGAAACTACACAAACAGGTGATGTGCAATTAAAACTCTGCTATGTCATTTTTCATAGCGACGCGAGGCTCCATCAGCGAGCGCCGCAATTATGCACCGAGATTACCCGAAGAGGAGGCGCTAAGTCAAATTTGCCGCGGTTTGTGGACAAGATTGCATCTTACCAAATTGTAGGTCGCAGAGAAGTGACGTATATTCGCGCTGGAATTCTTTCGAGCATTATGCGCCGTCATTTTTTCATTGGATTCGCTATAGTGGTGCTGACCCTCATGGTTTTTGCACCGGTGTTAAACCATGGATTCATCGGCGAATGGGATGACAGGGTCAACGTCAAAGAGAACCCTTATTTAAATCCGGTCACGCTACCCAAGCTGCTGCATTTCTGGCGCGGTGAGTATCAAGGGCTATACATCCCGGTTACCTATTCCTCGTGGGCGGCAATAGCCAAATTGAGCCAAACGGTAGGATCGGAAAGGTCTGGAGAACTAGGTCCAGGAGCCTTTCATCTTGCCAACCTTTTGCTTCACGCAATCAGTGGATTGCTGGTGTTTGCGATTCTGAGAGTTCTCATTAAAAAGGATTGGCCCGCTGGCGCCGGCGCGTTACTCTTTGCTTTACACCCGCTGCAGGTGGAGCCGGTAGCCTGGATCACGGGAATGAAGGATGTCCTCGCGGGTATGATGTCTTTGGTTGCAGTATGGCAGTATCTCTGCTTCGCCCAATCCCCCAATGAGCCTTCAGCGACCATCAAGCGCAAAGCGCATTATGCTGCTTCATCGGTGGCGTTTGTTTTAGCCCTGCTGTCAAAGCCAGGAGCGGTGATCGTACCTCTAGTCAATTGCTTCCTTGACTATTGGATGTTGCGGCGCCCATGGAAGCAAAGCGTTGTCGCCCACCTGCCTTGGATAGCCATCGCCATTCCAATTATCGTCATCACCAAACTGGCGCAGCCTGATGATCCAAGCAGCGTCCTGCCCCACTGGGCTCGACCGTTGATTGCAGCGGATTCCCTATCGTTCTATTTGTACAAGCTGTTTTTTCCCCTGTGGATTGGACCCGACTACGGCCGACTACCGCAATTTGTTTTGCGCCACTGGTGGAGTTACCTCCTATGGGTCGTTCCATGTGGGTTGGCATTTTGCGTCTGGTCGATGCGAAAAAAACTGCCTTGGCTCGGCGCCGCGGCCGGTATCTTTATTATCGGGCTCCTGCCAGTGTCGGGGCTGGTCGAATTCGACTTCCAGGCGATTTCCACGGTGGCCGATCGCTATCTGTATTTTTCCATGTTGGGTGCGGCTTTGGCATTGGCTGGCCTGATGACGCAGCTTGAGAGGTGGAAAATTGCGTGGTGGGGCTGCCTACTTTTGATAGTCCTTTTGATGCTCAAAACGATGCTGCAAATTCCCAAGTGGCGCGACACGGTGACGCTTTTTAGCCATGCGCTTACTCTCAACCCAAATAGCTGGATTGCACACAACAATTTGGGTGTTAAGCGGGCTGGCGACGGTGCCATCAACGAGGCCCTCGCGCATTTTCGCCAGGCGGAACAAGCCAATCACAGCTATGGGCTCACTTATAATAACCTGGGAAACATTCTCGCCATGACAGGAAAACTCGATGACGCGATCACGGCTTACCATCGAGCGCTGAAATTAACTCCCGGCCTTGCCGAAGCCCATAACAATCTTGGGCTGGTGCTCGCGAAGCGCGGCGCGATCAAGGAGGCCATGGAGCATTATCGGTCGGCGGTAAAACTCCAGCCATTTTATGCAGAAGCCTATAATAATCTTGGCAATGTTTTGCTTGAGGGAGGTGAGGCGGATGAAGCCATTCACCAGTATCGTCGTGCCATTGAAATCAATCCGGATTTAGTCCTGGCACATTTTAATCTTGGCAACGCTCTAGTGGGTCGCGGGCAGTTACCGGAGGCGATACAAGAATTTCAGCACACGCTGCGTCTCGATCCCGACTTTACCGGCGCTCGTAATAATCTGGCTGCGGCACTCCTGGCGCAGGGTAAAGTGGACGAGGCGATCGAGCACTTCCGCAAAATCTCGCGGTCCCGCCCGGAACAAAACGAAAACCGTCTAAATTTAGCAAACGCGTTGCTGCAACAGGGCCAGGTCGATGAGGCGATTAAAGAATTTCGCGAGGCCTTGCGCATACAACCCGACCTGGCCCCTGCTCATCTAAATCTAGCCCGAGCTCTTGTCGCACAGGGTAAAAAAGCGGAAGCCGTCAAACATTATCAGGAAGCCTTGCGGCTCATGAAGTCCCCTTCTGCCAACACCGGAAGAGGTCAGTGAGAGCTGCCGCGAAGACGCGGAAAGAATGATAGGGACTCGCTCTAGGGGAAGCCCCTGAACACGCGAAATTATCGCCACGACCCGATGCGAGCCCATGGTCCACAGCCTGCGGCCGTTAACTTAGAAAACAGTATGGCCCAGGACGCCGCACGATGGGGCTAAAAATCGTTTGAAATTACTCGCCGGTCGGATTAAGAGGAGATACGGAGGCGACCATGGTAACCCGATTTAAATGTTCGGCTATTTTGTCGTCGGTTGTGACTTTTCTTGTGATCGCAGGGTCAGCCCGCGCCCCGGCACAGGAGGCCAAAGCTTTCTATGAAGGCAAGACGATTCAAATCATTGTCTCCAGCGGCACCGGCGCTACCACCGATTTCACCGCCCGCCTGGTAGCCCGGTATCTAGGAAAATACATCCCGGGCAATCCCAACATCGTTGCTCACAACATGCCGGGAGGCGGAGGCCTGGTAGCGGCCAACCATATTTATAACGTTTCGAAGCCGGATGGTTTAACGATCCTTGCCGTAAGCCGGGCCAATTACATGGAGCAAATGATCGGACGGCCTGAGGTCAAAACCGATTTTCGCAAGCTTGGTTGGCTCGGTAGTTTCAACAAAACCCCCATGATGGTAGCGTGCCGCGCGGATACGCCGTTCAAAAACATCGCCGCCATGAAAGCGGCAAAAGCTCCGCCGCGTTTTGGACAATCCGGCACGGGAAGCATCAGTTACGTCTTCGGCAGGTTAGTGGAAAGCATTTTCGATGTGAAATTTAGAAACGTCACAGGCTTTAAATCGGCGCGGGAGACAGATTTGGGAATGGAACGCGGCGAAGTCGATTGCCGCGCGAGCTCTGATCTCACCGTGATTCGCGAGCCATGGAATCGTTGGGTCAAGGACAAATATGTCACATTTATTTTGCAGCAGGGGCCGGAAAAAAGCGATCTGATCCCGCCGGTTCCGACCGTTTACGAATTGGCGCCGCCGGAGTCTAAGTCCACAGTTGATTTAATGGGAATCATGCTCGCATTTACCGATTTCGACAGGCCCTTTGCCGCGCCTCCGGCCATACCTAAAGAGAGATTACAGATACTGCGGGACGCCTTTGTCAAAATGCTCAAGGATAAGGACTTTTCCGCTGAAGGAAAAAAACTACTGGACTGGGACGGGAACTCGTATATGACGGGTGAGCAGCTGCAGAAGAAAATTGAACTCACCATGAATCAACCACCCGAAATAATCAAACGCATCAAGGAAATTCTAACTGAGCCTTAGGTCGACCTACTCGAAGACGCTCTCGCAACCCCTTTCCTTTGCGTCCGAGATTTCAGTCCGGCCTAGTCGCGCGCAGATCCTATGCCCGTCAACGGGCAGCTTCCATGTTACCTATCGCGCTACCTTCCAAAACACTAAATAGACCGGGGAGAGCCTTAAAATTTGGGCAGCCGCTTCAATGCCCGCTAGCTTGACGCGGCGAATACCGAAAGCTATTGTCGTTTGATGAAAAAAACGATCACCGTGACGATCAACGGCCGGTTGTACGAAGAGGATGTCGAACCCCGCCTGCTGCTTTCCCATTTTTTGCGTGAAAACATCGGCCTCACCGGAACCCATGTCGGCTGTGTGGTCGGAGAATGCGGCGCTTGCTCGGTGTTACTAGACGACAAACTGGTGAAATCATGCCTTCACCTGGCGGTTCAGGTAGACGGGCGCGAAATCACCACCATCGAAGGCTTGGCAAAAAACGATGAACTGCTCCCCATCCAGCAAGCCTTCGTCAAGCACTACGCGCTGCAATGCGGCTACTGTACCCCTGGCATGGTGTTGGCAAGCTACGCCTTGTTACGCGATCGTCCAAACCCCAGCGAAACAGAGATACGAAAGGCCCTGGCCGGCAATCTCTGCATGTGCACCGGCTACGTGCAGATCGTTGAAGCCGTCAAGGACGCCGCGAGAGGACGAGAGCATGAATAAGTTTATAGGGAACCGCACAGCCAGCAAAGAAGGGCCGCGCCACGTCACAGGCCGCGGCTTATATACCGACGATTTTCGCCTTCCCGGGATGCTGCACGCGGTGATTCTGCGCAGCCCCCATGCCCACGCGAAGATTGTTGCAGTCGATCCGTCCGAGGCGCTGAAAAATCCAAATGTAATTTCCGTCATCACTCCGGACGACATAAAGCAATCCACCAAGCCGTTCAAACCGGGCCGTTACGCTGCGGGATTAAAACGGCCCATCGATGAATACGCCGCAGCCGTCGGCAAGGTACGCTATGTCGGCGAGCCCCTGGGTGCAGTGGCGGCGCGCGATCGCGGCACGGCGGAGGACGCCCTGGAGCTGATTCAAGTGGACTACGAACCCTTGCGCCCGGTTGTGGATGTGCGCCAAGCCATCAAACCTTCATCCGCCGTCTTGTTCGATGAAATCGGCACCAACCTGGCTTGGCAGGGGTCTTTGAATTACGGGGACATCGATGCCGCATTTAAATCCGCGGACCGTGTCGTCAAGGAGAACTTAAAAATTCACCGCTATAGTTCCACCCCTCTGGAGCCATTCGCCATCGTTGCCTCCTACGACCCGGCAAGCACCCGTTTAACCGCTTGGGTCACCGCCCAGGTTCCCGAGGTGATCTACGACGGGCTACGCGAGACCTTAGGCCTACAGGATATCCGCATCATTATTCCCGACGTCGGTGGTGGATTTGGTCAAAAGATCCACCTGATTCGAAAATATGTGGTGATCATCTCGCTGCTCGCCATGAAAACCGGCCGGCCCGTTAAATGGATAGAAGATCGAGCGGAACATATGATGGCCGCCGGCCACGCATGCGCCCAGGAATTTGAGGCTGAAGCCGCAGTGAAAAACGACGGCACCGTTCTCGGGCTGCGCTTTCGCGAATATGATGACGTAGGCGGCTCCATCAGCACACTGACAATTCATTTCACCAACAAGCTAAATAATTTATCCAATACCTATCGCACCCCCGCTATTTCAATGGAAGGTTTCGCGATAGTTACGAATAAGTGCCCGGTGATTCCCAACCGCGGCATCGGCAAACCCGGCATGTGCTATGTTTGGGAACGGATGATGGATCGCGTCGCTCAGGCATTGAACCTGAGCCCCCTCGAGGTGCGCCGTAGAAATTTCATCCAGCCCCATGAAATGCCCTATCAGACACCAAGCGGCAATGTTTACGATAGCGGTGATTACCCGGGTTTGTTGCAAAGCCTGCTAGAGCATATCGACTACGATAAGCTGCGTGCAGAGCAGCAACGGGCACGACAAAGGGGTCGATTGATGGGAATCGGGATCGTAGTCGCCGTCGAGCCAGGGGGGCGTAACGCCGCCCGCGATATGGCCATTTTTCCCGAAATGAAAGAGCCGCCAGGTTCCGGCGGAGTCAACGGAGCCACTATCAAACTGGAAAAGAACGGGACCCTGGCGCTCCTATTGGGGTCGCCCAATTGCGGCCAATCCCACGAGACCACGACAGCGCAGGTGGTGGCGGATGTTTTAGGAACGACTCCCGACAGAATCAGCACAACGATTCCCTTCGATAGCGATCTGTCTCCATGGGGAGTCGCCGCCGCCAACAGCGGCAATAATTTTCACCTCTACGATATCGGGGCGGTTCACGGCGCGGCAAGCCGACTACGTGATAAGGTTTTGAAATTATCCGCCCATCTATTGAACGCCGATCCAACCCAATTGATCATCCAGGACAGCACGGTCAAGCTGCCAGGCTCCGCCGCCAAACAGGTGACATTCGCAGAACTCGGTCGTATCGCCTACAACAATCAGCATCTCCTCCCCGACGATATGGAAGCGGGCTTGCAAGCGACCTTTTATTACACCTTCCCCCACGCCAGACCGAATATTGTTCCCGGCCCCGATCGACTCGTGCGCGCCCAGTTTACTTTTTCGGCGGGGGCTCACGCTGCCGTTGTGGAGGTGGACAAAGCTACGGGGACCGTCGAAGTGCTGCGCTATCTGATTGTCGGCGACAACGGCACTGTGATCAATCCCGATGTCGTCAACGGCCAGGTTTACGGTTCCGCGGCCCATGGCATCGCCGTGGCACTGGGCGAGGGTTTCATCTACAGCCCCGAGGGCCAACCGCTCACGGTCACGTACTTAGACTACGGCAAGTGTTCGACCGCTGAGACCCCCAGGGTCGAAGTGGTGCATCGCCCTTCTCCCTCTCCTTATACGACTCTCGGCCAAAAAGCTGCGGGCGAGGGAGCAGCGATCCCTTCGCCCGCAGCCCTTGCGAGCGCAGTGGAAGATGCGCTGAGCCCACTGGGAGTCACGATCACGGACTTGCCATTGACTCCGGAAGCGGTCTGGCGCTTGGCCAATAACAAGCCCGAGACTACACGGAGGTCGTACTAAGCATGATACCCGCACCCTTCGAGTATTACGCCCCAAATTCACTCGCCGAAGCGGTAACTATCCTCTCCAGTCATAAGGACGACGTAAAAATTCTCTCCGGCGGGCAAAGCTTAATGCCGCTCATGAAAATGCGGCTTGCCAAGCCAGCCTATATTGTCGATATCGGGAAAATTTCCGGCCTCGACGGTGTCGACGAGGAAGGTGATCGGCTTATCATTGGCGCACTCGTTACTCACGCGCAAATTGAAAATTCCACCCTCCTCAGGAGCCGCTGCCCGCTGCTACCGCAAACCGCAAGCACTATCGCCGACGTCCAGGTGCGCAACCGCGGCACCCTTGGCGGCAGCATCGCGCATGCAGATCCGGCCGGTGACTGGCCGGCCGCGATCCTGGCGTTGGACGCGGAAATTAAAGCTGTGGGGCTCAATGGTGAACGCTGGATCAAGGCTAAAGATTTTTTTCTCGGGCTCTTGATGAGCGTTCTCGACCCCGATGAAATCGTGACGGCCGTCAAAGTTCCAGTGACCAGCGGAGACCAAACGGCTTATTTGAAAGCCGCCCCGCGCTCATCGGGCTTTGCGGTGGTGGGAGTTGCGGTGCGCCTGGCCCTCGACGGCGCTGGAACATGCGGCAAAGCTGCGGTGGGTATCACGGGAGTAACCGACAAGGCTTATCGCGCAGAGAAAGTGGAGCAAATGATAACCGGTAAAAAACTCGACGAGAAGCTCATCGAGGCCGCGGCGGCCGAGTCCACCCACAATATCGACGTCATCGAAGACATCAACGGCTCAAAAGAGTATCGAACCCACCTGACCCACGTTTACGTCGCCCGCGCCATCCAAGCGGCATTGAAAAGCTAGCCGCTAAATGACCTTTCGCCTGAGATAAGCGCTGAGATAATCGACGATGGTGACGAGGATGTAAATGGCAATGATGAGGGTGAGGAGTTGGTTTTCCAAAAACAGGCTGATAGCGATATGAATTCTCTGGCCCAAACCGCCAGCGCCCACAAATCCCAGTACCGCCGCCACGCGGATGTTCACCTCCCATCGGTAAAGAGTATAGGAAATGAACTGCGGCAGGACCTGGGGCAAAATCCCGTAAAACAAAATCTGTAAACGATTGGCGCCGGTGGCCTGAAGCGATTCGATGGGTTGGCTATCGACGTCTTCCAGCACCTCGCCGAAAAGCTTTCCCAAAACTCCGCCCGTGTGCACCCCGAGCGCCAATACGCCGGGAAACGCCCCCAGACCGACCAAAAAAACGAAGATCAACGCCCAGACCATCTCAGGTACGGTGCGTAAAATATTCAGCAAGCTCTTAGCCCCGAAATAAGGCAACATGCGGGCGGCCCGGCTCCAGCCGCGTTTGGGCTCCATTTCGTAGAGCAGCCCGGAATAGATGAGATTGCGCGAGGCAAAGAAAACCACCGACAGCGCGATAACCACGGCCATCAGGGTTCCCATGAAAGAAATGGCGAAAGTCTCGACGGTCCCTTTGACCGCCTCGCGAAGGACCGGCGGCGAAACATCCGGGGGAAACAATTTTTTCACGTAGATCACGATCTGATCAAAACTGTCACGGCTAAATAGCTGGGTTAGGTGAATTTCGGCGCCGATGTAGCTCCAAATAAAAAACGCCCCGACGGCGAGGAGCAGCAGGAGATTTTTTACCAGAGAGCGTGCTTGGCCGGCGGCGCTCACCGATGGAATCACGTCAAAAGTGTGTTTTACCGGACTTTTGCTCATAGCATCCCGCGAACCTTGGCGCTGAGGTAATCCACGGCCGCGACCATCAAAAAAAGTATCATGAGGATCGTCAGGATCTCGCTAAAATTAAACATACGCATGGAAATCTCTATCTGTTGACCCAATCCTCCGGCGCCGACAAGACCCAGAATCGCCGAGGCTCGAACCGCGCATTCCCATCGGTATAGGGTATAGGAAATGAAATTGGGCAGCGCTTGTGGAAACCAGCCGTAAAAGAAAATTTGCAATTTATTGGCTCCCAGAGACTGCAGGGCCTCCAACGGGCGCTCATTCACCGCCTCGAAAATCTCCGAGTAGACTTTGCCCAGCATACCCCCGTAGGCAACCCCGATGGCCAAGACCCCGGCGAAGGGCCCCAAGCCCACGGCTCGCACGAACATAAACGCCCAGACGAATTCCGGTATGGAGCGAAACAGGCTCAACAGCCCCCGAGCCGTCAGATAAAGGCCATATCGCAGGCCGCGTCGAAGCGGGGCATTATGAAGATCCGCTTCGTTGAGGATACCGCCCACGGTCAGCGTGTGGGTGCCGAGCAACCCCAGGGGAAAGCCAATGATGACGGCTATCAATGTTCCCAGGATGGAGATTTGCATCGTTTCCAGCGTTGGACGAAGCATTAGGGATAAAAACCCCCAGGAAAGATCCGGGGGAAACATACCGGTCAGGAACTTTGCCAGTGCGGCGCGGCCTTTGGATTCAAAAAAAACCAACGGATCAATGCCCGCTCTTCGCCAGCTATCGACAAAAGCGAGGGTGAAAAGCGCGGCAAAGATATAGGGGAAGAGCGACCTATGAGACGGACGAATAAGCGATGTGGCTGGCTGATTCACTCAAGGCCTCGGTAAAGGAATTTTCTCGACCATAGCCGGCATACAACTCTTCCAGCATGGTTTCCGTAATATTGTCCGGCGCGAGGTCAAAGGTGGCTGTCCCATTCCGAATGCCGATAACTCGAGGAAAGTAGGCCAACGCCAGGTCAACACTATGGAGGCTCACGACCAAAGTCTTCGCGGTGTCGCGACTGATTTCGATAAGCAGTTTGACGATGGCCGTAGCCAGCGTCGGGTCCACCGATGAAACCGGCTCATCGGCCAAAATCACATCGGGATCTTGTACCAACACTCGCGCGATGGCAACTCGCTGTTGTTGCCCTCCGGAAAGCTCATCGGTGCGTACAAAGATTTTTTCCGGGATGCCAACCTGAGTTAACGCCTGGTAAGCCAGATCGATTTCCCGTGGCCTGGCCAACGAGAATAACGCCTTGAACGTCGACCAGCGTCCGAGCTGGCCCGCCAGCACGTTGTGAATGACTCTGAGGCGCGGCACCAAGTTATGCTGTTGATACACCGTGCCGATCCTGCGCCGCAGTTGGCGCAATTCGCTCCCGTGCAGGGCGTCTACGCTACTCCCATTGACCCACAAGCGGCCGGACGTCGGCCTTAGGGTACAGTTCAACAGGCGAAAGAGCGTGGTTTTCCCCGCGCCGCTGGGCCCGATGAGCGCCACCCGCTCACCCCGCTGAACGGTCAAATCGATCCCGTCCAGGGCCGATTGATGGCGCCCGAAGATCTTTCGGACCTTCTCAAGATGATACTGTCGCTTGCTGTCCGTCATCAATTGATTTTTATGAGTCCGGCAGCGATCGCCGCCTCTTCGATTCCCTTCCAGTCGGCATCTTTAGCAGCGATGTAGCCTTTTGTTCTGTGCAAATCCAAAAGTTTCTTATGTTCAGGGTTTTTGTAATCGAGCTTCAGAAAGGCCTTGGAAATCTTTTCCACGGTGGCTTTATCCACCCCGCCACGCACCGTCCATACATAGTCGACGTAAGGCGGAGTCGTCCAAAAAATTGCGACTTTTTCGGTGTCAACTTTTTTGGTCTGGACGAGCTTATCCCAAACCAGAAAGTTTAACGCCCCGGCATCCACCTGACCCGCCTCGACCCAAGCGGCCGTGGCATCATGGGCACCGCTGAAGCTAAATTTGGAAAAATCTTTTTCCGGATTGATCCCGTTCTTCAACAAAAAGAAGCGCGGCATCAAGTGTCCTGAGGTCGAGCTGACGCTGCCGAAAGCGAACGTCTTGCCCTTTAGATTTGTGAGGGCTTTGATTCCGCTTTCCTTTCGCGTAATGAAGTGACTCTTGAATTCGGCGTCTTCCTTGCGCATGATGATCCGCCGCGCTCCCTTGGCCTGCCGGGCAGCCTGCACCGAAGTCAAACCGCCGTACCAAACCATGTCCAAGCGATTGGCCGCCAATCCCTCTACGGTTGCGGCATAATCCACCACCGGGGTAAATTTAACGGTAATGCCGATTTCCTTGGTCAAGAAATCCGCGAACGGGGTGTAAATGCGCAACATCTCCTGCGGGTTTTCATCCGGGATCGCCGAAACTCTTAACTCTTTGAGCGATTGCCCGAAAACCTCGCCACCGACGACCGCAAACAACAGTGCAGCGAACAAAGCGACTCTTTTCCTCATTATAAATCCTCCCCAAATTTGGTCTTGCCGTACTTAGATAACAAAAATATCTATAAGTCAAATCGAAAATTTCTATGAGAATAAGCCCCCCCCCTCCGCCTCGCTCTCGAGTTTGACTGGCCTCAATCCGCCACCGAACAATTTTCACCAATACGGAGGAACGGGCACTCGTACCGGCTGCGCCGCTCCGGGCATGACCGGCCACGGAACAACCGCGAGGGAATTAATCGTTTTTTAGAAATTCGCGAAAGGATTGTGCTATGGGGTGCAGCGGACGGCGACTGTGATAGATTTGGTAGAAGTCGCGCTCCATTTTCATGCCTCGAATCGGCACCTCGACCAGGCTGCCTTCCTCTAATTCGTATCGAATGGAGATACGCGATAGAATCGAGATGCCGTATCCCGCCACGAGGGCTTCTTTTATGGCCTCCGTGCTGCCAAGTTCCATGGTGATATTAAGGAGCTTATCGGCCGACTGGCGGGTCTTTGCGAGCAAGTGTCGAAACGAATTCAGCGTCCCCGAGCCCCTTTCTCTGACGATGAATTTATCACTACGTAAATCGGCTAGGTGTACGAATTTGCGTCGGCTCCAGGGATGCCCTTTGGGCACCGCCAGGACCATCTCATCGCGCCAAATTTTTTCAAACCTGAGCCGGCCATCTTCCCCTTTAAAGCCGATGAACCCCAACTCCACCTTCCCGTCGACAATATCTTCGACAATTCCGGCGGAATCCCCGATGCGCAGTATTGGCTTAATCCCGGGATACTTCTTTTGAAAGGCCCCGAGTTTTTGCGGCAATATATATTCCCCGGGAATATTGCTGCCCCCGACCCACAACTCGCCGCTCAAGGTACCATGAAACTGTTCCACCTGGGCTACCGTTTCCCTTTTAAAAGCCAGGAGATTCTTCGCCTTATCCGCAAGCATCTGCCCTAAAGGCGTCAGGCTGACCTTTCCCGGAATACGATAAAGGAGCTTACCTTCAACGGCCTTTTCCAGCTCTTGAACATGAGCGCTCACCGTGGGCTGTTTCAACGATAATCGCACGGCGGCATCAGAGAAACTGCGAAGTTCCGCGACCCAGTAAAAAACCTCCAGTTTATGGAGATCAAGATCTTCTTTTAATTTTCCCATAGCTGTGCTTCGCGTTTTCCCAATTGGGTTTATTAAAGGGCATGAGGCGACTCATTGTCAATGGCGCCGCTTGGGGCTATATTTTTATAGATGTCTAAGCAATTACCATTATCCTCCTTTCACCAGTCCAACGGCGCGGTCTGGATGGAACGAGACGGCTGGTCGCTGCCGCGCCATTTTGGCAGCTCACAGATAGAGTGTGACGCCGTTCGCGCTAACGTCGGCTTATTCGATCGCTCCGATCACGTTCTGACGTCTTTCACCGGACCGGACCGGCTCTCCTATTTTCAAGGAATGATCTCCAACGACTTGCGCGCTCTGACGCCGGGGCGAGGACTCTATGCGACGGTTTTAAATGTCCAGGGCAAAGTACTGGGCGATTGCCGCGTCCTGAGCTCTGAGGACTCCTATCTGGTGGAATGGTGGGAGCCGATCAAAGAAAAAATTCTCAACCACCTAAATCGCTATCTGGTGGCCGACGAGGTCGAGATTAGCGATTTGAGCGGCCAACACGGGATCCTTTCGGTCCAAGGGCCAAAGGCGGCGGAACTGGTGGGAAACCTCTTTCCTCAAGTCGAAATGCCGTCCCAACCGTTGCGCCATTCCACCGTAGGTTTCAATGACGTCGAGATAAGGGTGCTCAAGGAGAGCCACACGGGCGAGGAGGGGTTCGATCTATTGATCCCGCAAGCGGCGCTGGCGTCGGTTGCGGCGCGTCTAACGGAACTGGGCAAGTCATTTGCTGCCAACTGGATCGGCCAAGAGGCGCAGGAGGTTTTGAGATTCGAGGCCGGCATTCCCCGTTATAACGTCGACATTACGGAAGATCACCTGCTGCTCGAAACCGGCCTGACTCATGCGGTAAGCTTTACCAAGGGCTGTTATCTGGGCCAGGAGGTCGTGGAGCGGATTCGCTCCCGTGGTCATGTCAACAAGAAGCTTTGCGGTCTACTGCTTGCCGGACAAGAAATCGCCCAGCGAGATGATTTAATTTTTGCGGCCGACAAGGAGATCGGAATCCTTACTAGCTCGGTTTATTCTCCAACTCTCCGCCAACCCATCGCCCTCGGGTATCTCCAACGGGATTTTTGGACAGCGGGAACAACCGTTGCCATAAAGCGACAAAGCGCGGCCATCGAGGCAAAGGTAGCGGACGTGCCGTTCGTAACGAGCAAGCGCTAGCCCCTTGAATCCACGTCATAACTCCGTATATTGGTTAGAAATTTAGTCTTTTTAAGAAAGGAAACGTGAAGATGGCCAACTTCGTCAAAGCCTGCAAAACCGGAGATGTCGGTACCGGCTGCGGCAAAAGCCTCGATATTAACGGCACGCCCGTTGCCATTTTTAATGTTGAAGGTAGTTTTTTCGCGATTAACGACACCTGCGGGCACCGAGGTGGCCCCTTGGGGGAAGGTGAAATCGACGGCAAAATCGTTATCTGCCCATGGCATGGCTGGCGCTACGATGTGACCACGGGCGCCAACGAATTGGTTCCCGACCTGCCCACGAATAAATACGAAGTAAAGGTCGACGGCGACGATATCCTTGTCGACATCTGATCTTTGCAACGCTTAAAACAAACAAAGGCCCGCTCCCCCATGATAGAAAGCGGGCCTTTGTCATTCAAGTCTTGGACGATCCGGCTCGGCTTACGATTTATTGACCTTGTCCAATTCCGCCAACAGGTCTGGATTTTCCGGAATTCCCTTGTCGTACTCCTTGGCGAATCGAACCACGCCTTGCTTGTCGATAATGAACACCGCGCGCTTGGGCATGCCCTCTGCTCGCAAACAATCGTACTGCGTGCAAACTGCGCCATGGGGCCAAAAATCCGACAGCATGGGGAAGTTGATCCCGCCCATCTTTTCCGCAAAAGCTTTGTGCGAAAACGGAGAATCCACACTGATGCTCAGCACCTGAGCATTGCGGGCCTCGAATTCTTTTCGATCCCTTTCGAGGCCGCTTAGTTCACGCTCTCAGCCGCCGGTAAAATCCAGCGGATAAAAGGCCAGCACCACGTTCTTTTGGCCTTGATAATCCTTAAGGGAAATCTTCTGCTCGCGAGACACCGGCAGGGTAAATTCCGGAGCCTTCGTTCCGACACTAGGCATCGCCATTAAAACACCTCCTGAAATTATACTGGAGTGATGGAGTATTGAAATTTAGATTCACCTTCACTCCAGTACTCCATTAACCCAATTTTTTATTTTGGTAAAGCGCTGTGTAATCTTTTAGTGCATCCTTGGTACTTTCGAAGGCAAGGTCATCCCACGGGATTTCACTGAAGGCAAAGGTCTTCGCCTCAATGGATTCATCCGCCGCCGCCAGCGTCCCGCCGATAACCGTAGCGGTGTAAACCACAATGACGTTGGCCGAGCCCGCATAAGAATAAACATTGAGCAGGGGCCCCAATGTCACCTCCAGTTGCGACTCTTCCCTGGTTTCACGGACAGCCGCCGCCTGTACGCTTTCCCCACGATCGACATAGCCCCCGGGAAAAACCCACTTGCCAAAAGCCGGCTCGACACCCCGCTTGAGGAGCACAACTCCTCCGTCCAGAGTAAATAGGGTACCGGCCACCACCTTAGGATCTTGATAGAAAATAAAAGCACAGCTATGACAAACCAGCCGCTTGGGCTCGCTCGTTTTCACCACACGCTTTTCCAGCGCACCGCCGCAACGCGGGCAAAAACGGTATTCAACGTGACCGTGGAAATGTGGCGGATGGCTTGATGTCATAGATTTCTTTTAGCCGATATTAGCTTGAAATAAAAGAAGAACTCTGCAACTTTGAATCATGCTTCGCGCCGTTATCTTCGACTTTAACGGGATCATTGTGGACGATGAACCGATCCATTTCGAGCTCTTCCAGCGGGTTCTTCACGAAGAAGGCATAGCGTTGAGCGAAGATGACTACTACGAGCGCTATTTGGGCTTCGATGACCGCGGCGCATTCACAAACATCTATCGCGAGCTGAAACGGGCGCTGGATGACGGCAAGCTATCTCGGCTAATCGATCGTAAAGCCCTCTACTATCAGGAAGCTATCGCTAAAAAAATGAATGTTTTTCCAGGTGTAGCACAGCTAATTTCAAGTCTTTCTAAAAGCTTACCTTTGGCCATCGCTTCAGGCGCGTTGCGCCATGAGATCGACACGATCCTCATCGGTTTAAAATTGCAGCCCTACTTTCGCGTCATCGTGAGCTCCGAAGATGTCAAAGCCGGCAAGCCGGCGCCGGAAATATTTTTAACCGCCCTCGCCCGTCTCAACGCTCAACCCGGGACTCGAGGAAAAATTGAGGCGGCTGATTGTCTTGTCATCGAAGATTCAAGGGAAGGAATCCGCGGGGCCCGGCGAGCGGGGATGAAATGCCTGGCGGTGACCAATTCCCACCCGGCCGCATCATTGCAGGAAGCCAACGCCGTGGTCAACAGTCTAGAAACCGTGAGCCTGTCCTATCTGGAAAATCTCTGCGCTTGAGGCGACGGATAATTTTTCAGGACCTCTACCGATAAGGAGTTTCCTGCGGCCTCAGCGTTAACTCCACCGGACAGCAGGTTTTTGGCGAGTTCACTACGAACATCACCGCATGGGCTACATCTTCTGGCTGAATCATCTTACTTCGATCAAGGTGTTTCACCGGCGGTATCATCGGCGTATTCACAAAACCCGGCAGGATTACGGTTACTTTGATTCCCAGCTCTCGCACTTCTTCATAAAGCGACTGGGTGAAGCCGATGAGGCCGAATTTGGAAGCCGCATAAGCGGCGGCATTGGCATCACCCGATTTTCCTGAAATCGAGCCGATATTGATGATTGCCCCTTCACCTCTCTCCATCATCTGCGGCAAGAGCAGTTTTGCCAATATCATGGGCGCGCGCAGATTAACCCCAAAGGTGCGATCCCAATCCTCTATATCCGCCCGTGTCACGGGAGACCTTTTACCCCAACCGGCGTTGTTGATTAAAATATCGACTCTCTGATAGGCCTTCAAACTCTCATCGACCAGCCTGCTGATCTCTTGATCCCGCGTCAGATCGGTGGGCAAGCCGAGCCCGTCTCCGTCGCCGGATCGAACCTCCTTTAAAACATCCTTAAGTTGATTTTCGCTGCGCGCGGCCAAGACGACCCGGCAACCTGATTGCGCGAGGGCGAGAGCCACTGCCCGGCCGATTCCACGTCCAGCTCCAGTTATCAGCGCAACCTTGCCTTGCAGACTGCTCAATCTCCGAACTCCTCAAGTAAAGGGCAATGGGGTCAGTGAACCGTAGGACCCTGTTCTTCAGGGGCCTGTTGCGCCACGGAAGAGCCATGGTGCAAAATCAGGCGCCAGCCATCGGCAAATTTTTCAAATATATTGGTCGTCAAAATCATCGCCCCAACCTTTTGCCCTTCAACCATGCTCTCCAGGTTCTCGTAGAGGGTGACCCAGGCCACCTGTCCGCGAACTTGAATCGAGACGTCGCTCAGCGAAAAACGAATGCTGGGAGTGTTTTCAAATATGCGCCGCCAGCTTTCCATAACGGCGTCCCGGCCGCGCAAAATTCGCCAACCCGGGTGTCCGCACTCGATCTCTTTTTCTTCTCCCCAGACCTTTTCCATCTGTTTGATGTCCAGACTCTCGAAAGCTCGGTAAAAACTCTCGTTCGCTTGCGCGACTTTTTGTTCTTCGTCGGTCATGTGGGCCATTTAATGAGCCGGTTTAGGGGTAACAAACACCAGGACTTTGAGCCTCTCCCCGCTGCGGTTGATGACTCCATGGTTTTGACCCGCCGCCGCCAGAGCAATCTCGCCGGCGCTTAGTTCCCGTTCCTCACCGCCCACTTGGAAGACCCCCTTTCCCTCGAGCACGTAATAAACTTTGTCCTCCTTTGCGTGAGTATGGGCGGACTGACTCTGTCCCGGCTCAAAGCAATAGACATCACAAAAAAATCGATCCGTCTCGAAGACGCCATTTTTTTTCATTTTTTCCGCTGCGAACTGGCTCGCATCCGCGAGTTTTTTGAAGCTACTCATGACGACTCCTTACCTCTTTGAGAAATCCAGTTGATAGTAGCACAGGGCATAAGGCATGCAAAAGGCGGCTAAATTTGTTATCTGTGACCCATGAATTCCGTGCTCGTGCGGTACCATGAAATCGCCCTCAAAAAAGGCAATCGCCCTTATTTTACGGAGCTTCTCAAACGCAACCTGTTGAGCGCCGTAAAGGATCTTGGAGCGAAAGAAATACGAAGCTTGCCGGCTCGCTTATTATTGACATTTAAGAGCGAGGTGGATCCGCAGGAAGTCATCACACGCCTTAGTTCGGTATTCGGTGTCGCCAATTTTTCACTGGTCGCGCAGACCTTGAGGAGCATTGAGGCCCTTCGCGGCGGCATACTTGAATCTTTAAACGACCGCCACTTCGCCTCTTTTCGTATCGATACCCAGCGCGGCGACAAGTCATTCCCCAAAACCTCCCCGGACATCAATCGTGAGATCGGCGCTGCGGTCAAGGAAAAATCAGGCGCTCGTGTCGATTTAATGAATCCTGAAATGACTGTATTTATCGAAATCCTGCCGCGGGAGGCGTTCTTTGGTTTTGACAAGATTCCTGGGGCCGGCGGCCTGCCTGTGGGCGCAAGCGGCAGATTGATCTCTTTGATCTCCGGCGGTTTCGATTCACCCGTGGCCGCCTACCGCATGATGCAGCGAGGCTGCCGTTTGATCTTTGTTCACTTTCACAGTGCCCCTTACCTGGACAAGAGCTCTCAGGAGAAGGCGAAAAAACTTGTCTCCATGCTTACCCGTCATCAGTTTCAGTCCCGGCTTTATCTCGTTCCGTTCGGGGAAATTCAGCGCCAGATCGTGGCGGCGGTCACTCGCCCGCTGCGCGTGGTACTGTACCGCCGCATGATGCTGCGCATCGCGGAGGCCATCGCGCGTCAAGACAAGGCCAAAGCGTTAGTAACCGGCGAAAGCCTGGGACAGGTGGCTTCCCAAACCTTGGACAATATGGCGATCATCCAACAGGCGGCGTCTCTTCCCATCCTTCGGCCTCTCGTCGGCATGGACAAACAGGAGATCATCGATCAGGCGCGGCGCATCGGCACTTTCGAAATATCATCGATCCCGGACCAGGACTGCTGCCAGCTCTTCGTCCCCAAGCACCCTGCAACCAAGGCTCATTTACGCGACGTCGAGGAAGCGGAGGCGCTTCTCGATATCCAATCGATGATCGTCTTCGGTGTCGATCAAGCTAGTGAGCAAGAGTTTAACTTTCCGGTTTCCACGGCTCTGCATACACAATAGAAAACACCCGTTGCCCAATTTTGTTTATGCTGTTAGATAGGTTGTGGAAAACAAAAAAAGTTGTGCTCGCTAGAGTCAAACGAGTCGTGCAAGAACCTCGCTGGGAACTTTTTGACGTAGCTCCGGGTATGATTCCAGCAGACGGGCAATATCGGCAAGATCCTTCTGGCGCTTACTGGGTCGACGTTGGGGGTCCATAACTGCCCAGATTTTTCCCTGTAGAACATCCTCTAGACTGGCAACGGGTAACCGCAATCCTAAAACTTCGCGCACGCTGGCGCGATTCAGGAAAGCTTCGTATCGGGGATCAGTCTGGATTTGAACGCGGAGATCTGAGCCGCTGGCTGAAACGCTAAGACTACGAGGAAATCGCGTGATCTTGAATTCCTTTCCAAGCAGTTTTTCGCTTTCGCTGAGCTGGTCCACGGCGATTACGATATCAAGATCAAGACTCACCACCGGTTCCGCATAAGCGTTGACCCCTTGCCCCCCGAGCACACAATAACGAATCCCATGCTCGGATACCAAAGCGATAACCCGGCTGAGAAAGTCCGATTGATCAGCAACCACAGTTCTCCAGAAAGCTTCTGCCCGCATCGGCTGTCCTATTCATCTGATTTGACTGCAGCTATCTTATCAAGACATGTGGTTGCCTACAATCTCAAGGGGAATCTCCATGTCAAAGACCTTCAGGATGGGAGATGGGATTGTGCCCACGGGGTTCTGGTTATAGAAGGGCGACCATGGACCTTGACTTTCTCGTTCATCCAGACGATTTCGAAAAGGTCCACGAAAGTCTGACGGCTCTGGGTTATGAACGTCTGATTACCGGCATCCTATAGAAGCCTGGGGTGGAGTCAATCTCGTCCACGCGTTCCGAAAGGTATCGCTGTCTATGCTCGCGCGTGCTAGAAAATACAAAGGATTCGGCACAAAGCATACGATTAAAACAGCCGGTCCTGAAGACGTCATCGGCTTGAAAGCGCAGGCCATGCATGATCAACGAGGCGGACCGAGAGGCGCAAGAAGAGGCGGGCATCGAGATGCTGATGACGCTTTACGGCGCCAAACTCGACTGGCAGCGCATCGACGACTTTTATGATACTTTCGGTCTTAAGGACAAAGCCGCCCGATTGCCTTAGATCGCGTATCTAATACCTTCAATGCTGATTTTGTCTCTACCATTTCTATCCGCCTGACTGTCCGACGAGAAATGGGGATTATTCCCATTTCTCTCCCCTGATTTTCCACTTCGCCCCTAGGACATTAAAATCCGTCCTCCACCCATGCGGTTGGAGCGAGGGTTTGAGCCGCCCCGCCCGATGATTGGACTGATATGCAGTAATCGCCTTTGAATCTAATGCCGCGCGCAAATCTGGGTTGTTCGGAAACAATGACGAGGTATTTGCCAGTAGCTGGAAGAGTGGCTTCCACCTCATTTGGCAAACCTCCCCTGTCGATTCTAAAGAGATGCGCGCCACGAATGGCATCGACTAGCATCAGCGTTGCCCTGTTACCACTGAGATCGTTCTCTGCTTTTTCTAACCCTACAAAAACTTCTTCTCCCTGGGCTCCCTGGAAAGTAAATATATCCAGATCGAGGAGCCAGTGATTTTTGTCATTGCCTAACGTCGAGCAATGAGCCTGGGCTATGATCGGGGTCATAGTTCCTGTAAACTGCCCATCCGTGACAAACGCCAGACCAGTAACAAACGCGGTCACGTTGTTGGGATCAAGGCCTGCTGACGATTCGATTCCGAGGACACGGAAGCGGTCCACCCCGCCCACGGCCGACTAAATTAACAGCAATTATTCAAGATGCACAGGTAACGCTTTGATCTTTTTAGGGAAAAGATCCTAAACGTAGTGCTGGATGCGCTGCAGGCTCGGAGGAAAAAATAGGTCTTCAATCTTCGGTTTGGTTTTGATCATCCCCTGCTCGAATTCGTAGCGCACCGCCGCTTCCAGGGCCTTGCGGTTGTCTTCCAAATTATAGGGCCAGGGGTCGGGGCCAAATATTTCCCGTTGTTCCGCCATTAGATCCTGAACCCAAACCAGCGCGAAGCTTCGGGGATCGCGCATGCGCTCGTAGCAGAGCTGTTTGGCCCGCTCGAAACCCTGAACAAGGCTGATGGCCACCCAGGGATTTTTCTCCAGAATCTCGTTCCTGATCACCACCGTGTGCATGATGGGAAAGATGCCGCTCATTTTGTAATATTCGATTTCCGCCGCCTTGGGGTTGGGAAACAGTAAGGCGACCTGCGGCGATCCTTTTCTAATGGATGGCAACACTTCGGGATAGAGCGCGGCCTCGAGCTCGCCGTCCGAAAGCATTTGATCGACGTTTTTGCCTTTTGGAACCAGGTCGAGCTTCATCCACTTTGCCGGCTCGAACGGCACGTCCTCTTCCTCCTGGCACCACCACTCGATGGTTTTCAAGTCGACGCCATAGTGGTCCTGCAAAATACCCCGCATCCACAAACCGGCGGAGTTCTGCAGCGTGTCCAACCCGACCCTCTTGCCGTTCAAGTCAGACGGCTGTTCGATGCCGCAGCCGGTTCTTTTGACCATATAGGAATGGCGAAAGCGGCGATGGGGAAACACGGGAATCGCGCTATAGCCGCAGCCCCTGTCTCGCGCCACGAGATAACCCACCAGGGATAGCTCGCAGACATCAAACTCTTCATGGCGCAGCATCCGCCCATGGCGCTCGGGCGAGGGCATCATCAAAACGTTTAAGTCGATCCCGGGCGCCTTGGCGCTGCCATCAAATAAGGGCCGCAGAAAGTCATAATCACCGCAGGCAAGGGTCAACTTGAGGTTGGACATTTATGCATCCTTTAAGTGCTTGCGATACTCTTCCGGGGTATCGATATCGATGGTTACTCCTTCCTCATCGGTATCGATCTCCAAGGTATCGTCGCGATGGGCATGCACGACAACTTTCGCCCCTTGGTCAAGAGGCGTCGCCAGTAATTCGGAAAAAAGCGACCGGGAGAAAATTACAGGATGCCCCCTGTGCCCCTGAAAGCGCGGAACTACGATTAGTTTTTTGGAGGTGTAGAAACGCTCAATCATCAAATCCACCAACGCCGGAATAACAAATGGGTGGTCCACAAGATGAACCAAAATGCCATCCACCGCGCTATGATCCTCCGCCCTTTGAATTTCGCCGATGGCGGTCACAAGGGAGGACAACTGTCCTTTTTTATAATCCGGATTGATGACGATTTCGACCGGTAGATCGCTGACTTTTTGCCGCACCGTCGCCGCGTCATGGCCCAACACGACAAGGATCTTCCCCACATGGGTCGATTTCAAAGCAGTGACAATCTTCTCGATAAAGCGAACGCCGTCGATGGGGAGCAGCGCCTTGGGGCGCCCCATACGGCTTGATTCACCGGCTGAAAGTACGACCGCAATTATCATCGGACCAAATTCGCTACGTGCATTTACCGATATATCCAGTCGTCGATGCGGTTTTTTCCCGGTTACTTAAGGATACTGTCGTCGACTAAATCCTCGAATATCCGCGTGGCTCTGGGCGTATGGCGGCTACGACGATGCGAGATCTTCAAGCGTCCGCCGGAAGGGCGAGGCACTCTGTGGCCGGCAGCTCGACCCAGATGCTCTGTCCCCGGCGCACGCGAAAGGAATGAGGTTGATGCGTCTGCAGCACAGCTTTGCCGATTTCTACGCTGCAATCGACATACTCGCCGAGAAACATCGCGGCGACAATTTTACCCTCGACGACATTGTCCCCCCCTGGGGGTTTTTCCGGATGGAGCAGCACGCTTTCGGGCCGCACCATGACAACAACGGGGGCGCCCTTGATCAAACCCGGGAGCAGGCCGCAGGAGAGTTCACCTAATTCGGTCGTAACGGAACCTTGATCATCGGGGTTTTGCCGAGCCAGCGTTCCGGACAGCTGGTTGGTCGATCCGATAAATTGAGCCACGAACTGCGTTTTCGGATGCATGTAAATCTCCCGCGGGTTGCCCTGCTGAACGATCACCCCGGCACTCATCACAGCAATCAAGTTCGACATCGATAGAGCTTCGATCTGATCATGGGTGACGTAAAGTGTGGTGATCCTCAGTCTCCGCTGTAGGTCACGCAGCTCCACGCGCATACGCTCGCGCAACTTCGCATCCAAATTGCTGAGAGGTTCATCGAGCAGCAGCACCTGGGGGCGCCTCACCAGCGCCCGCGCCAGCGCCAGCCGTTGCTGCTGCCCGCCGGAAAGCTGGGTGGCCATCCGATCCTCCAAACCAGCCATCTCCACCTGCTCTAGGGCCTCGTGTACCCGTTTCCTGATTTCGTCATTAGCGATGCGATCTTTGGACACGCGCAAGGGAAATGCCACATTTTCTAAAACAGTCAAGTGCGGCCATATGGCGTAACTCTGAAACACCATGCCGATTTCCCGTTTGTAAGGAGGCACGAAGGCGCCGTTGGAGGCGGAAAACACCGAGGTCCCCGAGACTTTGATTTCCCCCGCGTCGGGCTTTTCCAATCCAGCAATGCAGCGCAACGTCGTTGTTTTTCCACAACCGGACGGCCCAAGCAATGTATAGAAGCGACCTTCTTCAACCGTAAACGATACATCATCGACCGCATGCACCGACTGCCCCTGCGCATCGACAAACGTTTTAACCAGCCCCGTAACTTCGATCACTGTTGGTCCTTTTGTGTTTTAACTAAGTCTGAATGCCAACCCGACCTGAAACTTTGTGAAAAACCATGACGATGGCCAGCAAGACTAAAATCATCAGTATGCCGATCGCTGCGACGATCGTTACCTGTCCCTGTTCGAACATGGTGAATAAAAGAATCGACAATACCCGGCTCTCCCCTGTGGCGAGCAAAACGGATGTGGAAAACTCGCGGAACGATACGATACAGATATATATCCACCCTGCTGCGAATCCGGGTCTTAACAGCGGTAGCGTTACTCGTTTGAATGTTTCCCACCAGGAGGCGCCCGAAGTCGAAGCCGCTTCTTCCAATTCGCTGTGGATCTGCAGGATCGAACCTGAAGCCGTGCGCATTCCATAGGGAATATACCGAGTAACATAAGCAATGAGCAAAACCCATATGGTGCCGTAAATGGGAATGGGAAATGCAACGTAAAGTAGGATGAGAGCCATGCCCAGCACGATTCCGGGCACCGTAATGGGAACAAATGCCAAGAAATCAAGAATCCAAGACCCGGGAAGCCGGCTCTTATAGACGATCCAGGCGATTAAAGAGGTGAGCAACATGGCCACGGACGCGGTGGTAATAGCCAAAATGACACTATTCCACATCGCATCCCAGAAGGGTCTGAAACCAAACAGATAGGTGTAGTTCTCCAGGCTCAGTTTTTGGAGCGCTTCCCAACTTGGCGTGGCAAAGAAAGGTAGAAACGAGGCCCAGAACAGCACCATAAACGGCAACAACACGACAAAAACAAAGTAAATCATCAAAAAGCTGAATCCCAACCAACGCCAAGCGCCGAGTTCGAATTGCCGCGGCCTGAAAGCCTTGCCGGTGACGGTTTGAAATCGCTTGCTTTCCTTTGTCGACCGCGTGTAAAGCCAGACGCCAAATGCGCTGAGAATCAACAAACCAATGGCCAGAGCGGCGCCGCGGCCATAATCGGGAGGATACTCATTAAAAGCCAGGAAAATCTCACTGGTGTAAACGTAAATACGGGCCGGAATACCGATGAGCGCCGGCGTTTCAAAAGACTCCAGCGTGCGTACAAAGAGAATCAAAAGCACCGACGCGGAAGTCGGCATCAAGAGGCGCAGGGTAATGCGTTTCAAAGTCTGCCAGGTGCCAGCTCCTGACATCATCGCCGATTCTTCAAGGGATGGATCCATGGATTTGAAAGCGGCCACCATCATGAGAAAAGCTAAGGGCACTTGCCCCACCGAGTGGACCCAAATCATCCCGGGCAGCGAAAAAACATTAAACGGCGCCGACTCCAGCCCGAACAAATACATCAAGGCGACATTGAGATAGCCGAACTTGGGGCTGAGAAGAAAAATCCATGCGATGGATTCCAAAACACCAGGGAGAATAAGCGGCACTACCGCGATGGGAACAAACACGACTCTAAGAGGGGTATTGGTTCGCTCCACAAGCCAGGCCAGCACGGCCCCCAGCAAAAACGTCAGGGCTGAGGAACCGGAAGCGAAGATGATGGAATTCATAAAAGTGGAATAGGTATACTCGCTGGCGTAGGCGGCCTTGTAGTTTTGCCAGGTGTAAATGAACTCTCGCGGGGCAACCTCCTTCTCAAAGCTGCCCAAGAAGAGCATGAACAAGGGCAGCACCGCCAAGTAGATTAGCACCACAGCCCCCACTACGGGGATAAGCAGTGCCGGATCACGGAATACTTGTAAATTGGTCCTAATCCTGGCGGTGGCGGCAATGGTCGACATAACACTCCCCTATGAAATTTCTACAACCTGAGAGGACAACTCGAACTATTTCCAGTAGCAACAAAAATATATGGAGTCAATACTTTATCGATATCAATAAAGCGAAAATTTTGCGGTGGCAATTTTCACCCGCCGCACTTTTACGATCCCCAAATATCAGAAAATTCTACCCGTCCCGGTGAGAATTTGGAATTCGTGCCTGGGGCTATCGACTGGATGGTTTTTGAACGGAAATCGCTGTGACCGCGGGCAGGCTGCTGGAAAAATCACTCGAGTCGCGAACCTATGCCCCGGCAACCCGCCCGCTGGAAAATCTCCGTGATGCATGAGGCTTTCCCACAATAGCGGTTCGCCGGGGCCTTAGTAATCACTACCTCAGCTTGAAAATTTCCTTCCAAATTTTTTCGTATTTGGTGAACTGCCGGATATCGTCCACGCCAATGGGATAAATGGTCTTTGGACGAATGGGCTCCTTCGGTTCAACTTTCGGATGCGCCGGGGTCCGGCCGCCCATCGCGTAAACCTTCTGGCCTTCCTCGGATGCCGCCCAGCGAGTAAACAACCACGCCGTATTGGGATGCGGCGCGTCCTTTAAAACAGCCACGGCGATAATGCTGCCGATACCCTCCGACAGCATATACCCCAGAGGAGCGCCCTTTTGGATGCGTGGCGGATAATGATGCGAATAACAGGTGAAACAGGCGGATGCTTGACCGGCGACCAGAAGTTCGGCCAATTGCGAATGGCCTCTATGGAACTCTACATTATTGGCCGCAATTTTTGTCAGAATCGCGCGCGCCTTCTCGACACTCTTATGTTTGTGCATTAAGCCAATGACTAATTCCGCATCCCGGGGTTCAGCGATTAGCCTGTTTTTCCACCTTGGGTTGGCAAAATCGTCGAGAGATTTCGGCTCTTCCTCTTTTTTCACTCGACTGGTGTTCCACGCACCGATAAAGAAAATCATGTTATTGCTGATCCAATACGGCCCTTTCAGGTTTGCCGGATAATCAGCCGCCTCGGGAGGTAGTTTTTCCAATAACAGTTTTTGGTCGTACACCTGAGAAATGTTTTCCAAGCCAAATTCGAGTACGTCGGCAATGACTCGGCCACCGCGCGCCTCGGTGATCGCCCGCGCGGCAAGTTTGTCCGAAGTGGCGTCGACATGGTTGATCTTGATGCCCGGAAATCTTTTCTCGAAAACCGGATAGATCTTCTCCGCATTGATCTGCGCTAGAGAGCAGTAGCAGTTGAGAGTACCGCCTTCTTTGAGCGCTTTTTTATAAACATCGTCGACGGTTTCAGCCGATCCGCCCCCCGGTAAAGCAATGGTCAGAATCAGCAGCAAACCCGCACAAGAGAATACAAAAGACTGGATTACGCCCATATTTCGCCTCCTTATTGGTTTGTGCGAGCCATTAATATAACCCGCACGGTGCTTATTCTTTTAACTTCTCACCTACTGGTTCCTTAAGTCAACCCCCCGCGACGAGTGGATTTATCTTATTTTGAAGATCGCTTTCCAGATTTTTTCGTATTTATTCCATTCTTTTATTTCCTCAGGCCCGATGGGATAAATTTTTTCTGGACGGGTTTTTTCAACCGGCTCTACTTTCGGATGGGGCGGCGTACGGCCTCCCTCGGCGTATACCCTTTGGCCTTCCTCGCTCGCCGACCAGCGTGCAAACAACCAACCTGTGTTCGGGTGAGGGCTATTCTTTGGGAAAGCAGTGGCGTTTATGGTCGCTACGCCTTCCGAAAGCATATATCCAAGGGGCGCTCCTCTCTTGATTCGGGGCGGGTAATGATGAGCATAGCAAGTGAAACAGGCCGCAGCCTGTCCGGCCGCCAACAGCTCCGCCAACTGGGAGTGGCCCCGATGAAACTCCACATTGTTCCCGGCAATTTTTGTCAGCAAGGCCCGAGCTTTTTCCAAATTATTGTACTTGTATTTAGCCAGACCCATTAAGATCTCGAGATCACGAGGTTCAGCAATTAGCCTCCCCTTCCATCTCGGCTCTGCAAAGTCTTCAAATTGTTTAGGTTCCTCTTCTTTCTTGACCAGGTTCGTATTCCACGCCGCAGTGATAAAAATCAGGTCCGCCGCCAGCCAGTTGGAACCTCGCAATGTGGCTGGATAAGCCGAGGCTTCTTGGGGAAGCTTGTCGTCGAGCAACTTTTGTTCTTGGAGCTGCAAGATATTTTCCAGGGACATTTGAAAAATATCCGCCAAGACCCTGCCCCCGCGCGCTTCCGTGATGGCACGGGCCGCGAGTTTATCGGCCGTGGCATCCACGTGATTGATCTTGATTCCGGGAAAACGTTTTTCGAAAACTGGAAGGATTTTGGCCGCGTTAATTTGCGCCAGGGTTCCATAAAAATTGAGCGTGCCCCCTTCTTTAACGGCTCGCTTATAGACATCGTCCAAACTTTCACTTTGCGCCATCGCCACTATAGGAATCAAGAATCCAAGAGCGACAATCCATAAGACAAGTTTGATTCTTATAATCGACATTGCTTTCTCCTCCTTCACGTTTTTTATGGCCCAGCCAGTTTAGTGGCAAAAGCCACGCAATTTTTAGTCTATTTTTTGCAGTCTCTCTATCTTTAGACGAGGATGCCAGTCTAAGAATTCACCTAGAAACCCGAAAGTTCCCTATCATCTTGTAGTACGCGTCAACTACCCAAGCCACGCCTTATCGGTAATTTTGATTCTTTTTTATTGTTGGCTATAACAAATCGACCAACGAGTCAACGAGGAGCGCGGAGAGAGCCGGCGTCGTAAACTATGATGTGGCGTATTCCCAACCCTTCATTCTTTTTCCGAGCCGGCTGTCTGGTGCGGCCTTGCTCTTCTGCCAAACTACAGCCCAATGGGAGATCGGGAAACCGATAATAGCCTATGTCTCCCATCACCTTGATTACCCGTTGCAAACTCTTCCCAGAGTAAGGTAATGGAAGCAAAATGCCAAATCATCGAGAAGGAGGAACTGACCCATGCCCGATGAACATCCACGACTGGGAAAAGGCTTGAACCGACTACAGGACAAGGTGGCCATCGTTACCGGCGCCAATAGCGGTATTGGCCGGGCCACCTCGCGCCTGTTTGCGCGGGAAGGAGCCAAAATTGTTTGCTGCGATATCCAAGAGACCATCGAGCCGCGCATCGATAAGCTGATCGCGCAAGACGGCGGCCAGGCGGTATTTGCCAACATCGATGTCGCCAAGCAGGCCGACTGCGATCGCATGGTCGTCACCGCCCTGGACGCCTTCGGCGACGTGGACATTTTGTATAACAATGCCGGGGCCGGTATTCGCAAAAAACTACACGAGCATAGCGACGATGAATGGAACTTTGTGCTCAACGTCAACTTGAACGCCATGTTCCGCGGCGCGCGCGCCGTACTGCCACATTTTATTAAAAAAGGTAGCGGCAATATCGTTACCACCGCATCGACCTTTGGACTTCTCGCCTCCGCGGAATATCCCGGCTACTGCGCCACCAAGGCGGCCATCGTCAATCTCACCCGGGAAATGGCTTTGGACTATGGTCAATACGGCATTCGTGTCAACTGCGTTTGCCCCGGGGCCATCGAGACCCCGCGGTTTCGCGGCTTTCCGCCGCGCCGCACCATTGACGACAGCATGAGCGAAGAGCAACGAACCAAACTCGCCAGCAGCAACAAGGCATTCTTGCGCATGGGGGCTCCCGAGGAAATCGCCTACGGCGTACTTTTTCTTGTTTCCGAGGAAGCGTCCTTCATTACCGGACACGCGCTCGTGATCGACGGAGGACAGACGCTAGACGCGTAAGTGCGCGTTGTCCGCTTGTTTGCTTTTCATTTGCGCCGCTCCTTCGGTAGCGCATCTGCGGGCAAAGGATTGCGCGGCAAGTACTCCTTGGCGAATACTGCGATAGCGTCTGTTAAATCATCGGCAGTTCTTTCGAGATTAGCCCGCGTTCTAAGACGCGTTCCAACCTCTAGTTGTATGGCATCGATACCGCTGTCGCCTGAGCTGCCGTAGACCCTTGTCGTATAACCTCCGGTGTAACGACGCTCTGGCTCGCGGCTCCCAGGCGCGGGAATAATCTTGTAACCCCTGGATGCCAAAAGACCAAAAATGCTGTTTTGCCCGGTCAAGGCCTCTGGACCGAATTGGCGGTCGAGAGCGGTGACACTTTTGCCGTTATTCGTGCCGCGAAAAATCGCATCGGGTTCCGCGCCCTGGCCGTGAATATCGATAAGCACACCACGCCCCCAGCGCCGTCTCACCGCCTCGCAGCTCCCGGCCATCGCTCGGTGATAGGCGTCATAGTAGGGTCCAGCATCTTGGGATTCGTAGGCTCCCTCCCGAGGGCGATTGGCATCCAAATACTTCCGTTCAAACAGCGCAATGATCAAATAGGGAATCGCCCCAAGTTTTTGTTTAAGCCTGGTGGCGATTTTTTGCGCCAGCTCATCCGTGTTGGTATCCCGATCGGTGGTGAATTGGGCAACCCCAACTCCGCGTCGGGGAGACACGCCGGGTATCGGAAACCTGCCGCCATGGGGCGCCGAAAGAATTATGGGGAGAGAACCAGCCCAGACTGTTAACAGCTTATCGGGATGGGAAAGGTCCTGCGCCAATACAGACCCGGCCCAGGTAAAAACTGCGAAAAAAACAAACAACCGTCTAAGGCTCGCGCGCTGTGATTTTGTAGACGCCAATTTATCCATAGTTAAAAATATTCGGTGCAAAAACATACCTCCCTTTAATGACAGTCTCACCGCAATCAGGAATATTCACCAAGCCCGGCCACAGGTGACGATCCAGAATGGAACCCATGATCTTTCTGGCACATTGTATCATGTGGGAAAGGAGCCACGCCATTGAAGTTTCTCGCCGAAGGTTACCTTGACAGAATAAGACGTCAAGAGATATTTTATCACCAACTCGAAATCACAGGAGACAAAAATGATTGAAGGACTCAAGGACAAGGTGGCGATCGTAACGGGCGGAGGGCATGGCATCGGGCGAGCCTACTGCCTGGCCTTCGGCGGCGCGGGAGCGCGAGTCGTCGTCGCCGACATCGACGAGCCCGCGGCCGTAAAGGTCGCCAAGGAAGTCAACTCGCAAACCGATGCCAAATCGTTATCCGTCAAGGTCGACGTGGCCGACGAGGCATCGACGCAGATGATGGTCAAGGCGATTCTACAGCAATACGGGCGCCTCGACATCCTCGTCAACAACGCGGCCATATTCGCCACCATTCCGATGAACCGGGGCGGCATTGATTCCATCGATCCAGCGGAGTGGGACCGCATGATGGCGGTGAATCTCAAAGGCTTATTTTTTTGCTGTCGCGCCGTTTTGCCATCAATGCGTGAGCGAAAATCGGGAAAGATCGTAAATATCTCTTCCGGAACGGTTTTGAGCGGCAGCGCGGGCCGCATTCATTACGTGACCTCGAAAGCCGGAGTCATCGGTTTTACTCGCACATTGGCGCGCGAGGTCGGAGAGTATAACATCAACGTCAACGCCATCGCCCCCGGCTCGACGCTTTCCGAAGAAAATCCGACCCAGGAAATCATCAAGATGCGCCAGGCGCGACTCGGCGATCGGGCATTGAAACGCGTCCAGATGCCGCAGGATCTCGTCGGAGCCGTGCTCTTTCTCTCTTCCCCGCTAAGCGATTTCATGACCGGCCAGACCCTCGCCGTCGACGGCGGCGCCAACTTTCTATGACTTATGCGCCAAGAAGGGGAACTGTCCCCTTTTGGCCAGCTCGGAGCGTACACGCCGTTGCGATATTGACTACTTCTTGTTTTGCAGAAACCCGAGCCGCTCGGCCATCGGAGTTTCAGGGAAGACATAGCCGCAGGCGCGGCAGGTTCGTAGTTTCGGGTTTTCGTTGAACTGCTGGTAGACTTGCGCCACCTGGGCTGGAATATCGCGTTGATCTAACACGCGTGACAGCACCAGGGCATCGCACTTTTCACAAAACCAGGTGAACTCTTCTTTTTCTTCGGCACGCCGTTTTCGCTCAATGACCAAACCCCAGGTATCCTCGAAGCGCCGCGGCGAGTGGGGCAGCCCCCCGGGACAGACAAAGATTTCCCCTTCCTTTATGCGCATGACCTGGCGTCTCTCTCCTTGCGGCTTGAGGTGCAATTCCATTTCCCCTGCTACTTGATAAAAAAACTCATCGCCCGGTTCGATATGAAAATCGAGCCGCGTGTTGGGGCCACGCAGGATCATGACGAGAAAATCTTTGTGGTGAACCAGCAATCGGTTGGTTTTAAAGGGTGGATTGAAGTAATCTTTATTTTCTTCAACCCATTGTTTTAAATGATAGGTGCTGAGCGAATCCATAGACATTTCTTATTTATCTGTACCTCACTCCATTACTCCAACACTCCTATCCTTTTATTTGTCCCTCGCACGCCCGCGCCACTCCATCGGTGATCGCCCACCAGATGCTCAACCCTCGCCGCAGGGCGCGAAGACATTCAACCTGAACTTCGTGGGAGGTGGCAAATTGTTCCATCAGATCGTATCCAATATTACTGTGTTCCGTATCGGCCTCGCCGTGTTCGGCAAAGAACTCGATGTCGTGCTCTTTAAGCCCATAATGATCTCTAAAAGCCCTAAAGAATTTTCCACCGGTCAGCTGGTTCGAAAACTCGTTACAGCAGTTGGTCGCGGCTACCTGCTCCAGGATCGTGTCGCTTCTAAGCGCGATGTCGAGCCAGCCCGTGCGCGCCAGCATGGTCAGCGGCAAAAAATCGTTCTCGCGCTCCCGCCGCTCCAGCTCGGTTGCGGGTATGCCGATGCTTTCGCCGAAGCGCATAAAGAGCGCGCGATGACCGGGCACGGGTCGAGGCGAGCCGGCAAAATATTGGTAGCCCACCTCCGACTGAATTATTTCGACAAACTTTTTATGAATCTCCGGATCATGGATACCCGAGAGCTGGCAACGCACCAGCTTCGCCGTATTGATTGCCACGTTGTAGGCGAAGATGCCCCAGGCTTCTTTGGCCCAGATGCGAATGTCGTCCAACGAGAGCTTGCCGTCATACAAATTTAGATAAAAAGGATGGTGCAGCCGAGCATGGCCCGCTTTCACCTCGTTCACCAGGACCTGGCAAAAATCCTTCGGGGCTAAGGCGTTCCCGCTCAAAACGGCATCGGCGGACATGAATCACCTCGTGTTGCTTTCTCGATTCTTCCCCGGCACGGCGGACCCACAGCCAAACGAAGAAAAAGTGATTTCACCACGAAGCACACGAAGACCACGAAGGGAGAGAACATTTTCTTTAAGATTCCATTCCTTGTCATCCGAACTTCGTGTCCTTCGTGATCTTCGTGGTGAGAGTTTCTATCATCAACCTTTTCTAAACATTTACTTTTTTCGATGATCGAACTGAAACTTGTTGGCGTTGCAGGCCACCTCCACCCGGTTGCGGTCCGGGTCGAGAAAGCTGATCGAGCGGTTGCCCGCCACCACCAAGGTCTCGGGTCCGCTAACTATGGGAATTCCGCGTCGTTTCAACAGTGGATAAAGCGCATCCACCTCCGCGTTGCTCCTGACATAGATGCAAAAGTGGTGCAGCTTCGGCACCCCCTTTTCGAATCTCTGTTTTCGTTCTTCCGGCAACTCCATCAACGCCACATCATGATGCTCGCGCCCATAACTGAGAAAAGTCATCTTTGTCTTTCGATTGCGGGCGGAGATCCTCATGCCGAGAATCGAGCGATAAAAGCGCTCTGATTTCGCTAAATCCGCAACGTTGAGCACGATATGGCCCAAAATTCCATTGCGCACCGGCATAGTACGCCATTAATACGCAGACAATCGAGATAATTCAAGCCGCCGTCGAATCATGTAGAGTTGGAAGTAGCAGTCCCAATCTTAAAATGGAGGATCGACTAGCGCTGTTGCCGCAGAAGATCATAAACCAAAAAATAAAATCGCAGAAGGGATGGCGCATAGATGGTGACCCACTCGATTATCCCGAGGCGCTCTTTGCTCGGATCGACATGGCTGTAGGCCCGGAGAATAGCCAGATGCACGCGGTTTTGATCCGGCACGGCATCGGCAAGACGCAAGCTTTCCGTGTAGGGAATTAGCGGGTCGGTGCTGCCGTGACCGATGATCAGATAGGCTTTCAGGAAAGGCGCCACTGCCGCCATTGAAATTTTTTTCAGATATCCTCGAAAGTTTGCGTCGGTTTGCCCTATCAGCTCGTCGATGCGGGCCGGGTCGCGGCTGTTTAGCAACTCGTAGAGCATGCGTCCCCTGGAGGTCAGCCCCGGTACAAGCCGTGCCGCCTCTTGTTTCAGGTTTTTCGATTCCTTGGTGAATATCTCTTTGAGCACCCGCTTGTCGGTCTCACTTTCGACATAATCCGCATTGTTCATGAAGAATATCCACTTGCCGTATACCTGGGGTTCGATAAAACCGCGCTCGCCGCGGTATTCGAAAAATCCCGTGGTGATGAAACGAATGACGTTGACCGGGTCGTAATAACCGCCGAAGGAAACGACGAATTTGACGCGATCACGAATCGATGGGCGAGCCGCCGCCATCATGGTCGGCCCGGCGCCGTAACTGAAGCCCAGGAGCCCGATTTTTGTGTCATCCACCGCGTCCAGATCGGCCAGCGCAAGAAAAGCCTGAACGATATCGTCCGTATCGCTCAACAAAATGCGAAAGGACTTCATCCCTTTGAGCTCCGGAACCAAGACAACGAATCCAGAGCGCGCTAGGGCCCGGGCAAAGCGAACTAAACGAGGATCGTCCTTACCCGACTCGATGATGCCGTGGGTCAGCACGATTCCAGCCCGCCGCGTGCCATCCTTAATGGTGTAAATATCCGCCGCAAAAAAACGCCCGTCGCTCTCGATTCGCACTCCATTGACAGTAGGCGAGGGGGTAATCGACGCCAGAGCTCCTTCGCTTTGCTGCGGCCCCGCGTTCTCAAGCAATAGATCCCAAAGAAACAAACCCGAAAGAACTCCCAGGCGCAGCGGCGCATGATAATACAGCGTCGCCGCAACAAGCAGGAGAAAAAGAATCCAACGCCAGGAACGAAGCACGGTTGCCTCTAATATTTCACTTCCATCAAAAACAGTCCGTGAGCCGGCGCCGTTAGCCCAGCCTGGGTTCTATCCCGCGCCTGCAGCAAGGCGGCAAAGGATTGCGGTGTGCGTTGCAGCAGTCCGACTTCAACCAGAGTTCCGATAATATTGCGTACCATGTGACGTAGAAACGCGGTCGCCTCAATGGAGTAAAGCAACAAACTCCCCTCTTCTTCGAGAAGGTTGCGATAGACATGTCTTACCGCATGAGCGGCGTCGCATCCCGCTGCTTGAAACGAGGCAAAATCCACTTCTCCTTCGAGGCAAGTCATCGCCTGGCGCATGGGGGGCAACGCCAAAGGCTCGTGTATATGCCAAGCCGTGCTCCGGTGAAAAGGGGAAGGCCATAAGGAATTCCAGATGCGATACTGATAAAGACGCCTTTTAGCGCTGCGGCGCGCATCAAAGGCATCCGGCATGACTTCGGCATTACGAATACAGATATCCTGAGGCGTCAGCGCGTTAATTCCGCGTTGCAGCCGGAACAAGTCAATCTCTTGGTCACAAAAAAAATTGGCCACCTGCCCCATGGCATGTACGCCGGCATCGGTGCGCCCCGAACCGACGATACGAGTCGTCTTGCCCAAAAACGTCGAAATCGCCCGCTCCAGCGCCGCCTGAATCGTCTCGCCGTTGGGCTGCAATTGCCAGCCATGATAATGGCTCCCGTCGTATTCGATGGTCAGCTTGATGTTCACGGAAAATCTCTGCGAGTCCGGGTTTAAGAGGGAGTTTGGCGATTCGGATCTAAGACTTCGGAATGTCTTTCTTCGGATCGATAAACGGCTTTTCAACAACAGTGGCCGCACGTCCCTTTGTGCCCGGCACGGCCACCGTCACTTTTGTGCCGGGAGCCGCGTTCTCGATCGGCAGCATCGCGTATCCGATATTTTTCTTCAATCGCGGGGAATGAATCGCCGAGGTGAGGTATCCGATGTCGCGCCCCTCGCGTCCCACCGGCCAACGTGTCATGTTGAATTCGATGGGGCGACCGGCGATCTCCAGACCCATCAGCTTGCGCTTCACCCCCTCTGTCCTTATCCGGCTGAGCGCCGCCTTACCGATAAAATCGCCGCGCTTCGCCAAATCCACGAGCCAGCCGAGGCCGACTTCATAGGGATTGTCCATGAGCGTCATGTCGGCGCCAAGGTTCAGGATGCCCGCCTCGATGCGACGGATGTCGCAGGGGCCGGTGGGAGCGATTTTATATTTGCGCCCAGCCCTCATGATTTTTTCCCAAAGCTCGACGCCGCGTGACGGCTCACGAAGGTAGAGTTCGTAACCAATTTCGCCGGTCCATCCGGTGCGCGTAATCACCAAAGGAATTCCATCAAGCGCCGTTTCGACGAAATAATAGTAGGGTAGAGTAAGAATTTTCGCGCCAAACAGATCGCCCATGAGACCCTTGGACTTGGGTCCCTGCACTTGTAGCGGAAAAACATCGATCTCACGAACATCGGCTTTCAAACCGCTTCCCAAAGCCACCGCTTTGGCCCAGAGTAGAACGTCGCTATCGGCTAGGGCCAGCCAAAAGTGATTCTCGCCGAATCGCAGCAATACGGGATCGTTGATGATACCGCCGTTCTCGTCGGTAATGAGCACATATTTGGCCTGCCCTACCTGACACTTTTCAAGATCCCGCGGCGTTATTTTACTGGCAAGCGCGAAACCCCCAGGGCCACTGATCTCGACGATACGCTCGACGCTCACATCCCAAAGCGTCACGTCTCGCACCAATTTCCAGTATTCGCTAACCGGGTCACTGTAGCCATTGGGCAGGTACATGTGGTTGTAGACAGTGTATCCCTGGCAGCCGTATCGCTGTGTGGCGGCAAAATAAGGCGAACGGCGCACGCGGGCGCCGCGGGCGATTTTCTTAATATCGAAGGCCTTGGCCATAGGTAAATTTCTCCGGGCGGCTCGTCGCACACCGGCAGAGCTTGTCAAAGATAATCGCGAAGCAAAAACTCGGCTATCTGAATGGCATTCAAAGCCGCGCCTTTTCGCAAGTTGTCCGAGACGATCCAGAGATTGATACCGTTCCCAATCGAATCGTCCTCGCGAATCCGGCCGACGAAAGTCGCATCTTTGCCGACGGCATCGATAGCCATAGGATACACGTTGTTTTCCGGATCATCGCAGACTACGATTCCGGGCGCTTGCTGCAATATCGCTTTAACATCTTTTACGGTGAGTTTTTTTTCGGTTTCTATATTGACGGACTCCGAATGGCAACAAAAAACCGGCACGCGAACCGTAGTGGCCGTCAGCCGAAGGGAAGGTTCTGCCAAGATCTTTTTCGTTTCTCCGATTATCTTTAACTCTTCTTTTGTGTAGCCGCCCTCCATGAAGGCGTCGATGTGAGGTATGCAATTGAAGGCGATCTGATGAGGAAATTTTACTTTTTCAATCTCGTGCCCGTTAAAAAGCGCCGCCACCTGCTGGCTCAACTCATCCATGGCCTTGCGCCCTGCCCCGGAGACCGATTGATAGGTGGAAACCACCACCCGTTTCAAACGGGCGGCATCGTGCAAGGGCTTTAGAGCCACGACCAACTGAATGGTCGAACAGTTGGGGTTGGCGATGATTCCGCGATGGTTGTAATTGGCAATTTCTTTGGCATTGACTTCCGGAACCACCAAGGGAATATCGGGTTCCATGCGGAAGCAAGCCGTGTTGTCGATGACCACAGCCCCGGCCGCCACCGCGAGTGGAGCATATTTGGCGCTGACGCTCCCTCCCGCGGAAAATAGTCCGATGTCGACCCCTTCGAAGGAATCTTCCTTGAGGATATCCACCCGATGCTGCCTGCCATTGAAGGGCAAAAATTGACCCGCGGAACGCTCCGAGGCGAGGAATCGTATTTCTCCTACGGGAAACTGCCGCTCCTCGAGCACTTCACGCAGCTGCTCGCCCACGGCGCCGGTGGCACCCACAACGGCGACGTTGTATTTTTCCCTTTTCACTGCGCCCCCTGGGCGATCTTGTCCCGCACCAACCGCGCCATTTCCTTGCAGCCCACCAGCCGACAGTCCTTTTCCTGGATATCGAGGGTGCGATAACCACCGTTCAAGACAGCCTCTACGGCTCCTTCGATCCGGTCCGCTGCTTTCCCTTGGTCGAGAGAATGGCGCAGCATGAGGGCCACGGTCAAAATAGTCGCCAACGGATTGGCTTTGTCCTGACCGGCGATATCCGGGGCGCTGCCGTGCACCGGTTCGTACATGCCGACCCTGCCGCCGAGACTCGCCGATGGTAACATGCCGATGGAGCCCGTGAGCATTGCCGCTTCATCGCTCAAAATATCACCAAACATGTTGGTGGTGACCACGACATCGAATTGTTTCGGATCACGGATCAGCTGCATGGCGCAGTTATCAACCAGGATATGCTCGAGTCGAACGTCCTCGAAACCGGACTCCCTGTGCACGCGGGTAACGATCTTGCGCCAAAGCTCGCTGGATTCCAAAACATTGGCCTTGTCCACCGACATAACTTTTTTGCGCCTTTTTCGCGCCGCTTCAAAGGCCGCCTTTGCGATCCTCTCAATTTCCGGTGTGGAATAAATCTCCGTATTGACACCCCGCTCGATGCCATCGGGCAGCCTGGTGATCCCCTTCGGCTCACCGAAATATATTCCACCGGTCAGTTCCCTTACCACCAATAAATCAGTTCCTTCGACAACCTCTCGGCGCAACGTGGACGCGGACGCTAAAGCGGTAAAGAGCTTCACCGGACGAAGATTGGCAAACAAGGCTAATTCCTGGCGCAAGGCGAGTAGTGCACGCTCCGGCCGAATCGAATAATCGAGGCCGTCCCATTTGGGTCCGCCCATCGCTCCCAACAACACCGCGTCACTTTCTTTGGCCAGCCGCATGACCGAGTCCGTCAAAGGCCTACCGTGGGCGTCGATGGAAGCGCCGCCCACCACCCCCTCTGCAAGTTCGACGCTGAAGCCATAGATCTTGGCAGACTGCTTTAGCACCTCGGTCGCTTCGCGCACGACCTCCGGCCCGATTCCATCCCCGGGTAAAACAGCTATCTTATAGCTCATGGTCCCTCTTTCTCCACTAACTGGCGATAGTGTTTTCTCCCCTCGAGTTTGTTCAGGGCGTTGATATAGGCCAGCGCGCTCGCCATGATGATGTCGGTATGGGCGCCCTGTCCGGACACCCGCATGCCGCCGTCTTCAATGATACAGGAGACCTCCCCTTGGGCATCGGTGCCGCCGGTAATGGCAGTCACGTTGTAACGCACCAGCTGTGATTGGGAACCGGTGATCTTGGTGATCACCTTGTAACAGGCATCAACGGCGCCGTCGCCGGAAGCGTAGTCCATTTTCTCATCTCCATTGACGCGCATCTTGATGGTGGCTGCCGGAATGCCTACCGAGCTCGAGTTGACGTTGAGATACAGCAGCTCATAGCGGTCCGGCTGCCCGGGAACCCGCAGAATTTCTTCCGCCACAATCGCTTCGATATCCTCGTCATAGACATTCTTTTTTTTATCCGCCAATTCTTTGAAACGGACAAAAGCGCGGTTCATGTCTTCTTTGTGCAGGTTGAAGCCCAGGTGTTTCAAGCGCTCGTCGAAGGCGTGGCGCCCTGAATGTTTTCCCATGACCAAACGGTTCCCCGGGATACCGATGGATTCCGGCGTCATGATTTCGTAGGTCTGCTTGTGCTTCAGCACGCCGTCCTGGTGAATCCCGGCCTCGTGAGCGAAGGCGTTGTCTCCGACGATAGGCTTATTGATCGGGATCGGGATGCCGGTGATTTGCGATACCAGGCGCGAGGTCGGATAGAGCTGTTGCGTTGCGATCTGAGTATTCAAATCGAGATAATTCTTCCGGGTCCGAAGCGCCATGACTACTTCTTCCAAAGAAGTGTTGCCCGCCCGCTCGCCGATCCCGTTGATGGTGCACTCGATTTGCCTTGCGCCGTTGGCCACCGCGGAGAGCGAATTGGCGACCGCCAGTCCCAGATCGTTGTGGCAGTGAGCGCTCCACGTCACTCTGTCGGCCCCGGCGGTGCGCTCGATCAAATTGCTCATCAACGCGCCGAACTCGGAGGGAATGGCGTACCCGGTGGTATCCGGAACATTGATGGTTTTGGCGCCGGCGCGAATCACTTCGCGAAACACTTGGATCAAAAAATCGGCATCGCTACGGGAGGCGTCTTCGGCTGAAAATTCGATATAGTCGATATGCCGCTTGGCATAACTCACCGCTTTGACGGCCGCTTCCAAAACCTGTTCCCTAGTCATCCTGAGTTTATGTTTCAAATGGATATCGGATGTCGCAATAAAAATATGGATGCCGGGGTTGGCGGCCTGTTCCACGGATTTAAGCGCCCGATCGATATCCCCCTCTTGCGAACGCGCCAAGCTAAGCACCAGCGGCCGTTTTACTTCCCGGCACACCCGCACGACAGAATCAAAATCGCCTTCCGAGGAGGCCGCGAAACCGGCCTCGATGACATCGACGCCAAGCTTTTCCAGTTGCCTGGCGATGACGACTTTCTGCTCCGCCGTCATACTGGCTCCGGGAGACTGCTCGCCGTCCCGGAGCGTTGTGTCAAAAATTCTCACGCTATTGTTATCCACGATTTTCTCCAACATGGTTGCCCTCCCTTCATTCCAAAACCCTGGTCCTCAAATAAAAACTCCCGCGGCATGGCCAACGGGAGTATCATCTGTTGCAAGGCGAGATGGTGATTTACGACTGAACCTCGGCCATCTCTCCTCTCTCCTCCCGTCGACGCTTGTAAAGCGTCAAACACCATAAGAGAGGCCCGGATAGGGTATATAACAGGAATGACGCAAAAAACATGACCTGTGGCGCTGCCACGACTACTGTAATCAATATCATGCCAAAAACCAATGTCCATATGGGCATTCGCTTGCGCAGATCGGTATTCTTCAGGCTCAGGTAGTGAAAGCTGCTGACCATCAAAAAGGCCAGGCCATAGATAACCAACAGCAAAGTGATCCTCTTGTTGGGCGCGCCCTCACCTCCGAGCTGATAGTATAAAAGAACGGTGGAGGTAATCATGGCCGCCGCGGCAGGGATAGGTAAGCCCACAAAATGGTTCTTGGTCACATTGTTCGTCTGCACGTTGAAGCGGGAGAGGCGCAGGGCCCCGCAAACTACGTAGGTGCCAGCCGCCAACCAACCCCAGGTGCCCCAGGGAATCAACGCCCAGAAATAAACCAAAACCGCCGGAGCTACGCCGAAGGAAACGACGTCCGCCAGGGAGTCAAACTCTATGCCGAATTGGCTGGTGGTGTGGGTCAACCGGGCGGCGAATCCGTCCACACAGTCGAGGAAATGCGCCAGGATGACGAACAACGCCGCTTGAATATACTCGCCATTGAATGTGGAAACGATGGAAAAAAAACCGCACATCAGATTGCCCGCGGTAAACAGGCTCGGGATCAAATAAATTCCTTTTCGCAGTTTTTCCGCGGGGACACGGTTTTTGAGGGGCACGCGCGGCCTGACGCGACGGCGCAGGAGGCGAACCTTCCCCGACCCCGGAAACTGCTCGGGCTCTCGAGCGTTGAAACCGCTCACGATATCCTCCCTACCACAGTCTCTCCCCCTTTGACTCTTTGCCCTTCAGCCACCTCAACGCGGCACTGGGCGGGAAGATAGATATCCGTTCTGGAACCAAACATGATGAGCCCGAATCTTTCGCCGCATGCCAATTCGTCTCCCACTTTAACGCGGCATACGATGCGCCGCGCCAATACCCCCGCGATCTGCACGACTCCGATGGATCTTTTATTGCGGTCGACGATTTTCACAGCATTTTGCTCGTTTTGCTTCGACGCCTCTTCTTTGTACGCCGCCAGATAGGCCCCCTTGCGGTAGTTTACTTCTTCCACCACCCCATCGATGGGGCTGCGGTTAATATGGACGTCCAGGGGCGATAGAAAAACGCTAATCCGTTTAACGGCTTCGGGGAACTCCCGCTCCCCTGCAACATCGGCGATGCTTACTACTTTGCCATCAGCTGGCGCGACAATCAACCCTTCACCTTGTGGGGCAATCCGCTCCGGGTCGCGAAAAAAGCCGATGAAGGCAAGGGCCATGAGAACGAAGAGAGAGCCGAGAAATCGCGATCCCAGGGAAAACGCCACGGCCGCTAGCACGATGGCGGTCAAGATAAACGGATGACTCTCCCTGGCCACTTTCATAATTTTGGCGCTACACGCTCGTGCGCTATCCCTACCGCGGGCCTTGCCGCAAATCAGGAAGCATCGCGCGAAACCGCATCAGTTCTTGCTCTTATCGACCAAACGGTTTTGCCCCAGCCAAGGCATCATGGCTCTCAGTCCCGCCCCCACCTGCTCCAGCGGATGGTTCGCGCCCTCTTTGCGCAGTTCGGTGAAGTGGGGCATGCCACAGCGGTATTCGTTGATCCACTCTTTGGCAAATTTCCCGCTTTGGATATCCTTCAACAGAGTCTGCATCGCCTGGCGCACTTCGGGGCCAATGACTCGTTTGCCGCGAGTCAAATCGCCATACTCGGCGGTGTTGCTGATCGAATAGCGCATGTTGGTCATGCCCCCTTCGTAAATCAGGTCAACGATCAGCTTGACCTCATGGACGCACTCGAAATAAGCCATCTCAGGAGGATAACCGGCCGCCACGAGAGTTTCATAGCCGGCCTGGATCAAAGCGGTCAAGCCGCCGCACAAAACGGCCTGTTCGCCGAAGAGGTCGGTTTCGGTCTCATCTTTAAATGTCGTTTCGATGACCGCTGCCCTAGCTCCCCCGATGGCGCTGGCATAGGCGAGACCGATTTTCTTCGTGTCCTTGGACGGGTCCTGATGGAGCGCCAGCAAACAAGGCACGCCTCGACCCTTCTCATATTCGCTGCGCACTAGATGACCCGGCCCCTTGGGGGCCACCATAAAAACATTAACTCCTGTTGGGGGCACGACTCTTTTGAAATGAATATTGAATCCATGACCGAAGGCCAGGTAGTTGCCGTTTTTCAACCCCGGTCTGATTTCCTTTTCATAGGCTTCGCCTTGCAGCTCGTCCGGCAAAAGGACCATGACGATAGCCGCAGCGGCCGCGGCATCCGCGGTTTCAAAAACCTTCAATCCCGCGCTTTCAGCTTTAGCCCACGAGTTGCTTCCGCGTCTTAAGCCGACGACCACATCCACTCCCGAATCCCGCAAATTATTGGCGTGGGCGTGCCCCTGGCTGCCGTATCCGAGCACGGCTACTTTTTTACCCTTTAGAACGCTCAAATCGGCGTCCCGATCATAATAAACCTGCATTCGATCTCTCCTCTTAAATCAATGGGTTACACTATGCCGATTGAACCCCGGTAAGTCAACGGGAAGGAAACCGGGTCACGGATTATCGCAGGGTCAGGTGATAGGAGGCATTTTTGACCGCAGAACCGGTAACTCCTGGAATGAGCGCGATTGAGGGTTACAAGACTCTTGTCAGCGTTGTTGATCCGGTCTATTAGTTTTTTAGTGTACCCTGTGTGCTGGACGGCTAGCGGCTTTTGTGTTGGGTTATGGTCAGAAGACTAGGCAATGGCCCAGGAGGACAGACATGAAATTCGAAGGCTTTCTGCATCTCAACATTCGATGCTCACCGGAGGATATCCCCGCCATCGAAAAGTTCTACGGCGACGCGCTCGGCTTGAAGACGGGTTACCGTCCCAATTTCAAGTTTGGCGGCATCTGGCTCTACGATGGCGAAGACCCCGTCATCCACGTCAGCGCGCGCTTCGCGCCGGGCTCCATCGTCAAAGACAAGCATAGCGGCAGCGTGGATCACGTCGCTTTCAAGGCATCGGGGGCGGTGGCATTTCGCGCGCATTTGAAGGCGCTCGGTATCGAGTTCGAGGAGCAGAACATCGAGGAAGCGGGCTACCAGCTGTTCCTCTACGATCCCGTGGGCACCAAGATCGAGCTCAATTTCCTCAACGAGCATGTTGCCGACGCCGTGCCTCTCGGCACGACGGCGGAAGCGAACATACGGTAGCGACAGCCGAGTTATGTTTTTAGCGACGCCGGCTCGCGGCGCGGCGGTGCGGGAGGCCTCGCGGGCAATCGCTATGCGGCCGGTGCGGATCAAGAACGAAATTGGGTAGAGTAGAGGACAAATGATGAGGTGTACTTGACAAGCTTTTCATGAGTGACCCCTAATTTCACCTACTTATTCTTATTCCGTGTCCCAACAAGCTCAGCGACAATGCCTATGAAAAAAATAGCGGCGAAGATGAGGAAATGATGCTTTTCTGGCAAAATCCAATACGCGGCAGCAATTGCTGCTAGCACCAGAACTACGACAAGAAGGTAACCTACAAACTGTTTCTTGGTAATATCTAGTTTAGACTCCATCACACTTCGCGTCGCGAAGATTGGATAGCGCTATCTGCGTATACAGGGGTTATTCAAATTGTTGATATCCTTGGTTAAGCAAGTCATAGCTCCGTAATAATTCACTCATCGCCCAGTAGAACCCACGAACGTAATAGCTACACCAGTGACAGGGTTCACCACACCTGCCGCCGCGGCTGCTGCAACACCGTAAGTCCATATCCCCGCATGCGCTCCTGACGATGCCGCGAGCATACCAGCAAGAATATTTGCCAATCCTTTCAATTCACCTGGACACCGACTCTTTCCTATTCCTTCGAACAATCGAGATAACATGTCTTCGATGATTGCTTTGAATGCTGGGTGATGGAGCAAATCTCTTAAGCCTAGCTGCCCCGATGGATCCACAAGGTTTATCGCGTTATTTTCAACATAGG
>Ga0187893_10000449_pt1 | contig 108306 bp, 88 predicted proteins | sample MA1701074metaG_FD_139574 | JGI IMG/M metagenome (GOLD analysis project Ga0187893, IMG submission 139574) | White microbial mat communities from a basaltic lava cave in the Kipuka Kanohina Cave System on the Island of Hawaii, USA - MA170107-4 metaG ...
GCCCGCCTGACGCGCCGTGATCGCCGCCGTCAACGTCGTCTTCCCGTGGTCCACGTGACCGATCGTCCCCACGTTCACGTGCGGCTTCGTCCGTGCGAACTTTTCCTTGGCCATGGTCCTCTCTCCGTCTCCTCGACTTCTCCGGCGTCCGCGTGGCGCTGCCACGACCCGGAAGCGGCCGGTCGCTCGACCGCGTTCGCTTCCCGCTCACTCCGCGCGACCGCTGCGCCTGCCGCGGATGGAGCCCACGAGCGGGATCGAACCGCTGACCTCGTCCTTACCAAGGACGTGCTCTACCGACTGAGCTACGTGGGCGATCTGCTCCCTGTGCTCTCGTCCCAGAGTGTGGAGCGGGAAACGGGGCTCGAACCCGCGACCCCGAGCTTGGAAGGCTCGTGCTCTACCAACTGAGCTATTCCCGCCCGCGTCCCTCCGCGCGCATCGGGGCAGCGCCTGCCGCGCACAGCACCAACGCGCCCGCAAAACACATCGATGGTGGAGAGGGGAGGATTCGAACCTCCGAAGGCATAGCCAGCAGATTTACAGTCTGCCCCGTTTGGCCACTTCGGTACCTCTCCGATCCCGGATCCGGATTCGCCCCCTCGCACCGCCGCGCCAGCAACCCCGCAACACACCGAAGTGACGCTGGAGCTGGCGATGGGACTCGAACCCGCAACCTGCTGATTACAAATCAGCTGCTCTACCAATTGAGCTACGCCAGCACGCAGAACCAAACACCCGCCCGGCACGCGTCGACGGGCCTCGATCGATCGCGCTGAAATCGCCTCCCAGGGACACCCTCGATGCACGACCGCGCGCACCCACACGAACAATGCTGCAGGCATGGAAATCGGCAGCAGAGCCCCCGGCACCGGCTGGAGAGCAGGTGCCCTGTCCGATCACCACCGTCGTTTGGTTGTCTTGCCCGACTGAAGAATTGGCCGTAGGTATAGGAAAATCATTGGGATCTCGCCAGGATCTCCCAGCGGCGCAGCGCGAAGAGGAGCACCGCCCCCGCGCTCGCCACGTTCAGGGACGCGACCTGGCCCGCCATCGGGATCCCGAGCTCGAAATCCAGCGCCTCCCGGATCGTCCTCCGCAGCCCGCGACCCTCGGCACCCAAGACCAGGACCCGAGGCCCAGGCAGCCTGTCGGGGTCCGCGCCGAGGACGTCGATCTCTCCGTCGGAAGCTGCTCCGTAGATCCAGAATCCTCGGTTTTTCAGCTGCTTGAGACATCGGAGCAGATTCACCACACGGCAGATGGGAAGCCACTCCACCGCGCCGGCGCTCGCCTTGGCGACCGCGGGAGACAGGTCTGGGGCCCGGCGCTCCGTCAGGATCAGCCCGCGAGCTCCCGCGGCCTCGGCGACGCGGACGATCGATCCGAGATTTTGAGGGTCTTCGACCCCATCCAACGCCACGAGCGTGCCGCGGGTCTCTGCGAGTGCCTCGAGAGCGATCTCGGGAAGCGGCCCCGCCTCCAGCACGACGCCCTGGTCGCGACTGCCCGGCGGCAGAAGCCGCGACAGCTCCAGCGAATCGATCTCGTGGACCTCGATGCCCGCCTCGGCCGCTGCCGTCCGGAGTGGACCGAGTTCGTCCATCCCGCGCCTGACCCAGAGTCGGTGCAGTCGTCGCCGCCGCGCGCGCAGGGCCTCGAGCACCGGGTGCATCCCGTACAGGTACTGAGCGGGAGGGCGCTCGGGCCGGGCGGAGCCGCGTCGCATCGCGGCGAGCGTAGCCCCGAGCGCAGGCCGTCCAGATCCGGATCGCAGCCGCGGTCGCGGAGCGCGTGCCTAGAGGTGGGCGCGCAGGCTCTCGAGAGTCTCGAGGAAGCTCTCGGGCTCGTCGATCCGGGGGTGGTTCAGGAGATCGAACTCGAGGTAGGAGACCAGCTCGCCGAGCGCGAGCCGCACGGCTCGCTCGCGATCTCCCGGGATGCGACGGGCGCGCTCGGCCAGCAGCGTGGGATCGAGCTCACCGGCGGGCCCGAGCTCCACCTCCGCGAGCAGCGCGGGGTGCCGCGCGGCGACCTCCTGCGCGACGGGCAGCAGGCGGGCGCGCACGACCGCGGGCCCATCGACCGCGACGATCGGCGCCGCGAGCTCCGCCATCAGCTTCACATGCCGCTCGACGCAGGCGCAGAGCGCGTCGTCCGCAGAGGGGCGCAGCGCCGCCCCCTCGAGCTCGATGCGTTCGACTCGCAGCGCCCCCAGCAGCCGCAGCAGCTGGACCGTGCGCGCGCCGCTCAGGGGATCCATTCCCGTGCGGTGGCACGCCTCGGCGAAGTGCGGCGCGTCGTGGAGCATCTCGTGGAATCGCTGTTCGGCACCCTCCAGCATCGCATTCGGCAGCGGTGTCAGGCGCACCCGCTCGTCCTCGAGCTGCGCCAGGAAGCGCAGCAGCTCGTCTCGACGCCGCAGCCCCTCGTCGATCAGCCTTCCGCTCGGGAGCGCGAGGCGCACGACGTTGTCGGGCCGCACCTCTCCCTCCCAGAACATCAAGGTTCCCGCGGCATACGAGAACAGCGAGCGCACGATCTCCTCGACCTGGAGCTTGACCCCATGCCAGACATCCCGCGCCTGCAGGAATCCGCGCTCGACGAGGAGCCGGCCGAAGGGGCCGCCCCGGAGGTGCGAGCGCCGCACCTCGTGGAACTGCTCGGGACTGATCACGCCAAGACGCAACAATGTGTCGCCGAGGCGGTCGACGGACTGGTTGGAAGCCGCGAAGACCACCTCGCCCTTCTCGAAGTACACGCACTTCGCCACCTCTCCGGACTCGAAGCTCAGGAAGCCGGACTTCGACGAGGCGTGGATCAGCTCGAGCAGATCCGCGAAGGAGAAGGCGCGCACCTCCGCCTGGAGCACCAGCGCCCGGTCCCACGGGTAGGCGAGGTGTTCTCCTCCGTCGCGGCGCTCGAGCAGCAGCGTGCGCGGGTTGCGCGCGAGCACACGCAGCCTCTCGTGAGCGGAAAGGCCGAGGATCGCCCGCTGCTCGTGCGAGAACTCGAGATCCAAGGCGAGCTCCTTGCCCGCAGCGGACGCGACCTTCCGGGGCTGCCAGTCCCGGGCGTCGGCGTGCCAGCGCGGCACCCGCGGGCGTCGCCTACCTCATCGACCGGCGAGCGCTGGGCTTGAGGAGCGGATCTGCGAGTCGCGGCTCAAGCCAGGGCAGGCGACTTGCCGATGGGTTGCCGCAGCAGACGACAAAGGGGGGAACCATGGCGGACGAAGACTACAGCGTGTCGCGGCGGCACCCGCGTCTCGAGATCCGCGTGCCGGTGCGCATCTCGACGATCGAACCCGAGCGGGATCCGTGGACCGGACGCCCCTTCTTCCGGGCAACCCACGAGACTTCCGCGAATCTCTCGCGCGGTGGCGCCTTCGTTCACACGTCGGAGCCGTTGCGCCCGGGGCGCCGGCTGCTGCTCGAGATCGAGCTGCCCGACGGCCGCCCCGTGGAGACCCTGGCCCGCGTCGCCTGGACGCGCCGAGCCCTGCTTCCGGGCGGCGGCCACACGGATGCGGGCATCGGCGTCGAGTTCCTGGGAGGCGCCGCGGACCAGCTCGCTTCCCTCGAGAGCTTCGTCGACTCGTGCCGGGAGTCGCCGGCCCGCGACGAGTAGCGCGCTCGTCCGCGGATTTCCGCGCGGCATCGCAGGGGGCGCGAGTCTTCGCTTGAAGCGGCTTCCGCCGGCTGGGTATTCTGTTTCGCGTGAGGCCCCCCGGCGCATACAAGATCCGGTCCCGGCACTCCACGGCGCGCGGAGTTCCGGCCCACTGCACCCCGCTCGATCCGCTGCACGCGCTGCCGGGCAGTGACTTCCGCACCCAACGCGTGATCGAATCCCTGCGCCAGGAGATCGCGACCGGGGGCAGCGACAGCCTGCTGCGGATTCGCATGGTCTTCGAGAACCCGAGAGAGATCTACCGCGTGGAGATCGAGCGCCCGGATCTCGGCTACCACCGCACCACCCTGCTCGAACGCGATGCCCTCGAAGAGCTCCTCGCGACCGACGAGGTGCGCGCCGCGGTTCGTTCGGAAGCTGCCCGGGTGGCGGAACGGTAGACGCAGGCGACTTAAAATCGCCCGACCGCGGTCATGCAGGTTCGAATCCTGCCCCGGGCACCCCGCGAGCTCCGCGACGCGAGCCGGGCCAAGCGCAGGAAGCGTCGAGGCACAGGGGCTGGCTGGTGTTCCACGGGAAGAAGATCGTCGTGGTGATGCCGGCCTACAACGCCGCCCGCACCATCGAGCGCACCTATCGCGAGATCCCCCTCGACCTCGTCGACGAGGTCGTCGTCACCGACGACGCGAGCCACGACCAGACCGTCGCGATCGCGAAGAGCCTCGGACTGCGCACGCTCGTCCACGAGACCAACCGCGGCTACGGTGGCAACCAGAAGACCTGTTATGCAGAGGCGCTGCGGCTCGGGGCAGACGTCGTCGTGATGCTGCACCCAGACTATCAGTACACTCCGAAACTGCTGCCGGCGATGATCGGACTCATCACCGACGGCCCCTTCGATGTCGTGCTGGGCTCGCGGGTTCTCGGCGGACGCGCCATCTCGGGCGGAATGCCGCTCTACAAGTACGTGGCGAACCGCGTGCTCACGCTCGTGCAGAACTGGCTCTGCGATGCGAAGCTCTCCGAGTACCACACCGGCTATCGCGCGTTCTCGCGGCGCGTGCTCGAGACGCTGCCGCTGCTCGAGAACTCCGATGACTTCGTCTTCGACAACCAGATGCTCGCGCAGATCCTGCTGGCCGGCTTCGAGATCGGCGAGGTGAGCTGTCCCGCGGCGTATTTCGAGGAGGCCTCCTCGATCAACTTCCGCCGCTCGCTGCGCTATGGGCTCGGCGTGCTCGCGACCTCGCTGCAGGCCCTGCTGCACCGGAAGGGGATCTGGCGCAGCCCGATCTTCGGAAGCTCGGGGCGGAGGCTGTCCCAGCTTCCGCCCGCCGTCGGCTCGGCCCGCAACGGGGAAGCCTGATCGACTCGCTTCGGCCGCGGCGCGCCGCGCGCGGGAGCACGGCCTGCGTGTCAGTCGGGGGAGAAGCCGGCCTCGGGCGCGCAGAGCGTCTGACGGAACGCCTCGGCGCGGGGCGCGGGGACCAGCTGGATCCGGGTGCGCAGCTCCGAGCCGCTCTCCCAGTCGGTGGCGTGCAGGAGTTCGACGACCACGAGATCGCCCTCGCCGCAGCCGAGCGGCGTCGAGAAGGGCACGAAGCCCTGGTCCCAGCAGCTGGGCGGCGCACCCGGTAGCGTGCGCAGCACGACGCCCGGGCACAGTTGCGCCTCGAAGGCGAGGCAGAAGCCCGATGCGGTGCCCGGCTTCTTCACCTCGAGCAGCGCCTGCGCGCGGCGCACGTGGCTCTGGCGCTCCGAGAACACCAGCTCGGGAAGGGGCGTCCACTCGCTCGCGAGTTCGTCGAGACGCAGCTTGAGCCGCCGCTCGCGCGAGCGCACGACGTCGAGCACCGCGCCGAAGTCGAGCCCGTGCTGCAGGTACAGATCGGCGTCCCAGAACTCGCACTCCCGGCTGAAGACGCGCGGCCGCGCGAGCGCGACATGGCGCGCGATCGACTCGGGGATGAAGACGGTGCCGGGCTTCGCGAAGCGGTGCAGCGCATCCTCGAGCGCGAAGTGCATGTCGCTGGCGAGCCCGATGCTCGAGAAGGGATCGGCCAGCACCACGTCGACGCGCTCGGGAAGCTCGACCTGATGGCTGGGTCCCAGGATCGGAACGAAGCTCGCTGCGCCGAAGCCGTGGCGCGCGTGGAGGTCCTGGGAGAGCTCGAGCAGCTCCGGATCCTCCTCGAGCGCGAACACCCGCGCGGCGCCCGCACGCAGGGCGAGCAGCGAGAGCTCCCCGAGGCCGCTGCCGACCACGCAGACGGTCCGCCCGGCGCAGGACTGCGCCGCCGCAGCGGCGAAGGCCTGCATGCGCAGGCGATCCGCGAGCCGTTCGCGAAACACACCGAGCTTGTGCGGATCCAACGCTGCCGCGAGACCCCGCGATGCAGACGTGGCCCTTTCGCAACGTCCGTGCCGGCTCTGATCGTGAGAGCCGGGGGCCGACTTGAGGCGATTCGGTCGCGCCGGTCCGGGCGGGTCGCGCACGCATCGGCAGCCGATGCGCAGGAGCCGTCGCGAAGTAGCCGGGCGCGCGCTGGCCTAGCGCTCCTCGGGCAGGAAGCGCCACTGCACCCCCCAGCTGATCGAGACGTACTGCATCTCGTGGTTGTCGCGCTCCGCGGGAAGCACGTAGCTGGTCTCGCTGAACAGGACGAGCTGAGGGGTGAGGTACACGTCGATCCCTCCCCCGAAACGACCGGTGAATGCGCCCTTCTCGCCTCCGCCGAACTTGCCGAAGGGAGCGCCGTGGTCGTCCACGTCCACCTGGTGGAGGCCGATCCCGGACATCGCGTAGGGATGCAGCCGCTCGGCAACCCCTCCGAGCCGCCAGAGCGGGAGATACGCCCTGCCGTTGGCGCTGAAGACGTTGACCTGGAAGTCGGTCCCGTCGACGGGATTGCGCATCTCGATCTCGAAGAGCCGCTCGTACTCGAACTCGAGCGCCCAGTGCTCGAGGAAGCGGAAGCCGAGCCGGCCGTTCACGCCCCACGAGTCGCGCACCGGGAATGGAGTCGCGGCGAAGTTCTCGAGCCCGTTCACGCCGGCCACCGCGACGTACCAGCCGTCGCGCGTGTACCCGGCCGGCGCCTCTGCGTCCTCCGCACCGGCGGCCTCGTCCTCGGCCGCGCCCTCCTCGCGTTCCCCAGCGTCCTCTGCGGCGAACGCGGGGAGCGCGAGACAGAAGCCCGCCAACAGGGAGAGAAGCGCTGCGGCGATCGCGTTCATCCGTTTCCTCTCGAGCCCGGAAGCGCCCGGATTATCGGCTCGCGCGCGGCTCGCTGACAAGCGTGCTCTTGCCGGAGGTATTCCGGAGTGGAAGGCTGAGGGCGATTCGGAGGATTCCATGAGAGCTGCCTTGTGGGACGGACCCGGGAAGCCGCTGCGCGTCGATCGGGTCCCCGATCCGAAGCCCGGCCCGCGCGATCTGCTGCTGCGCGTGCGCGGCTGTGGGATCTGCGGCTCGGACCTGCACATGTCCGAGATGCCCGGCCTGCGTCCCGGCCTCGTGATGGGGCACGAGTTCGCGGGCGAGGTCCTCGAGGTAGGCCGCGACGCCGAGGGTGGCTGGCGCGTCGGCGACCGCGTCTGTGCGCTGCCCGGGATCGGCTGCGGCCACTGCGCCGCGTGCCTCTCCGGCGACCTGATGCTCTGCCCCTCGCTCGTGACGACGGGCCTCGGGCAGAACAGCGGCGGCTACGCGGAGTACGTCGTGACGGGTTCGCGCGAGACGCTGCGTCTGCCCGCCGCAGTCGACTATCGCGTCGGCGCGCTGGTAGAGCCCCTCGCGGTGGGCCTGCACGCCGTGGAGATGGCCGGCATGCGACCGGGACAGGACGTACTCGTGATCGGCGCGGGGCCCGTGGGAGTCGCTGTCGCCTTGTGGGCGCGCTTCTTCGGCGCGCGCCACGTGGTCGTGAGCGACTTCGTCGCCCACCGGCGCGAGCTCGCGCTCCGGCATGGCGCGACCGCCGTGATCGATCCGGCTCGCGAGGAGGTGAAGCCTGCGTTCGAGCGCATCACGGGAGCAAGGCCCGGCCTCGTGATCGAGTGCGTCGGAGTGCCGGGCCTGATCCAGCAGTGCATCCAGCTCTGCGAGCCCCGCGGCACGGTGCTCGTCGCGGGCGTGTGCATGAAGCAGGACACGCTGGTTCCCGTGACGGCAGTGCTGAAGGAGCTGAAGCTGCAGTTCGTGGCCTTCTACCACAAGCGCAATTTCGAGCTGACGCTGGATCTGCTCGGCACGGAACGCATCCGCGCGAGCGGCTTCATCACCGACCGGATCGGCCTCGACGCGCTGCCCGACGCCTTCGAGGCGCTGAAACAGCCCTCGACCCAGTGCAAGGTGATCGTGGAGCCCTGAGCATCACTCGCTGCCAGGTACGCCGCGAGCGCGCCAGTCTTCGACCGCAGAGCGGATCCAGGCGAGGTCGTCCGACTGGGCGCGCTCGCGCGCAGCCGCGAGATCGATCCCGTAGAGGCGCGCCGCGTTCCGCCCGAGGATCTTCGCCTTGATCTCGCGCGTGAGCTCGGGGTAGCCGTGCCGGTCGCGCAGCTCGGCGGGGATCTGGAAGGCGCGGAAGGCGTCGATCGCGGGTTGCGTCGGTCCGTACCAGATCGAGTCGCTACCCCAGACGACGTTGTCCTCGCCCACGGCCTGCAGGAGCTTGCCCAGCACGTGAGCGGCCTCGAGCGGCTTCCGGATCAGGCAGAACCAGGTGGTTCCGAGCTCGGCGCAGACGTTGCTGCCGGGCTTCACTCCCGCATCGCGCAGCGACGCGACGAGTCGATTCACGCCGTGGCCCTCGGTCTCCGGCGTGCAGGGTCCCTCGGGCGGCTCGCCGCCGATCGGGAACTCGTAGCCCGAGTGGTAGATCACGAAGTCGAGATCGGGAAACGCGCGCGCCACCGGACCGACGTCGCGCGGCGAGCCCGAGTCCACCATCGCGCTGATGCCCTTGTGCGCGCAGACCAGCTTCACGCCGAGCTCGCGGGCGCGCTCGAGGAAGGGCACACCGACGCGCTCGTCGTCGAGCCACCAGCCGTGCGAGGGACCGAAGCTCCCCTTTTCGGCGTGCCCGATCGTGTAGACCTTCCAGCCGACCGGACGATCGCGGTCGCGCCACTGCTCCATGGCAGCGAGCTCACCCGGCACGTTCGGGTGCACCACGACGTGGTTCAGCATGCGGCCGCCCGCACCGAGCCGCTCGAAGAGCTCCCGGGTTCCCGCGAGCTCGCGATTGTGCAGCATGCGCGTGTCGTCGAGGCCCGGACCCGAGGTCAACACCGCGACCGCCGTCTCGCTCTCGAGGAAGACGCAGCGCAGGTATTCGGCGAGGTCGTAGCCTTCGAGCGCGTCCATCCCGCGCCACCACTCCGGTCTCACGGCCTCGTACATCGCGCGGATCGGGAGATTCCAGATCGGCAGCGCGCGGTTCGCGACGTAGTGCGTCTGGACGTCGACGACGACCTCGTCACCGCCGAGGGCCGCGTCCGCGGCGGCCGCGTCGAGCTCGGCTTCGGCCGGCACCGCGTAGAAGGGGCCGCCCGAGGCGGCGTTCAGGGCACGCAGCCCCGCGGCCGTCCCGCGTCGGCTCGCCGCGTAGCGCCGCTCGCCCTCTGCGAGCCGCGCCGCGCGGCCCGGCAGCGCGCTGCGCAGCGCGGCTTCGGCCTCGAGCTCCGGCGCCGTCCGGGGCGGCGGCGCGTACTCGTCGGTGCTGCGCAGCTGGAAGAAGACCGGAACCGCGGGATCGGGCGGGCGGCGTGCCATGCGTTCGGCTCCTCGCTGCACCGCATCCTACTCCAGCGCTCGAGCGGCGCGTCGCGGGCCTTGATCGCGACCCGCGCGAGGTGCGAAGCTGGGCCTCCACCCGAGGGAGGCTGCCCCATGAATGCCAGCGGCGACCGGCTGATCCGGGTCGACATGACCAGGCTCACGGCGAAGGCCGTGCCCTTTCCCGACGAGTGGGCGCTGCTCGGCGGACGCGCGCTCTCGGCGCGGATCCTCTGCACGGAGTGCGATCCGCAGTGCGATCCGCTCGGACCCGAGAACGTGCTCGTGATGGCACCCGGCTTCCTCGCGGGCAGCGCGGCCCCCACCTCCGGGCGGATCTCGATCGGCGCGAAGAGCCCGCTCACCCTCGGGATCAAGGAGGCGAACGCGGGCGGGAACCCGGGCCAGGACCTCATGAAGCTCGGCTACCGCGCCGTGATCGTGACCGGCCAGCCGGCCGATTCGAGCAAGCGCTATGCGCTCGACGTGATCGGCGACGAGCTCCAGATCCGCGAGGTGCCCGATTGCAAGGGCCGCTGGAACTACGACCTGATCGAGCATCTCTCGCAGAGCTACAGCGCCACCGCGTCGTTCATCTCGATCGGCCCCGCCGGCGAGCTGCGGCTCAAGGGCGCGTCGGTCGCCTGCACGGACCAGGAGTCGGGCAGGCACCCGGCCCGCCACGCCGCGCGCGGTGGGCTCGGCGCCGTGATGGGGAGCAAGGGTCTCAAGTACGTGGCGGTCGACGCCAGCAAACGGCCCGTGCGCAAGCCGGCGGACCAGAAGGCCTTCACGGCGGCCTGCAAGACCAAGACGAAGGAGTACCTCGCGGGTCCGCAGCCGATGAAGCACGGCACCAGCACGACCGTGCCGATGGCCAACGCGCTCTTCACCTTCCCCTACAAGAACCGGACCTTCGGGCAGTCCCCCGACGCCGCGACGCTCGACGGCGCGCGCATCGTCGAGAGCTTCGAGACCCGCGGCGGGGGCATGCACAACTGCATGACCGGCTGCATCGTGTCGTGCAGCAACGTGGTGCACGACAAGGACGGAAACTACAAGACTTCCGCGCTCGAGTTCGAGACGATCACGCTGCTCGGAGCGAATTGCGCGATCCAGAGCTGGGAGGACGTCGCGGACCTCGATCGCCTCTGCGACGAGGTGGGCCTCGACACGATCGAGACCGGTGCCGCAATCGCGATCTACATGGATTCGGGTGGCATGGAATGGGGCGATGCCGAGGGCGCGAAGCGCATCCTGCGCGAAATTGCCGACGGCAGCGATCTCGGCCGGATGATCGGAGACGGCGCGCTCGCGACGGGAAGGCGGCGCGGCCATCACCGGATCCCGGTCGTGAAGGGCCAGTCGATCCCGGCCTGGGATCCGCGCCCGCTCAAGGCCACCGGAGTCACCTACGCGACGAGCCCGCAGGGCGCCGACCACACTGCGGGCCTGGTCGTGAATCCGGGCATGAAGGAAGAGGACATGCCGCGCGCGTCGCAGGAGGCGCAGATCATCCTCTCGATCTGCGATTCGTCGGGCTTCTGCATGTTCGTCTTGCCGAGCCCCGAGGAGATCCGGAAGTTCTACTCGGGCTTCGTCGGCCGCGATGTCACGCGCGAGGAGATCTTCCAGATCGGCTGGGGCTGCCTGCAGGAGGAGTGGGACTTCAACCGCCGCGCGGGCTTGACCACCGCGGACGACGACCTGCCGGAATGCATGAAGCAGGATGCGATCGGCCCGAACCGGCTGGTCTTCGACGTGAAGGCCGAGACCATCCAGAAGACCTACCAACAGCTCGTGCAGCCGACGCCCGAGTTCTTCTCGAAGATCGGGGTCGGCTGAACGGAGTCCGTCGAGGCCACGAACATGAACTCGGCTGCGCGCTGGCCGCTCGAGGGTCTCCGGGTCCTCGACCTCTCGAGCGAGATCGCCGGACCCTATTGCACCAAGCTGCTCGCGGACGCGGGCGCCGACGTGATCAAGATCGAGGGGCCCACGGGCGATCCGCTGCGGCGCTGGAGCGCATCCCACCAGCCGCTGCCAGCGTCCGAGGACGGGCCGCTCTTCCGATTCCTGAACCAGAACAAGCGCGGCGCCGTCATCGATCTCGAAGCCCGCGCGGGGCGCGCGGCGCTATTCGATCTCGCCGCCAGTGCCGACCTCGTGGTCGAGAGCTTCGGAGGTGGAGGTCTCGAGGCGCGCGGCCTCGGCTGGGCGGAGCTCCACGCGCGGCAGCCCGGGCTCTCGCTGCTCTCGATCTCGCCCTGGGGCCTGACCGGTCCCTACGCCTCGCGCCCCGCGACGGAGTGGACGCTGCAGGCCGCAGTCGGCTCGACCGGCTACCGCGGCCTTCCCGAGCGCGGGCCCGTCGCAGCGGGCGGGCGCATCGGCGAGTGGATCGCGGGCACCTATGCGTCGGTCGGCGCGATGGCGGCCTGGCGCTCGGCGCGCCAGAGCGGTCGCGGCCAGCACGTCGACCTCTCGATCTTCGAGTGCGAGGTGCTCACGCTCACCGTCTACCACGATCTGAACTCGCAGTTCGCCGGGGGGCTCCTGCCGCAGGCGATCGAGACGCCCTCGATCGAGCCCGCGAAGGACGGCTGGGTGGGCTTCTGCACGATCACGGGGCAGCAGTGGAAGGATTTCTGCGCGCTGATCGGCCGGCCCGAGGTCGCCGAAGAGCAGCGCTTCTACGACGCCACCCAGCGCATGCAGCAGCTCGAGTTCATCCACGGAATCATCCATGCCTGGACGCGGGAAAGGACGGTCGCGGAGGCGATCGAGCTCGCGAGCCTGCTGCGCATCCCGTGCAACCCGATCGGAACCGGCGAGACGCTGCCGCGGATGGATCACTTTGCCGAGCGCGGGGTGTACCTGAAGAGCCCGCACGGCTTCACGCAGCCGCGCGTGCCCTATCAGATTCACGGCGCGGAGCAGCGCTCCTTCGCGCCCGCGCCCGGGCTCGGAGAACACACGCAGGCGGTGCTCGACGAAGCGCGGCATGTGCGCGCCTCGACGGCAGCGCCGCCGCGTGCGCCCCGCGATGCGCTGCCCTTTGCCGGACTCCGCATCGTCGACCTGACCGCGTTCTGGGCGGGCCCCGTGGCCGCCGCGACGCTCGCCGATCTCGGCGCCGACGTGATCAAGGTCGAGTCGATCCAGCGCCCCGACGGCATGCGCTTCGCCGGCGCTGCGCGCAAGGAACCGCTCTGGGAGTGGTGCCCGATCTACCACGGGGCGAACCCCGGCAAGCGCGACGTCACGCTGCGCCTCGACAGCGAACGCGGCAGGCAGCTCTTGCGCGGACTCATCGCGAAGGCCGACGTCGTGATCGAGAACTTCTCGGCGCGCGTGCTCGACCAGTTCGGACTCGGCTGGGACACCGTGCACGCGCTGAACCCGCGCGCGCTGCTGGTGCGCATGCCGGCCTTCGGACTCGGCGGTCCCTGGCGCGACCGCGTCGGCTTCGCGATGAACATCGAGCAGGTCAGCGGCCTCGCCTGGATGACCGGCTACGAGGACATGCCGCTCGTCGTGCGCGGCGCCTGCGACCCGGTCGGCGGGATGCACGCGATCTTCGCGCTCGCCGTCGCGCTCGAGGAACGCGAGCGCACGGGGCGCGGTTGCCTCGTCGAGGTGCCGCTGGTCGAGCCCGCGCTGAACATCGCGGCCGAACAGGTCCTCGAGCACTCGGCCCATGGCGTCCTGCTCGCGCGCGAGGGAAACCGCGGACCCGCCGCGGCACCCCAGGGCGTGTACCCGTGCCGCGAGCCCGGCAGCTGGCTCGCGCTCGCGGTCGCGAGCGACGCGCAGTGGCAGGCGCTGGTCGAGGCGCTCGGCGCGCCGGAGTGGGCGCGCGATCCAGCCCTCGCGAGCGCCGCCGGGCGCCGGCAGGCGCACGACCGCATCGACGCGGAGCTCCGGGACTGGTCTGCGCAGCGCGACCGCGATGCGGCGGCCGCGCTGCTCTCCAGCGCGGGAATTCCCACCGAGCCCCTGATCAACGCGCACGGGCTGTACCCGCACCCGCAGCTCGAGCACCGCGGCTTCTTCCAGTGGATGGAGCACCCGGTGACAGGTCGCACCCGCTACCCCGGGCTGCCGATGCGCTTCTCCGGACTGCCGCGCGCGCTGCACCGCTCGCCCGCGCCGCTGCTCGGTCAGCACAACGACGAGATCCTGCGCGGCGAGCTCGGCCTGTCGGAGGCGGAGGTCGCGGAGCTGCGCGCCGAGAAGATCGCGGGCGAGCGCCCCGCGTGGCTCTAGGGCCTCGCCGGGGACATCCGCGGCGCCCGAAGCGAGCTGCGCAGTCGCCCCGGCCCGGGCAGCAGCGCCGAGACCTGGATTCCCTGCTGCGCGCGTGCGGCACGCTGCGCGCTTCCCTCCCCGTCGCGATTCTGATACAACGCGCGCGCCCATGCTGGCGATCGCGCAGGACCGCCACGGAGGCGTCGATCGGCTCTCGCTGCGCGAGCTGCCCGAGCCCGTCTGCCGGCCAGAGGACGTGATCGTCGCGGTGGAAGTCGCAGCGCTGAATCCCTCCGACTGGAACATCCGACAGGGGCGCGCGCGCGTGCTCACTTCGCATGCCTTTCCCCTCGTGCTCGGCAGCGATGTCTCGGGCCGGATTGCCGAGCTCGGCTCCGCGGTCTCGGACTGGCAGGTCGGCGACGAGGTCTTCGGCGTCTCGGACCCGCGCCGCCTCGGAACCCTCGCGCAGCGCGTCGCGATCGACGCGCGACGGCTCGCGCGCAAGCCCCGGGCGCTCTCGCACAGCGAGGCCGCAGCCCTGCCGGTGGTCGGCCAGACCGCCTGGTGCGGACTCTTCGAGCAGCTGCGCGTGCGAGCCGGCGAGCGCCTGCTCGTGCTGGGCGGAAGCGGCGGGGTCGGAGCCGCGGCGATCCAGCTCGCGCGAGCCGCAGGAGCCTCCGTGCTCGCAACGGCTGGCGCGCGCAATCTCGAGCGCGTCGCAAAGCTCGGAGCCGAGACGGCGCTCGACTATCGCGACCCGCTGCGCTTCCAGCGCGCCGCGCCCGTGGATGCGGTCTTCGATACGGTAGGCGCACCCGAACGGCTGCGAGCCTTCGCCGCGCTGCGGCCAGGCGGGCGCCTCGTCTCGATCGCGGGGATTCCGACGGGCGACGCCGCGGCGCAGCACGGCGTCGGCCGCGTGGGCCGCGCGCTCTTCGAGCTCGCCTCTGCACGCGAGCACCTCGCGGCGTGGCGCGCGGGAGCCCGCTATGCGTACTTCTTCCTCGACGCGACCGGTCAGCGCATGCGCGAGGTCGCTGCGGCCTGTGAGACCCAGGGCCTTCGCGCCCCGATCGACTGCGAGCTCTCGTTTCGCGACTTCCGCCGCGGCTTCGAGCGCCTCGAGAGTGGACATCCAGACGGCAAGGTGCTCTTGCGCTGGAGCTAGCGGATCGTCGCTCGCGAGGAAACCCATGCAGCCCTTCGGATCGCTCCTGCTCCTCTCGCTCGCAGTCCTGCTCTGGCTGCCCGGTTGCGGTGGGGATCGCTACGCGGGCCAGCCGGACCACGTGCGGCAGCGACACGTCGTGCTGGACGGAGCCCAGAACTTCCGCGACCTCGGCGGCTATGAGACCGACGACGGCAGGCGCGTTCGCTGGAAGCTCTTCTACCGCTCCGACAACCTCGCGGAGCTCTCCGACGCGGATCTCACCCGGCTGAAGCAGCTCGGCATCCGGCTGATCTGCGACTTCCGCAGCCCCGACGAGAGAGGCGAGGCACCGGACCGACTGCCCGAGCCGCGGCCCCGGGTCGCAGAGCTCGAGATCTTCGACGAGGCCTTTGCGATGAAGGGCTTCCGGGAGCGGCTGGGCTCCGGGGATCTCGGCGACCTCGACCTGCGCCAGGCGCTGATCGAGGGCAACCGGCTCTTCGCGGCGAAATTCGCTCCGGTCTACGCAGCGATGTTCGAGCGCCTCTCGCAGAGCGAGAACCTGCCTGCGCTGATCCACTGCACCGCGGGAAAGGATCGCGCGGGCTTCGGCGCGGCGATGATCCTCTCCGTGCTGGGAGTTTCGCGCGAGACCGTCCTCGAGGATTTTCTGTTGACCAACTTCTACACCGCCGAGAAGATCGAGCGCACGCTCTGGATGATTCGCCTGATGTCGCTGTTCCAGATCGACGCGGAGCGCGTGCGACCCGCGCTCGGGGTCGAGCGCGCCTACCTCGAGGCGGCCTTCGACGAAATCGGCAAACGCTACGGCGATTTCGATCGCTACCGCCGCGAGGCGCTGGGCCTCGATGACGCGGAGCTCGCGGCTTTCCGCGCGCTTGCTCTCGAGTAGACGGATCGACTGGCCCCCCGCAAGGAAGAACCGGCCTCAAGCGCGACTCCGATTCTTCGATACTTCGGACCAGAGAGGTACTCCCTGTCCAACCTGCGGCTCGACTTCATCAACCACTCGTCCTTCGCGCTCGGCTCGCGGGGGGTGCGGCTCGTGGTCGACCCCTGGCTCTCCGGAACCGCGTTCAACGAGGGCTGGGCGCTCCTCGCCGAAGCCCCGATGGGCCCGGAGGACTGGCGCGGCGTCACGCACCTGTGGCACTCCCACGAGCACCCCGACCACTTCAGCCCGAGAACCCTGCGCGAGATTCCCGAGGCGGTCCGGGCCGGCATCACGCTGCTCTACCAGGTCACCGAGGACCGCAAGGTCGCGACCTTCTGCCGCGAACTCGGTTTCCGGGAGGTCATCGAGCTCGCGCCGGCCGGCTGGCACGCGCTCGCGCCCGGCTTCGAAGTCCGCTGCGAGCCCTGGCGCAACGGGGACTCCTGGCTCGCCGTACGCACACCCGAAGCCACGCTCGTCAACCTGAACGACTGCGCGATCCGGCGACCGGACCAGGTCGCGCGCGTGCGCGCCGCCGTGGGCCGGGTCGACGTGCTCACGACCCAGTTCTCGATCTCTGCCTGGGACGGCAATCCGGAGGACGGCGCCCGACTGCGCCGCGGCGCCCAGCGGATGCTCGAGCGCTTGCGCGTGCAGGTGCAGGGCCTCGAGGCGCGCTGGACCCTGCCCTTCGCGAGCTACGTCTGGTTCTGCCACGAGGAGAACGCCTTCCTGAACGCCTACCACAACCGCGTTCACGACGCGGTCGAGCTGCTGCGCGAGCAGACCTCGACGCGGCCCCTGGTGCTCTACCCCGGCGAGGGCTGGGAGATCGGCTCCGACCACGATCCCGCTCTCGCGCTGGACCGCTGGGCTGCCGAATACGCGTCCGTCCCCTCGCGCCCGCTGATCCGCGCGGGGCACGTGAGCGAAGCCGAGCTCGTCTCCCTCTCACGGACGTGGTGTGCGCGCGTGCGCGCAGGCAGCGACCCGCTGCGCCTGCGGCTGCGACTCGCGCGTCAGACCGCGCGCTCCCGGCGCGCCCGGGCCGGCCGCGGCATCGTGGGCGCCATCGCGGGAGCACTCTCCCTCGCGCTCCTGAGCGTGCCGGAGGCCTGGATCTGGGTCTCGGATCTCGAAGCGGCCTTCTGCCTGGGTCTCGCGGGCGGACTCCGACGCAGCAGTCGCGCGCGCGGAGACTGCGACGTCGAGCTCTCCTCGGACTCGCTGCGCTTCGCGTTCCAGTTCCTGTTTGGCGGCGAGACTCTGCAGGTGAATGCCCGCTTCCGCGAGCTGCGCGAGAACTCCCGCCTCCCGCTCTTCCACTACTTTGCGCTCGCCGGGAGCCGCAACCGCGGCGAGAGGCTGGGCTGGAGGCAACTCCTCGCGCGGGTACTCGGGCGCTGAACGGCGACTCGGGTCGCGTGGAGGCGGCGCCCGGATTCGAACCGGGGATCAGGGATTTGCAGTCCCATGCCTTACCACTTGGCTACGCCGCCGGGAGGCCTTCTAGTACCCCGCTCGCGAGATCGAGTCAAACCGGGGAGCGCCCCGCGCAGCGCAGCGATCGGCGAAGGCCTCCGGTAGGGTCCCAGGCCGTGCGCTTCTTCTGGATCTTCCTGGGCGGCGGCATCGGTGCGGTCCTGCGGATTGCGCTCGGCGCCTGGCTCGCGGCGCGCGCTCCCGCCGGCTTTCCGTGGGGCACCTTCGCGGTCAACGCGCTCGGCTGCTTCTCGATCGGGTTCGTCGCAAGCGTCGCGCTCGCGCGCGGCATGCTAGGCAGCGCCGCCCATCTGTTTCTCGCAGCGGGGCTCCTGGGCGGTTTCACCACCTTCTCGGCGTTCGGCCTCGAGACGCTGCACCTGCTGCAGGCCGGATCCCGGGGCACCGCGCTGCTCTATTCGCTCGGAAGCATGGGGCTCGGAGTCCTGGCGGTCGGCATCGGCGACTGGATCGGCCGCGCGAGCTCCTGAGCCGGACGCGCGCGCTCCGAGCGCCTCGTTACACGGCCCCGCAGCGAGCGGCCGCTAGTCGAGCTCCGGGAGCGGAACCAGCCTTCCCGCGATTCGCAGCGCGGGCGGCTCTGCGTCGAGATCCACGGCGCCGAGCAGCAGCGCCTGCGCCGCCGGGAAGAAGCGCGCGGGAAGCCCGTCCCGTCGCAGCTCCCGCTTCACCGTGCACAGGAGCGCGCCATCCCGCTTCGAGCTGCGCAGCGACGCCACCTCCAGCGGCTCGCGGCTCCGATCCGAGAGCGCGATCTCTCCCTTCGAGGCGTCGAATTCGCGCACGAAGAAGCCGGCCTCTTCCAGCTCGATCTGTGCGCGGAAACGGCCGAGCGTGACGACGTAGACACCCTCGGCCGGCAGGTAGCGGACGCCGCGATCGAAGGCCGCGCGCAGCTTCTGGTTGAGGATCGGCACGCCCTCGTGGGTCCAACGGCCGTCGTGGTGCAGCACCAGCCCGAAGGGGCGAAGCGGCGGCGGTCCGGCGGGCGCTGCGCTCACGCGCCTGGCAGCGACTCGGGCTCGGCGCGGCCATCGGGCTCGACGCGAAACACCCCGACGAGGTCGTAGCGCTTCCAGAGCACCACGCGCTCGACGCTGCGGCCATCCGCGCCCCGATAGATCCACTTCTCGTTGAAACGGACGCCGTACTCCTCGCGGGTGCGCGGATCGTTGACGCTCCCCTCCTGGTCCGTGGGCGAGCCCAGCAGCGCACTGACGCGACCTCGGTCGAGGTTCATCGGTCGCACTCACCGCCGATCATGTTCACCATGTCGAAGGTCGGAATCAGGTCCGCGAGCATCGAGCCCCGAAGCATCAGATACAGCGGCGCGAGGTTGATGAAGCTCGGGGGCCGGCAGCGCACCTTGTGCGGCACGGCACCGCCGCCCGAGACGAGATAGAAGCCGAGCTCCCCGTTGGCGGACTCGACCGCGAAGTAGGCCTCGCCCTTCGGCACGCGCGGCCCTTCGGTCACGGACTTGAACTGCTGGATCAGCTCTTCCATGCGGTTGAAGACGCGCTCCTTGGCGGGCCAGCGGACGCGGGGGTCGAGCGTGTTCACGGGGCCCGGGCCGAGCCGCGCGAGCCGATCGAGGCACTGCTCGATGATGCGCAGGCTCTGGTGCATCTCCTCGACGCAGACGAGGTAGCGGTCGTAGTTGTCACCCACCTCGCCGATCGGAACGTCGAAGTCGATCTGATCGTAGACGAGGTAGGGCTCGGCCTTGCGCACGTCGCAGGGCACTCCGGCCGCTCGCAGCAGCGGCCCCGTGACCGCATAGCGGATGCAATCCTCCTTCGAGAGGAATCCAGTGCCCTTCATGCGGTCGATGAAGATGCGGTTGCCGGTCACGACCTTGTCGAAGTCCCGCAGCAGCTCGCGAATGCGGCCGATGTACTCGCGGCAGGTGCTCGGGAACGTCGTCGGTGCATCGTGTTTCACACCACCGATGCGGATGTAGTTCGACGTGACGCGTGCGCCGCAGAGCATCTCGCAGAGGTCCCAGGTGAGCTCGCGCGCCTCGATCCCGTACAGGAAGGGGGTCATCGCCTGCAGCTCGAGACAGGCCGCGCCGCAGCGCGTCAGGTGATCCGAGAGCCGCGCGAGTTCCGAGGACATCACGCGCAGCCACTGGCAGCGCTCGGGAGTCTCGAGGCCCAGCAGCTTCTCCACCGCCATGCAGTAGCCGAGGTTGGCCAGGATCGCGGAGTTGTAGTTCAAGCGATCCGTGTAGGGAATCGCCTGGTACCAGGTCCCGCTCTCGCACTCCTTCTCGAAGCCCCGGTGCAGGTAGCCGACCATCACGTCGATCGAGACGATCGTCTCGCCGTCGAGCTCGACCATGAACTTCACCGTCCCGTGCGTGGCGGGATGGGAGGGGCCCATGTTGAGCACCTGGTGCTCGGTGTGTAGGTCGCGCTCGAAGTCGTCCTCCGGGGTCTCCCGGGAGCGCTCGGTCAACAGGATCGGCTCGCTGGCCATCTTCGGATTCCCCTAGTTGCGCGGACCGACCAGCGGCTGGCGCCGCTCCTTCGGATAGTCCTTGCGCAGTGGATGGCCCTGGAACTCGTCGTAGAGCAGGATCCGGCGCAGGTCGGGATGGTGGCGGAAGCGGATTCCGTAGAGATCCCAGACCTCGCGCTCCATCCAGTTCGCCGAGGCCCAGAGCCCCACCAGGCTGTCTACGACGGGGTCCGCTTCCGGCACCCTCACCTTGACGCGGAGCCGCTGGTTCCTCGCGAGCGAGTAGAGGTGGTACACGACCTCGAAGCGAGGCTCCTCGCCGAGGTAATCGACCGCGCAGACGTCGCTCAGCATGTCGAAGGCCGACTCGGCGTCGTCGCGCAAGAGCCTCATCGCGTCGGCGAGCCGCTCGCGCTTGAGCAGCGCCGTGACGTCACCGTGCTGCGCGTGGCTCGAGACGACGGCGTCGGGCATCGCCGCGAGCAGGCGCCGCAGCCCCGCGGAGCCGAAGTCCTCCATCAGCCGCCCCCGTCCCCGCGCTGCGCCGGCGCCTCGTGGGGCCTTCCGTATTCGCTCCGCAGGAACTCGAGCCGGCGCTTCAGCAGCGCTTCTGGCACGAGCAGCTTCTGCTTGTCGAAGAGCATCGACTCGCGGTCGTAGCTGGCGAGCTCGACCTCCCGGCTCATGACGATGGCTTCCTCGGGACAGGCCTCCTCGCACAGACCGCAGAACATGCAGCGCGACATGTCGATGTCGAAGGCCTCGGGGTAGCGCTCGATGCGGCTGCCCTCGAGCTCGCCCGGCACGATGCTGATGCAGTCGGTCGGGCACGCGAACTCGCACAGGCCGCAGGCCACGCACTTCGGCTGGCCGTTCTCGAGCTGCACGAGCACCGGCATCCCGCGGAACGCGTCCGGGAAGTCGACGCGCTCCTCGGGGTACTGGATCACGAAGTCGGTCCGGTTCCTGCCGGTGACGAAGCCTCGGAGGTTGCGGAAGAAGTGCCCCGCCGTGACGGCGAGTCCCTTGACGATCATCGGCACGTAGAGCCGCTCGAGCCAGCCCATGTGCTCGGCGCGTCTGACCTTGATCACCTTGCCGGGCATTTCGGTCGCGCAATATAGAGGAGGCCTGCCCGAGGGGCGACCCTCGAGAAGCTCCTACAGATCGAACTCGGCCTCTTCCAGCAGCTCGCGGATCCGGTGCAGGAAGCCGTTGGCCGGCGCGCCGTCGACCACGCGGTGATCGTAGGAGAGGGCCAGGTGCATGAGCGGTCGGATCACGATCGCGTCCTCGCCCCCGATCGTGCGCACGACCGGCCGCTTCACGATCTCGCCCATGCGCAGGATTCCGACCTGGGGCTGATTGATGATCGCGAAGCCGTACAGGTTGCCGTGGCGGCCCGGATTGCTGAGCGTGAAGGTTCCGCCCTTGAGCTCGTCTGCCGAGAGCTGCTTGCTGCGGGCTCGGCTCGCGAGATCCTCCACGGCCTGCGCGAGACCTGCGAGCGAGAGGCGATCGGCGTGGCGGACGACCGGTACGACGAGCCCCTTCTCGGTCTCGACCGCGATTCCGACGTGGATCGCCTGCTTCTCGACGATCGCATCGTCCACCAGCGAGGCATTCAGCTGCGGATACTCGCGCAGCGCGCGCACGGCCGCGTGCACCACGAAAGGCAGGTACGAAAGGGAGAAGCCGTTCGACTTCTGGAACGCCTTCTTGTGGGCGTCTCGCACCCGGGCCACACCCACGAGATCGATCTCGGCAACCGTGTAGGTGTGGGGGCTCGTCTGCTTCGAGTAGACCATGTGCTCCGCGACGAGGCGCCGGAGCGGCGTCAGCGGGATCACGCGGTCGCCGGGCTCGAGCTCCGATGCGGCAAAGGCCGGACGCCGCGGCTCCGCGCCCGCTCCGCCCGCCGCCGGCTTCGCTCTGCGTCGCGCGGGGGCTGCCGCGACCGCGGGCCGCGCGGCTTCGGGCGGGGCGCCGGCTGCCGCGGAAGGCCGGGCGCTGCGCTCGACATCCTCGCGTGTCACGCGACCGCGCGGACCGCTGCCCTCGACCTTGGCGAGGTCGACGCCCTTGACCGCCGCCGCGCGGCGCGCGACGGGGGTGGTGCGCGGAGTCACGGCGGGTGCTGCCTTCTCGGCACCGGTGGCGGCGCCCTCGGCGATCCGGCAGAGCGGAGTCCCGATCGGGACGGTGTCGCCCTCGGCGACGAGCAGCTCCTCGACCACTCCAGCCTGCGGCGCTGGAATCTCCGTGTCCACCTTCTCGGTGGTCACCTCGCAGAGCGGCTGATCGGTCTCGACGCGGTCGCCCGCCTTGACGAGCCAACGCGAGAGCGTGCCTTCGACCACGCTCTCGCCCAGTGCCGGCAGCTCCACCTGGATCGACATCTCCCCCACTCCGGCTCGATCGTCAGGCGATCGGCTTCTCGATCACCGGCAGCGCGAGCTCGCGCAGCTCCTTGTGCCGCCCGTCTGCCGGCACGCGCTCCGCCTGCACCCGGGCCTGCAACTTGATCAGTCCATCCAGCACCGCCTCGGGGCGAGGCGGGCAGCCCGGGATGTAGATGTCGACGGGAATGATGGTGTCGATCCCCTGTACCACCGAGTAGTTGTTGTAGGGACCGCCCGAACAGGTACAGGCACCGAAGGCCAGCACCCATTTGGGCTCGGCCATCTGGTCGTAGACCTTCTTTAGGATGGGCGCCTGCCGGTGGGAAATCGTCCCCACGACCATCAGCAGGTCGGACTGGCGCGGCGAGAAGCGCGGCAGGGCGCAGCCGAAGCGATCGATGTCGTAGCGGGAGCCGGCCGCTGCCATGAACTCCATGCCGCAGCAGGCCGTGACAAAGGGATACAGGAACATCGAGTACTTGCGTCCCCAGTTCATCACCGCGTCGACCGTCGTCGTCTGGAAGGATTCGCCGCCCTGGCGCAGGAACTCGACCGCCCGGCGCCGCACGCCCTCGTAGTCGTAGGGGCGCGGATCCTTCTCGACGACTCGGCCAACCGTCATGGCGTGTGATTCTCCCGCTCGCGGTCCCCGGGGATCCGGGTGCACGTCCTCGCGTCCCAGTATAGGGCGGTGAGACCGGATCGCCTCCGCGACGGCGGCGGGTGATGGCTCTGTTAGCCTCGTTGGCGATGGCACACCCGACGCAGCGCGAGGCCGCGGCTGCGCCCCTGTCCCGGCGCGCGCTCGCATGGGGCGTCCACCTCTTCACCGCCAGCGCTGCCGTGGCCGATTTGCTGGCGCTCCTGGCAAGCTCGCTGGGCCGTTTCCAGGAGGCAGTGCTCTGGATGCTCTACGCGCTGAGCGTCGATTCCGTCGACGGCATGTTGGCGCGCCGGGTCGGGGTCTCCCGGCTGCTGCCCGAGTTCGACGGCCGCCGGCTCGACGACATCGTCGACTATCTGACCTATGTGGCCGTCCCGGCGGTCTTTCTCGTGCAGGCGCAGCTCTTGCCTCACTGGGGCTTCGGCGCGCTGATGATGCTCGCGAGCGCCTACGGGTTCAGCCAGGCGCAGGCCAAGACCTCCGACCAGTTCTTCCTGGGCTTCCCATCCTACTGGAACGTCGTCGCGTTCTACTGTTGGCTGCTCGAGCTGCCTCCGGCGTGGAGCGCGGCGGCGGTGGTGCTGCTCGCGCTGCTCGTCTTCGTACCCTTCGCCTACCTCTACCCGAGTCGGATGCCGGGGCTGCGGCGCACCAATCACGCGCTGTCGCTCGTCTGCATGCTGCTGCTGACCGCGTCCGTGCTCGACCCCGCGCGCGGGCGCGCCTATCACTGGGTGGAGCTCTCGCTCGCCTATCCGGTGTTCTATCTGGTGCTGTCGGCCCGCTGGGGTGGCCTGAGGCTGCCCGGCGCGGCGGCGCGGTCTTCGTGAGCCTGCCTGCGCTGCGCCCGCGAATGGGCGTGCTGCTCGTGAATCTCGGCACGCCCGACTCTCCCGCAGTCGCCGACGTCCGCCGCTACCTCGCGGAATTCCTCTCCGACCCGCTCGTGCTCGACATTCCCGCGCCGCTGCGCTGGCTGTTGCTGCACGGAGTCATCCTGCGCCGTCGACCGGCTCGCTCGGCCGAAGCCTACGCGAAGATCTGGACGAGCGCGGGCTCCCCGCTGCTCGTGCACGGGCGCGCGCTGCGCGATCGCCTGACCGAGAGACTCGCCGTTCTGAGCGGAAAGCCGGTTCCTGTCGCGCTCGGCATGCGCTACGGCAGCCCGTCACTGGAGCAGGCGGCCGCGGACCTCGTCGCACAGAGCGTGCAGCGCGCACTCGTGCTGCCGCTCTTCCCCCAGTACTCGCGCGCCGCGACCGGCTCCGCAGAGGACGCCGTGCGCCGGGCCTGCGCGCGTGCGGGCCTCGGCGAGCCACTCGTCGCAGGGCCCTTCTTCGCTCATCCGGGCTTCATCGCCGCGCTCTGCGCGGTCGCGCGGCCGCGCCTCGCAGCGGTCGCGCCGGATCACGTGCTCTTCTCGTACCACGGCCTGCCCGAGAGGCAGGTTCGCCGGGCTGCCCCCGCGCACTGCCTGGCTCGACCCGACTGCTGCGATGCGCCCGGGGACGTGCTGCCGCGCTGCTATCGGGCGCAGTGCTATGCGACGAGTCGGGCACTCTGCGCTGCGCTCGGCCTCGAACCGCAGCGCGTCAGCACGGGCTTCCAGTCCCGGCTGGGCCGCACACCCTGGGTCCGGCCCTACACGGACGAGCTCCTGCCGCAACTCCGGACGCGCGGGGTTCGCCGCCTGGCGGTGTTGTGCCCGGCCTTTGCTGCGGATTGCCTGGAAACGCTCGAGGAGATCGGGCTGCGCGCGCGCGATCGCTGGCGCGATCTCGGCGGCGAAGACCTCGTGCTGCTGCCCTCACTCAACGCAGAGCCGGCCTGGGTCGAGGCTCTGGCCGAGATGCTTCTTCCCGACCTCGGGAGCTGAGCCCGCCCGGGCGAGCGAGGGCGTCAGGGCGCGCGCGCCGATTCGTGGGCTTCGCGCCCGGCGCGCAGACCCGATGCGAGCGCATCGGAAATCCCCACGCCGTCGAGGTAGCTGCCTGCCAGCGCGAGACCGGACAGGGCGGCGATCGATTCGCGGATGCGCGCCACGCGCTCTACGTGATGGCGGTCGGGCTGCGGAACGGCCCGGGGCCAGCGCGCGACCGAGAGGATCTGGGGGTCGCCCCTGAGCCCGAGCGCTCGATCGAGGTCTCGGCGGATGCGAGACGTCAGCAGATCGTCCGGAAGATCCACCGCCTCGGGCCAGCGCACGCCTCCCAGCATGCACTGGAGCAGCTCCGATCCCTGCGGCGCGCGGCGCGGAAAGAGCTGACTCATGAAGAGACAGCCCAGCAGATCGAGGCCCGCTTCCCGCGGCACGAGAAATCCGAAGCCCTCGATCGGGCGGCTCACATCCTGGGGCTTGGTCCCGAGCGCTACCGAGACGATCGGCGCATAGCGGATCTCCGCGAGCCGCTCCGAGGCCGGCTGGCACACACCCTCGAGCAGCCGCGCGGCCTCTCGCGCCGGCGTCGCGAGCACGAGGCGCCGGCTCTTGATCGCGCGTCCGCCGCCAGGCCCGACGATGCGCAGAACCCAGTGCCCCTGGTCACGGTGCACCGACAGCACTTCGCTCTCGAGCGCCGGCGGCTCGATCAGCTGTTCGGCGAGCCGACGCGCGAAGGGTCCGAGGCCGTTCGCCGCCGAGAAGGTTCCGCGCACGCCGGTCGACCCTCCGCGCCCGAACGCGCTGCGCAGCAGCCCGAGCGCAATCGACCCGTAGCGCCGCTCGTGCTCCGCGAGGGCGCCAAAGACCGCCTCGACGCCGAGTTCGCGCTCGTCGCCCGCATAGATTCCCGTCAGGAAGGGGCCGATCAGCGCCTCGAGCACCTCCTTCCCGAGGCGTCTCGCGCTGAACTCCGCGACCGTCTCGCCGCTCGGATCCCCGCGCCGCACGAAGGGCTCGGCCAGCAGCCGCAGCTTTCCCGCCCGCGAGAGCAGCGGGCTGCGCAACAGGCCGAGCGGCGAGAGCGGAACCTCCTGGAGTCCTCCCTCTCGAAACAGGAAGCGGCGGCGGCTCGCGGGTGCAGCCGCGAGCAGGTTGGCGTCCTGACCCAGCGACGCGAGGAATGCGCGCGAGGGCCCGCGCAGCTGCATCGTGTTGGGCCCGCGCTCGACGACGTAGCCCGAGACGTGGTCTGTGCGCATCACGCCGCCGGGCCGATCGGAGGCGTCGATCAGGTAGACCTCGGTGACGCTGCCCTGGAGCTCCAGCGCGGCCGCCAGTCCCGCGATGCCGCCTCCGACGACGATGGCCCCGACCTCGAGCGCGTTCATCCGCGGGGCGGGGCCTCGCCGGCGAGCGCGCGAGCTGCGTCGGTGAACGCGCGCACGCCCTCGACCGGCGTGTCGGGCAGGCAACCGTGCCCGAGGTTCAGGATGTGGCCGCGCGCGAGGCGACCCGCTGCGCCGAGCTCCCGCACGCGGCGGAAGATCTCCTCGCGCGGTGCCGCGAGGGCGCAGGGATCGAGATTGCCCTGGAGACTCGCGCGGCCGCCCACGCGGGCGGCCGCGAGCGAGAGCTCCACGCGCCAGTCGAGCGAAAGCACGTCTGCGCCGGATTCCATCATCAGATCGAAGACATGGGCGCCGTCATTCACGTACAGAATGAAGGGAGCCTGCGAGCGCCGCAGGCGCTTTCCGATGTCCTGGTGCAGCGGAAGCACCCAGTCGCGGTAGTCGGCTGGTGCGAGGATCCCGGCCCAGGTGTCGAAGAGCTGCACGGCCTGGGCACCCGCCTCGATCTGGGCGTTGAGATAGTCGACGGTCAGATCCGTCAGACGCGCGAGCAGCGCGCGCAAGATCGCGGGCTCGCAAAGCATCATGCGCTTCAGGGCCGAGAAATGCCGGGAGCCCGCGCCCTCCACGAGGTAGGCAGCGAGGGTGAACGGCGCCCCGGCAAAGCCGAGCAGCGGAATCCGGGAGCGCTGGAGCTCGCGGCGCAGTGTCCGCAGGATCTCGAAGACGTAGGGACACGCCTCGTGAGGGTCTACACGGCGCAGTGCCTCGACCTGGGCCGCGCTGCGGATGGGCTCTGCGATCACGGGACCCGGTCGGAAGTCGAGATCGACGCCGAGGCCGAGGACCGGGACGAAGATGTCCGAGAAGAAGATCACCGCCTCGCTGCCGACGAGTTCGACTGGCTGGAGCGAGACTTCGACCGCGCGGTCGACGTCACGGCACATTTCGAGAAAGCCGATGCCGGAGCGAACGCGGCGATACTCGGGCAGATAGCGGCCCGCCTGCCGCATCAACCACACCGGCGGACGATCCACCGGCTCCCCGCGGCAGCTGCGCAGGAAGCGTTCGGTGCAATCGAGGGAGGCCGGCGGCACGTCGGCGGATCCTACCCCAGGGGTCTGCGCGGCTGCAGCGAGCTTCCGGGGCCACCCGCGGCCGAGTTCGGGTCCCCCGGCTAAGGTCCCGGCCGTGGAGCTTCTGCTCGCGAGTCCGCGCGGCTTCTGCGCCGGCGTCGATCGCGCGATCGCGATCGTCGAGCTCGCGCTCGAGCGCTTCGGACCGCCGGTCTACGTGCGTCACGAGATCGTCCACAACCAGCATGTGGTCGAGGGGTTGCGCCGGAAGGGCGCGATTTTCGTCGACGAGCCGAGCCAGGTGCCCGAGGGCGCGCTGCTCGTCTTCAGCGCCCACGGCGTCTCGCCGCAGGTGCGCCAGGCGGCCGAGGCGCGCCAGCTGCGCGTGATCGACGCGACCTGCCCGCTCGTGACGAAGGTCCACGTCGAGGCGCGGCGCATGGCGGCAGAGGGCTTCGAGATCATCCTGATCGGACACGAGGGCCACGTCGAGGTCGAGGGCACGCTCGGCCAGGCGCCGGAGCGGATGCGCCTCGTCCAGTCCGCTTCGGACGTCTCGGCGCTGGAGCTCGCGCCCGGCGCTCGCCTCGGCTGCGTCACGCAGACCACGCTCTCCGTCGACGACACGCGCGAGGTGATGGAGGCGCTCCGCAGGCGCTTCCCGGACGTCGCCCTGCCGCGCAAGGACGACATCTGTTACGCAACCCAGAACCGGCAGAACGCCGTCAAGGAGGTCACCCGCGAGGCGCAGGTCGTGATCGTGGTGGGCGCGCCGGAGTCGTCGAACAGCAACCGACTGGTCGAGCTCGCGCGCAAGCGCGGAGCGAGCGCCTACCTCGTCCAGCAGGCGCGCGAGATCGACCCGAGCTGGCTGGCGGACGCGCAGTGCGTCGGCATCACGGCCGGTGCCTCCGCACCCGAAGAGCTCGTGCAGGACGTCGTGCAGCGATTGATCGAGCTCTCCGGCGGTGACGCCCGCGTCCGCAAGATGCCGCAGGTCGACGAGGGGGTGGTCTTTCCGCTGCCTGTCGCTCTGCGTTGAGCGACGCCGCGCAGCAGGGCGAAGCGGAGTACGGGGACCCGGAGGCAGAGCCCTCGCTCCCTTCGGCGACGCTTCTCTCGCGCACGCTGCGCGCAGCGCCGGCTCCCGATCCATCCCCCGTCCCGCGCTTTCGCGGCAGCAGCGAGCTCGTATCGCTCGCATGGCCTGCCATGGTGTCGCAGCTCGTCGTGATGACGGTCAGCGCGGTCGACGTCGCGATGGTGGGTCGACTCTCGGCCGAGCACGTGGCCGCGGTTGGATTCGCGAGTCAGCTCTACAACCTGAGCCAGGCGATGCTGCTCGCAGTGGGTCTCGCGGGGCTCGCGGTGGTGGCCCGGGCCTCGGGCGCAGGCGATGCAGCGCGTGCGCGGCGCGCGCTCGTCTCTGCCCTGCAGCTCTCGATGGGCCTGGCGTCGCTGCTGATCGCGCTGATCACGGGCTTCGGCGGGACCGTCCTCGAGGGGCTCGGAGCCGAGCCCGCGGTGCTCGGGCTCGCGCGGCCCTACCTCGCGCTCCTGATCGCGTCGCTCGCGCCCCTCTCGGTGTGTCTCGTGTTGGAGCTCGGCCTGCGCGCCGAGAAGAATCCGCGCGCTCCGCTCTGGGTCGCGGGCAGCGTCGCGGCCGCGAAGCTCGCCCTGAACGGACCCCTGATATTCGGGCTGCTGGGCTTCCCGCGGCTCGAGCTGGTCGGCGCGGGGATCGCGACCCTCGTCGCGCAGCTGCTCGGGCTCACCTGCTTCGCCGCGCTCGTCGCGCGGGCACCCGCGGCCTCCGCGCTGAGGCTGCGGGCTTCGGACCTGCGCGGAGACACCGCGGTGCTGGGACGCATCGTCCAGATCGCACTTCCGGGAGTCGGCGAGCGCTTCGTGATGAACGCCGCGCTGCTGATGTATTTCCGACTGCTCTCGGAGTACGGCTCGCTGGCCATCGCGGCGTACACGATCGGAATCCGCTTCGTGTCCTTCACCTGGATTCCCGGCACAGGCTTTGGCAGCGCGGCCTCGACGCTGGTGGGCCAGGCGCTCGGCGCCAATCGCCCGCTCGAGGGATCCCGCGCCGGCTGGCTCGCACTCCGGCTCGCGCTGGGGGTCGCGATCGGGATGGCGCTGGTCTGCGTCCTGCGCGCGCAGGCGCTGGCCTCGCTGTTTTCGGACGACCCCGCGCTGGTGTCCGAGCTCGCGGGCCTGATCGTCGCGCTCGGGCTGATGCAGCCATTCCTGCAGGCCCAGTTCGCACTCGGAGGGGCCCACCGGGGCGCCGGGGACAGCTGGACGCCCTTCGTCGCGTCGAGCGTGGGATCCTGCGCGGTCCGCGTCCCGCTGGCAGCCGCAGCCGGTCTCGGACTGGGTACGGACATCCGTTGGCTCTGGGGGGCCCTGGTGCTAGACCACGTGGTGCGGGCCAGCTGGCTCTGGCTGTCGTTCCGCCGGGCGAAATGGATGCGCAGTTGATCGAGCGGACCGGCCAGCCGGGCGGAGTTTCTCGGATCGGAGCTCCGGCTTCGCGCGAGTTCCCCAAGGGGCCCGTGAATCCGCGGGTAACACAGGCGTCAGAACCAGCCGTGTGCGATTCGGATCCGCCGCATGCCGGCGCGATCCATGTAGGAAGGAGACGCACGATGACGATTCAGAGCTCGATGCTCCACCCCTGGAGCCTTGGCCGCAGCGCGGTGCTGGCGTTCGCGCTGGCCCTCGGCGCGGTGTCCCTGCCGGCCACCCCGGCCCAGGCCCGTGACGAGTTCGAGAACGGCTTCGAGGACCAGATCGGCCGGCTGCTCGCTTTCGAGGCCTATCGGGTGGGTCGGGTGATCCTCGGCGGGCACGCGCCCTACGGCGGCCATCGCGGTGACTACTACGACTACGGCCGCCCGCGCCATTACCGCTATTCCCCTCCGCCTCGCTTCTACCGGCCGAAGCACGTCCACCACCACCACCGGTACATCGACCGGGACTGCGACGACGATGTGGAGTACCGCTACGAGGTGCGCCGAAGCCGGCGCGGAGAGGTCGTCAAGGAGCGCTACCGGTCGCGCGGCGACCGGGATCGGGACGATCGATACGACCGGGACGGCTACTGGCGCTACTAGCACCGATCACTTCGACGGCTGACAGGGGGGCGTGAGGCAACTCGCGCCCCCCTCTTCATTTCCGCTGCCGGATTGCGAGCGGCGTCAGGGCGGCGAGACTTCGAAGGCGAGCCGCCCGTCGCCCACGACGACCCGGACGCGTCCCCCCTTCGCGAGTGGGCCAAACAGCAGATCGTCGGCCAGGCGATCCTTGAGCTCGACCTGGATCACGCGCGCGAGCGGCCGGGCGCCGAAGACGGGGTCATAGCCCTTCTCGGCCAACCATTCGCGCGCCTCGGATGCCAGCTCGAGCCGCACGCCGCGCTCGGCCAGCTGCGCTTCGACCTCGCGGGCGAACTTGTCCACCACCCGCCCCATGACCTCCGGCGGCAGCGGATCGAAGCGCACCACCTCGTCCAGCCGATTGCGGAACTCCGGGCTGAAGATGCGCTCGAGCTCGCGACGCCCATCGCCGACCTGCCCTCCCTCGAAGCCGACCGCGCGCGCCGACATCTCGCGGGCACCCGCATTGCTGGTCATGATCAGCGTCACATGGCGGAAGTCCGCTTCGCGCCCCTGGTTGTCGGTCAGGGTCGCGTGGTCCATCACCTGCAGCAGGATGTCGAAGAAGTCCGCGTGCGCCTTCTCGATCTCGTCGAGCAGGAGCACGGTGTAGGCTGCTTGCGAATCTTCTCGACGAGCATTCCACCCTGGTCGTAGCCGACGTAGCCGGGCGGCGCGCCGATCAGCCGCGCGACCGCATGCTTCTCCATGTACTCGCTCATGTCGAAGCGCGCGAATGGCACCCGCAGCGCGTGCGCGAGCTGCTTCGCGAGCTCGGTCTTGCCTACACCCGTAGGCCCTGCGAAGAGAAAACAGCCGATCGGGCGATCGGGATTTCCGAGCCCTGCGCGAGCGCGCTTGACGGCCCGGACCACGCTCTGGATCGCGCCGTCCTGGCCATAGACGACGCCTCGCAGCTCCGACTCGAGCTTCTCGAGCTGCTCGAGGTCGGTGCCGCCGGCACGAACGTCCGGGATGTTGGCCATGCGCGCGACGATCCGCTCGACGTCGCGGACCCCGACGGTCTTGCGCGGGCGCGTCTCCGGGCGCAGCCGGACCGCGGCCCCCGTCTCGTCCATCACGTCGATGGCCTTGTCGGGCAGGAAGCGGTCGTTGAGGTGGCGCAGCGAGAGGTCGACGCAGGCCTTGAGCGCGGGCGCCGTGTAGCGCACCCCGTGGTGCTCCTCGTAGCGCGGCGCGAGTCCCTGCAGGATGCGCACGGTCTCCTCCGCCGAGGGCTCCGCGACATCGATCTTCTGGAAGCGCCGCGCGAGCGCGCGGTCGCGCTCGAAATGCCGGAACTCCTGATAGGTCGTCGATCCGATGCAGCGCAGGTCTCCCGACGCGAGCAGCGGCTTCAACAGGTTCGATGCGTCGACGGTGGCGCCGGAGGCCGCGCCCGCGCCGAGGATCGTGTGGATCTCGTCGATGAAGAGGATCGGGTTTTCGCGCTGCTGCAACGCTGCGACGAGCGCCTTGAAACGCGCCTCGAAATCCCCGCGGTAGCGGGTACCGGCGAGCAGGGAGCCGAGGTCGAGGGCGAAGATCTCGGCATTGCGGAGCTCTTCGACGACGCGGCCCTCGTGGATCCGCAGCGCGAGGCCCTCGGCCAGCGCCGTCTTCCCGACACCGGTCTCGCCGACGAAGATCGGGTTGTTCTTGCGCCGGCGGGCGAGGATGTGAATGCTGCGATCGAGCTCCCGGGCGCGCCCGATGAGCGGGTCCAGACGCCCGGCGCGGGCCCGCTCCGAGAGATTCGTCGCAAAGGCCGCGAGCGGATCCTCGGGGACCTCACCCTCCTCTGCGAGGCCGATGCCTCCCGCTTCGGCCGCCTCCCCGCGACCGCGCGGCGGCTCGCCGCCGCCGGAGCGCTTCGAGATTCCGTGCGAGAGGTAGCGCAGCACGTCCAGCCGCGTGACCTCCTGGCCGCGCAGCAGGGTCACCGCGTGGGAGTCTGGCTCCTGGAACAGCGCCGCCAGCAGGTCGCCTGCGTCGACGGTGGGCTTCTCGGAGCGCTCGCATTGCGAGACCGCCGACTGCAGGACCCGGTGGAACGCGAGCGTCTGGCGCGCTGCGAAGCTCTCTTCGCCAGGCACGCGCTCGAGGTCCTCCCGAAAGAAGCGCTCGAGGGCGCTGCGCAGCGCGGGGAGCTCGGCACCCGCATGCCGCAGGATCTCGGCGCCCTGATCGTCGTGCAGCAAGGCATAGAGCAGGTGCTCGACCGTCACGTAGGCGTGGCGCCGCACGACCGCCTCGCGAAAGGCCGCCTGCAGCGTGAGATGGACCTCGCGACTGATCTCGCTCATTCCTTCTCGGTTCCCGCACGCAGTGGGTAGCCGCGCTCCTCGGCCATCCGGTGCACGGTCGCGACCTTGGTCTCGGCGAGCTCGAGCACGTAGACCCCTGCCACGCCGAGTCCGCTGTTGTGGATCTTGAGCATGATCGCGGTGGCCTCGGAAGGTCCCTTGCCGAACACCTGCTCGAGGATCGCGACGACGAACTCCATCGGCGTGTAGTCGTCGTTGAAGAGCAGGACCTTGTAGCGCTGCGGGCGCTCGACCCGGGGCCGCGTGCGGGTCGCGAGGCCGCCCTCCCGCTCCGCGTCGCGCGCGGGATCGCGCGGTGCCCCGGCGGCTTGCGGCGCTTCCTGCTCGTAGATGCCGCTCACGGCCAAGAGCATAGCCGCGCGCTGGTAGACTCGGGACCGTGGTCCAGATCGAGATGGCAGCCGGAATCGCATCCCTGCCGCGCGAGCACTGGAACTCCCTGGTCGCAGACGAATCCCCGTTCCTCGAGTGGGAGTGGCTCGCGTCGCTCGAGGATGCGAAGTGCGTGGGGCCCGGGACCGGCTGGCTGTCGCGGCCGCTCGTCGCGCGCGAGGGGGATCGCTGGCTCGCCGCCTGCCCGGTCTACGTGAAGGGGAACAGCGAGGGCGAGTTCGTCTTCGACTGGGCCTGGGCCGATGCCGCGGAACGTGCGGGCATTCCCTACTACCCGAAGCTGCTCGTCGGAGTGCCTTTCACTCCCGTCGGAGGCGCGCGCTTCCTGGTCGCGCCCGGGGAGGACCGCGGGCGCTGGGTGCGCGAGCTGTCGGCTGCGCTGGTAGGCAAGTGTCGCGTCGAAGGGCCCTCGGGCGTGCACGTCAACTTCTGCCGGCACGACGAGATGGAGCAGCTCACGCGCGATGCCTCGAGCGACTTCGTTGCGCGCATCGGCCTCCAGTACCACTGGCAGGATCGAAGCTACGCGAGTTTCGAGGACTACCTGGCATCCTTCCGCAGCAAGCGCCGCAACCAGATCCGCCGCGAGATGCGGGAGATGGAGCTCCAGGGGATCGCGATCGAGGTGCTCGCAGGCGACGAGATCGGAGACGAGCTCTTCGAGCCGCTCTACCGCTGTTACCTCGCCACCGTGCGCGCGCACTCGTTCGGGCGCCAGTACCTGAACCGCCGATTCTTCGAGCTGCTGCGCGAGCGCTACCGCCACCGCCTGTGCGTCACGCTGGCCCGGCACGCCGGGGAGATCGTCGCGGCAGCCACGAACGTGCGGAAGGGCAGCACGCTCTTCGGACGCTACTGGGGCGCACTTCGCGAGAGCCGCCACCTGCACTTCAACGTCTGCTACTACGCCCCCGTTGCGCACTGCATCGCGCACGGGATCCGCCGCTTCGAGCCCGGAGCCGGTGGCGACTACAAGTACCTGCGCGGCTTCGAGGCTGCGCCGACCTGGAGCGTGCACCATCTCGCGAATCCGCGGCTCTTCTCGGCCGTCGAGCGTTTCCTGCGCGCCGAGCGACAGCGAGCCGCAGAGGTCCTCGACGAGCTGCGCGTGCAGAGCCCGCTCAAGCCGCTTTGATTCCCGGACCGGAGTCGGGGATGCCGGAACGCTGGCGGGTGCGCCGCTGGATGCTTCGCGGCCTCGGCCTGACGCATGCCGTCGCCTTCAGCTCCCTGTTCGTCCAGCTCCCGGGGTTGATCGGCGAGCGGGGCATCGCGCCAGCCAGCGACACGCTCCGCGCCTGGAGCGAGCTCCAGGCCGAGGCCGCCCGGCACCACCTCCCCACGGTCTTCTGGCTGCTCGGGACGACGGATGCGGCGCTGCTCGCGGTCTGCGGAGCCGGGATCTCGTTCTCCGCACTGCTCATCGCTGGCATTGCGCCGTCGCTGATGCTCTCCCTCCTCTGGCTCGCGTACCTGTCTCTCTGCAGCGTCGGCAGCGTGTTCCTGGGCTACCAGTGGGATGCGCTGCTGCTCGAGGCGAGCTTCGCCGGGATCTGGCTCGCGCCCGGTCAGTGGCTGCCCCGAGATGCTGCGCGCGTGCGCACGCCCTCCCTCGCCTTCTGGCTGATGCGAGTGCTGCTGTGCCGTCTCATGTGGCTCTCGGGATTCTCGAAGCTCGCGAGCGGAGACCCGGCCTGGCGCAGCCTCGAGGCGCTGCACTTCCACTTCTTCACGCAGCCGCTGCCGACGTGGACGAGCGTCTTCGCACACGAGCTGCCGGACGCACTGCTGCGCATCGGCACCGCAGCCACGCTCGCGATCGAACTCGCACTTCCGCTTCTCGCGCTCGGTCCGCGACCCGCGCGGCTCTTCGCATGCGCCGGCTTCGCCGCGCTCCAGCTCGCGATCGCCCTGACCGGCAACTACGGATTCTTCAATCTGCTCACGCTCGTGCTCTGCTTCTCGCTGCTCGAGGATCGGGACCTCGCAGCAGTGTGCCGAGGGCTCGGCTTCGCGCGCCCCGGCGGGGACTCCGCGGCACGCGAGCCCGGCGCCGCGGCGCTGCCGCTTCGCCGGATCGCGGAGACGGCGGCCGGTCTGCTGCTCGCGCTCTCGCTCGCGCGGAGCGCGGCGCAGATCGCACCCGGCTCGCTTCCCGACCCGCTGCTGCGACTGCTCGGCGCCGCGGCTCCCTTTCGCAGCTCGAATGCCTACGGCCTGTTCGCGGTGATGACGACGCAGCGACCGGAGATCGAGATCGAGCTCAGCAGCGATGGCCAGCACTGGAGGCCGCTCGAGTTCCGCTTCAAGCCGGGCGCGCTGACGCGTTGGCCTCCGCTCGCGCTGGTCCACATGCCGCGTCTCGACTGGCAGCTCTGGTTCGCCGCCCTGCAGGGCTGCGAGCGGGCCGCCTGGTTTTCGGAGTTCGCCGCGCAGCTGCTGCGGGGCAGCCGGCCCGTGTGGTCGCTGGTCGGCGAAGCGCCGCCGGAGCCGGCCGCGGCGCTGCTCCGGTCCACGCTCTATCTCTACCGGTTCGCGTCCCCGCGGCAGCGCGAGCGCACCGGCGAAGTCTGGGAGAGGGAGCGCGTGGGCTCCTTCTGCCCGACCCTCCGCTTCGAGGGCGGCCCCCGAGTCGGCCGCACCCGGCGCTGAGCCGCCCGATCCCGCGGAAAGGCGCCGGGATCAGGAATCCCGCAGCACGATCCGAACGACGCCCTTCACGTTCGCGCAGCCAGCAGGCGCGCCGCGCACGCCTTCCGGAAGCAGCAGCCGGAAGGGGCCTCCCTGCCGCTCGGAGAGCGGGGCTTCTCCGATCGAGTGGACGAGCACGCCCTCACAGAGCGCTTCCACGGCTACCGGCTCGCTGGCAAAGCCGTCCGCAGCGCAGACCACCGCCTGACCGCTCTTCGCGAGCCCGAGACCCTCGAATACGCGCGAGATCCGCGCGGCGCTCCCCTCGCGCTTCGGAAACAGCGCAGAGACGTCGGCGACACCTTCGGGCAGCGCCGCGAGCCAGCCCCGGTCGACGCTGCGCAGCGTGCCGTCGGGAGCGGCGATCTCGACCTGGTGGGCGAGCGCCGCGAGCTCCTCGGGCCCGAGACGCGCGGCTTCGAGCCAATCCATGGCGATCTCTGCGGGCCGCTCGGACTCGGTGGCGAAGATCGCGTCTGCGCGGCTGTCCCTCCGGAACGCCGAGAGGGACTCGTGGAGCCGATCTCCCGCGAGCTCCAGTCGCAGCCAGCCCTCCTGGCTGCGGAAGATCCCCTTGAAGCGGACCGCTCTCGCCCCGGCCTCGCCGAGCCGCAGGCGCTCGAGCAGGGCGAGCAGGCGGCTCCTGGAGAAGACCTCGGCGGCTGGCCAGCGCCGGGAGGCCGCGGTGTGCCCGAGGGTCGACCGCGGAGGCCCGCTCTCCGCGTGCGGGTGCTCCTCCGCCGCGTGATCGTGGGCCGCCGCATGCTCGGGGTGCGACCCGCGAGCATTCGCTCCCGCAGCGGGCCAACTCCAGAGCGCCTCCGGAATCCGGGCATGCTGCGTCCAATGGATCGCGAGGGGCTGCGGCCAGAGCGCGTCGAGCCGTCGGCGCGCGAGAGCCAGATCCGATGCGGTCGCGAGGTCACAGCGATTCACGACCAGCACGTCCGCCGCGTCGATCTGCTGCTGCACGACCGCCGCCTCGTCGGTCGGCTCGCGCTCGAGGCGCGCGGGATCCAGCAGGACGATTACCGGCTGCAGCTCGAGCTGGTCGCGGTGGGGCCCGCGGCGGATCGTGTCGACGAGGTCCTGGGGCCTCGCGAGTCCGGTCGGCTCGATCAGGAGCCGATCCACACCCTGTTCGAGGAGTGCTGTCAGAGCCTGGAGGAAGCCCTCGGGCGCGGTGCAGCAGACGCAGCCGCCCGGAATGTTGGTGATCCGGAAGGGCTCCGAGCGCTCGAGTGCGGCCTCGTCGAGACCCGCCTCGCCGAAATCGTTGACGATGACGGCGACGCGCTCCGCGCGCAGCTGCTCGAGACGGGCCCCGAGCGCCGTTGTCTTTCCGGTGCCGAGGAATCCGGAGACGATGTGGACGGGAATGCCCATTGCGGGATGCGCGAGAATCGTAGCGGTCCGAAAAGAGCGCGCCCCGGGTCTTCTCGTCGAAGACCCGGGGCGCTTTTCATCTACCCGGCGCGGCCCTGAAGCGGCTCAGGCCAGGCTGTCCACCGGTGAGGCTAGCTCCGCCGGCGGCTCGCGACGGCCAGGCTCGCAAGGCCGAGGCCCAGCAGGCCGATCGTGCCCGGCTCCGGGACCGGGTTCAGGCCGATCACCCGTGCGCCGGCCTGGAACGGGATCGGAGCTCCCGCGTTGCTGAACGCGGCGCTCGCCGACGGATCTCGCTCGTTCGTCGAGAAGATGTCGTCGCCGGGGTCGTACGCGGCAGTCGAGGCCCGAGTCGGATCGGTCACGAACACCACCCGAGCGAAGGTCAGCGTGATGTTGTTCGGTCCGCTGCCCAGCGTGAACAGGTCGAAGCCGAAGGCCTGGCCTTCCGGCCCGCCCGTCTGGCTCTCCTGCGTGCTGTTCAGGCCGGGTGCGATCGGAACCAGGTTCCGGGTCGCCTTCGCGTTCTGCCAGGTGATCTCGGCGTAGCTCAGGAGGTCGAGCTCGTTGTCCCCGTCCGTGTCGAACTCGATGTCGAGACCGAAGGACGACACACCGTTGGCATCCGCGCCGACCACGACGTCGAGCGTCAGCGTGACCGGACCCACCGCGCCCGACACGTCCGCCGTGCTCGTGCCGATGCCGGCGACCGGTTGGGACGAGCCCACCCACAGGAACGTGACCGTGCTCGCGGACACGGCGCTGCTAAACGCCAGCGCAGTCAGCACTGCAACAAAAGACAGTTTCCGCATGATCCTTTCTCCTCGATTCCCTCAAGTTGCCCAGATTGAAAAAAAGTTCTGCCCAGAAGCGTCAAGAGCCGATCGGTTCTACGGACAGGCCGGAGCGCCCGCCTTGATCGGACTTCCCGACGGCCCTGCAGCACCGCCGAACTCGCTCTTGAAGAGGTTGAAGTCGCCGATCGCCATGCTGCCCGAGCCGTCCATATCGGACTCGGTGCAGGTCGGATCGTCCGCCGGGCCGCCCGACGCTCCGACGGTCCGGGGGAAGCAGGTCTTGAACGTGTTGAAGTCGCCGATCACGGACGTGCCCGAGTTGTCGTAGTCCCCGTCGCAGGCGTTTCCGCAGCCGTCGCCGTCAGCGTCGACCTGGTTGGCGTTCGTCACGTTCGTGCAGTTGTCGAGCACGTTGTCCACGGTGTCGTTGTCGGTATCGACGCCCGAGAACGGACCCGCGACGGAAGTGCCCGGGATCCAGACCACGACCGCGAGTGCAAGCAGCGAAGCGAAAAAGCTCTTCTTCATGCGTTGTCTCCTTGGTACTCCCGATTGCTAGAGCGAAAGCCCTGAAATCCTCAGTCCTGCCACTATCGCACGTTCCGGCCGATTCGTTCTACCGCTCCCGCCGGCCCCCGACCTCGTTCTCGATACGATTCCCGATCGATCTGCAGTCGTACTGCCGAAGCAGGGCCTCCCCGCGGGAGGAACGTGCATCTGCTTCCAAGTGGTTGCAAGCGGTGTGCCGAGTGGATCTGCCCCCCTAAGCACCCGATTTTCTTTACAATTCATTTTCATCTCGAGAGGCCTCCGAGAGAAAGACTTTTCCCACTTGGGAGAAAACTGGAAAAGCTTTTCCGCGGGTAGCGGCGGTCGATGCGGTCGAGGCTCGGCCTCAACAGCTCGAAGAATGCCTCCATCCTCTCAGTAGAGGCGCGCAGCGCATCGGGGCTGCTTCCCTGCAGGGGCGTGCTGAGGCGCAGCACGAGCGCGTCTCGCCTGCGGCGCCAGCGGCTCTGGTCCAGTGCCGCCCCCGAACGCCAGATCTCGGCAGCCAGCGGTTCCGCTCCCTCCATCCAGTAGTAGACGAGCCGGCGCTCGGTTCGGCGGCGGCAGATCCGGCCTTCGACGCGCTCTCTCTCGGGCCCGAGAGAGAGCTCGAAGCGATCTTCGGTGACCCAGCCGCTCCCGGGAACCGCGAGCTTCGATGAGAAGGGGCCCCGGCGGTCGCGGTCGTGATTTCCCTGCGCGGCGAACAGGTCCACCTGCTCGCTCGCGTTGAAGTAGCGCCTCAGCACGCTGTCCTTGAACGCGAGCGAGCCCAGGTAGGCCTCGTCCTGCTTGAGATCGGTCGAGCGCCAGCGCGCGAGCTGCGCGGGGATCTCCTGGTTCAGCGCGAGCGGCAGCCGCGTCGGGGGCATCCACTGCGGCGTCAGGAAGCCGACCAGCGCGGTGGCGGCGAGGACCGCGCTCGGCAGCGCGCGCATCCCGGGACGCCCCGCCGCGCGGCGCACCGGGGTGCCGGGAGGGCGCGCTCGCAGGAATCGCTCGAGCAGGCTGTCGACGAGGTAGAGAGCGAGCAGCCCGCCCAGCAGGACCGCAATGCCCTGGGCATTGTGGACGCTGTGGATCTGGGAGTGCGGGTTCAGGATCAGGGTCACCACCCGCAACCCATTGGCGACGAATCCGACCAGCGGAGCCGCGAGCGCGAGCAGGAGCGTGTGCGCGCCGCGGCGTCCGAAGAGCTCGGCCATCAGCAGCGACAGCGTGAGCAGGGTCTCGATCGAGCGCAGGCCGCTGCAGGTCTCGATCACCGCAAAGCTGGCCTCCGCGCGCAGGATCTGGTCCGCGGACACGACCGCAGGCAGCCCCATCGCATACAGCGCCCAGCCGGAGAAGCGAGCCGCGGCGAGCTGCAGCCAGAAGGCGATCTCGTTCATGAGCGGGGCCGGCATCGGGAATGCGAGCAGCAGCAGCGCGAAGACCAGACCGCAGCGCCGCAGTCCCGCCGCTCCGCGCAGCCAGAGGCAGAAGCCCGCGGCTTCGAAGACCAGGGAGGCCACGAGCAGGTCGAGCGCGCCCGTGGTAGTCGCCCAGAGAGCGATCGCGATGCCGATCGCGCACGCGGCGAGCCCGGCCGCGCGCGCGAGCAGGCTCGCCGCCCGCGGCAGTGCCGCGATCTCCGCGCGCCGCCGCCAGAGGACCCAGCCGGCGAGCAGCAGGCTGACGACGGGTGGAGTGCTGCTCGTCGTCGGCGCGAAGAACCAGCCCTCGAGCTCCTGCGGCAGGGGACCGCTGATCCGCACGACGACGAGGCTCCGGTAGGCCAGGGCGAGAAGCGCGAGATCCAGGCCGAGCCAGAGACGCGACGCGGCGGGTGCGGACACGCCGGACGAGCGCGGCCGCGTGCGCGCCGCGGCCGTCGCGGCCTCGGGGCGATCCTCGGCGGGTATCGAGTCGGTGGGAGTCGTCACGGAGCCCTAGAACGTATCGCCTCGGGGCCGCTGCCGGCGATGCGCTAGTGCGCGCGTCCCGCGCGCGGTGGGAGCGCCTGCGCGCAGTCGAGACGCAGTCTGCATTCGCGCAGCGAGGACCCCATACTGGGTCCGTGCCGAAACGCGCCCAGGCCACGAGCCAGCCGACGCGAAGCGACGCGGTGCCTCGCGTCCGCGCTTCCGCTGCGCTGATCGAGGAGATCTACTCCGCGGCCCTGCGACCGGACGGATGGCAGCGCCTGACCGAGGTGCTGTCGCAGCAGCTCTCGAATGCCGCCGTCCTGCTGGTGCTGAACTTCCCGGAAACCGGCCGCCACGAGTTCCACTCGGTGGGCCTCGACCCGTCCTACCTGCCCCGACTCGCCGAGACCATCGTCGAGGCGCTCCCCTATTCGATCCGCCACTTCCAGTCCGCGATGGATCGCTTCGTCCTGCTGGGCGACTTCTACCCGGGGATCGAGCTCGCGGGCACCGGGCTCTACAAGTCGTGGATGCGACCGCAGGGACTGCCTCCGCTCTGGCCGCTCGGCCACACGCTCTGCATCCACGGCGAGCTTCCCGCGGGTGGCCTGTCGATCTTCCGCCAGCGCCAGGGGGATCCGCCCTTCGGGCCGGCCGACGTGGCCTTCTGCGACGAGCTCGTGCCGCACCTCTCCCGTGCCGTGACCTTCTACGCGACGCTCGAGGGGGTGCAGCGCGAGCGCCTCGCGCTGGGCGAGGTGCTCGAGCGCCTCCCGACCGGTGTGATCCTGCTCGACGCGCAGCGGCGCCCGGTGATCTCGAACGGCAGCGCGGACCGCATCGTCGGCCAGGGCGACGGCTTCGGCATCTCCCCGAGCGGACCCTACGCGCACGATGCGCGAGAGAACGCGCGGCTGCAGGAGCTGATCGCCGACGCGCTCGAGGCCGAGGCCGGGCGCGAGATCGAGGCCACGCGCTTCCTCTCCGTGAGCCGGCCCTCGGGTCGCCGCTCCTATCCGCTGATGGTCACGCGCCTGCTCTCGCCGCCTCCCGGCAGCACCACGCGCGACGCCGTGATGGCGCTCTTCATCTCGGACCCCGACGCAGGCCCGATCTCGGCCACCGAGGGCCTCGAGACGCTCTACTCGCTCACGCGCGCCGAGGCCGAGATCGTGCGGCTCCTGTCCGAGGGCTATTCGCTCGAGGAGGCGGCGACCAGGCGGGGCGTCACCCTGAACACCGCGCGCAGCCACCTCAAGCACGTGTTCGCCAAGACCAACACGAACCGGCAGGGCGAGCTCGTGCGCCTCGTGCTGACGGGAGTCGGCTCGATCCGGAACCGCTAGGCGCTTGCGCCGGCTCGTTCAGATCGCGAGGCGTGCGGCGGCCCGCTCGATCACGCCGATGTCGTCCGGGCCCAGATAGTCGCGATAGCCGCCGACGACGCCGCGCCGGACCTTGAAGGATTCGCGGTCCGCGGGATCCCCGGGGCGCAGCACGCGACCCTGGATGCGCTCGTCGCGCTCCATGCGCTGCATGTTCTCGAAGGATGCGAACTCGATGCTGTCCTGCAGACGCTCGGGGTCGACCGGGCCGAGCCCCAGGAACTCGAGCAGTTCCCAGAACACCCGCTCGGGGTCCTTGCGGCACTCCTCGTAGACCCAGAGGTGGAAGCGCTCCGAGCCGCGCCACTCCGCCAGCCAGTAGTTCAGGATGTCGACGCTCCGCTCGACGCCGAGACCGGGATCGCCGAGCAGCGCGGAGAGATCGCCGCCGAAGCGCAGCCCCGAGCGGAAGCCCCGCCGCGTGAGCTGCAGGTGCAGCGACACCATGACGTCGCGCAGGTCGCGGACCAGCAGCACGATGCGCGCGCGCTCCCGCGCCGCGCGCGGAATCAGGTACGAGCCCGCGAGGCGATCCCAGCGCCGTGGCGCGCTGAGGTGCTCCCAGAGGTCGTGCGCAAAGGCCACGCGCGGCACCCCGGGCTCGGCCATCCGCGCCTTCAGGGAGAAGGGAACGCGCGCCTCGGTGCAGAGGTAGTGGCGCAGGAAGAAGCGCAGCCAGGTGCGGCCGCTCTTCGGGATGGAAACGAAGAGGGCATCGGCGCGGCCGTACTTGACCGCCCGGGGCGACAGATTCCGGAAGCGGACGCTCGGAAGCGCCATCCAGGCCCCTCTCGTCCTGCGTGATCGGCCGGATCCAGCGCTTTCTTGATGCGCCGGGCGAAACGAGTGAGAAAGACCCCGGCGACGCCCAGCAATGGGCCAGTGCGAGGCTCGGGAACCGGCAGGAAGAGCCGGACCACGAGCGGGTCGTGATCGCTCCAGGCCCCGGGGAACTCGCTGTTCAGATGGACGACGTCGAGCTCGGGAAGCGCCGCGGCCGCGAGCGCGGGGCTCGCGAGCGCGTGATCCAGCAGGGAGCCCGCACCCTCGAACAGGAAGGAATAGCGCTCGCCCGGAGCGAGACCGCGCTGGTCGAGCGAGACGAGTCCGGGCCCGCGGCTGTCGAGCAGGAGCGCCAGCGCCTCCTCCTCGAGGCTCGCGTTGAAGTCCCCCAGCACGAGCAGCCTCGAGTCCGGGTCCTCGCGCAGCAGGGCGGCGACGCGTTCGGCCACCGCCCGGGCCTGGGCCCGGCGCGCGGCCTCTCCCGCAATCCGAGGCGGCTGCTCGGCGCCGAATGCGGGATCGCTGCCGACCCGCGAGCTCAGGTGCAGGTTCACGATCGCGAGCTCGTGCGCGCCGAATTCGAAGCGCGCGAACAGCGGCTTGCGCGACGCGGCGAAGGCCGCCGCGTCCCGCTCGCCGCGCGCGCCCCAGCGCTCGAGACTCCCGCTGCGCAGCGAGACGCGGCTCGGGTCGTAGAGGTACGCGACGCGGATGTTTGCGCCGGGAGCGCCGCCGTCCGCCGCGTCCTCGGGCTCGAGCTCCGCGTAGTGGTAGGCGGGTCCCCCCGCGGCGCGGATCGCATCGACGAGGCGCGCGCCCGTGCGCGCGGCCGAGGTCACGCCGTCGTCGCGCGAGCCGCTCCCGTCCTGCACCTCTTGCAGCGCGACGACATCCGGCGCGCCGAGCGCGCCGACGATCTGATCCGCGAGGCCGGCATAGCGCTGGGGCGGGTCGTCCGGAGAGAGATTCGCGACGTTGTAGCTCGCGACGCTCCAGTGCTCTGGTCCGCGCAGCAGCCCGGTCGCCTCCGGAAAGAGCGCGCCGGGCTCGGGCGAGAGGCTCGCTTCGGGCGTGAGCTCGTAGCGCCCGTAGCGGTAGCCGAGCACGCCGACCACCGGGCCGAGCTGCGCGCCCACCGCCACCGGCGGCGGGGTCCCGCCCTCCGCGGACGCGGCGATCCGCAGCAGCTCGGCGACGTCGTCCGCCGGCTGCCGCACGCGGACGCCGCGCGCCGAGCGCAGGCCGGGCCCGGTGGCCGAGAGCGCGTAGATCGCGCCGAAGCGATCGCTCGGCGCAGCGGCCAGCGCATCGGGCAGCTCCACGCGCATCGACTCCAGGCTCTCGAGGAAGTCGATCGCATCCCGCTCGGGCTCGAAGCGCGCGAGCCCGTCGTCGTCGATCGGATGCGGCGGCGGCGGGCGCCCGCCGGCCCCGAGAAGGACGGGCGCCGGAGCTGCGAGCGTCCCCAGCCGCTCGATCTGCAGCGGCCGCTCGATCTCGGTACTCGACAGGTTCCCGGTCGACGCGCCGCCCGGCACGAACTCCGCGACGCGGCCGAGCACGCGCAGGTGGTCGCCTGGCGCGACGCCGGGCGGCGCAGCCGTGTAGACGAAGAGCGCGTCGGAGGTCGCCGGGTCCGCATCGCCGGTCGGATCCTGCAGCGTGAAGCCGCTCGCGCCGACCGAGGTCACCACGCCGCTCGTCAGCGCGAGGGCGCCCTCGAAGGGCGAGCGATGGCTCGCGCCCTGGAGCGCGGGAATCGCGAGCGCGAGCGGCGCGCCCGCGCCGGCGAGCAGGGGCGGCGAGATCTCGACCGCACAGCTCGCGCGCGCGGCCGCGAGCGCTGCGACGAGCCGCCAGGCGCACGCCCCGGCGAGCCGGCAGCCCGAGACATGGCCAGAGTCGAGACGACGGCAGCGCGGTCCCGGCCCGCGAGTGGCAGAGGCGACCCCGAGGCGCATGCGGCGACTCCCACATGCGCGCGGGGTGGACGCGCAGCGACAGGGGAAGTGGCCGCTCGCGGGCACGCGTGGCGAGCCGCCGGCCGAAGCGCAGCCCGCGCGCCAGGCGTCGGCGCGGGCCGAGCGGACGCGCTTGCCCGAGACCCGGGCCGCGTGCTCCAATGCCGCGCGCCAGATCGGAGCTCATGCCCAAGCGAGCCTCTCCCGTCCTCCGCGCGTCGATCGGGCTGCTGCTCTGCGCGTCTGCCGCCGCGTCGCGCGCGGCCGAGGAGGCCGCCAACCGCAGCTACCGCGTCGACCGCGTCGTGCTCGAGTACGCGCTCGACCACCCCGAGCATCCGCCGCTCGCAGAGCTGCAGGCGCTCGAGGTCGCCTTCACCCCGGTGCGCGGCGGCTACCGCGAGCCGATCCCGCGCAACCGCACGGTCGCGATGCGCCTCGATCGGATCCCGCGCGGCTCGCGCTTCTTCACGAGCGCGCTCGTGCACCTGAACCGCGCGCTGCTCGCGGAGTTCGAGCGCCGCGGCATCGGCGGCGTCGTCGTGACCGCGCCGGACCTCGAGCAGGGCAGCGGCCGCGACCTGCGCCCGCGCGGCGCGACCGAGCTGCGGCTGCGCATCTGGACCGGGCGCGTCGCGCGCGTCTCGAGCTTCGCCGACGGCGAGCGCTTCGGCGCGCTCCCGGCCGAGCAGCGCAGCGACCATCCCGCGCACGCGCGGATCCGCGAGCGCGCGCCCTCCCAGGCCGGCGGCGCGCGCGACCTCCTGCGCGCGCGCGCACTCGAGGACTACGCGCTGCGCCTCTCGCGCCATCCTGGCCGCCGCGTCGATGCCGAGCTCTCGCCCGGCCGCGAGCCCGGCACGACCCACGTGAATCTGCGCGTGGCCGAGACCCGGCCCTGGTGGGTCTACGCCCAGCTCTCGAACACCGGAACCCCCGCGACGAGCCGGTTGCGCGAGCGCTTCGGCATCGCGCACGCACAGCTGAGCGGTCGCGACGACGTGCTGCGCCTCGACTACGTGACCGGCGATTTCGACGAGGTGCACGGCGTCTTCGGCAGCTACGAATTCCCGACGCCCGGCCTGCCGCGCCTGCGCTGGCGCGGACTCGGCAGCCATTCGCGCTACGACGTCTCGCAGCTCGGCTTCGGCGGCAGCGACTTCAGCGGGCGCCACTGGGACGCGGGGTTCGGCGCGCGCCTCGAGCTGCTCCAGCTGCGCGAGCTCTTCCTCGATCTCGACGCGCAGTTCCGCTGGCAGCACGTGCGCTCCGAGAACCCCGCGGTCGCTGCGCGGACCGACTTCGCGCTGCCGCGCGCGGGCTGGCAGCTCGAGCGCCAGACGCTCACGAGCGCGCTGCACCTCGAGGGCCACGCCGAGTTCAACTGGAGCGGGCTCGCGGGCCGCGGCGACGTCGACGATCTCGGCCGCGACGGCGCGGTGACGGGCTTCCTGGTCTGGCGCTGGGCGGGAAGCCTCTCCCTCTTCCTCGAGCCGCTGCTCGATCCGGGCGGGTTCCAGGACCCGCAGACGCCCGGCCAGAACACCCTCGCGCACGAGCTCGCGCTCTCGTTTCGCGCGCAGACGACGCGGCACCGCCTGCCGCCGACGCACGAGGAGGTCGTCGGCGGCTTCTACTCGGTGCGCGGCTACCGCGAATCGCTGATCGCGGGCGATCGCCTGGCGCTCGGCAGCGTCGAGTACCGCTTCCATCTCCCGCGCGCGCTGCGCGCGAATCCGGAGCCGTGGCGGGTGCCGCTGATCGGCGCCGTGCACGCGGTGCCCGCGCACGTCTACGGCGTGCCCGACTGGGACCTGATCTTCCGCGGCTTCCTCGACGCCGCGCGCATCGGGACGAACGAGACGCTCCGGGCCAAGGAGCCCGAGGCGACCCTGGTCTCGGCGGGCGTCGGCCTCGAGCTCCAGCTGCTGCGCCACTTCAACGCGCGCCTCGACCTCGGCGTTCCGCTCGAGGCGGTCGACGATCCCTCGAGCGCGGGCGGCGAGCTCGCCCGGCGCTTCGCGCCGAGGCTCCACTTCGCCGTGACCGGGCTCTACTAGGAGTCGCCGATGAAGCTCCGCCGCGCCGTCGCTCGCGTCACCCTGCTCGCGTTCCTGGGCTCGCTGCCGGGAGGCCCGACGCTCGCCGAGCTCGTCGGCGAGGAGTTCGTGCACGGCGCAGGCCAGGTCGAGCGCAGCGGCCCGATCACGACGATCCGCGTCCCCGAGAGCTCGATCCTGCGCGCGCAGATCCTGAACGTCGGCGCGGAAGAGGCGCTCCTGATCCAGCAGCCGAGCGAGGGCTCGCGGCTGCTGATCCCGGTCTGGGGCGGCGACCCGAGCGTGATCGCGGGCCTGATCCAGGCGCAGGGCTCCGTCTACATCGCGAATCCGAGCGGCGTCTACTTCGAGGGCCGCCCCGTGATCGACGTCGGCAAGCTCGCGGCGGTCGCGGGCCAGCTCGCCGAGGCCGACTTCCTCGCCGGCCGCGACCAGTTCTCCGCGCTCGCCGGCCGCGTCTCGAACACGGGGCAGATCCGCGCGACCGGCGACCTCGCGCTGGTCGGCGCGAGCGTCGAGAACCGCGGCGAGATCCTCGCGCCCGAGGGCCTGGTCGCGCTGCTCGCGGGCGATCGCGTGCTGCTCGCGCGCCTCGACGGCCACCTGCGCGTCGAGGTCGAGCGCAGCGCGCCCGCGGGCGGCGGAGCGGGCGGCGACGGCTCGGGCTGGGGCGGTCTCGCGACCGGCGACCTCTACTCGCTCGCAATCAACCACAGCGGCATCACGCGCGCGCGGGAGATCCACGCCGAGGGCGGCGACGGCGTCGTGCGCGTCGCGGGGACGCTCGACGCGAGCGCCGCCGCGCCGGGTCGGCGCGGCGGCCGCATCGCGGTCACGGGCGAGCTCGTCGCGCTCGAGGGCGCGACGCTCGACGCCTCGGGCGACGCCGGCGGCGGCGAGATCCGCGTCGGCGGCGACGCGCGCGGCCGGGGCCCGCTCGCGAACGCGCGGCGCACGGCGATCGACGCGGATTCCGTGCTGCGCGCAGACGCGCGCGCGAGCGGCGACGGCGGCAGCGCGGTCGTCTACGCCGAGGAGGCGAGCGGCTTCTTCGGCCGGCTCTCGGCGCGCGGCGCGGGTCCCGGCGGCGACGGCGGCCAGGCCGAGATCTCGGGCGCGCAGCTCGTGTCGCGCGGCGCGATCGACCTCGCCGCGCCGCAGGGCGAGCGCGGCACCCTGCACTACGACCCGCGCGAGATCCTGATCCGCGGCGGAAGCGCCGACGGCTCCGACTCGCTCGCGCCGGACCCCGATCCAGATCGCCTGACCGGCGACACGGCCATCCCCCAGAGCGTGCGCATCCTCTTCTCCGAGGTCGCCGCCGAGCCCTTCGAGATCTTCGAGTCGGAGATCGAGGGGAGCGACGCGAACCTCGTGCTCGAGGCCCTGCATCGCATCGCCGCGACCGGCAGCTTCACGCACGACGCCGACGGCAGCGGCGACCTCGATCTGGGCGAGACGCTGCTCCTCGCGGACGGGCGCAGCCTGACGCTGCGCACGCGCAACGACAGCGGCGACGGCGCGGGCGCGAGCTCCCCGAACGCGGGCATCGACCTGCGCGGCGACCTCGGCCTGCTCGTGCGCACGACCGGCGGCGGCAGCATCCGCCTCGCCACCGGCGACGACGGCAGCGGCGCGGGCGGGAGCGACGCCGGCACGAGTGCGGACCTCTCCGTCGCGCGGCTGCAGACCGCAGGCGGGGACGTCGCGCTCGGCACGAAGCGCGGCGCGATCCGCGCCGACTCGATCGACACGCGCGGCAGCGCGGGCGCCGGGCGCGACGGCGGAGCCGTCTCGCTGATCGCGGGCAGCGCGAGCGCGCCGGGCAATCTCGTGAGCGCCGGCATCCAGGTCTCGGGTGGGATCACGACGCGCGGCGCGGACGAGGCCGCGGGCTCCGGCGGCGCCGGAGGCGACCTCGCGCTCGACAGCCGCGGCAACGGCGACCTCTCGGTCGCGGGAGCGATCGACACGCGCGGTGGCAGCGGCACGAGCAGCGGCGGTGCGGGCGGCGACGTCGATCTCGACACGCGCAACGGCGGCATCGCGCTCGCCTCGATCGACAGCTCGGGCGGCGATGCCAGCGCAGGCGACGGCGGCGCGGCGGGGCAGGCCGTCGCGGACGCGGCGGCCGTCGCAGGCGGCGCGAGCCTCGCGGTGACGGGAGCGATCCGCGTGCGGGGCGGCGCGGGCGGCAGCGACACCACGTCGCGCGGCGGCGACAGCAACACGGTGCGCATGCGCTCCGCCGACGGCAGCGCCGAGGTGGCCGCGATCGACGCCTCGGGCGGCAGCGGCAACGAGCGCGGCGGCGCGGGCGGCGCGGTCTCGGTCAACGGCGGTGGCGGCGTCGCGACGCTGCGCGGGCAGCTCGTGTCGCTGGCCGGAGGCGGCGTCGCCGCCGGCGGCGCGAGCGGCAGCGTGCGCCTGCTGAGCGCCTCGCGCATCGACGACCTGACGCTCTCGGGCCTGCCGGTGCACAGCGACGGCGATGTCACGCTCGACGCGCCGATCCTCGGCAGCCCGGCTGCGCCGCTGCGCATCGACGCGAACGGCGCGGTCGACTCGAGCCTCTCGCTCGTCGCCGACGGCGACGCCTTCGTCGAGGTCGTGCGCCGGGGCTTCTCGGCCTTCGACATCACGCAGCGGGACCCGGGCAGCGACGTGACGCTCACGCAGGAGGGCGGCGACCTCGTCGCGGGCACCGGCCGCGACGCGAGCACGCACGCGCTCACGGCCGACACGCGCGCCAACGGCGTTGCGCTCGCGTACCGCGTCGGCGCTCCCGTGGGCCAGCCGCCGGCGCCCGCGAGCGGCATCCGCGCGGCCGACCTCGTGATCCCGATCGACGGCCTGGCGCTCGGCGATGATGGATTCCTCGAGGCGACCCGCGACATCGCGCTCGGCGAGGGCGCCAGCGGCGGCACTGCGATCCGGATGGCGGCGGGCAGCCGGCTCACGCTCTTCGCGGACCTCGACAAGGACGCAGACGACGTCGGCCGCGTGCGAGACGGCGTCGCGGGCGCGGCAGCCGGCGAGATCGAGACGGGCGGCCCGACGAGCTCGGTGCAGCTCAGCGCGGGCGACGGGATCGGCGCCGCGGGCGATCCGGTCGCGCTGCGCGGCGGCGCGATCCTCTCGGCCGTGACCGAGCGCAACGACCTCGCGCTGGAGAACCGCGGCAGCGGCGCGCTGGTGCTGCGCGATCTGGCCCACGCGCACCCGGTGCAGCTCCGCTCGCTCGTCGCGGGCACGCCGGGGCGCTCGGTCGAGGTGCAGAGCAGCGCGAGCGGCGGCGACCTCTCGCTCGCGAACCTCGCGGGCGGCGCGCGCATCGAGGCCACGCTCGGGACGCCGAGCCTGCTCGCGACGAGCGCTGTGGACCTCGCGGTCGCGCCGGGCTCCACGCTCGACTTCGCGGTGGCCCCCTCCGGCGGCGTGGACGGAGTCTCGGCCGGAGGGGACATCCGGATCGAGGGCGACATCCTCGCCGAGCGGGATGCGGAGCTCTTCAGCAACAGCGGCGACATCGACCTGATGGGATCGATCGATGCCGCGGCCGCGGGCGCAGCCTCGCTTGCGGCCGCCGCGCCGGCCGGAACCACGCGCTTCGGCGACGGGGTCGGCGGCGATCGCATCGGCTCGAGCGCCGCGCTCTCGAACCTGAACGGCGCCACCGGAGGCAACGCCAGCACCGAGTTCCGGGTCGCCTCGGTCGCGACCGAGGGCGCGCTGCGCTCGCTCGGCGCGACCCGCATCCAGGGCGCCGAGACCCGCTTCGATTCGGGCAGCGGCGCCGTCCGCTTCGAGGGCACGCTCGATGGGCCCGGCAGCGCCGTGATCGCGCGGGCCGACGGCGGGGTGGTCTTCGAGGGCGACGTCGGCAGCCTCGCGCCGCTCGCGCAGCTCGAGACGAACAGCGCGGGCCTCGTGGAGTTCCGCGGCGCGCGCGTAATCGCGGGCAGCGGCGGGATCGCGCTCAACCCGCTGGGCCGCGCGGACATCCCCGCGCGCGCGACGCTCTTCAAGCAGGGCGGAGACCTCGCGTTCGCGACGACCGGCGGCTTCGGGATGGGGCGCGGCGAGAAGCTCTCGGTCGCCGGCGCGCTCGGAATCGCTGCGGCGAGCGCGGTGCTCGGCGACCTGAACGCGCTCTCGATCGACGTGGAATCGACCTCGATCGCGCTGTTCGGGCGCCCCGCTGCGGACCTCGAGCTGCGCTCGGGCGCAGCGCGCCGCGACACGGGCCTCGATCTCGTCGCGAACTCGATCCGCTTCTCGAGCACGCCGATCCAAGGCGGCGTGGGAGCGCCGGTCCGGATCTACACCGCCGCGGGCTCGGTCCGGCCACAGCCGATTCCGGGCGCCGAGCTGCGCCTGATCGACGCGGCCGCGAGTCGGCTCTCGGCCGCGAGCTTCGCGCCCGCGAGCGGCGCGGGCCTGCTCGACCTGAGCGGCGAGGGGCCGCCCTCGAGCGACGATCCCGCCGCGCAGATCCCGCGGCTCGGGCCGCCGGCTCCGACCGGTCGGCCGCCGCAGTTCTCGCAGGACGCGATCGCGGCCGAGCTGCCCTCGGATCCCGCGCCGATCCTCTCGGCGCTGCGCGCGCCGCTCGAGAACCTGCCGCCGCCCGCGCTGCCGCGCGCGCTCGCCGCGCGGGTCGACCAGGCCGCGCGCGCCTACGCCGCGTTCTTCGGAGCCGGGACGGCACAGCAGGCCGCGCTGCGCGCGTTCCGCTCCGCCGCCGTCGCGTCGGGCGATCGCAGCGGCGCCGGGCTGCGGCGCGCGGTCGAGGGCGCGCCGGATCCGGCCGCAGCGCGCCGCTATTTGTCCCAGCTCGGCGAGCTGCTCACCGAGCTGCGCCTGCTCGAGGTCTCGCCGGAGGTCGCCGCGGCCCTGCGGGCGCACGTGCTCGAGCGCGCGCTCGACGCGGTCGACGTCGGCGGCCTCGACGCGGCCGCACTCGGCTCCGCCGCCGATCCCGAGAGTCCCGGCTTCCGGCTCTAGCCGGTCGCGCGCCTTTCGCCAACGGAGGAAGCTCGCATGAGCGTCGACCCGCTGCCCACCCCGTACTTCCTCGCGCGCCCGCAGGGCTCTCCGCGCGCGGGTGTGATCGTGATCCACGAGGGCAACGGCATGGGCTGGCAGCTGCTGCGCGTCTGCGAGCGGCTCGCGGCCGAGGGCTACCTCGCGCTCGCGCCGGACGTCTTCCACCGCTTCGCGGCGGGTGAGGGAGACTGGATGCAGGCCTTCTCGGCGCTGCGGCCCGAGGAGTTCCTCGCCGACCTGCGCGAGGCCGTCGCCGTGCTGCGCGAGCGCGGCGTGCGCAGGATCGGGATCACGGGATTCTGCATGGGCGGCCGGCTCGGCTACCTCGCGGCGCTCTCGGGCGCCGGCATCGACGCCGCCGCGCCCTTCTACGGCGGCGGCATCGACAGGATCCTGGGAACGCCCGCGTGTCCGCTGCTCGCGTTCTTCGGCGGCCGCGACGAGTACGTGCCGGAGGCTGCGCTCGAGAAGATCCGGGCGCACCACGGGCAGGACGTGGTCGTCTACCCGGAGGCCGGGCACGGCTTCATGCGCGACGGCAGCCCCGACTACCACCCGGCGTCCGCGCAGGACGCCTGGCGCCGCCTGCTCGAGTTCTTCGCGCGGCAGCTCGCATAGGCGGCCGGGAGCCCGGGCGCTACCTTGGCTCTCGTTCGCACGACGAGGAGGAACCGCGATGCCGACACTGTTCGCGATGCCGCCGCAGGGCCTGTCGCCGGCCGAGCAGCGCCAGGAGGTCAAGCGCAAGCTCGCCGTCGCCTTCCGCGCCTTCGCGAGGCTCGGCCTCGACGAGGGCGCCGCGGGCCACATCACCGCGCGCGATCCGGAGCGCCCCGACCACTACTGGGTGAACCCCGCGGTCGTCGACTTCGCCTCGATGCGCGTCCGGGACCTCGTGCTCGTGAACCACCAGGGCGAGGTCGTCGAGGGCGAGTACGCGGTGAATCCGGCCGCGATCGCGATCCACGGCCACGTGCACCGGGCCCGGCCCGACGTGATCGCGGCCGCGCACTCGCACTCGATGGCCGGCAAGACCTGGTCCGCGCTGCGCCGCCCCCTCGACCCGCTCTGCCAGGACGCCTGCGCGTTCTACGAGGACCACGGGATCCACGAGAGCTACAGCGGCGTCGTGCTCGACGACGACGAGGGCCGCGCGATCGCGCGCGCGCTCGGGCAGTACAAGGCCGTGATCCTCGCGAACCACGGCCTGCTCACGGTCGGCCACTCGGTCGATTCGGCGGCGTTCTGGTTCATCGCGATGGACCGCGCCTGCCAGTCGCAGCTGCAGGCCGAGGCCGCGGGCACGCCGCTGCCGATCCCGCACGACTTCGCCAAACACACGCACGACCAGGTCGGCGCCGAGCTCACGGGCTTCCTCTCGTTCCAGCCGCTCTACCAGCGCATCACGCGCGAGGAGCCCGAAGTCCTGATCTGATCCTCCCGCACTCGGGCCGCCGCGGCGCGCCCTGCGCCGCGGCGCGCGCTGCCTGCCCTTCCCTCACCCCAAACCGACCCGCCGCCAGGAGGCCCCCCGTGAAGCTCTACAACGCCGACCTCTCGCCCTTTGCCGCGCGCTGCCGCATCGCGATCTACGCCAAGGACCTCGACGTCGCGCTCGAGGCGCCGCCGTCCGGCCTCGGCAGCGACGCCTACAAGAAGCTCAACCCGACCGGCAAGGTGCCCGCGCTCGAGATCGACGGCGTCGTGATCCCCGAGTCGGCCGCGATCAACGAGTTCCTCGAGGACCGCTTCCCGGCGAAGCCGCTGCGCCCGACCGATCCGGTCGCGCGCGCGCGCATGCGCGCGCTGGTGCAGATGGTCGACCACTACGTCTACCCGCAGATCCGCGAGCTCTTCGGCCAGCTCGACCCGAAGACGCGCAAGCCCGAGGTCGTGAAGGAGAGGATCGCCGCGCTCTCGGGCGTGCTCGACCAGCTCGAGCGCGTGGTCGACGAGCGCGGGCCCTACGCCGCGAGCGATGCGCTCACGCTGGCCGACTGCGCGCTCCACCCGGTCTTCTTCTTCATCACGAGCATGGGGCCGCTGCTCGGCGCGGGCGATCCGACCGCGTCGCGGCCGCGCCTCGCGCGCTGGTGGAAGAGCGTGCAGCAGCAGCCGGCGGTGCAGCGCGTCGGCGGCGAGCTCCAGAAGGCCGCGGCCGCGTTCCTCGGTCCGAAGTGAGCGCGTCGGGCGCGGGGAGCAAGGCGGCGGTCGCGCGGCCGCCGGCCGGCTGGCCCGGTGGCGTGCGCGCGGCCGGCCGCGCCGCGCCGCCCGAAGATCCCGGCATCGCGTCGGGCGAGGCCTGGAAGACGCTGCTCGACGACCTCGCGCGCGCGGGCGAGTTCGTGCTCGGCCGCGGCGCGCCCGACAGCGAGCTCGACCGCAGCGAGGGCTGGCGCCACCTCGCGATCCTGCTGCGCATGGGGCTCGGCGAGATGACCACGGAGAACGACCCCGACCGGCCGCGCTTCGCGTGGTCCGACGGCACCGGCAAGTGGGGCCTCGACTGCTCCGACGGGCTCTACTGCCAGGCGCCGCTGCGCGCGGGCTGCCGCTACCGCGTGCGCGGCACGCGCGGCTCCGCGCACTTCATGGGCTTCCAGCTCGTCGGCGCGCTCGCGGCCGCGGGCGACCTCGATGCGGACGCGCTCGAGCTCGACGCGCAGGGCCGCTTCGAGCTCCTGCTCGGAGGTCCCGAGCAGCCCCGCAACTGGCTGCCGGTGCCCGAGGGCCGCTCGACGCTGATCGCGCGCCAGTTCTTCTACGACTGGGACCGCGAAGTCCCCGCGAGCTTCGAGATCGAGCGCATCGACGCGGGCCTGCGCAGCGAGCCGCAGCCGCCGACGCCGGGCGCGGTCGCCGCGCAGCTGCGCGCGCTCGGCCGCTTCGTGCACGACAACACCGAGTGGTGGGCGCGCGTCGCGGGCGAGAAGCGCGACCGCGCCGTCAACAGCTTCCCCGACGACGGCGGCGGCCTCGGCCCGGTCGCGAGCGCGTCCCAGACCTACCAGGCCTTCGGCATCGGCTACTTCGCGCTCGAGGACGAGCAGGCGCTGCTCGTCGAGGTCGCGCCGCCGCGCGCGAAGTACTGGAGCCTGCACCTCGGCAACTACTGGATGGAGTCGCTCGACTTCGCGAACCACCAGTCGAGCCTGAACGGCGGCCAGGCGCGCCTCGACGCCGACGGCGTGTTCCGCGCGGTGATCTCGCGCAGCGATCCGGGCGTGCCGAACTGGCTCGACACGGCCGCGCGCAGCGAGGGCTCGATGATCTACCGCTGGAACCAGGCCGACGCCGCGCCGATTCCGCAGTGCCGCGTGGTCAAGCTCTCCGAGCTGCGCGCGCTCCTGCCGCGCGAGACCCCCGTCGTGACCCCCGCAGAGCGGCGCGCGGCGGTCGAGCGCCGCCGCGAGGCGATCCGCAAGCGCTACGCGCGGCCGCTCTGAGCCAGCGCGCGCCGGCGCGCCCGCTCGAAGAGCAGCGCCGCGGCGGGGAGCAGGAAGGGCCGCACGATCGCGGTGTCGATCAGCACGCCGACGCCGATGCCGATCCCGACCTGCTCGAGGAAGGCGATGCGCGAGAGCGCGAGCGTCGCGAAGGTGCCCGCGAGCACGAGGCCGCAGGAGCTCACGACCGGACCCGTCGCGACGAGCGCGCGCGCGAGGGCCGGCTCGAAGGCGAGCGCGCGCGCCTCCTCGCGCGCGCGGCCGAGCAGGAAGACCCCGTAGTCGGCGCCGATCGCGACGAGCAGCACGAAGAGGAAGAAGGGCACCTTCCAGTCGAGGCCCGGCCACACGCCGCGCGCGACGAGCAGCGCGAGCACGCCCTGCGCGGCCGCGTAGGAGAGCAGCATGAAGGCCGTGATCGCGAGCGGCCCCGCGATCCCGCGCAGCAGCAGCACGAGCAGCAGGAAGACGCCCGCGACGATCCAGCGCGAGAGCCGCGCCTGGTCGCGCGCGGTCAAGTCGGCGAGATCGCGCGTGATCGGAGTCATGCCGGTCTCGTGCGCGGCCCCGAGCGAGAGCGCGGGCAGGAGCACGCGCAGCCCGTCGCGCAGGCGCCTCGAGGTCGCGACCGCGGCCGGCGCGTTGGGCGGATCCGCGAGCTCGAGCTCGAAGCGCGCCGCGCGCGCGTCGGGCGACAGGTAGTAGGCGAGCGCGCTCGCGAGCTCCGGGGACGCGCTCAGGTCGTCCGGCGTCAGCAACGGCCGCGCGAGCAGCGAGGCCGCGCCGGGCGCGGCCGAGACCTCTGCGAGGCGCTCGCGTCCCAGCGCGATCCCGGAGCCGAGCGCGCGCGCGCCCTCGCTCGCCTCGCGGAGCCCGGCCTCGAGGCGCGCGAGCTTTTCGCCCATCGCTGCGAGCCCGCGTTCGGCTTCGACATAACGCTCGGGCGCAAACGCGCCGAGCAGCGAGGCCTCGCGCTCCTCGCGCAGGCGCGCGCGCTCGTCTGCGAGCTCCGCGCGCCCTGCGCCGACCTCGCGCTCGGCGCGCGCGAGCCCCGCGGCGAGCGCCGAGGCGCCGTCGACGGCGCGGCCGAGCCCGCGCTCGAGCTCCGCGAGCTGCTGGCCGAGGCTGCCGCGCGCGAGGACGCCGGCCTCTCCGCTCGGGCGCGTCGCGCTGAAGACCCGCGCGACGCCGGGCTGGACCGCGAACCACTCGCTGAGCGCGTGCAGCGCGTCGAGGCCCGCCGCGCTGCGCAGCCCGCCGGCGCCGGGCGCGGCCTCGATCGCGAAGCCGAGCGTCTGCACGGCCGCGGGATCGAAGCGCCGCGTCAGCGCGGCCCAGCCGGCCTGCGACGCGCTGCCCTCGGGCAGGTCGAGCTCGAGCTCGTAGGAGGGCGGCGCGCGCAGGCCGAGCAGCGCGAGCGGGAGCAGCGCGAGCGCGCAGGCGCCTCCGAGCAGCAGCGGACGCGCGAGCACCGCGCGCGCGAGCGCGGGCCACAGGCGCCCTGCCCGCCCGCGCGGGCCTCGGCTCGGCCAGACGAGCGCGGCCCCCGTGAGGCGCATCAGCGCGGGCGCGAGCGAGAGCACGGCCGCAAGCGCGACCGCGACGCCGACCGCGAGCGCGGGCCCCGAGTAGGCGAAGAGACCGAAGCGCGCGCCGCCCATCAGCGCGCAGGCCAGCCCGACCGCGGCCGCACTGATCGCGAGCACGGGCGCGCTGGCTCCGCGCGCGGCCGCGAGCGCCGCGTCGAGCGGGTCGCCCGCGCCGCGCTGCAGCCGCTCCTCGCGCACGCGCGCGAAGAGCAGCAGGCAGTAATCGGTGCCGACCCCGTAGACGATCGCGACGAGCAGACCCCGCGACGCGTGCGCGACCGGCAGGCCCGCCTGCGCGAGCAGCGCGACCGCGCCCGCGCTGACTGCGAGCGCCGCGCCGAGCGTGAGCAGCGAGACGAGCGCGGCGAGCGGCGCGCGGTAGACGACGAGCAGCGTCGCCGCGACGAGCGCGAGCGTCGCGAGCGCGGAGCGCGCCGCGCCCTCCTCGATCGCGCGCAGGTAGTCGCGCCCGAGCGTCGCGTGCCCCGAGAGCGAGAAGCGCAGCCCGCTGCCGGCGAGCTGCTCCTCTGCGATCCGCTCGACCGCCAGGACGAGCGCGCCCGCCGCCTCCGAAGCGAAGCCCGCGCGCGTCGACACGAGCACGAGTGCCGCGCGCCCGTCGCGCGAGAAGAGCCGCTGCGCCGCGACCGGATGCGCGCCCGGATCGAGCACCTCGAGCAGCGACTCCGCGGGCAGCCCCGCGCGCAGCGCGTCGGCCAGCCGCGCGAGCCGCGCGCGCTCCGCGGCGATCCCGCCGGGCGCGTCGCTCTCGAGCACGAGCGCGACCTGGCTCGCCGCCACGGCAGTCGGAAAGAGCCGCGCGGCCTCGGCCGCCGCGCGCCGGTTCGGCGCGTCGTCCGGGAAGAAGCGGATCGGATCGGTGACCGCGAAGTGCGCGAGGCGCGGGGCCGCGGCGAGTCCGGCCGCCGACAGCAGGGCCCAGGCCAGCACGACCGCCCACGCCGAGGCTCGGGAACGCACCCGGCGTGGATAGCGGGCCCCGGCGCGCGCCGCGAAGCGGGCGGCACTGCCGCGGATGCGGGCAGCGCTGGTGAGCGACTGGGCAGCCGACGCGCGCGCGAACGCGGGGGAGCGGGCGGAGCGGGCTCGCGGCTCTGGCCCGCCGCTTGCAGGGCCCTGCTCCGAACGCATTCCGCGCCCAGGGAGATCCGGCGTGAAGAAGATCGAAGCGATCCTGAACCCCTTCAAGGTCGACGAGGCCAAGCAGGCGCTCGGCGGCATCGGCATCCAGGGCATGACGATCTCGGAGGTGAAGGGCTTCGGGCGCCAGAAGGGACACGCGGAGCTCTACCGCGGCGCCGAGTACAGCGTGGACTTCCTGCCGAAGGTGCTGCTCGAGATCGTCGTCGCGGACGAGCTCGCGGACCGGGTCGTCACGGCGCTCGCGCGCGCGTGCCAGACCGGAAAGATCGGCGACGGCAAGATCTTCGTCGCGGGAATCGAAGAGGCCGTGCGCATCCGCACCGGCGAACGGGGCAATGCAGCGCTCGGATAGGCCGGCAGCCTGTCCGGGCCGAGGGTCCCGGGACTCCCGATCCCGGGGCCCTTCCCCGTCGCGGGCGAGCCCGCGCCGCGCGCGAAGCGCGTCGCGCCGGAGCGGCTCCGACTAACGCGAGCAGCCCGGCACGCGGGAGCCCGCGGCAGGCGGCGCGAGGCAGACCCGAGGGGCGGCCCTCGGCGTCCGAGAGGGCGCCGCCCGCGCGCGGGCCCGGGTGGTACGCTCGCGCCACCGGTCCCGGATGCAGGAAGTCCTCGCCCACTCCGCCGCGCTCGCCGGCCTCGTCGCGCTGCTCTTCCTGCCCGGCTATGCGCTCGAGCGCTGGACGGCGCGGGGTGCGGAGCTCGCGGGCCTGCGCGCGCTCGCGCGCGCCGCGCTCGGCAGCGCCAGCTGGATGCTCGCGCTCTTCGCGCTCGCCGCGCTGCAGCTCCTGCGACCGGCGGCGCTGCTCGCGGTCGCACTCGCCTTCGGCGCGCTCGCGCTCGCGGCGCGCCTGCGCTTCGGAGGGGCGCGCGAGGCGCAGGGCGGCGGCTTCCTCGCCGCGGCCGCGCTCGCGACCGCGCCCTTCTGGCTCGGCGCGCTCGACTACGGCGTGGCCTGGGACGCGGGCGCCTACCATCTGAGCCTGCCGCGCCGCTACCTCGCCGCGGGCGGATTCACGGCCCTGCCGCTCAACGTCTACGCGATCTGGCCGCACGCGACCGAGCTGCTCTTCGCCCCGGCGCTGCTGCTGCGCGACCACGCGCTCGCGACCGCGCTGCACACCTCCTTCGGCGCGCTCGCGCTCTGGGCCGTGTACCGCGCCTGCTGCGCCGAGGGCCACCCGGCTGCGGGCTGGCTCGCCGCGCCGCTCGCGCTCGCGAATCCCGTGCTGCTCTTCGAGCTCGGCATCGCCTACGTCGATCTCGTCTCGGCCTTCTTCTTCAGCGCCGGGATCGCGTTCATGGCGCGCGCGCTGCGCGGGCCGGCGCGCTCCCGCGGCGCACTCGCGCTCGCGGGCGTCTGCGGCGGCGCGCTCGCGGCGGTCAAGATCAACGGCGTGCTCGGAACGGCCGCGCTCGCATCGCTCGCGCTGCCGCGCGCGCTCGCGCTCGCGCGCGCCGGCGAGCTGCGCGCGCTCGGCCGGGACGCGCTCGCCTTCGCCGCGCCGGCGGCGCTGCTCTGGCTGCCCTGGCTCGCGCGCAGCGCCGCGCTCACGGGCGATCCGCTCTATCCGCTGCTCTACCCGATCCTCGGCGGACCCGACTGGAGCCCCGCGCTCGCGCAGCGCTTCGGCGACTGGCAGCGCGGCATCGGCATGGGCCGCGGCGCACTCGACTACGCGCTCCTGCCGCTGCGCGTCGCGCTCGCGGGCGGCCAGGACTACGGCCACTTCGCGGGCCGGATCGGCGCGCACTGGCTGCTCTGCATTCCCTTCGCCGTCGCGTTCGGGCGCAGCCAGCCGCTCGTGCGCGCCGCGCTCGCGGCCTCTGCGCTCTACTTCGCGCTCTGGGCGCTCGGCTCGCAGCAGATGCGCTTCCTGGTCGTGATCCTGCCGCCGCTCGCGCTCGCGACCGCGCTCTCGTTCGAGCACGCGCTCGCGCGCCTGCCGCGCGCGCGGCGCGGGAACCCGGTGCCGGCGCTGCGCACCGCCGCGGGCGCGCTCGCGCTCGCGCTGCTGCTGCATTTCGGGAGCCAGCACTTCGCCAACGCGCTCACCGCGCTGCGCGGGCTGCGCGTCGAGCCGGAGCTGCGCCGCGCAGCCGCGGTCGAGGCGCACTGGCACTGGGCCAACCGCTGGCTGCCGCCCGACGCGCGCGTGCTGCTGCTCGACACCAACCAGACCTTCTTCCTCGAGCGCGAGGCGCTCGCGGACAGCTTCTTCGAGGCGTCGCAGATCGCGGACTGGCTAGGCCCGGCGCGCGACCCGGCCGCCGTGCGGGCGCGGCTCGCGGAGCGCGGCGTCACGCACGTGCTGCGCGACCGGCGGCGCCACTGGGGCATCGCGTGGCCGCCCGCGCTGCTGCAGCTGCTCGACGATCCCGCGCGCGCGCGGCGGCTCTACCGCTCTGCGGACGCGCGCGTGGAGGTCTTCGCGCTCGAGTCGCCGTGAGCGCGGGGGTCCCGAGCGCGTCGCGCGCGCTCGGGAGACGCCCGGGGTCTAGAAGGAGCGCGCGGCGCGGGGAGCGGCGACCGCCATCAGCAGCTGGAGCTGCAGGAGCTTGCGCGCGGCCCGTGGATCGCGGGCCCGCTCGAGCGCGCCCGGCTGCCGCTCTGCCCGCTTGGCCGCGACCGCCGCCGGCGCGCTGCTCCGCCGCGCCCGCTCGGGCTGGAGAGTGACTCCGTTCCATCCGAGGCCGGCCAGCAGGGCCAGACACAGCAGGCTGAGAGAGATCCGGCGCAGCAAGGCGATCCTCCGCGGAAAAGGGCGATGCGCGGGGCAGGTCGCCGCGCGCAGTTGCGTAGGAGTCGCAGCCAGGGAGGCGGAATCGCGCGCCGCGCGCGTGTTTTTTTTCGGCGCGGGCGCAGCCGGCAACCCGCGCGCAGAACGCGCGCTCCGGCATCGAGCGGACGGGATCGGCGACCCGCCCGCGGGACCGGTCGGCACGGAGGTGATCTCCGAGACGGGGCGGCCGGCGATCGCCGAGCGCGCTAGGCCGCGAACTGCGCCTCGGGCTCCGGCGGGAAGTAGCGCGGTCGATCCACCCCGTAGGTCGCGTTGAGGAGCTCGATGAAGGCCCTGTCCGTCAGCGGATCCGAGGGCATCGAGAACCCGCCCAGGCGCTGCTTCAGGTCCGCTGCGAAGCCGTCGAAGACCCGGTCGTGCGTGAGGTCGTCCGTGTGGTCGAGCGCGGTCTTGAGCTCGTCGAGGTCCCGGTAGAGATTGGCGCCCCAGTGGACGAGGAAGCGGAACTCCTCCTCCGGGATGCGCTGGATCACGGCGCCGTCGGTCGTGATCCGCCAGCCGCCCTGGGAATCGGGGTCGGGCTCCATCAGGGAGTGGAAGGCGAGCCCGGCAGGCTTCCGCTCGGCGATGGGACCGCAGGACTCGGCCGTGTGGAACATCATCTCGTTCTCGACCACGACCGCGCGGCCCCACATCGGGGCGCGGATCTGCCTGGGCGGCTCGAGGGGGCCCTGGGGCCAGTAGGTGAACCCGCCTCCGATGCGCCCCTTGTAGTACCACGCGATCACCTGGGCCTTCCTGGCCTGCCAGCGCTCGAAGAGACCGCTCTTCACCATGATGTTCATCAGCCAGACGGGCGTATTCGCCAGCGTGAGGCCGCGGAAGCGCGTGGCGTCCACGTGCGGTGAGCCGCCGCCCGGACACGGACCCTGGATGTTGAAGAGCATGCTGTCGGGCTCGGCGTACTCCGCCTTCCAGTAGGACCGAACGCGGTCGAGGAATCCCGGGTTGTAGAAGCAGTCGTCGATCTCGGGATGCAGGCAGACCTTCTCGTAGGAGAGGAAGCCGCGGAAGACCGGGGTCAGGAACAGCTCCAGCCTGGGCTCGACGCCTTTCGGAAGCGAGCCGGAGGTCGTGGCGACGAGCTCCTCGGCCGAGCGGAAGTGGTGGGCGAGGATCAGCTGCCAGGGCCCCTTCCGGCGCGCGACCTCCAGGAGTCGCCGGTGTTGGTCGGCGCTGTAGGCGCCCTCGAAGACGATCGGCTCGGCGACCGGACGAAGCACCCTTGCGCGTTCCGGATCCATGCTTGCTGCTCCTTTCGGTCCTCTCTCCGCCGCCCCGCGGCGGCGCGGTCCCTTGGCGCTCAGCGGCGGCGGGCCGCCCGCCGCCGCTGCTCGACTGCGGCCAGCGTCTGCTCCACGAAGAAATCGAAGAGCGCGTCTCCGTCGAGCTGCTCGAGGAAGGGGGCGATCGGCGCGTAGCGCTCGCGGGACCTCGGGCTCAGGCTGGCCCGCGCGGCGCGCGCGTTCGCGACCTGCTCGGGCACCGCGAGAATCGCCTCCTGCATCACGAAGCCGATGGTCGTCTCGAGCGCCCACACGTAGGCCAGGGCCAGGTCTCGCCCTTCGAGGCCCGCGCGCGTCAGGATCGGGACCAGGGAGGACGAGGTCTCGAGCCACGACGGGGAGGTCCGGCCGGGGCGCCCCATCAGCCCGATGACGCCGGGAACGCGCAGCAGCTGCGCGCGGAGCCCTCGCATCCAGCGGCCGAGCTGCAGCTCCCAGCCCCCGCGTTCGCCCACCTCGAGATCGCTCGCCTCGAGGACCCGGGCGACCACGCCGTCGAGCAGCGCGTCGAGGCTCTCGAAATGCCGATACAGCGCGGCGGGGACGGCTTCCACCTCGGCGGCGATCCGCGCGAGCGTGAGCGCCTCGCCCGGCTCGCGGCCGAGCAGCGCGATGGCGGCGTCGACGATCTGCTCGCGCGAGATCCGCGCCGGTCGGCCGCGCGGGCGGCGCGGGCCGCGATCGCGAGCCTCGCCCGCTGCGGCCCTCGCGGCGCGGAGGCGCGCGGCGGCTCGCGCGCTCACGTCCGGACCTCGACGATCTCGTTCCAGTGGCCTTCGGGATCCCGCGCGAAGACGACGCGGATCCCGTGATCGGGCATCTCCTTGACCTCCGACGCCAGGCTTCCCCCCGCGCGCCGGATGCGCTCGATCAGCCCCGCGAGATCGCGGGTCGTGAACCCGAGGATCACTTCCTCCGGCGCCGCCGCCGGTCGCTTCTCGAACTTCAACAGATGCAGCGCACCGAATCGATCGCCCGCCGTCGCCACGAGCGCGAGCTCCTCGATCGGCTCGCCGCCCACACCCTGCTCGAAGCGCGCGCGCGTCGCGCGGTGCAGCCGGAAGACGGCGCAGTAGTAGTCCGCCATGGCGTCGAGGTCGTCGACCACCAGCTTCGTGAACGCGAGATCGTCGGCGCGCACCGGAGTCGCCATCTGCGGCTCGAGCCTCCGCGGGTCCGGGGCCGAGGCCCACCGCCCGCTCTTTCATGAATGTGCTTCACTATATCAGAGTCGGGCGCCCGGGCGAGGCGCGGCGGGCGGGGACGCGAGCGGAGGGCCCGAGGCACCCCGTCGGCGACGGCCGCGCTGGCCGACCGGCCGCGCGCTCCCCGGCCCGGACGGGCGCTGCCGCAGCCCGCATACTCGCCCCCGCGCGCGGCGACGGGGCCTTCGCGCCCGTCTCGCGCGAGCGAGCGGAGTCGAGAGCCCGGAGATCCCGCGTGACGGCGAGCCTGCACTACAGCCCCTTCCTCCCGGCGGTGATCGAGGATCCCCATCCCCACTACGCGCGGCTGCGCGACGAGCAGCCGGCCTACTTCCTCGAGGAATACGAGGGCTGGGCGCTCTCGCGCTTCGAGGACTGCTGGCGCGCGACCGAAGACCCGGAAACGTTCTCGTCGACGGGCGGCACGACGGCCGCGCAGGCGCTCTCGCGCGTCGAGGCCCCGGTCCCGAGCGTCAACCAGCTCGATCCTCCCGATCACACGCGGCTGCGCCGCGCGATCCGCGGGCCCTTCGCGCGCGCGTCGGTCGCGGCGCTCGAGCCCGAGATGCGCGCCAGCGTCGCGGAGCGGCTCGCGCGCGCGGCCGAGGCCGGCGAGATCGACGCCGTGCGCGAGCTCGCGGATCCGCTCGCGGCGCAGGTCGCGTGCCGCCTGCTCGACCTTCCGCGCGAAGACGCGCCGAGGCTCGTCGCCTGGGTCCACCGCTACGTGAACAACGAGCCGGGCGACCTCGGCCGCTCCTCCGACGCGCTCGCCGCCGCGACCGAGATGAACGCCTATCTCGCGGAGGTCGTCGCCGCGTGGCGCCGGCGCCCGGGTCGCAGCGGCTCTCCGATTCAGGCCTTCCTCGACTTCGAGCGCGCCGGGCGCCGGCTCGAGGACCTCGAGATCGCGTCGCACCTGCAGACGCTCGTGATCGGCGGAACCGACACGACCCCGAAGGCGGTCGGCGCAGCGCTGCTCCGGCTCCACGCCGCGCCCGAGCAGCGCGCGCGGCTCGCGCGCGAACCCGGGAGGATTCCGCTCGCGTTCCAGGAGGCACTGCGCCTCGACATGCCGACGCAGTTCATGGCGCGCGTCCTGCGCCGCGACGTCGAGCTGCACGGGCGGAAGCTCCGCGCGGGCCAGGGGGTCCTGCTGCACTACGCGTCCGCCAACCGCGACCCGCGGGAGTTCCCCGAGCCGGATCGCTACGACGCCTCCCGCACTCCACGGCGCATCCTCTCCTTCGGCCACGCGGCGCACGTCTGTCTCGGCGCCCACGTCGCGCGGCTCGAGGGCCGCGTCGTGCTCGAGGAGATCCTCGCGCGCTTCCCCTCCTACGCGCTCGATCCCGCGCGCGTCGAGCGGCGCCGTGCGGACCAGATCCAGGGCGTCGTCTCGCTGCCGATCTCGCTGCGCTAGGTCCTCCGCCGCGCCGGCCCGCGCTCCGCGCGCGCGCAGCCGGGCTTGACTCGGCGCCGCTCGCGGGCGGACCATCGCCGCGGAGGTCCCTGCGATGGGTCAGATCGTTCCCTTCGAGTCCGACGCACTCCCCTGGCTCGACGTGCCCCGCGACTGGCCCGGAAAAGTGGGGCCGGGCGAGCCCGACGTGCGCTACAAGGCGCTGACCGAGTCCAGCGGCGCGATTCCGGGCATCCAGCTCGTCGAGTTCGAGCCCGGCCACACCGAGCAGGCGCACTCCCATCCCGAGGGCGAGGTGCTCTACCTGCTGCGCGGCGAGATGGCGATCGGCGCGCTCTGCCTCCGCGCGGGCGCGGGCGTCGTGATCGAGCGCGACACGCTCTACGGGCCGCTGCGCACCGGGCCCGAGGGCGCGCGCTTCCTGCGGGTCGGCCTCGGCTGAGCGCGGGCGCGGCGCCGCCCGACCCCGCGGCGCCCCGCTAGTCGTCGGCGCGCTCGAAGGCCTCGAGCAGGGCCGCGAAGCGCGCGCGCACGGCAGGGGGCGTCCCGCCGTGCGTCACGAGATAGGGGCGGTTCTCGAGCAGCGCCGCGACGACGTGGCGCGCCGCGTGCTCGGGGCTCGCCGTGTCGCCCGGGCGCGCGGCCGCGGCGGCGCCGACGACGGCGATGTCGTCGGCGGTCGTCTGCGAAGGGCCCGCGGCCGCGGGCTTGGCGGCGGCGCTCGAGGCGAGGTGCGCCGTGCGCATCCCGGCCGGCAGCACGCAGGTGACGCCGATGCCCTCGCCCGCGAGCTCCTGGCGCAGCGTCTCGCCGTAGCCGAGCAGGCCGTACTTGCTCGCGGTGTAGGCGCCGAGGCGCGGAGCCGCATAGCAGGCCGAGGTCGAGGTCGTGAGCAGGATGCGGCGCAGTCCGGCCGTGCGGCGCAGCAGCGGCAGGAAGGCGTCGACCGTGGCGACGCTGCCGAGCAGGTTCACGCCGACGAGCCAGCGCCAGTCCTCGCCCGTCAGGCGCTCGAGCGGAGCGATCTGCTGCACACCGACGTTCGCGCAGACGACGCGCAGCGGCGCGCCGAGCGCCGCGACCGAGCGCGCGAGCTCGGCGATCGAGCCGGCGTCCCCGACGTCGACGCGAAACGCGGCCGCGCGCGGCAGCTCCCGGGCGACCTCCCGCGCGTTCGCGAGCGCGAGGTCGGCGACCGCGACCTGCATGCCCTCGGCGGCCAGGCGCTGCGCGAGCGCGCGCCCGAAGCCCGAGCCGCCGCCCGTGACGACGGCGACGCCGTTCCCGAGCTCCGCCCGCGCTGCGCTCACGCGCCGTCCCGGAACACGCACTCGCTCGCGGCGCGGCGGGACCCGGGCCGGATCGCAGCGGCCATCGGCCCTCTCTCCCCCCGCGGGCTCAGACCCGCTCCTCGCGGACTCCGAAGAACTCCACGTAGTCCTTCACCAGCGCGCGCTCCGCGCCCTCGTCGAGCCCGGTGTCCGCAAAGCGGTGCGCGTGCCGGCCGTGCAGATCCGCGGGGTGCGCCTCCCACCACGCGCGCATGCGCGCCTCGGCGCCGGCGGTCCATTCGATCCCCGCGAAGGCGTAGAGGCGCTGCAGCGTCTCGAAAGGATCGCGCAGGAAGTCGACGAAGTGGAGGTCGAGCACCTTCGCGGGGTCGATCCAGCCCTCGCGCCGCGCGCGCACGGCCTCGCGATAGGCGGCCGCATTCGCATCGGACCACTCGCGCGCGATCTCGTGCGGGTCGATCGCGTCGGAGGCCATCTTGCGCAGCGTCACCGCGAGGCTCGTGAGCGACGAGAGGACCTTCAGCGGATCGCGGTGCGTCTGCACGAGCCGGGCGTCGGGATAGGCGAGCGTGAGCGCGCGCAGGTGCCAGAGGTGACACGGCGACTTGAGCGCCCAGCGCCCCGGGCAGCGCCACTGCAGCAGCTGGAGCCAGCGGCGATGGCCGCGGTAGACGTCCGCGAGATCGGCCTCCTCGTGCAGCCAGCGCGCATAGCTCGGAATCCGGTAGAGCAGCTGGGACGCGAGGCTCGCGAACTCGGTCGAGAGCATCGAGACGCACTCCTGGGGCAGCAGCGCGCCCATCGGGTGCATCGCCTTCAGGCCGGGGACCAGCGCGTCGCTGCGCCGGAGCCGCGCCTCGGCCGCGGCGATCCGCGGGTCGCTCGCGTGGGTCGCGCGCTCGGGCGGAGGACAGGGCTCGTCGACCTCCCAGGTGAGCGGGACGCGGAGCCGCGGATCGCGCGCGATCAGGTCGTGCAGGATCGTCGTGCCCGTGCGCCCCATTCCGATCACGATCAGCGGCGCGGCGATGCGCTCGGCGTCGATCTCGGGGTGGCGGCGGCGCCAGTCCGCCATCGCGAGCCGGTTCTCGAGCGCCGCGGCGATGCTGCCGCGCGCGATGCCGCGGCCGAGCGGCGTGAGCTCCGCCTCGCGGTCGAGCGCGGCGCAGAGGCGCTCGAGGCCCGCGCGCCAGGCCGTGCCCGGGCCGAAGTCGGAGAGCCGCGTCTTCGCCTCGGCCTCGCGGAGCAGGCGCGCCGGGTCGAGCGAGAGCTGCGGCAACACGCGCGCGAGCGGGCGCGCGAGCGCATTGCCGGTGCGCACGACGAGGGGCAGGCGGGGCGCGCGGAGCATCTCGACTCCTGGCTGCGCGCGGCTGCGGCCCTCCGCGGCCGCGCAGCCGCACGACTCTGACACGCCCGCGTCCGGCTGCGGAGCGGAATCCGCAGCCGGCGCCGCACGGGCGGGCCGGCGCGGCGCCGGGTCGTGCGGGGGCCGAGCGGTCCCTGCGGCCCGATCGCCGCGCGCGGGCCGCCCGACCGGCGCGCGGATCCAGATCGACCGCGGCAGCGACTGCCGGGCCTCAGCGCGCGCGGCAGGGCGAGCCCTGCTCGAGCAGGTGCCGCGCGCCGTCGGGATCCACGTGGACGAGCAGCTCCGCGAGGATCTCCGCCTGCATGCCCCAGAGGATCGCGCCCCCGCCGATGCGCAGGTGCAGCAGCTCCGGCGGAAAGCCCGCCGCGCGCCCGGCGGCGACGGGACCGATCTCGTAGCCCGGATCCATTCTCGCGCGATAGGCGTTCGCGGGATCCGCGAAGTGGCGCAGGGGCCGCGCGCGGATCTCTTCGACCTCGCCCGCCGCGGGCCGCCAGCCGGCGCTCGGCGTCGCGCAGGCGACGAAGACCTCGATGCGGTGGCCCGAGAGGATCGGGCCGCGGCTGTCGAGCTGGCCCAGGATCTCGAAGTCGCTGCGCGGCAGCCCGAGCTCCTCGCTCGCCTCGCGGATCGCGCCGGCCGCGGCCGAGGCGTCGCTCGCGTCGAGGCCGCCGCCCGGAAACATCCAATCGTCGGCGTGGCGCTCGAGCGAGCTCGCGCGCCGCGTCACGACGACTGCGGCCTCCGCTCCGAGCGCGACCAGCGGAACCAAGAGCGCTGCGCGGCGCGGGGACTCGAGCGCGAGCACGACCGTGCGCTCGCCCGGCGCGGGCAGCGCGGCGCAGATGCGGCGGATCGCCGCCAGGGAATAACGCGAGCCCTCCAGCGCTCGACCTCTCGTTCCTCGATTTCTCGAGCGGTGTGCGGGCGCCGCCGGACGGCACCCCCGCGGCGCCGAGTGCATGCCGGCCCCTGGAAGACGAAAGCCCTTCCGCGCGGCGCCGCGAAAGGGCTTCGGAATGCTGGAGCACGAGACGGGACTCGAACCCGCGACCCCCACGTTGGCAACGTGGCGCTCTACCAGCTGAGCTACTCGTGCCCGGAAACGAACCCTGGTGTACGGCGGCCGGGCGCTCGCGTCAAGGGCGGGCGCGGGGTCCGCGAGGCGAGCGGCGCACGCACTGCGAGCGGGGCTCCGCGGACCCGGCGCTGCGCGATCCGGCTAGAGCTTGCGCACCTTCTCGCGGCCGCTGCGCACGTTGCGCGTCGCGTTGCGGGTGTCGAAGATGCGCTGGCAGCCGTCGACCACGCGCTGCGCGTCCACGGCGCTGTGGTCGGTGATCAGGATCGCGAGGTCCGCGCCGGCCATCCCCTCCGCGGAGAGGTCCACGCTCTTGTACTGGCGGCCCTCGATCGCGAGCTCGGGCACGTGCGGGTCGTGATAGCTCACCTCGGCACCCTTCTCCGCGAGCAGGCGGATCACGTCGAGCGCGGGCGACTCGCGCACGTCGGAGACGTCGGCCTTGTAGGCGACGCCGACGATCAGGATGCGCGAGCCGTTGACGGCCATGCGCTCCTCGTTGAGCAGGTCGGTCACGCGCTCGACCACGTACTCGGGCATGCGTCCGTTCACGTCCGTCGCGAGCTCGATGAAGCGCGCCGGGAAGTTCAGCGCCTTCATCTTCCAGGCGAGGTACGAGGGGTCGACCGGGATGCAGTGACCGCCGAGGCCCGGGCCGGGCTGGAACTTCATGAAGCCGTAGGGCTTGGTCGCGGCCGCGTCGATCACCTCCCAGACGTCGAGGCCGAGCCGGTGGCACATCAGCGCCCACTCGTTGACGAGGCCGATGTTGATCGCGCGGAAGGTGTTCTCGAGCAGCTTCACCATCTCGGCGCACTGGGTCGAGGAGACCATCACGACCTGCTCGAAGACGCCGCGGAAGACCGCCGCGGCGAGCTCGGTGCAGAGCGGGGTCTCGCCGCCGACGACCTTCGGCACGTCGCGCACCGAGAACTTCTTGTTGGCCGGGTCGATGCGCTCGGGCGCGAAGGCCAGCGCGAAGTCGACGCCGACGCGCAGGCCGCTGTCCTCGAGGATCGGCACGAAGAGCTCGTGGGTCGTGCCCGGATAGGTGGTCGAGCCCAGGATCACGAGCTGGCCCGCGCGCAGCCGCTTGCGGATGTCGCCGACCGCGGCCGCCATGTGCGAGACGTCGGGGTCCTTGGTCTTGGTGAGGGGCGTCGGCACGCAGACGTTGATCACGTCGCAGCGCGAGAGCTCGCCGAAGTCGGCGCTCGCGCGCAGCTTGCCGCTCGCGACGATGCGCGCGACCTCGGAGGAGGGAACGTCCTCGATGTACGAGACCCCGCGGCCGAGCGATTCGACCTTGCGCAGATCGACGTCGAAGCCCACGACCTCGAAGCCGACCTTCGAGAACTCGAGCGCGAGCGGGAGCCCGACGTAGCCCAGGCCGATCACGCCGATGCGCGCCTCGCGGCTCTCGATGCGCTGCTTCAGCTCCTCTAGACGGCTCATGACTGGCGGCCCCTCGATGCTCCGTCCGCAGGCGAGCTGCGGAAGAAGTCGTGGAAGTACAGGTACCCCGACCACAGCGTGAGTGCCGTCGCGGCCACCAGCAGTGTCATGCCGATCGCGTGCGCGGGAAGCCCCAGCGTCGGGTAGTGGAAGAGCAGCGCGCCGATCGCGACGTTCTGGGTCAGCGTCTTGGCCTTGCCGAGCCAGGACGCCGACATCACGTGGCCGGATGCCGACGCGATGCCGCGCAGGCCCGTGACCGCGAGCTCGCGGCCCACGATCACGACCACCATCCAGGTGGCCCAGGTGGGCACGCGGCCCATCGAGAGCAGCACGATCAGCGCGGTCGAGACCAGGAGCTTGTCGGCGACGGGATCGAGCAGCTTGCCGATCTGCGTCACCTGCTTGCCGCGGCGCGCGAGCCAGCCATCGAGCAGGTCCGTCACGGCGGCGACGATGAAGATCCAGGCGACGAGCCGACTGCCCGCCGGGTCCGCCAGCATCGGCAGCGCGAGCAGCACCGGGACCGCGCCGCAGCGCAGGACGGTGATCGTATTGGGCAGGTTCCAGAAGTGCTCGCGCGGGACGCCAGACGCCGCCGAGGCACGCAGCGGCACAGGGTCGAGGGAGGCCCTATCGGCCGAACTCGCCATGGTACCGGCGATAGTAGGTCAGGACGCGGTCCACGTAAGCCCGGGTCTCCCGGTAGGGCGGAACGCCCCGGTAGCGGTCGACTGCGCGCGGTCCCGCGTTGTACGCGGCGACTGCGAGGCGCAGGTCGCCGTAGCGGTCCAGCATGTGGCGCAGGTAGCGCGCCCCTCCGCGCACGTTGTCCTCGGGGTGCAGCGGATCGCTCACGCCCATCGCGCGGGCCGTGCGCGGCATCAGCTGCATCAACCCCTGCGCGCCCTTCCGCGAGACGGCGTTCGAATCGAAGTTCGACTCGGCCCGGATCACCGCCTTCACGAGCGCGGGCTGGACCTGGTTCTCGTGCGCCGCGAGCCGGATCAGGCGGTCGATGTCCCCTGGCCGCACCGGCCCGGAAGTCACCTCGAGCCGACCGTCGGTCGCGGAAGTGGGCAGCTTCGCGTAGCGCGGGTCCGCAGGCCGGTTGGTGAAGTGCACGACCCCGCTCTCGTCCGTGTACGAGTACACGGGACCCCGGGCCAGGGCTGCCGGTGTCAGCAACAGGCCGGTCAGGATCGCGGAGGCCAGAAACCTGCGTCTCATCCTCGCTCCGAGCAGCGGCGCGAGCGAAACCCGCGGGGGGATTGCCGCACTTCGGGCGTCCCCGGTAAAATCGGCTGCTACTTCGGGCCAGTATCGGTAGACGGGGCTCTACCTTGACCGAGGGCGGAGCCGTTGCGAGGCCGGCGGCGCCGCGGCGCCGGCGCGAGGCGGCTCGAGCGAGAAGCCGCGAGCGCGCCCGATCGGAGCGGACACTGGCCCGAGAATTCCAGTACGACTTCCTGGTCTTGGGCAGCGGGATTGCCGGCTTGTTCTACGCCCTGCAGGTGGCCGAGCGCGGCAGCGTGGCGGTCGTCACCAAGAAGACCGCGGCCGAATCCGCGACCAACTGGGCCCAGGGGGGAATTGCCGCCGTTCAGGCCGAGGACGATTCCTTCGCCGACCACGCGCAGGACACGCTGACCGCGGGAGCGGGGCTCTGCCACGAGGCCACGGTGCGGCGCGTGGTCGAGCGCGGCCCCGCGATGATCGAGGCGCTGCTCAAGCTCGGCGCCGATTTCGACCAGAGCCCGAGCGCGCGCGCGAGCGGCGCGCCGCCGGCTTTCGACCTCGGCCGCGAGGGCGGTCACACCCGCCGGCGCATCCTCCACCACCGCGACGCGACCGGCCGCGAGATCGAGCGCGTGCTCTTGGCCCGGGTCCGCTCCCACCCGCGCATCGACCTCTTCGAGAACCACTGCGGGGTGGACCTGATCACGGCCCAGAAGGTCGGGCTGCAGGGCGCGAACCGCGTGCTCGGAGCCTACGTGCTCGATGCGCTCGAGGGCCGCGTCGAGCGCTTCCGCTCCCGCATCACGCTGCTCGCGACCGGCGGCGCGGGCAAGGTGTACCTCTACACGAGCAATCCCGACATCGCGTCGGGCGACGGCATGGCGATGGCCTATCGCGCGGGCGCGACGCTCGCGAACATGGAGTTCGTCCAGTTCCACCCGACCTGCCTCTACCACCCGCGCGCGAAGTCCTTCCTGATCAGCGAGGCGATGCGCGGAGAGGGCGGCATCCTGCGCTCGGCCACGACCGGCGAGGCCTTCATGCCGCGCTACCACGCGATGAAGGACCTCGCGCCGCGCGACGTCGTCGCGCGCGCGATCGACTCCGAGCTCAAGCGCTCGGGACACCAGTGGGTCGTGCTCGACATGACCCACCGCGACCCCGAGTTCCTGCGCGAGCGCTTCCCGAACATCCACGCGCGCTGTCTCGAGTTCGGCATCGACATCACGCGCGAGCCGATCCCGGTGGTGCCGGCCGCGCACTACTGCTGCGGCGGCGCGCGCACCGACCTCGCGGGCGAGACCGACCTGCCGCACCTCTTCGCCGCCGGGGAGGTCGCCTGCACCGGGCTGCACGGCGCCAACCGCCTCGCCTCGAACTCGCTGCTCGAGGCGCTGGTCTTCGCCGACGCAGCCGCGCGCGAGGGCCTGCGGCGGCTCGCCGAGATCTCGCCCGAGCTGCCGCCGGTGCCGGCCTGGCAGGAGGGCAACGCGACCGAGATCGAGGAGGCCGTCGTGATCACCCAGAACTGGGACGAGATCCGGCGCTTCATGTGGAACTACGTCGGGCTCGTGCGCAGCGACCGGCGCCTCGCGCGCGCGCGGCACCGGATCGAGAACCTGCGCGACGAGATCACCGAGTACTACTGGAACTTCAAGCTCTCGCCCGACCTCGTCGAGCTGCGCAACCTCGCGACCGTGGCCGAGCTCGTGATCGCCTGCGCCGAGCAGCGCAAGGAGAGCCGCGGGCTCCACTACAACGTCGACCACCCCGAGCGCGACGACGCGCGCTTCCAGCGCGACACGCTGATCCGGAGGGTCTTCTAGCGGCTTCCGGTGCTGCTGCTAGTCGAAATCCACGGTGCCGGAGTCGACGAGCTGCGCGACGGCGCGCAGCACCTCGGGATCCGGCTCCGGAATGATGTCGAGCATGCGCGCGAGGTTGAAGCCCGCGGAGGCGAGCTCGAGCAGCGCCGCCTCGACCTTGCTGGGCGAGCTCGGCGCCTCGCCGATCACGCGCAGGCGCCGGGCGGGGTCGAGCTCGCGCAGATCGAGCAGCGCGAGCTCGTCGCGCTGCTGCAGGGCCTCGAGCAGCGCCGCCTCGAAGGGCAGCGGCGGCTCGGTCGGCTGGACGGGATCGAGGCGCGCGTGGAACTCGAAGCTCCCGCGGCTCCAGTCGAGCGCGCGCACGAGCGCCTTGATGCCCGTCGTGGGACCCAGGCGCACGAAGCGCAGGAGCCCCTTCTCGAAGCCGACCACGGCTTCGTCCTCGCTCTCGGCGCGCCGCATCGCGAGCGTCCCCTGCGGCGCCGCGCGGCCGAACATCGCGAGCAGCGTCTCGACACCGAGCTCCTCGAGCGTGCCCGCGATGCCGCCGAGGCGCCGCGCGTGCTCCGCCTGGCGCAGGTCGCGGATGAAGTGCTCCACCTCGCCGCGCTTCGGATCGCCGGGATCGAAGTGCACGGCGACGGCCGCGACCGCGCCGTCGCCCCTCTGCCCGGCCACCTGGCGCGCGACGCGGCCCTCGACCTGGAGCTGCTCGCCCGTCAGCGGGTGCTCGAGCGTGAGCTGGACGCGCTCCCCCAGCGGCAGCGCGCTCTCCGCGACCGACACCAGGACGCCGGTCGGGCTCAGGTTGCGCGTGTGGCCGCTGACGCTGCCCTCGCCGGCCTCGATCTGCGCCGCGACCCGCGCCGGGAAGCGGCGGGTATCCCGCCGGTCCTCCCTCTCCTCCGCGCCGGGACCCCGCAGCGGCGCGAGCCGCCTGCGCAGCTCCGCAACGCCGAGCTGGAGCTGCACCGCGACGCCCGGCTTCGCGCCCGAGGCCGCGAGCTCCTTCGGCACGCAGTGCACGACCTCGCCCTCGAGGACCAGCGACTTGCGCGAATACGCCAGCACGAGCTCGACGCGGACCGGCTCGCGCAGCCCGGGGAGCTCGTCGGTTTCGACGAAGACGCCGCCGTTGGCGAGATTCGAGTCGTACTCGGCGCGGAACGCGTCGGCGGTGGGGAACACCACTCGGAGTCGGCGAGCCGCGCTGGCCAAGGCACCTCCGGCCCGGAATCCGGGCGCCGGAACCTGGCTCGCTCTATCGGCGGAACGCAGGCGCGGGTGAATCCGGCCGGCAGACGCCCGGGCCGGGCCCTTCAGCCCTCGCTGGCCTCGGACTCCTCGACGCTCCGGAACAGCGAGAGCTGGGGCTCGGGGGTGCCCGGCTCGACCGGAACCGGGTATTCGTCGGAGAAGCAGGCGTCGCAGATCCCGTGCTTGCGCTCCGCCGAGACCCGGCGCAGCGCCTCGAGCGAGAGGTAGCCCAGGCTGTCGGCGCCGATCAGCACGCGGATCTGCTCCGGGCTGTGGCTCGAGGCAAGCAGCTCCTCCCGGTTCGGCGTGTCGATTCCGTAGTAGCAGGGACCGATCGTCGGCGGCGCCGAGATGCGCACGTGGACCTCCGCGGCGCCGGCGTCGCGCAGCATGCTCACGAGCTTCGTGAGCGTGGTTCCGCGGATGATCGAGTCGTCCACGAGCACGACGCGCTTGCCGGCGAGCGCGCTGCGCACCGCGTTGTGCTTGACCTTGACCCCGAAGTGCCGGATCGACTGGGAGGGCTCGATGAAGGTGCGGCGCACGTAGTGGTTGCGGATCATCGCCTGCTCGTAGGGGATGGCCGCCTCTTCCGCGTAGCCGAGCGCAGCGGTGTTGCCCGAGTCGAGCACCGGCACCACGACGTCTGCCTCGACCGGATGCTCGCGCGCGAGCTCGCGGCCCAGCTGCTTGCGGAAGTCGTACACGGTGTGGCGATTCAGGTTCGAGTCGGGCCGCGCGAAGTAGATGTACTCGAACACGCAGAAGCGCTGCTGCTTCGCCGGCGGGAAGGGCCTGAGGCTGCGCATCCGCCCCTTGCGGATCACGATCATCTCGCCCGGCTCGACGTCGCGCTCGAAGCTCGCGCCGATCAGGTCGAGCGCGCAGGTCTCGCTCGCGAGCACCCAGGCGCCCTCGAGGCGACCGAGCGAGAGCGGCCGGAAGCCCAGCGGATCCCGCGCGGCGATCAGCGCGTCGCGCGCGAGCACGACGATGCTGTAGGCGCCCTTCACGCGCGAGAGCGCATCGACGAGGCGCTCCTCGAGCGTGTGCTCGCGCGAGCGCGCGAGCAGCTGCACGATCACCTCGCTGTCGGCCGTGGTGCCGAAGATCGCGCCGCGCGCCTCGAGCTCGCGGCGGATCGCGAGCGCGTTCACGAGATTGCCGTTGTGCGCGATCGAGACGGGCCCGGCGTCCGTCGTCGCACAGAAGGGCTGCGCGTTGCGCAGCAGGCTGCCGCCGGCCGTCGAGTAGCGCACGTGGCCGATCGCGGTGCGCCCCGGAAGCCGGTCGAGGATCGACTCGCTGAAGATGTCGGCGACGAGTCCCATCGAGCGGTGCACGCAGTGCTCGCTGCCGTCGAAGCTGACGATGCCGGCGCTCTCCTGGCCCCGGTGCTGCAGCGCGTAGAGACCGAGGTAGGCGATGCGCGACGCCTCCGGGTGGCCCTGGATCCCGAACACGCCGCACTCGTCGCGGAAGTGGTCCGCGAGCCGCTCCCGGAGCAGCGCCTGTGCGCCCGGCAGCCGCGCGCTCACGCGCGCTCCAGGCGCCGCGGGATCGCGCGCTCGAAGCTCTCGCGCAGGAGCCCGATCTCGCAGTCGATCCAGGCGCGGCCGCGCGGCGGCGAGATGCGCAGCCGCGAGCCCCCGGTCGCGCCGATGCGCAGCGCGGGCACGCCCTGCTCCGCCGCGACCGCGAGCAGGCCCGCGGAGTCGGAGCTCGCGACGATCACGCGGCCGGTCGACTCGCCGAAGAGCAGCGCGTCCGGCCGCATCCGGTCGGCGAGCTCGACGCTCGCGCCGATCTGCGCGCGCCCCGTGAAGCAGCACTCCGCGAGCGCGACCGCGAGACCGCCCTCGGAGACGTCGTGGCAGGACTGCGCGAGCCCGCGCGCGACCGCGGCCGCGAGCAGCCCGTGCAGGCGCTTCTCGTGCGCGAGGTCCACGGCCGGCGGCAGGCCCGCCTCGAGCCCGCGTCGCAGCGCGAGCCAGGCGCTGCCGCCGAGCTCCTCGCGCGTGCGCCCGAGCAGCACCACGTCGAGCCCCGCGGCCGGGAAGGCCGAGACCGCGTGGCACTGCCAGGGCTCGAGCAGCCCCACGACCGCGATGGTGGGCGTCGGGAAGATCGCGCGGCCGGAGGTCTCGTTGTAGAACGAGACGTTGCCCGAGATCACGGGCGTGCCGAGCGCGCGCGCGGCCTCGCCCATGCCGCGCGTGGCCTCGGCGAACTCCCACATGATGTCGGGCTTCTCGGGGTTGCCGAAGTTCAGGCAGTTCGTGAGCGCGAGGGGGCGCGCCCCGGTGCACGCGACGTTGCGCGCGGCCTCGGCCACGGCCGCGATCGCGCCCGCGCGCGGATCCAGCCAGCAGAAGCGCGAGTTGCAGTCGACCGCGAGCGCGACGGCCTTGTCCGTGGGCTCGCCGTCGCTCCGGCGGATGCGCACGAGCGCCGCGTCGCCGCCGGGCCCGATCACGGTGTTGCCCTGCACGAGCTGGTCGTACTGGCGGTAGATCCAGCGCTTCGAGCCGAGATTCGGGCTGTCGAGCAGCGCGAGCAGCGCAGCCTCGGGCTCCTCCTCGGGCCCAACCGATGCCAGGTCGAGCTTCTGGCGCTCGCGCAGCGCTGGGGATTCCGCGGCCGGGCGGTCGAGCTCGGGCGAGCTCTTCGCGACCGGATCGACCGGGATGTCGACCACGGTCTTGCCGTGCCAGCGCACGTGCATGCGCCCGCCCTCGGTGACGCGCCCGACGACCGCGAAGTCGAGGTCCCAGCGCTCGAAGATCTCGCGCACCTCGTCCTCGCGGCCGGCCTTCGCGACGAGCAGCATGCGCTCCTGGCTCTCGGAGAGCAGCAGCTCGTAGGGAGTCATCCCGGTCTCGCGCTGCGGCACGCGGTCGAGGTCGAGCTCGATCCCGGTGCCGGCATTGCTCGCCATCTCGAACGAGGAGCAGGTGAGGCCCGCGGCGCCCATGTCCTGGATCCCGACCACGAGATCGGTCCGCATCAGCTCGAGACAGGCCTCGATCAGACACTTCTCGGTGAAGGGGTCGCCGACCTGCACCGTCGGGCGCTTGGCCTCCGCGCGGTCGTCGAACTCGGCCGAAGCCAGCAGGCTCGCGCCGTGGATGCCGTCGCGTCCGGTCTTGCTGCCGACGTAGATCACGGGATTGCCGACGCCCGCGGCGCTGGCCCTGAAGATCCGGTCCGCCTCGACCACGCCGAGGTTGAAGGCGTTCACGAGGATGTTGCCGCGGTAGCACTCGTGGAAGCAGGTCTCGCCGCCCACGGTCGCGACGCCGACCGGATTGCCGTAGCCGCCGATGCCCTCGACCACGCCGTGCAGCAGGTACTGCTGCTTCGGATCCTCGAGCGGACCGAAGCGCAGCGAGTCGAGCGACGCGATCGGGCGAGCGCCCATCGTGAAGATGTCGCGCAGGATGCCGCCGACGCCCGTCGCGGCGCCCTGCACCGGCTCGATGAACGAGGGGTGGTTGTGGCTCTCGATCTTGAAGACCACGGCGAGGCCGTCGCCGATGTCGACCGCGCCCGCGTTCTCGCCGGGCCCCTGCAGCACCTGCGGGCCCTGGCTCGGCAGCTGCTTCAGGTACTTCTTGCTGGACTTGTAGGAGCAGTGCTCCGACCACATCACCGAGAAGATCCCGAGCTCGGAGAAGCTCGGCGTGCGGCCGAGGATCTCGAGGATGCGCTGGTACTCGCGGTCGGAGAGCCCGTGCTCGCGCGCGAGGTCGAGATCGACCTTGGGCTCCCGGAGCGGGCTCACGCGCGGCCCTCCACGGCGTCGACGAGCGAGCCGAGGATCGCGAGGCCGTCGCGGCCGCCGATCCTCGCGTCGACCGCGTGCTCCGGATGCGGCATCAGCCCCATCACGTTGCCGCGCTCGCTCACGACCCCGGCGGCGCTGCCGACCGCGCCGTTCGGATTCGCCTCCGGGGTGACCCTGCCCTCCGCATCGCAGTAGCGCAGCAGGATCTGGCCGCGCGCCTCGAGGCGCGCGAACTCCTCCGGGGGCGCGTAGTACGCGCCTTCGCCGTGCTTGATCGGAATCCGCAGCAGCGCTGCGCTGCGCACGCGCGTCGTGAAGGGCCTGGCACTTCGCTCGACGCGCAGATGCACGCTGTCGCAGACGAAGTGCAGCGACTCGTTGCGCACCAGCGCGCCGGGCAGGAGGCCCGTCTCGCACAAGACCTGGAAGCCGTTGCAGATCCCGAGCAGCGGCCCGCCCGCCTCCGCGAAGCGCTGCACCGCCGCCATCACGGGCGAGAAGCGCGCCATCGCGCCGCAGCGCAGGTAGTCGCCGTAGGAGAAGCCGCCGGGCAGCAGCACCGCGCGCGTGCCCGCGGGCAGCTCTGCGCGCTTGTGCCAGACCAGCTCGGACTCGCAGCCGAGCACCGACTTCATCGCGAAGAGCAGATCGCGATCGTCGTTGGATCCCGGAAACTGGACGACGGCGAACACCTGGGGGGCGCTCCGTGGGCCGCGGGTCTGGGTGGATCGCAGGGACCGGGGATCCGGGCAGCTCCCTCCCGCCGGATCCGAGGGCGCGGAGTCTACCGGTCGAGCCAGAGCCCAACAACCGAGGACACGCACCCCGACGCCAGCGGCCGCGCGTATGCTCCCGCGCGCTTGTCGAGTTCGAAGCAACGCGGCCGCGGCAGTGCGCCCCGCGCGGAGCCTGTGTCGCTCTTCCCGCCCGCAGCGGCGCTCGCGCTGCTGCTGCACGCCTGGCTCGCGCTCGGCCGCGAAGGGCTCGTCGGGGGCGGAGACCTCGTGGCGCACCTGGGCCTGATCCGCGCGACGCAACAGGCGCCCGGCCTCCACAACCCCTACGCACCCGCCTACCACCTCGTGGGCGCGCTCGCGGAGCCCGCGCTCGGAGCCGCCGGCTACGCGGCGGCCGCCGCGCTCGGCGGCGCGGCGCTGCTGATCTTCGGCTTCCGCAGCCTGCAGCGCGCGAGCGGGCTGCCCGACGCGGCCGCGGCGCTCTTCGCGCTCACGCCCTACCTGCTCTCGCTCTCGTGGTGCACGCCGCGGATCGAGGCCTGGGGCTACGGCCTCCTGCTCTTCGGGCTCGGTGCGCAGCTGCGCGGGCGCCGCGCGGCGCTCGCGGGCCTGCTGGCCGCGAGCTTCTGGGTGCACACCGCCTCCGCGCTGCTCTTCGGTCTGGCCGCGGGAGTGCTCGCGCTCTGGCGCCGGGACGCGCGGGACCTGCGCGCGCTGGCCGCCGGCAGCCTCGGCGCGGCGCCCCTCGTCGCCTCGCACCTCGCGGCCGGCTGCACGCTCTCCGAGGCGCTGCTCTTCTCCGCGGGCGGCTACAGCCGCGCGCTCTCGGAGCCGCTGCTGCCGGCCAACGCCGCCTTTCTGATTCCACTCGCGAACCCGCTCGGGCTGCTCGCGGCGGCCCTCGGAGCGCGCAGCCTGGCCCGGCGTTCCCGCGCGCTGGCCGCGCTCTGCGCGCTCTTCCTCGCGCTCTACCTGAGCAATTTCTGGCTCGCGCCGCTGGGCCTGCGCACGCTCGTCACGCCGCTGCGCGGTCTCTCGCTGCTCGCGATCCCGGTCGCGCTCGCCGCGGGCGCGCTCTGCGCAGACCGGCCGCGTGCCGGGCCCTGGCTCGTCGCGCTCTCGGCCGCCTTCGCGCTCGCGGCACCGCTCTGGCTCGTGCCGCGGGCGTGCTTCGTGCGGGCGATTTCCGAGACGGAGGTTGATTCGGTCGAGGTCGACCGCTGCCACTTCCGCTGGACCGCGCCCGCGCGCCGCGCGGCGAGCTCCGGCGCGCTTGCTTCTGGCGCGCCGGCTCGCTTCACTCCGCCCTCCACTCCCTGAACACACGCGGAGGCGCCGATGGGCACCGACCTCTCCTTCCTGCGCGAGCAGTGCGCGCGCACGCTCGACCACACCGACCTTCCCGAGCTCGGCCAGCGCGTCGAGGGCAAGGTGCGCGACAGCTACATCCGCGGGGGCCGCCGCACGCTGGTCGTGACGGACCGCGTCAGCTGCTTCGACGTCGTCGTCGGCACGCTGCCCTCGAAGGGCCAGGTGCTGAACCAGCTGGCCGCCTTCTGGTTCGAGAAGACGCGCGCGATCGCGCCGAACCACCTGCTCTCGGTGCCGGATCCCTGCGTCTCGATCGTAAAGGAGTGCCGCGCGCTGCCCGTCGAGTTCATCTACCGCGGCTTCCTGACCGGCTCGACCTCGACCTCGATCTGGACGGCCTACGAGCGCGGCGAGCGCGTCTACTGCGGGCATCGGCTGCCCGAGGGCCTGCGCCGCCACGAGGCGCTGCCGCAGCCGCTGCTCACCCCGACCACCAAGGCGCCGAAAGGCCAGCACGACGAGCTGATCTCGCGCGCCGAGATCCTCGCGCGCGGCGTGATCCCCGAGGCGCTCTACGCGGAGATCGAGCGCGTGACGGGCGCGCTCTTCGCCGCGGGTCAGGCCTGGGCGCGGCAGCGCGGCCTGATCCTGGTCGACACCAAGTACGAAGTCGCGCTCGATGCCGACGGCCGCCTGATCCTGATCGACGAGATCCACACGCCCGACTCGTCGCGCTACTGGTACGCCGAGGCCTACGAGCGCTGCATGGCGCAGGGCCGCGATCCGGAGCAGCTCGACAAGGAATACGTGCGGCGCTGGCTCAAGGACCGCGGCTACCAGGGCGAGGGGCCGATCCCGGAGATCCCGATCGACGTGCGCTGCGAGGCCTCGCGCCGCTACATCGAGGCCTACGAGCAGATCACCGCGACGCCCTTCGAGCCGAGCCTCGAGCCGCCGCTGCCGCGCATCCGGCGCAATCTGGGTCTCTAGCGGCGCTCGCGGTTCGCCGGCGCCGGCCATCGCCCCGGGTCGCCGGCGCCGGATCGCCTCGAGTCGCTAGCGCGGGATCGTCTGGCCGCCGTTCGCGCGCCAGATCTGGCCCGTGCAGTAGCGCGACGCATCGCTCGCGAGGAACCAGATCAGCCAGGCCTGATCCACCGCTTCGCCGACGCGGCCGATCGGCGACATCCCGCGCATGCGCGCGAGGAAGCCGTCGTATTTCGCCTGGTCGAGCTTGCCCTCGGCGTCGTAGAGGTGGCGGCTCGTGAACTTCGTGATCGTGACGCCCGGTGCGAGCACGTTCACGCGCACGCCCTGGCTGCCGACCTCGGCGGCGAGGGTCTGCGAGAGCTGCGTGACCGCGGCCTTGGTCATCGCGTAGAGGCCGTAGCCGGGCGCCGGCATGTCGATCGCGCCCGAGGCGACGTTGATGATGCTGCCGCCGCCGCGCTTCCGCATCGCGCGCAGCGCGGCCTGGCAGCCGAAGAGCACGCCCTTCAGGTTGATCGCGAAGACCCGGTCGAGCTCGGGCTCGGCGAGCTCTGCGAGCGCGCCGTCCGCGGGAACGCCCGCGACGTTGCACATGATGTCGAGGCCGCCGAACTCGCGCTCCGCGCGCTCGACGAGCGCATCGAGGTCGGCGCGCCGCGAGACGTCGCAGCGCTGCGCGGCCGCGCGCCCGCCCGCGGCGGCGATCGCCTTGGCCGCCGCCTCGGCGCCCGCGGCGTCGAGGTCGCCGAGCACCACCTGCGCGCCCGCCGCGGCGAGCACCTCGGCGCTCGCGCGGCCGATGCCGGAGGCGGCGCCGGTCACCGCGGCCACGCGGCCGTTCAGGCGGAAGGGATCGAAGACGTCGGGCATCGGCAGCTCCTGTTTCGCGCGGTGCCCGGGCTAGTAGCCCGAGAGCGCGGCATGGCGGTCGCGGTGGAACGAGGCGTCGCCGAAGCTGCGCTGCGCGACGCGCGCGCGCTTCAGATAGAGACCGATGTCCTCTTCGTCGGTGACCCCGATGCCGCCGTGCATCTGCACGGCCTCGTTGCAGACGCGCGCGGCGGTATCGCTCGCGAGCGCCTTTGCAGCGCTCGCGAGCTGCGGGGCGCGGGCGGAGCCCTCGTCGAGCGCCTGGAGCGCCTCGAGCACGGCCGAGCGCGTGAGCTCGAGTGCGACGTAGAGCTGCGCGGCGCGGTGCTTGAGCGCCTGGAAGGACCCGATCGGAACGCCGAACTGGACGCGCGTCTTGAGGTAGTCGAGCGTGCGCTCGAAGGCCGCCTGCGCGAGACCCAGCAGCTCCGCGGCCTGGCCCGCGGCCGCGCGGTCGAGCAGCGGGTCGAGGATCTCGGCGCCCTTCCCGACCTCGCCGAGCGCGGCGCTCGCCGGGACCTGGACGCCGTCGAAGCGCAGCTGCGCGGCGTTCCGCGCGTCGACGAGCTCGGTCTTCAGCGCGCGGAGACCCGGCGCGCGCGCATCGACCAGGAAGAGCGCGAGGCCGCCGCGCTCGCCCGGCGCGCCCGCCGCGCGAGCCGCGACCACGATGCGATCCGCGACGTGGCCGTCCTGCACGAAGCGCTTCTCGCCGCGCAGCGCGAAGCCGCCCGCGGCGCGCTCGGCGCGCAGCGCGACCTGATACGGCGCGTGGCGGACGCCCTCCTGCAGCGCGAGGGCGAGTATCCGCTCGCCGCGCGCGATCGCGGGCAGCTCGTCCTTCTGCTGCGCCTCGCTGCCGCCGAGCAGGAGCGCGTTCGCGCCGAGCAGCACGGTCGACACGAGCGGCGTCGCCGCGAGCGTGCGTCCGCATTCCTCGAGCAGGATCCCGAGCTCGAGCTGGCCGAGCCCGGCGCCGCCGAGCTCCTCGGGCACGGTGATGCCGCACCAGCCGAGCTCTGCGAGCTCGCGCCAGAGCTCGCGCGAGAATCCGTCGGGAGAGTCCTTGTCGCGCAGGGCGCGCAGCGCCGCGACCGGCGCGCGCGACTGGATCAGCTCGCGCGCGGTCTGGCGCAACAGCTCCTGCTCTTCGCTGAGGACGAGTGCCATGTCGGGTTCCCTCGAGCTCGCGTGCGGCCGCGCTGCGCCCGGCGGGCCGGCGCGGCCGCAGTGGATCGGACGCGTCAGTCTGGAAGGCCGAGCACGCGCTTTCCGATGATGTTGAGCTGCACCTCGGAGCTGCCGCCCTCGATCGTGTTGGCCTTCGAGCGCAGCCAGCCCCGCGTCGCGGCGAGCTCCTCCGCCTCGAAGCCCTCGCCCTCCCAGCCGAGGCCCTGGACCCCGAGCATCTCGACGAGCAGCTCGAACTTCTCCTGGTTGAGCTCGCTGCCGCAGAGCTTGAAGATCGAGGACGCGGTGCCCACGGCCTGCCCCGCGCGCGCCTCGTCCTGGCTGCGGCGGATCGTCGACTCGAGCGCGTGCTGGCGGATCTGCCAGCTGGCCAGACGGTCGCGGATCAGCGGATCGGCGACGCGTCCGTCGCGCTCGCCGCAGTAGCGCTTCGCGATCTCCGGCAGCGGCGTCTCGCGGCGCACGCTGCGCGAGATGCCCGCGCCGATCGACTGGCGCTCGAACTGCAGCAGCCGCTTCGCGAGGCCCCAGCCGCCGTTCCAGGGGCCGATCAGGTTTCGCTTCTCCGCGCGCGCGTCGTCGAAGAAGGTCTGGCAGAAGGGCGACGAGCCGCTGATCAGCCGGATCGGCGAAGTGCGCACGCCCGGCTGATCCATGTCGATCAGCACGAAGCTGATGCCCTCGTGCTTCGGGAGCCGGGGATCGGTGCGCACGAGGCAGAAGATCATGTCGGCGTGGTTCGCGTAGGAGGTCCAGATCTTCTGGCCGTTCACGACGAAGTGATCGCCGCGATCCTCGCAGCGCGTCTGCAGGCTGGCCAGGTCCGAGCCCGCACCGGGCTCGCTGTAGCCCTGGCACCAGCGGATCTCGCCGCGCACCATCGCGGGGATGTGCTCGCGCTTCTGCGCCTCGCTTCCGACCTCGAGGATCAGCGGGCCCAGCATCTGGATCCCGATCGACGCGAGCGGCGGCCGCGCGGAGAGGCGGCGCAGCTCCTGCTCGAGCACGCGCGCCTCTTCGCGCGAGAGCCCGCCGCCGCCGTACGCGCGCGGCCAGGTCGGCGCCGTGAAGCCGCGCGAGGCCATCGCGGCGCACCACGCGCGCGCCTCGGGATTCGGATGCGAATCCCGGCGTCCGCCCCAGTAGGCGTCCTTCTCGAGATCCGCGGGCTCGCGCATCGAGGGCGGGCAGTGCCGTTCCAGCCAGTCGCGCAGCTCGGCGCGGAAGGATTCGAGATCGGCCACGGGGTTCCTCGCTGCTCCGGGACCCCTCTTGTACAACGAGACGCTACTCGAGCGCCACGATCTCCCAGTCTTCCATGACCGGATTCGAGAGCAGCTTCTCGGCGATCTCGGCGACGAGGCGCCGCGCGGGCTCGCGGCCCGAGGCGTCGATTTCGAGCTCGAAGAGCTTGTCCTGGCGCACCGAGAGCACGCCTGCGTGCCCGAGGGAGCCGCAGGCGCGCTGGATCGCCTTGCCCTGGGGATCGAGCACCTCGCGCTTGCGGCGCACCGCGACGACGGCCTTCATGCGTGGCTCCTCAGGCTTCGCGCAGCGTCCGCTCGAAGATCGCGTCGACGTGACGCAGGGCCTCCTCGAGGCTGAACGCGCGCAGGATCTCTTCCTTCGACAGCAGCCCGGCGATCACCGGGTCGGCGAGCACCCGCTCGCGGAAATCGCCGCCCCCTTCCCAGGTCTGCATCGCGTGCGCCTGGACCCGCGCGTAGGCGTCCTCGCGCGAGCTGCCCTTCTCGGCGAGCGCGAGCAGCAGCGCGCCGCTGAAGCAGAGCCCCTTCGTGAGCTCGAGGTTCGCGCGCATGCGCTCGGGATCGACGCGCAGCGTCTCGACCAGGCCCGCGAGGCGGTGCAGCGCGAAGTCGAGCGTCGCGGTCGCGTCGGGAAAGATCACGCGCTCCACCGACGAGTTGCTGATGTCGCGCTCGTGCCAGAGCACCTGGTTCTCGAGGCCGGCCACCGCATAGCCCCGCAGCACGCGCGCGAGGCCCGAGACGTTCTCGAGACGCCAGGGGTTGCGCTTGTGCGGCATCGCCGACGAGCCCTTCTGGCCCTTGCCGAACTCCTCTTCGACCTCGCGCAGCTCGCTGCGCGCGAGGTGGCGCAGCTCGGTCGCGATCTTCTCGCACGACGTCGCGAGCTGCGCGCAGGTCGAGATGAAGACGGAATGGCGATCCCGCTGCACGACCTGCGTGGCGACCGGCTCGAAGCCGATCCCGAGCCGCCGGCAGACCTCCTCCTCGACCGCGGGCGGCAGGTGCGCGAAGGTGCCGACCGCGCCGGAGAGCTTGCCGACCGCGGCCTCCTCGGTCGCGCGCGCGAGGCGCCGCGCGTTGCGGCGCGTCTCCGCCCAGAAGCCGAGCAGCTTGAGGCCGAAGGTCGTCGGCTCGGCGTGGACGCCGTGGGTGCGGCCGATGCAGGGCGTCTGGCGGAACTCCCGGGCGCGGCGCTCGAGCACGCGGCCGAGCCCTTCGAGGCCGGCGGCGAGCAGCCGGCCGGCGTCGCGGATCTGGAGCGCGAGCGCGGTGTCGATCACGTCGGAGGAGGTCAGGCCGTAGTGCAGCCAGCGCGCCGCGGGGCCGACGTTCTCGGCGACGTTGGTCGTGAACGCGATCACGTCGTGTCGCACCCGCGCCTCGATCTCCTCGATCCGCGCGACGTCGAAGCGCGCCTTCGCGCGCAGCTCGAGGCACGCCTCGCGCGGGACGACGCCGCGCTCGGCGAGCACCTCCGAGGTCGTGAGCTCGACTTCGAGCCAGCGCTGGTAGCGACCTTCGTCGCTCCAGATCGCCGCCATCTCGGGTCGTGAATAGCGCTCGATCACCGCGGACCCACCTGCAGGAAGAAGTAGAAGCTCAGCATGTAGTACATCACCGGAATCGCGAGCAGCGGCGAGTCGATGCGGTCGAGCACACCGCCCATCCCGGGCAGCAGCCAGCCGGCGTCCTTGCGTTCGGCATCGCGCTTGAGCAGCGACTCGATCAGGTCGCCCAGGATCCCGAAGATCGACAGGACGATGCCGAAGAGCGCGACGGCGGTCCAGTCGAGACCGCGCGAGAGCGTGGGCCAGGCGAGCTGGAAGACCAGCTTGCAGAGCAGGCCCCCCGCGACCCCCGCGACGAGACCCCCGATCGCGCCCTCGACGGTCTTGCCGGGCGACACCGTCGGCGCGAGCTTGCGCCGGCCGAAGGCGCGGCCGGCGAAGTAGGCGCCCGCATCGCAGAAGACCACGACCGTGAGCGTGTAGACCATGAAGAAGATGCCCGCGTCGGGCACGAGGCCGGTGGCCGCGGCGAGCGTCTCCGAGGAGAAGCCGAAGCGCTTCGCGGCGGCCTCGCTGAAGAAGCGCAGCACGACCGCGTGCGAGAGCAGCCAGCCGACGTAGAAGACACCGAAGAAGGTCCCCGAGACGGAGGCGAGCGCCTGGTGGATGCGCGCCTTGCGCAGCTGCAGCACGAGCGTGGCGAGCAGGGTCGCCGTCATCAGCAGCGTGGTGTGGTACTCGTTGCCGAGGTACGCGATCACCGGGAGCGCGGCGCCCGCGGCGAGCCCGAAGCGGACCTCCGGCCGCGCGCCCTTGTGCTCGATCAGCCCGTAGAACTCGCGCTGGCCGAGCACCACGATCGCCATCACCGTGAAGAGGTAGAGCAGGCCCCCCGTGGCGACGACGTAGAGCACGGCGGGAACCAGGATCGCCGCGGTGAGCAGCCGCGCGGGCAGATCGCTGTTGCGGTGCGGGCGGGGCGAGACGGGCGTCGGCGGGAGCGGGTGCAGCGGCTCCTCTGCGGCAGGCTTCGATCCGGCCTCGACCGGTCTGTGCTGGATCGGTTCGCTCACGCTCTCCCACCCGCGCTCGCCGCAGCACTGTAGCGCGGGGACACGGACGGACGGCGACGAGCGCCGGGGCTCACGACGTCCCGCTCGAGCCGAAGCCGCCGCCGCCGCGCGTGGTCGCGTCGAGCTCGGCGACGAGCTCGAGCTCGACCGCGACCACGGGTGCGATCACGAGCTGCGCGATGCGATCCCCGCGCCGCACGCAGAAGGGCTCGTCGGAGAGGTTCGCGAGGATCACCTGGAGCTCCCCGCGGTAGTCGCTGTCGATCGTGCCGGGCGCGTTCGGCAGCAGGATCCCGTGGCGCAGCGCGAGACCGCTGCGCGGCCGCAGCTGGCCCTCGAAGCCGGCCGGGATCGCGAGCGCGAGACCGGTCGGCACGAGCGCGCGGGCACCGGGAGCGAGCCACAGATCCGCGCTCACGGCCGCGCGCAGATCGAAGCCGGCGCTGCCGGGCGTCGCCCGGGCCGGCAGCGGCAGGTCCTCGCTGCCGGGCAGGCGGACGACGCGGATCGTGGCGCTTGCGGGCATGGCCTCCGTGCCGCCGCGAGCCGCACGCGTGGGGCCCGATCGGCTCCGGTCGCCAGCGGCTCGCTGCGCGCGAAGCGTCGGGTTAGGCGTTCGCCTCCCGCTCCCGCGCGTCCGCGAGCGCTTCCTTGCGCGAGAGGCGCACGCGGCCGGAGGGATCGATGTCGATGCACTTGCAGAGCACCTCGTCTCCCTCGGACACGACGTCCTCGACGCGCTCGACGCGGCCCTCGGCAAGGTGGCTGATGTGGATCAGCCCGTCCGTGCCCGGGAAGATCTCGACGAAGGCGCCGAAATCGGCGATGCGCTTGACCTTTCCCAGATAGACGCGGTCGAGCTCCGCCTCCTGCGTGAGCTCGGTCACCATCGCCTCGGCGCGCTGCAGCGCCTGCATGTCGGGCGAGAAGATCGTGACGATGCCCGAGTCGTCGATGTCGATCTTGGTGTTCGTGGTCTCCTGGATCGCGCGGATCACCTTGCCGCCGGGCCCGATCACGTCGCGGATCCGATCGGGCTTGATCTGGATCTGGCGCACCCGCGGCGCGAACTCCGAGAGCTCGGCGCGCGGCGCGAAGCCCACGAAGTCGGAGGCCGTCTCGCGCGCCATGCAGTCGAGGATGTGGAGCCGCCCGCGGCGCGCCTGCTCGAGCGCGCGCTGCATCACGTTCCAGTCCACGCTCGTGATCTTGATGTCCATCTGGACCGCGGTGACGCCGTCGCGCGTGCCGGCCACCTTGAAGTCCATGTCCCCGAGGTGGTCCTCGTCCCCGAGGATGTCCGAGAGCACCGCGACGCGGCTGCCCTCCTGGATCAGGCCCATCGCGATGCCCGCGACCGGGGCCTTGAGCGGAACGCCGGCATCCATCAGCGAGAGCGTCCCGCCGCAGATCGTCGCCATCGACGACGAGCCGTTCGACTCGAGCGTCTCGGAGACCACCCGGATCGTGTAGGGGAAGGCCTCCTCGGTCGGCAGCACCGCGGAGAGCGCGCGCTCGGCGAGGGTCCCGTGGCCGACCTCGCGGCGTCCCGGACCGCGCAGCGGCCGCGCCTCGCCCACGGAGAAGGGCGGGAAGTTGTAGTGCAGGTAGAAGCGCTTGCTGCTGCGCTCGGTCAGCGCGTCGATCGTCTGCTCGTCGGAGCTTCCGCCGAGCGTGGTGTAGACGATCGCCTGGGTTTCGCCGCGCGTGAAGAGCGCGACGCCGTGCGGCCGCCGCAGCGCGCGCACCTCGCACGCGATCGGGCGGATGTCCTCGGGCCCGCGGCCGTCGATGCGCTCGCCCTTCGACAGGATCTTCTCGCGCATCAGCTCCGAGCGCAGGTCGTGGAGCAGGTGCTTCACGCTGCCGTCGAGCCGGGCCAGGCCCGCGCGCCGCTCCTCGACCGCCGCGAGGCTGTCGAGCGGCACCTTCGCGTCGCGGTAGGGGCGCACGAAGGTGTCGAGCACCTCGGCGTCGACCGCCGCGAGCGCCTTGTAGCGCTCGGCCTTGGTCTTGATCTCGAGCGCCGCCGCGAGGCGCGACTCGGCGCGCGCGCGCACGTTGCGCTCGAGGTCGGCGTCGTCGTCGACCTCGGCGACCGCGCGCTTCGGCCTGCCCGCGCGGCGCACGAGGTCTTCCTGCAGGTCGATCGTCTCGACCAGCTCGGCGTGGCCGCGCTGCAGCGCTTCGAGCAGCTGCGCCTCGGCGATCTCCTGCGCGCCGCCCTCCACCATCACGAGCGCGCCGCGGCTGCCCGCGACCACGAGATCGAGGTCGCTCTGCGCCTGCTGCTCGCGGGTCGGGTTGACCACGAGCTGGCCGTCGATGCGCGCCATGCGCACCGCGCCGATCGGGCCGAGGAAGGGGACGTCCGAGAGCGAGAGCGCCGCGGAGGCGCCGATGAAGGCCGGCAGGTCCGGGTGCGTGACGCCGTCGGCCGCGAGCACGGTGCAGGTCACCTGCGTCTCGTCGCGGTAGCCATCGGGAAAGAGCGGGCGGATCGAGCGGTCGATGAAGCGCGAGACCAGCACCTCGCGGTCCGAGAGCCGGCCCTCGCGCTTGAAGAAGCCGCCCGGGATCTTGCCCGCGGCCGAGGTCTTCTCGACGAAGTCGACCGTGAGCGGGAAGAAGTCGATGCCGGGGCGCGGGGCCGCGCTGGTGCAGGTCACGAGCACGACGGTCTCGCCGTAGGTCACGACGACCGCGCCGGCGGCCTGTTTGGCGAGCTTGCCCGTCTCGATCGTGAGCTTGCGGCCGGCGAGCTCCATCGAGACCGCTTGCGGTTGGAACCAGTAGGAAGCCATGGATTGCGTCTCCCTCCGGAGCCTCTCCGGTCACGACCGGGGCCTCGGAGTGTCAGTGGACGGTGCCTGGGGCTGTTCCAGGAGGGGACGCGAGGGGGAATGCGGAATCAGCAATGGGCGAAGCCCGCTTCGCCAATGGCGGATTTCCGCATTCCGCGATCGTGCGCTCCGCACCGTCCGGGTTGGTGGTTAGGACCCGATCTCCGGGTCCTCCGGACTGGCAGCACTCCACCGCACTCCTGCGGCTGGAGCCCTGCGCTCGTGCCCGCCGCTTCGCGGCGGGTGCGGATCGGGAATCGATCCGACTGGGGGCGGTCTGCGCGGCCGCTCAGCGGCGCAGGCCCAGGCGCTCGATCAGCGCCCGGTACCGCTCAGAGTGGGTCCTCCGTAGGTATTCCAGCATGCGGCGGCGCTGGCTCACGAGAGCCAGCAGACCGCGGCGCGAGTGATGGTCTTTCTTGTGCTTCTCGAAATGGCCGGAGAGGGAGTTGATGCGGGCCGTGAGGAGCGCGATCTGCACTTCCGGAGAGCCGGTGTCCGTGTCGTGCGTGCGATGGCTCTCGACGGTGCTTCGCTTCTCGGCTGCGCTGGTCAAGCTCGCTCTCCGCTCGCGTTCGGGAACCGCGCCCGGGAGCGGGCGCGCCGGGATTCTTGCAGAGCCCCGGGTACCGGGCAAGAACGGGGCGGCGGAGCGGGAGCCGCTCCACTACTGCGGGTCGCTCCCCGCAGGCCGCAGGACCCGCAGCGGGCGCAGGCGGCGCCCCGGCGCCATCTCGACGACCGCGATCAGCGCCCCCTGCGCATCGACTGCCGCGAGGCGCTCTCCGACCCGCTCGCTGCGGCGGTCGGCCTCGACCTCGCCGCCGTGGAGCAGGCGCTTGACGTCGAGCGGGGCGATCTCGACCGTCGGCAGGCCCAGCACCCGCGCCGGCGGGATCAGCGCGCCCGCTGCGTCGGGAGGGGACTCGCAGAGCTCCGCGAGCGCGCGCGCCTGCTCGATCCGGAAGGGACCGCTGCGGGTCCGGCGCAGGCTCGCGAGGTGCGCGCCGCAGCCGAGCGCCGTGCCGAGATCCGCCGCGAGCGCGCGCACGTAGGTGCCGGCCGAGCAATCGACCTCGATCTCGATCTGGGGCGGCAGGTACTTCACGAGCTCGAAGCGGTCGATGCGCACGCGCTTCGGAGCCCGTTCGACCGAGCGCCCCTCGCGCGCGAGCCGGTGCAGCGGCACCCCGTCGCGTTTGACCGCGCTGAACATCGGCGGGATCTGCTCGATCTCGCCCTGCAGCGCTCCCATCGCGCGCCGCACCGCCGCCTCCTCCGGGAAGCGACCCTCGAAGCGGCGCAGCACCTGACCGTCGGCGTCGAGCGTGTCGGTCTCGACCCCGAGACGGATCGCGCCGACGTAGCTCTTGGCGCCGCCTTCGACGAAGGGCACGAGCTTGGTGGCCTCGCGGATCGCGAGGGGCAGCACCCCGGTCGCGGCGGGATCGAGGGTGCCGAGGTGGCCGACCTGGCGCGTGCCGAGCCAGCGCCGCACCGCGTCCACGACGTCGTGGGAGGTGATCCCCGACGGTTTGTCGACGACCGCGAATCCCGCGGGCCCCGGAGCCTCGCTGCGCCCGCGCCTACGCCCGCTTCGACCCATCGACCTCTCCGAGCAGGCGGGTGGTGCGATCCGCGAGCGCGAGCGAAGGGTCGTGGCGGAAGCGCAGCTCGGGCGTGCGCCGCAGCGGCAGCTCCCGCGCGAGCGCGTGCCGCACGAAGGGCGCGGCGCTCGCGAGCCCCTCGGCGATCTCCTCGATGCGCTCGATCGGCTCCACGCTGCTCCAGTAGACCGCGGCGTGCGACAGGTCCGGCGCGACGTCGACGCGCGTGAGGGTCACGAGGCCGATGCGCGGGTCGGACACGTCCTGGCGCAGCACGCGCGCGATCTCCGCGATGAGCTGCGCTGCGATGCGTTCGGTGCGCCGCGACATCACTCCCCTTCCTCGTCCATGTCGATCGGATCCGGGCCCTCGTCGTAGGGCAGATCCGCGATCTCGAAGTCGACTGCGAGACGCTCCGCGAGGTGCTGCTCGTCGATGAACGCGACCGCGCGCTCGAGCAGCTGCCGCACGAAGGCGCGATCCGTACCCGCGGCGGCGAGGCCGAGTACCGCCCGCTGCCAGGTGTCCTGCCCGCCGACCTCGGCCACCGAGAGGTTGAAGCGGTTGCGGAGCCGCGACACCAGCGAGCGGACGACGCCGCGCTTGGCCTTGAGCGAGCGCGAGCCGCGCACGTGGAGCTCCACGACCGCGGCACCGATGATCATGAGGGCTGTCCCGACCTCCGCCCCGTGCAGGCGCTCTACAGGGTCGCGGGCTTCTCCTCGATCGCGAAGGTCTCGATCACGTCGCCGACCTTGAGGTCGTTGTAGCCCTCGATGCCGATGCCGCACTCGAAGCCGGACTGGACCTCGCGCGCGTCGTCCTTGAAGCGCTTGAGCGAGCCGACCTTGCCCTCGTAGACCTGCACGCCGTCGCGCAGCAGCCGGCACTGGCCGCCGCGGCGCACGAGGCCCTCCGAGACGTAGCAGCCCGCGATCGTCCCGAGGCGCGGCACCGAGAAGGTCTTGCGCACCTCGGCCCGCCCGACGAACTGCTCGGTGAGCTTGGGCGGCAAGAGGCCCGCCATCGCCTTGCGCACCTCGTCGGTCAGCTCGTAGATGATCTGGTAGACGCGCACGTCGACGCCGTGACCGTCGGCGGCGCGGCGCGCCGCGGGATCGGGCCGCACGTGGAAGCCCACGACGATCGCGTCGCTCGCGCGCGCGAGCATCACATCGCTCTCGGTCACGCCGCCCACCCCGGAGTGGATCACCTGGACCTCGACCTCCTCGGTCGAGAGCTTCGTGAGCGCATCGCGCACGGCCTCGACCGTGCCCTGCACGTCGGCCTTGAGCACGATGCGCAGCTGCTTGGCTCCGCTGCCGTCCGCGCCGGCGAAGAGGTCCTCGAGCGAGCGCGCGCGGGCGGGGGTCGACTGCTTCGCGCGCAGCTCGCCCATGCGGTGGTCGACGATCTGCTTGGCCACCCGCTCGCTCTCGACCGCGGAGATCACCTCTCCCGCGTCGGGCACTCCGGAGAGTCCGAAGACCTGCACGGGCGTCGAGGGGCTGGCTTCGGCGACGCGCGCGCCGTTCTCGTCCTCCATCGCGCGCACGCGACCGAGCACCGTGCCCGCGACGACGGAATCGCCGGGGCGCAGCGTGCCCTGCTGCACGAGCACCGTCGCGACCGGTCCGCGGCCGCGGTCGAGGTGGGCCTCGAGCACGACGCCGCTCCCGCGCAGCTTCGGATCGGCCCCGAGCTCGAGCACCTCGGCCTGCAGCACGAGCGCCTCGAGCAGTTTTTCGAGATTGGTGCCCTTGAGCGCGGAGACCTCGACGCAGAGCACGTCGCCGCCGAACTCCTCGGGCACGAGGTTGTGGCTCATCAGGCGCTGGCGCACCTGCTGCGGGTTCGCGCCCGGGAGGTCGCACTTGTTGATCGCGACGACGATCGGCACCTCGGCCGCGCGCGCGTGATCGATCGCCTCGACCGTCTGGGGCATGATGCCTTCGCTCGCCGCGACGACGAGCACGACGATGTCCGTGACCTGCGCGCCGCGCGCGCGCATCGCGGTGAAGGCCTCGTGGCCGGGCGTGTCGATGAAGGTGAGGCGATGGCCGTCGCGCTCGACCTGATACGCGCCCACGTGCTGCGTGATGCCGCCCGCCTCGCCCGCGACGACGTTGGTGCGGCGGATCGCGTCGAGCAGCGAGGTCTTGCCGTGGTCGACGTGTCCCATCACGGTGATCACGGGCGGCCGCGGCTCGCGGTTCCCGGAAACGGCCTCCTGCGGCGCCAGGAAGACGTCCTCCTTGAACGCGACGTCCTGGACCTCGGAGCCGAACTCGGCGGCGACCTTGCGCGCGGTCTCGAGGTCGATCGACTGGTTGATCGAGACCATCGTGCCGAGCGCCATCAGCCGGCGCTGCACCTCGGGCGCCTTGGCGCCGAGCTGCCGCGCGAGCTCGCCGACGGCGATCTGGCCCTCGACGCGGACCACGCGCTTCTCGTCGCGCGGCCGCGCCGCGACCGGCGCGGGGGCGGGTGCGGCCGCGTCGCGGCGCTTGCGCCGCGGCGAGACCATCGCGCGCGGCTCGATCGAGACCGGGCGCCGCGCGGCGGTGCGACCCACGGCCTGGCGCGCGAGGCGTTCCTGCTCGCGCAGGTTCACGACCTCGCGCACGAGCTTGCGCTGGCGCGCATCGCGATCCGCGCCGTCCGGACCGGTCGCAGCTCCGGCGCGGCGCGGGCGCTCGGCCGCGGCCTCGCCGCGCGCCGCGCCCGGCTCCGGGGCACGCGCTGCGGGAGCTGCGGCGGCGGCCCGCTCGGCAGCCGTCGCCGCGACCGGCTCGCTCGCGGCGACCTCGAGATCGCCCTCCTCCGCGGGCGCCGCGACCTCGGGAAGCGGCTCCGGCGGCGGCGGCAGGTCGAGCGTGGCCGGGGCCTTCGGCTCGGCCGCGGCCGCGGGGACGGGCTCGGGAACCGGGGGCGGCGCCTCGAGCTTGCGCCGGCGGCGGATCACCGCACCGCCCTCGGCCTGCACCCGCTGCTCGACGACGCGGTGCGCCTTCGAGGCGGGCGTGCCGAGCCGCTCGCGCAGCAGCTGTGCCTGCTCGTCGTCGATCGCGGCCATCGGGCTCGCCAGCGCGACGCCGACGGCAGAGGCCTTCTCGACGATCTCCGAGCGATCGATCCCGAGCTCTTCCGCCAGCTTGTATGCCCTGATTGCCATGCCCTTCCAGTGCCGTGCTTGCGAGCGCTCGTCCCCGCGCGGAGCCGCGGCAGTGCCGCGGCTCCGCGCGGGGCGCGGGCACCGCTATTCCGCCGCGGGCGCGGGTCCTTCCTTGGCCGCCGCTGCGCGCTCGGCCGCCTCCGCCACCTCCCGGGCCAAGGCCTCGGCCTCCTCCCGGCGCTTCGTCTCCGCGAGCTCCGCCGCGCGCGCCTTGATCCGCAGCGCTCCCGCCTCGTCGATCCCGGGCAGCGAGGTCAAGAGCTCCGTCGCGCAGCGCGCCAGATCGTCGAGCGAGGTCAGGCCCTGCTGCAGCAGGATCTCGGCATCCGCTTCGCCGCAGCCCTCCACCACCGAGACCGCGTCGGCGAGCAGCAGCGCGAGCTCGCGCATCTTCGACTCGCTCTTGATGTCGATCTTCCAGCCCGTGAGCTGGACGGCGAGCCGCACGTTCTGGCCCTTGCGGCCGATCGCGAGCGAGAGCTGGTCGTCGGGCACGATCACGTCCATCGAGTGATCGCTCTCGTCGATGATGACCTTCGAAACCTGCGCCGGCGAGAGCGCCGAGCAGACATAACGAGCCGGATCGGGGCTGTAGGGAACGATGTCGATGCGCTCGCCGCGCAGCTCCTGCACCACCGCCTGGACGCGACTGCCCTTCATGCCGACGCAGGCGCCGACCGGGTCGACGTCGCTGTCGCGCGAGGCCACGGCGATCTTCGAACGCCCGCCCGGCTCGCGCGCCGCGGCCTGGATCGTGACGATGCCCTCGTACATCTCGGGCACCTCCTGCTCGAAGAGCTTCGTGAGCATCTCGATGCAGGCGCGCGACAGGACGATCTGGGAGCCCTTCGACTCCTTGTTGACGTCGAGCACGAAGGCGCGGACGCGGTCGTTCGGGCGGTAGGTCTCGCGCGGCACCTGCTCCTTGAGCGGCAGCACCGCCTCGGCCCGGCCGAGGTCGACGATGATCGCGCCCTTCTCGAAGCGCCGGACGATGCCGTTCACGACCTCGCCCTTCCGGTCGCGGTACTCCTCGTAGACGTTCTGCCGCTCCGCTTCGCGGATGCGCTGGATGATCACCTGTTTGGCGGTCTGGGCGAGGATGCGGCCGAAGTGGGTGCTGTCGATCTTGACGCCGATCTCGTCTCCGACCTCCGCCTCGGGGTCGAGCTGTCGGGCTTCGGAGAGCGAGACCTGCGTGCGCGGGTCGCTGATCGACTCGACCACCTCGCGGAATTCGAAGAGCTCGATCTCTCCGAGCTCTTCGTTGTAGCGGGCATCGATCTCGCGGTCGCCGCCGTCGTCGCGCTTGGCGGCCTGCTTCATCGCCTCTTCGAGCGCAGACACGATCTCCTTGCGGTTGATGCCCTTGTCCTTCGCAACCTGATCGATCTCGCGCTTCAGCGTGAACATGCCTCTTCCCTCCGCGCGCTCAGCGCGATCCCGCGCGGCGACCGAAGTCCGCGGGTCCGACGCGGTAGACCCGGTTCGCCCGCGCCACCTCGGCGAAGGGGATCGAGACCTCGCGGCCGTCCTGCGACAGGCGCGCCTCGCTCCCGTCGAAGGCCAGGAGCAGGCCGCGGAAGCGGCGCTGCCCCGCGAGCGGCCGCCGCGTCTCGATCCTCACCTCGCTGCCACATGCCCGCTCGAAGTCCTTCTCGCGCGCGAGCGTCCGGTCCAGGCCCGGCGAAGACAGCTCCAGTCGATACGAGCTCGGGATCGCGTCCACCGCGTCGAAGTTGCTCGCGATCTCGCGCGAGAGCTGCGCGAGCCGATCCACCGACACGCGGCCGTCGCCCTGCGGCGTGTCGACCGTGATGCGCAGCGCCCACGGCGGTCGCCCGCGCGCCAACACCAGGTCGACGAGCTCGCATCCGAAGCCCTCCACTACCGGCTCGACCAGACGTCGCAGCTCCTCCGGGATGTCCCGATACACGGCACCTGCCGAAAAAAAAGAAGCGGACGAACCCGCCCACTTCTCCCCGATCACACACCCGCCAGATCTTGTCCTGGCGCCAAGCGCCCCGGCGACCGGGACCGCCACGACAACTGCCGCACCTGCGCACCGCGGGCTCGCGAACGCCGAACGCAGACTGCGACTGGAACCCTAAGCCCGCGAAACCTATCCGAATTCGGGAGAGGTCGCAATTCCCGGCCGGACCCGGCTCGGACACCGCAGCCGGGACAGCGGTCGGCGCTCGCGGACCGGGGCGTGCGGCTGCTCGAGATCCACGTAGACCCGCAGCAGAGCGACGGATTCGACCGGCGCATCGGGGTGCGCGCGGTTCCACTGCCGGCACAGCCGCCGCAGATAGGGGCGCGCAAAGAGATGTGGGTAGAGCGTGACCGAGTCCAGGAGCAGCGTGCCGCGGAAGCTCTGGCCGGACCACGGCAGCTGCGGCGGCGGGGCGTCCGAGAACTCGGCGCCGCCGCGCAGCAGGTCGATCTCGCCCTCTCCCGCGAGCCGCGCGCGCGCGCTCATCCACCCATCCCAGTGGTCGACGCCGGGCGCGTACATCGTCCAGGGCTGGCTGAGCGCGAGCGCCTCGCCGACGCGCCGGAGCGGAGCCGGCAGCAGATCCCTGCGGCCCGTGAGCGTCTCGAGCGCGTGGCCTGCGGCCAGGAGCCCGAGCGGCAGCAGCAGCGCCGCGGACAGGCGCCCCCCCGCGAGCATCCGGCCGGCGGGCGCCGGGCTCGCGGCGCGACCCGACCCCCGCAGGCGCGCGAGCGCGCCCCAGAAGGCGCCCGGCAGGAAGACGGTCGCGAGGCCCATGCAGACGAGCGGAAAGGGACCGAGGTCCAGGAAGAGCGCGAGTCCCGCGTGGAAGCACCAGACGCCCGCCACCGCGAGCAGCCGGGCGGGAGCCTGGAGCCACGGGGTCAAGAGCAGGACCGGCATCGCCTGCTCGAGCGGCGGCACCGCGCGCGAGATCCAGCCGCTGAGCTCCCGATCGAGGTGCAGCGCGCCCGCGAGCGGGGTCGCCATCCATTTCTGGCCCAGCACGTAGTGCACGGCGCTCGCCTCGGGGCCCCACTCGGCGCCGGTCTTGACCGCGCCGGCCACGAAGTAGATCGCGCAGAACTGGAGCAGCAGGGCGGCGCTGCCCGCCGACGAGACCACCTGGACCGCGGGCGCGCGAACGCGCCGGGCGTCCAGCGCCGCGCGCAGCCCGAGCGGCAGCGCGCAGGACCAGAACAGCGCGCGCAGCAGGATCTGATCGCCGAAGTTGAGCAGCACCGGCGCGCGCGCGTGGAGCGCCGCGAGCAGCAGCCAGCAGGCGAAGCAGCTCGCGCGGCTGCGCCAGCCGAGCGTGAGCGCGATCCCGGCGGCGCCGAGTCCGGGGAGCAGCAGCAGCGCCGCGGGACGCGGCGCGAGGTCGAAGGGCGCGAGGAAGATGCGCGCGCCCTCGGGCGTGAGCGCGCGCACCGCTTCGACCGAGACCACCGTCCCGCGCAGGACGAAGTCGCGATACACGCCCGCATAGCTCGCGAGCGTCAGGAGCACCGACAGACCCAGCGCGACGCGCAGCGCCGCGACCGAGCGAAGATCGAGCGCGAAGGCCCGGCGCAGCCACGCGAAGGGCAGCGGAGCCCGCGACGCGGCCGCGCCGCCCGCGCTCATCGGGGCTTGCCCGGGGGATCCTCGAGCGCGCCGGTGAGATCCGCCACGCGCGCGAAGCCGTGCCGGGCCGCGTAGGCCGCGATGCCCTCGGCGATCGCCTGCGCGCGCGTCGGATCCAGATAGTTCTGCGTGCCGACCTGGACCGCGCTCGCGCCGCAGAGCAGGAACTTGACCGCGTCCTCCGCGCTCGTGATGCCGCCGATGCCGCAGATCGGGAGCTTCACGGCCTGCGCGGCCTGCCAGACCATGCGCAGCGCGATCGGCCGGATCGCCGGGCCCGAGAGACCGCCGAGCCGGTTCGAGAGCACCGGGCGCCGCGTCTCGACGTCGACCTCCATCGCCTGCAGCGCGTTGATCAGCGAGATCCCGTCCGCGCCCTCGCCCTCGCAGACGCGCGCCATCTCGGCGATCGAGGTCACGTTGGGCGTCAGCTTGATCAGCAGCGGCCCCGGCGTCGCGGCGCGCACCGCGCGCACCAGCTCGGCCAGCACGCGCGGATCCTGGCCGAACTCGATGCCGCCGGCCTCGACGTGCGGACAGGAGGCATTGATCTCGATCGCGGCGATGCGCGGCTCGCCCGCGAGGCGCTTGCAGACCTCCGCATAGCGCGCGATCTCGGTCTCGAAGGCGCTCGCGATCACGACCACCGCGGGCGGCAGCGCCGGCAGCTTCTCGCGCAGGAAGACGTCGACGCCGACGTTCTCGAGGCTGATCGCGTTCAGCATGCCGGAGGGCGCCTCGGCGATGCGCGGAGGCGGGTTCCCCTGGCGCGGCAGCAGCGTCAGGCTCTTCGCGACGAAGCCGCCGAGCCGGGTCAGGTCGAGGAAGGGCGCGAACTCGGTGCCGTAGCCGAAGGTGCCGGAGGCCGTGAGCACCGGGTTGCGCAGCTCGACCCCCGCGAGGCGCACGCGGCTGTCGACGGCGTCCGCGTCTGCGGCGCCCGCGCCGCTCACCGAAGCCCCTCCCAATCCACGCGCGCGGCATCGAAGACGGGTCCGTCACGGCACACGAGCGCGACGCCCCCGCCCGCGAGCGGCGCCGCGCAGCCGAGGCAGACCCCGAAGCCGCAGGCCATCGGCTGCTCGAGCGAGACCGCGCAGCGCACGCCGCGCTCCGCGCAGAGCGCCGCACAGCGCCGCATCATCGGGGTCGGACCGCAGGCGTAGACCCACGGCGACGCGTCCCCCGGAGTCGCGCGCGCGAGGCGCTGCTCGAGCAGCGCGGTCGCGAGACCCCGCGCGCCGCGGCTGCCGTCTTCGGTCGCACACGCGAGCTCGACCGGGAGACCCTCGAAATCGGAGACGCCCATCAGGTCGTCCGCGCTGCGCGCGCCGAACAACACCTGCACCGGACCGCGCGCCGCGAGCTCGCGCGCGAGCGCGTAGAGCGACGCGATCCCGGTGCCGCCGCCGACGAGGATGGCCGGCGCGCCGGGCGGCGCGAGCGCGAAGCCGCGGCCGAGAGGCCCGACCAGCGCGAGCGCGTCGCCGACCCGCGCCGACGCGATCAGCTGCGTGCCGCGGCCGTGGAGCTTGTAGAGGATCTCGAGCTCGGCACCCGCGCCGGCGCGCCGCTCGCGGTACACCGCCATCGGGCGCGGCAACAGCGGATCGCTGCGCCAGACCGGGCCGAGCGGGCCCGGGGAGAGCATCACGAACTGGCCCGCCTCGGAGGTCGGCCAGCGCGCGAGCGCGAGCCCGAGGCGCCGGTTGAGCCCGCCCTCGACGCGGTTGAAGAGCACGTGTGCGGTGATGCGAAGCGGGCTCGGGAGATCGCCCGGTCCCATCGCTGCGTGCTGTGGCTGCAAGTGGGGCCTCTCGTGGGCTGCAGCTTCGCGAGCGGGGCACCCGGCCCCAGGACCGCGCGGACCCGAAAGCGCGCCTCTACTGCTAAGCGCGCGAAAACACTAATCAAAGCGCAAAGCACCCGCAAACTCCCGCAACTCAAGATCGGGTGCCGGCAGCCGATAGGAAGGCTCGGACCGCAAGCGACCGGCGCGGGGAGCGGATGTCCAACGTCGAAACACAGCGCGCGCGCTTCGCGGCAGATCCCGGAGACGATCGCTGCTTCGCGGTGCTGGAGGAGAGCCTCTATCTCGCGGGCAGCTGGGAGGAGCTGATCGCGCTCTACGCGACCCGGCTGCGCGCCCCGCGCGTCGCCGCCTCGCCGCGCATGCGCGCCGAGCTGCACTTCCGCCTGGGGCAGGTCTGGGAGGAGCGGATCGGCCAGATCGAGCGCGCCGAGGACTGCTACCGCAACACGCTGCGCTCCGATCCGAGCTACCGCCCCGCGCTGCAGCGACTGCGCGCGCTCCATTGCGCGCGCAGCCAGTGGGAGGTCGCGCTCCAGCTGGCGGAGCTCGAGGTCGCGCTGCCGCAGCGACCGGACGAGCGCGCCGACCTGCTGGCCGAGATGGGACTGCTCTGGCTCGACCGCCTCGGCGACCCGCAGCAGGCGCTCCAGCACTTCAAGCAATCCCTGACCGAATCGGACCGCTGCACCCGCGCACTCACGGGGACCTGGCGCGCATTCGAGCAGACGGGCCAGCTCCGGAAGGCGGAGCGCGCGCTCGATCACCTGGCCAGCCATCTGCGCGGGAGCGAGCGCGCCGCGGTCCGCGTCGAGCAGGCTCGGCTGCTCGCGGGCCCGCTCGAGCAGGCTGCGCGAGCCCTCGAGCTCTACCGCCGTGCGCTCGGCGACGATCCGCTGCATCCGATCGCGCTCGAGGCGGTCGCGGGCGACGCGCGCGCGCGCGGCCTCTGGGAGCAGCTCGCCGACCTGGCGGAGCGCCGCTTCGAGGCCGCGGCCGCGGATCCGGCCCGGCAGCTCGCGGTCGCGCGCGAGGCGGCGGAGATCCAGCTCGAACGGCTCGCGAACGAGGCCGCCGCGCAGCTGTGGCTGCGCCGCGTGGTCGCGCTCGAGCCCGGCGATGCCCGCAGCCACGAGCAGCTGGCCGAGCTCGCGCGGCGCTTCGGCAGGTCCGACGAGCGCCTGCTCCATCTGCGCGAGGCGGTCGCGCTGCGCGGGGCCGAGGCGGGCGCCGACGCGCTGCTCGAGGTCGCCTCGCAGCTCCGCGCGCAGGGCGATCTCGAAGCCGCGCTGCCGCTGCTCGAGCATGCGCTCGCGCAGCGACCGGACGAGCCCGAGCTGCTCGAGCAGATCTCGCTCTGCCTGCGCAGCCTCTCGCGCTTCGATGCGCTCGCCGACGTGCTCGAGCGGCGCGCGGGCCTCGCGGCGGGCGCGCCCGAGACCCAGGCAGCGCTGCTCGACGAGCTCGCGGAGCTGCGCCAGAGCCGGCTCGGCGATGCCGAGGGCGCGCTCCAGGCGTGGCAGCGCGCCTTTGCGGTCTGCCCGACGCGACCCGGCGTCGCGGACCGCATCGAGGAGCTGCTGCAGAAGCGCGGAGACCCCGGCGCGCTGCGCCGCTTCTGCGAGGAGGCGGCGGAGCGCGGGCCCGCGCCCGACCGCGCGCGCTTCCTCGCAGCGCTGGGCCAGCTGCTCGCGGGCGAGACCGACCAGGCGGAGCAGGCCCAGCGCCGCTTCGAGTCCGCGCTCTCGCTCGCTCCGGACCTCGCGAGCGCGCACGCGGGACTGCAGCGGCTCGCACTCCACCGCGGCGATACCGACGCGCTGATCCGCGCCTATGCGCGCGAGGCGAGCGCGACGAACGAGCGCGGCCGCCTGCGCTTCCTCGCGAAGGAGCTGGCCGGCCTGCACGAGGGCCGCGGCGAGCGCGAGGCCGCGCTCGACTGGATCCAGCGCTGGATCGCGGCCGAGCCCGAGGAGGCCGAGGCGCTGCACGAGGCCGCGCGCCTCCAGGAGGAGCTGGGCCAGTCGGACGCGCTGCTCGAGACGCTCGCGCGCCTGGATCCGCTGCTGCAGGGCGTCGAGCAGGCGGTCAATCGCCGGCGTCAGGCGCGCACCCGCCTCGGCGCGGGCCGCGAGGGCGAGGCCGTCGAGCGCTTCGAGGCCGCGCTGCGCTCCTACCCTCGCGACATCGAATCGCTGCGCGCGCTCGTCGCGCTGCACGAGCGCGCCTCGCGCAGCGACGAGCTCGCGCGCGCGCGCGAGCGCCTCGCGGAGCTCTTGCCTCCGCCCGAGCGCGCGGCCTGCCTGGTCGCGCTCGCGGAGCTCTACGCGGGCCCGCTCGGAGATGCCGCGTCCGCGCTGGAAGTCTGGCGGCGCCTCGAGGGCCTCGAGCACGCGCCGCCCGATCTCGCGCCGCGTGTTGCGGACCTGCTCGAGCGCAGCGGCCGCCACGAGGAGCTCCAGCTGCAGCTCGCGCGCTGGGCCGAATCGCTGCCGCCCGACGACGCGCAGCATGCTGCGATCGGCCTGCGGCGCGCCGCGCTCCTGCTCGAGCCGCTCGGGCGTGCGGCCGACGCCGCCGCCGACTGCGAGAAGCTGCTCGCGCGCTGGCCGCAGCTCCCGGGAGCCCTGGCGCTCGAGGAGCGCGCGCTGCGCGCGCTCGGCGATCCCGTGCGGCTGGCCGATTGCCTCGGGCGCCGCGCGCGCCGCGACGCGGACCCGACCCGCGCGGCCCAGTCCCTGCGCGAGCGCGCGCAACTGCTCGAAGTGCAGGCGGGCGACGGCGCTGCCGCACTCGGCGCGTGGAGCGAGCTGCTCCAGGGCCAGGCGCCGCTCGAGCTGCGCCGCGAAGCCAGCGGCCGCATCGCGGATCTGCTCGAGCGCGACGCCCGCTGGGGCGAGCTGCGCGCGCATCTCGAGAGCGCGCTCGAGCGCGGCGAGGCCGGGGACGCGGTCGCCGTCCATGCGCGCTGCGCGGCGCTCTGCCGGCGGCCTCCGCGCGATCCACAGGCCGCGATCGCGCACCTCGAGACCGCCGTGGCGCTCGCTCCCGAGCGCGGCGCGCTCTGGGCCCAGCTCTCCGAGCTCTACGCGGAAGCGAAGCGCGACGCCGACCTCGTGCGCAGCCTCGAGGGCGAGATCGCCGCCGAACCCGACGCCGAGCACGAGGTGACGCTGCGCTGTCGCGCCGCCGATCTCTGCGCGAGCGCGCTGCTCGACTCCGCGCGCGCGTGCCGGCATGCCGAGCGGGCGCTCGCGCTGGCTCCGGGACATCCGTGGGCCAGCGAGTTCCTGCTCCAACACTGGGAGCGCTCCGGAGAGCCGACCGCGGTGCTGGGTCTGCTCGAGGAGCGGCTGCGGCGCCTGGTGCGCGGCGCGCGGCGCGACGGCTCGACTCCCGCGAGCGCGAGCGCCGGAGCCAGGGCACAGTGCCTCTCGCTGCGGCTGCGCATCGCGGGACTGCGCGCGAGCGCCCTGGCCGATCTCGACGGCGCGATCGCGGTGCTCGAGCCGGCCCTCGACGAGAGCGAGGTCGCCGCCGCCGTCGCGGAGCCGCTCGCGGATCTCTACCAGCGGGCCGGCTACGGCGAGAACCTGATCGAGCTGTGCCGGCGAGCCGCCGACGCGGCGACGCACCCTGCGGAGCGCGCCGCCTGGCACCTGCGGCTCGCAGACGCACTGCGGCAGCGCCACCAGGAACAGGACGCCGCCGAGGCCTACGAGCGCGTGCTCTCCGAGCGGCCGGGCGATCTCGAGGCGCAGGCGGCCCTGCGCGACCTCTACCGCAGGCTCGGCCGCCCGCAGCGGCTGGTCGCGCTGCTCGAGCAGCAGATCGCGCGGCTCTCGGGTCCCGAGGAGGTGCCGGCGCGTCTCGAGTTCGCCGCCCTCTGCGAGCTCGAGCGCCCCGTTGACGCGCTGGCCGAGCTGCGCCGGGTGCTCGAGCTCGAGCCCGGCTGCCGCGAGGCCTTCGATCGCGCGCTCGCGCTGGCCGAGCGCCTCGCGAGGCCCGGAGTCGTGCTCGAGCTGATCGATCGCATGCTGCTGCGGGAGCCGCCCGACCGCGGCGCGCTGCTCGTGCGACGCGCGCGCCTGCTCGCCGGCCGGGGCTCGGACGACGCGATCGCGACCTACCGCGCCGCCGCGGCGCTGCGACCCACCGACCGCGGGCTGCTGCGCGAGCTGCGCGAGCTCCTGATCGCGCACCAGGACGGCGAGGCGGCGCTCGACTGCCTGCGCCGCGAAGCGAGCCTCGCGCCCGCCGCGGAGCGCCTCGCGCTGCTCGAGACCGGCTGCGAGCTCGCGGCGCGCCTGGTCTCCCCCGACGCGAGCCTGGTCTGGCTCGAGCGGCTGCGGCGCGAGCGGCCGCAGGACCCGGAGCTCCTGCGCCGGATGGCCGCACTGCACCGCGCAGCCGGGCGGAGCGAAGCCCTGCAGAGCTGCCTCGAGAGCGAGGCCGCGCTGCCCTGCGACGAGCCCCGGCGCTGCGCGATCGCGCGCGAACGCGCCAGCCTGCTCGAGGAGGCGGGCTCTCCGAGCCGCGCGGCGGCCGTGCTCGAAGCGTGTCGCAGCGGCGGCTCCTCCGACGCCGATCTGTGTCGCTCCCTCGAACGTCTCTACGCGCGCCTCGGTCGCAGCCGGGAGCAGGTCGAAGCGCTCGAAGCGCTGCTCGCGATCGCCCCTGCCTCCGAGCACGGTGAGCTCGCCCAGAGGGCCGCGGCGCTCTGCGAGGACGCACTGCGCGATCCCGCGCGCGCCGCGCGGCTCTGGCAGATCGCCGTCGATCGCACCGGCGCCGGCTCGAGCCAACGCGCCGACCTGTTGCGCCGGATGGGCCTCGCGCTGCGCCAGGCGGGCCCGGCGCAGGCCTGGGCGCGCTGCGCCGAGGCCGAGCTCGGCGAGCTCGATCCGACGGCGCCGGTCTTCGCGGATCGCCGCGCGGAGCTGCATGCCGAGCTCGCGCGCAGCTACGAGACCGAGCTGATGCGGCCCGACCTGGCCCTCGCGCACCTGCGCGTGCTCGCCGACGGCGCGGGTGCTGCGGCGGCCGCGGGCGCCGCGCGACTCGACGACGCGGAGCGCAGCCTGCTGCGGCTGCTGCGCGCGCGCGATGCGGCGAGCGAGCTCGCGGAACGTCTCGCCGCGCACCTCGTGCGCCGCCCGCGCGAACCCGAGGCCTGGCTCGAGCTCGCGCGGCTGCGCGAGGAGCGGCTCTGCGATCTGCCGGGAGCGCTGGCCGCCTATCGCCGCGTGCTCGAGCTCGAATCCGACTGCCTGCCCGCGCTGCGCGGGCTGCGCAGCTGTGCCGAGCGCCTCGGCGACTTCGAGCAGGTCGCCGCGAGCCTCGCGCGCGAGCTCGAGCACCCGCGGACCTCCGGCGCACTGCAGCGCGGGGCCCTGCTCCGCCGGCTCGGCGACCTGCACTGGCGCCAGCTCTCTTCGACCACGCGCGCGAGCCGCTGCTACGCCGCGGCGCTCGAGGCCAACCCGCGCGACTTCGACGCGCTGCGCTCGCTCGAAGGCCTGCTCGAGGCCATGGAGGACTGGCGCGGCGCCGCCGAGCTCTACGAGAGCGAGATCGAGATGCTCGGCGAGGCCGACCCCGAGCGGCGGCGGGAGATCTGCCTGCGCGTGGCCTCGCTCGCGCGCGACCAGCTCGCAGACCCCGAGCGCGCGCTGCGCGCGCTGCAGCGCGCGAGCGAGCTCGCGCCGCTGCCGACCGCGCGCCAGCTCGAGCTCGCGCAGCTGCACCGCCGCATGGGCGAGACGGCCGCCTACGCCGACGCGTTCCGCCGCTTCTGCCTCGCCCCCGACTCCGCGGCGAGCGCGGCAGACTGGACGCAGCTGGCCGAGGTCTTCCTCGCGCTCGGCCGAGCCGACGACGCCGGCGGCAGCGCCGAGCGCGCGATCCAGCTGGATCCCGGGCAGGCCCCCGCCTACGAGCTGCTCGCGCGGCTGCGCGAGGCCGGCGGCGATGCCGCGGGCGCGCAGAGCGCGCTCGAGACCGCCGCCCTGCGTGCGTCGGACTCCGACGCGGCCGGCTACCTGCTGCGCGCGAGCGCGCTCGCAGCCGACCCCGGACAGGCGCTCGCGCTGCTCCGGGCCGGTGCGAGGCGCGATCCCGCGCACCTCGCGCTCGCCGCCGCGCTCGCCGCGCGCGCCGCCTCGCTCGGCGAGCACGAGCTCGCGCGCGACGCCGCCGAGCGCGCGCTCCAGCTGTCCGCTCCGGGCGCCTGCGCCGACACTCCGGGCGCGCGCGCGGCGCGCCTCGAAGCGGCACTCGCCGGGGGTCGCGCTGCGCTCGCGAGCCAGGCGCTCGAGCCCGCCGCGCGCTTCTTCTCGGTCGCCCTCTCGGTCGACGCCGACCACCCCGAGGCCCTCGCCGGCTACGGCGAGACGCTCGGAGCGCTCGGAGACCTGTCGGGCGCGCGCTTCGCGCTCGAGCCGCTGCTGGCGCGCGCCGAGGCCTATCCGGAGCGCGCGCGCCACCGCGCACTCGTCGCGAAGAGCCTCGTCGCAGCCGGTGACAGCGCTGCCGCGGCGCAGCAGCTCGCCGCCGCGCTGCGCGAGGATCCGGGCCTCGACAGCGCGCACGCCGAGCTGGTCGAGATCCACAGCGCGCGCGGCGACCTCGCGTCGGGCGTCGCGGCTCTCGTGCAGTGGGCCGACTGCGCGCGCACCCCCTCCGAGCGCGGCGCGCGCCTGCTGCGCGCCGCCCGCTGGGAGCTCGAGCGCAGGAGCGCGCTCGAATCCGAGGAGAGCGCGCGCGACGAAGGCGCGGGATCCGGCGCGGGCAGCGAATCGGAGGCGCTCGCGCGCGATGCCGAGCGCCACCTGCGCGACGTGCTCGAGGCCGCGCCGGACTGCGCGGAGGCCTGGAAGACCCTGGCCGAGCTGCTCTGGCAGCGCGGCGAAGTGGACGCCGCCTTCGATCTCGCGAGCCGAGCGGTCGCCTCTCTCGAGGACCCGCTTTCGCGCGGCGCACTCGCGCTGGTGCAGGCGCGCGCGCTCGAGCACAAGAACCTGCGCCTCGAGGCCGCCGACGCCTACGGCATCGCCGCGAGCTGCGATCCGGGCTGCGGCGAGGCGGCCCTCGCGCGCGCGCGGATCCTGCGCGGACTCGGCGAGTGGCGCGCCGCGGCCGACGCGCTGCAGCAGTTCGCGAACCGGCATCCGGGGGCCAGGCCCGAGCTCTTGGCCGAGATCCAGCAGCAGCTCGCGCGCCTCCTGGCCGGCCCGCTCGAAGACGTCGACGCGGCGGTCGCGACCTACCGGCGCGCGATCCGCCTGATGCCGCAGCGCGAGGAGCTCCGCGTGGCCCTCGCGGAGCTGCTCTCGCATCGGCCGGCCGAGAGCGCCGAGGCGCTGGAGCAGCTGCGCGCGCTGCTCGCGCAGGACCCGACCCAGGCCCCGCTGCTGCGCATGGGCCTGCGAATCGCGAGGCGCAGCGGGAAGCCCGCGTCGGTCGCGGATGGCCACCGGATCCTCGCCGCGCTCGGTCTCGCGACCGCCGACGAGCTCGAGTCGCTCGAGCGCTCCAGAACCCGCTCCGGCTTCGCCGGCGCCGGGCGCCTCGAGCCGCCGCTCTGGGAACAGGTGCGCAGCATGACCGACCAGTTCCGCGTCGAGATCGCGCAGGCCCTCGCGGGCAGCGGCAGCCCGCCCCACGCGAGCGGCGCCGCGCGCTCGAGCTTCCGCGCCGCGGTGGCTGCGGCCGAGGCGCAGCTCTCGGCGCCGGCGCTCCTCCCGCTCGCCGATCCCCGCGTCGGCGAGCTGCTCTCGCTCGTCGCCGCCCTCTCGCTCGACCCCGATCAGGTGCGCGGGGACGGCCAGCTCGTGAACGCCGTCTCGTCCGCGCTCGGTCGCCGCGCGCGCAGGCGCATCCGGTCGCTGCTCGAAGGCGTCCGCGCGGCCGACATCGCGCGCATCGATTTCGCGGCCTGGCGCCGCGAGCTGCGCGCGCTCGCGACCGCGCGCGCGCTCGACGCGGGACACGGCTCCCTGCGCGAGGCACTCGTGCACGCGGTCTGCGAGGCCGGCGAGCGCGATCCCGCGAGCTTCGCGGCGGGCGACGAGATCTGCGCGCTGGTCGCAGCCTGCGCCGAGGCGCGCGCGCTGCTGCGCCGCGCGGTCTCAAGCTGGATCGAGGGGATCCAGCCGTGAGCGCGCGCGATCCCCGCCACGCGAGCCGCCGCTACCGGCGCATGACGGCGCGCGTCCGCGTCGAGTTCTGCGATGCGGGCGGTCCTCGCTGCGAGACGGCCACGACGCTCGGCGCGGGCGGACTCTTCGTGTCGACCGAGGATCCGCTGCCGCGCGGCACCCCGCTCAAGATGTGCTTCCGGCTCTTCGAGGGCGGCGCGCTGCACGAGATCGAAGCGCGCGTGGTCTGGTCCAAGCGCAGCGAGGATCCGGGCGCCTACGGCCCCGGCATGGGCGTCGAGTTCCGGGATCCCGAGGCCGCCGCGCGCCTCGCGCACGAGCTGCAGGAGCTCGCGCGCAGGC